>Ga0335079_10006414_pt1 | contig 13459 bp, 10 predicted proteins | sample Lox_Sample_33_FD_206719 | JGI IMG/M metagenome (GOLD analysis project Ga0335079, IMG submission 206719) | Soil microbial communities from Loxahatchee National Wildlife Refuge, Florida, United States - Lox_Sample_3.3 | ecosystem: Environmental > Terrestrial > Soil > Wetlands | place: USA... | reverse complement strand
AGTGTGGGAGAAGGACTTAACGGCAGCTCCCACCCCCAGAGCCGCCGTGCGTCAGCTCTTTTTAGAGGGGTAGGAGACTGCAGTTCTGCCTATCTACTTCGATGCAGGGAGGATCGAAATAGTAGCTGGATTTACCTTTCTTTACGAACGGGCTGCGGGAATTTCCTGGGATGGCGATCGCTTCTACCTGCTTTAATCTAGCTCTTTTCCGCTAGAGCGCTCTTTGGATTCAGGCCGGCTTTTCATCGCTCGTGCCATTCCCCACTCCACGAGGCCTGGAAACAACTGATATAGCTTAACCACCGGAATCATTGTCCAAGGGACAATCACCTCACGCTTTTTCTTTCGATAGCCATCGTAAGTCGCTCGTGCCACGCGTTCCGCCGAAATTCCGTTCACGGCTTGCGGGCGGATATTGCCTTTACGCGTCGCAACCAGGTGGGCGCCGAAGTCCGTTGCCACATATCCGGGGCATACCGTTAACACGTTGATGTTATCGTGCTTCAACTCAACTCGCGCCCCTTTGCCGATAGCGTTGAGCGCAAACTTGCTCGCACAATATGCAGCCATGAACGGAACTGGCACGTGTCCCGCCACGCTCGAAATATTGATGATCGAACCGCCCCCGGCCGCGCGCATGGCCGGTACTACGGCTTGCAGACAAGTCACGGCGCCAAAGAAGTTAGTCTCGAACAGCTCGCGGCATGCGGACATCTCCATTTCGGCGACCGAATCTCGGATGCCAATTCCTGCGTTATTCACCCAGACGTCCAAGCGATCAAATTGATGTAAGGTCAACCCCAGCACGCGATCGATCTCCTCGCGGTTGCGTATATCGCAAGCGAGGGCCAAAGTCCGCTCAGTATGCCCGACCCGATGTCGCGCCGCCTCGGCGCGGCTCGCATCGCGCGAAAGCAGAACAACCCGCGCCCCGTGATCGGCAAAGATCTTCGCGATTGCCTCTCCGATTCCCATCGACGCGCCTGTAACTACGACGACTTTCCCGTCCATGTTCATGCCGACCCTTGTATCGTTTGCTGCCTCGGCAAGTCAACCGGCGTAAAATCAGTGAGGCTTATGCCAGTTGTTGAAACTTTGAAACATTAGACTTAGGCTCTTGACTCTGCTTCCGTTATTTCCGCTCGATCTTGTGCTTTTGCCCGGAGTACCACTTCCGCTGCACATCTTCGAGCCGCGCTACAAAGAGATGATCGGCGAATGTATCGAACAGAAAAAACCGTTTGGGATTGTGCGCGCCTCCGATGATGGGGTTGCCGGCATCGGCTGCACCGCCGAGATCCTTTCGATCACAAAGAAGTACGACGACGGGCGTATGGATATCCTGGCGCGTGGCGTCAACCGTTTTGAAGTGCTCGAAGTCAATCAGGAGCGGTCATTTCTCCAGGCCGAAGTTATGGTCGTGGAAGATGAGCCCGGTCAACCTCCCACGCAAATGATCGAGCAGGCAGTCCGCCTGCATGCGGAGATCGCCAAACTGGCGGGAAATGAACTTGGCGCGGCTGACGAAAACGCATCCAACCTCTCATTCCTTCTTGCCGGATCACTGCCCCTCGATCTCGACTTCAAGCAAAACCTGCTGAATACCTTGTCCGAAGAAAAACGCCTGGAAGCTGTCATCCAATATCTTCGTGCAGTGCTGCCCGGCCTTCGACGCGCCTCCAAAGCCCGTTGGAACTGAATTCGCGACAAGTCGCGAAGAACTTGTTCAATCTTCGTAACTTGGGTTTGCATCCAACGTGTGAGGGTATATCGCCCGGTCGGGGTCAGTTTCCGGAGAGCGTATAATCCGCGTAATCGCAACCCAAGCTGCTGGCGCTAGGCCGGCGATACTGGGTCCCAGGAGTTCCCGCCATGAGTAGTGCCCGCACGTTGGGCGAATTGCGCGCCAGTTCCTTCTCTCAATCCCGCCTGATTTCGCGCCATGTCAAAGACGAGATGCGCGAAAACTTGATGACGCGGCTGTGCCAGCATCCCGACGATCCGATTTTCCCGGGCATTGTCGGTTATGACGACACGGTTGTGCCGCAGATCGTCAATGCGATTCTCTCGCGCCACAATTTCATTCTGCTCGGACTACGCGGGCAAGCCAAAAGCCGCATCTTACGCGCGCTTACGTCGCTTCTCGATCCACAAATGCCCTGCATCGCGGGATGCGAGATTCACGACAATCCGTACGCACCGATTTGCCGCCGCTGCCGCGAGTTGGTAGCCAGGGAAAAAGATGAGACGCCGATTGCGTGGCTCACGGCCGAACACCGTTACGTCGAAAAACTCGCGACGCCCGACGTGACCATCGCTGATCTGATCGGCGACATCGACCCTATTAAGGCTGCTCGTGGAGGCCACGAACTCTCAAGCGAGTTTACCGTTCACTATGGCCTGCTTCCGCGCGCCAACCGCGGCATCTTTGCCATCAACGAACTCCCCGATCTCGCCGGCAAAATTCAAGTCGGACTGTTCAACATCATGCAAGAGGGCGACGTTCAGATTAAGGGCTACCCCATCCGCCTGCCGCTCGATCTGGCGATTGTTTTCAGCGCGAACCCCGAGGATTACACAGCCCGTGGCAAGATCATCACGCCGCTCAAAGATCGCATTGGCTCGGAAATCCGCACCCATTATCCGGCCACCATCGAAGAGGGCATCGCTATTACGGCGCAAGAAGCCTGGATCCGCCGGTACGAGGGCCGCAACGGCTCGCGTCTTCAGATCCCCAATTATGTGCAGGAGGTGATCGAGCGCATCGCGTTCGCCGCCCGTGAAGACAAGAAGGTCGATAAACGGTCAGGAGTGAGCCAGCGCCTGCCGATTTCCGCAATTGAGAATGTTGTGTCGAACGCTGAGCGTCGCGCTCTGACCCATCATGAGAACCTTGTCGTTCCGCGCATCAGCGATATCTATGCCGCTCTTCCGGCCATCACAGGTAAGCTCGAACTCGAATACGAGGGCGAGATGAAAGGCGCCGATCACGTGAGCCGCGAACTGATTCGCACCGCCATCGCCAAGGCCTACGACACTCACCTGCACGGTATGAATATGAATCAGGTCGTGCAGTGGTTCGACCTGGGAGGAGAAATTCAGCTCAGCGACAATGCTGGGGCGGGCGAAGTACTCGAAGGGCTGAATCAGATTCAGGGCCTGATGGAAAAGCTCGGCAAGCTGAATGTGGCCGGAAAGGACAGTCCCGAGCTGCAGGTTTCGGCCGCAGAGTTCATCCTCGAGGGCCTGCACGCGCATAAGAAAATTGGCCGCAACGAGGAGCGCGTGTTTACTGGTGGAGAGAAGGCTCCAAAGCCAACAGAGAAGCCGGCTTTTGATAGGGAAGAACCGGGGTTTGGGGGAAAAAGAAGGAATTTCAATTGAAGGTCTTGGGTCTTAGGTCTCAGGTGTTAGGAAAATCCCTCAGGATTAGACCACTGGTTTTCCTGAGACCTACGACCCATGACCTGAGACCTGATTGATCGCTCCGACTCGAAGCTCGCAGCTGACCTATGAAACGCATCCGCTACAGCAAATACGTCCCTGACCCGGCCAGCGAAATGAGCATGGAGGACCTGCTCAGCGCGCTGTCCGACTATCTTTTGCAAAGCGGATTCAACGACAACTTCTGGTACGAGATGCCGGAAGGGGAGCAATCGCTCGATGAGCTTCGTCGCGCCGTCGAACAAGCGTTGCTTAACAGCGACATGTTCGAGGAGGAGATGCGCGACCGTTTGCAAGAGATGAATATGAACGGCGAACTCGAAGAGTTGATCGAGAAGCTGATCGAGCGCATGCAGCAGGAGGATTACGTTTCCATCGATGAGCCGCACGATCCTTCGCGCCGTTCGAGCATGGGCGGACAAGTTGGCGATGCGCAGCAGCAAGCGAAGTTCGAGATCACCGATAAAAGTCTTGATTTTCTCGGCTTCAAGGCTTTGCGAGATTTGCTCGGTTCGCTCGGCAAATCAAGCTTCGGCCGGCATGATACCCGCGATATGGCGACCGGCATTGAAGCGAGCGGCGCATCGAAACAATATGAATTCGGAGATACGCTGAATCTCGATATCACCGCCACGCTTTCCAGCGCCATTCAGCGCGAAGGTCTCGGCCTGCCGCTGAATCTCGAATATCACGATTTACAGGTTCATCAATGCGAGTATCAGTCTTCGTGTGCAACCGTATTGATGCTCGATTGTTCGCACTCGATGATCTTGTACGGAGAAGATCGCTTCACGCCTGCGAAAAAAGTCGCCATGGCCCTCTCTCACCTCATCCGCACACAATATCCTGGCGACTCGCTCTCTTTAGTTCTTTTCCACGATTCCGCCGAAGAAGTTCCGCTATCGCAATTGGCGCGTGTGAAAGTGGGTCCCTATTACACCAATACCCGCGAAGGCCTGCGCATGGCGCAACGTCTATTGCAGCGCCAGCGCAAGGATATGAAGCAAATCGTCATGATCACCGACGGCAAACCGTCGGCGCTCACTCTTGAAGACGGCCGCATCTATAAGAACGCCTTCGGTCTTGATCCGCTCGTTGTCAGCGAAACGCTCGAAGAAGTTTCAAAGTGCAAGCGCGCGGGAGTTCTCATCAACACCTTCATGCTGGCCAGCGACTATGGCCTGGTTCAGTTTGTCCAGAAGGTTACGCAGATGTGCCGCGGAAAGGCGTATTTCACCACCCCATATACGCTCGGCCAATATCTGCTGATGGACTATATGTCCCGCAAAACCAAGACGATCCACTAAATCTCCGAACAACCAATAGCTGTAGTCAATATGTCCTTGACGACATAATGCTGTTCGAAGCATAATGAGACAGTGGCTTGGGAAGTCGAATTCTCTGATGAATTCGGGCATTGGTGGGACTCCCTCACTTCCGAGGAACAAAGGAGCGTCGATTTCACGGTATCGTTGCTGCAGGAAGTCGGACCCGTCCTGAGAATGCCTCATTCCTCCGGCATCGAGATGTCGCGGCATGCACACATGCGCGAACTCCGCATTCAGCATGCAGGTCGCCCTTATCGCGTCTTGTATGCATTTGATCCCCGGCGAACAGCATTCCTGCTGATCGGCGGTGACAAGACCGGGAACAACCGCTGGTATGAGGAATTCGTCCCTCGAGCCGATGCGATCTATGAACAGCACCTGCGAGAACTCGAAAGCGAATAGGTGAAGCGGTTTAAGGTTGGTCCGCGAGAGGAGGATTGGATGGCGCGAAACTACAAAGAACTACAGGCAAAGATGCACCCGGCGCATCGCGCGGAAAACCAGCAACGCGTAAGAGAGGAACTGCAGCGGATGGCACTGGAGGAACTGCGCACTGCCAAGCAGTTGACTCAGGCCGACATGGCCGAAATGCTGGATGTGCCGCAAAGTTCTGTATCTCGCATCGAGCGGCGTGCCGATATGTACCTCAGCACTCTGAGGAACTACCTTAATGCCATGGGAGGCGTTCTCCAGATCCAAGCCGTCTTCCCTGATGGGAGCGCTGCCGTCATTCACACCTTCGGAGACTACGTGGATCAGTCTTACCTGGTTTTCGTGCGGGCAGAAAGCGGCGGCGCTTATCGACTCTACGCTCGCCCCTTCCAGCATCAAGGGGATCCACTCTCGACGAGAACCTTCAAGGTTTCTGGACTCGTGAAAACTATGAGGGCACTACATCTGCCCGAAGCCCAGATTTCCAGCATCAGAAAGGGACTTGAGAGCGCGGGTGAGGTCGAAGTCGGCGGTCGGGCGACCGGAGTCCATCGTATTTTTAAATTCCCCGACCTGGTCGCTGCCGGGTTCGAAGCTTCGACAGCGGCAACCGAGTGACTTTAGTTTTATGAAAACTCTACGAACATCGGTGTAAGATCACCTCATCACCCTCCATCATTGGAGATGGTATGAAGCGACTCTTAGCTCTAGCCCTGCTCATCATCTGCTCGTTAGCCGCCGCCGTCCCAGCTTCGGCGCAGCGCATGACTCCTGAAGAGAACGCCCGCCGGTCGAGCAAAGCCGCGAAGCAACAGTCGAAGATGTTGAAGAAAGCCAACAAAAAACAAGCCAAGACAGCGAAGAAATACGCGAAACAACAGGCTAAAGCAAATAAGAAAGCGAACCGCGACCTGCAACAGCGTCGCGGACACTGATCTCTTCCAGCCCGCCGCCGATTCATCACAATCCCAAGGTGATCCAGCGCATATTCGCTGTGCTCGCAATGCGCTAGTCTGATTCCACTCCCAGGGACGTCCTTGTCCCATCCCCGCCAAAAGAGAGATGCCATGCGTGTGCTCCCACATCTGTTCGCGGCGACCGCCTCCGCGGCCATCATCCTGATCGCCAATTTCTTGATGAGCGTCCCAGCCTTTGCACAATCGGATCAGTCGGCCATTGCAGGCGTGCTTGGTCCGCAATGGCGGGAACTTTCCCGCCGCGCCGGAATGATCTTTGCCGGTACGGTTCTGGCCAGCCCAAGCCAATCGCCCCGCACCGATCCGGGCGTGCCCTCGGTTGAAATCAGCCTTCGCGTCGATCGTGCCATCGCGGGCGTTGAACCGGGTCAGGTACTCACCATTCACGAGTGGACCGGGGCCCTGTCGAGCCATCCCACCATGCACCCGGGTGAGCATCTCCTCCTCTTCCTATATCCGCCGAGCCATCTGGGCCTAACTAGCCCAGTCGGCGGAGCACAAGGCCAGATACGTCTGGACTCCCTGGGCCTCACGGTCGTTGACGAAGCGCCCCGAATTCTTCCCGATCGACAAACATCGCAGTTCAACCCGCCAATCGGAACGCCGCAAAGGCGTTCCCATCCCATCACCGTCGCTGAATTGGAGCGCGCCGTTCACGCTGCGCGAGGGGAGTGATTATGCGCGGCCGATTCCTTGCTGTTGCCATCATCCTGGTACTTAGCTCTCAGCCTGCTCATGCCGGAGGTCCCGCTTTCATCGCCGGCTCGGGCTACAACGCGGGGGTCGAGGGTCAACCGCTTCTTTGGTCCAACGCAACGGTTCAATACTTCACGGATCAAGGCGATCTCAGTCCGATTCTCACCAACGCGCAGGCGGATGCACTCGTTGCCAGCGCCATTTCATCTTGGACCAGTGCGGCCGGCGTCGGCCTCAGCGTGACTCAAGGCGGCCATCTCGCTGAAGACGTCAATGGCAGCAACATTCAGGCAACTGGAGGTGTGATCACCGCACCCGCGGACATCGTTCCCTCTGCGACTGCCACGCCGCTCGGAATTGTCTATGACTATGACGGTACCGTCACCGACGCGCTGCTGGGTCAAGGAGCTGGCGGCTCTGAGGACTGCTTCACCAATGCTGTTTATGGCGGACCCGATAACCTCTCGGCGAGCGGCAACATCGCCCACGCAATCGCCGTGATCAACGGAGTCTGTGCGACTACCAGCGCGCAGTTGCCCGATGTGCAATACCGTCTCACGCGCGTTCTGGCGCGCATCTTCGGTTTGGGATGGTCCCAGGCCAACGTTAATGTCCTCATAGGTAGCCCAGCGCCGACGACGGCTGATTACAAGGGATTTCCGCTGATGCACTATTCCGACCCCATCAGCTGCGTGCCCATCACGACATGTTATGGAGGCATCTTTGGCGGAACTCTCGGTGGTGGCACTTTCACGCCCGCACTCGACGATGCGACAGCCTTTGCTGCTCTTTATCCTTCGGCCGGTGGAACTTCTCGCCCGACCGGCGGGCTCTGGGGCAACGTCTATTTCACCAGCTCTGCGGGCGTCGCCGCGCAGATGATGCAGGGTGTCAATGTGGTAGCGCGGCTGATGGTCAGCGGCCAGCCATCGCGGCAATACGTTGTCGCATCTGTGTCCGGATTCGCCTTTGTTGGCAATGCTGGCAATATCGTGACCGGCTACGTCGATGCGAACGGCCTCCCTTACAACCGCTTTGGCTCGAGCAACACGGCCGTCGAGGGAACCTACAATCTCGGGCAGCTCATGATTCCAAGCGGCCAGACCTCGGCCCAATATCAACTCAGCATTGAGCCGCTCAATTCCAACTGGTCGATTGGAGTAGGGCCGTACGCTCCCACGCAAGTCGCGCCTTCAGGATCCTTTGCTCCTGTCGTTGTTACCGTGGCTAGCGGCGCGAACTCCGAGCGCGACATCCTGATGCTCGGGAGTGCGGTCGCCAAGCCAGACCCAGGAACCGGCTCAACCTACAACACTCCGGCGTTACTTCCTGCGACCGGAAGCTGGGGATCATTGATCTCCGCCTACGGCGCAACCGATTTCTTCCAGTTCACCGCGCAGGCCAATCGCACTGCTTCAGTCGCGGTGACCGCATTCAACGAATCCGGCGTGCCCACCGAAGCGAAGCTTCAGCCGGTAATCGGAATCTGGGAACTCGCCGATCAGACCGGCGACCCGGCTCCTGCCTCGACGCCGTCCGCCTTCAACAGTGCGACCTGGGGCATGACGCGCCTGGACGCACAGTTCTATGCCACAAAGCCTTACCGGGTCGCTATTGCCGATTTCCGCGGTGATGGACGTCCTGACTACTTCTATCAGGCCAATGTGCTCTATGCCGATTCGCTTGCACCCAATCGCTTAAGCGTGGCGGGAGGAGTGACGACGATAACCGGGATGGGGTTCACTCCGGGAGTACAGGCTACTGCAGGCAGTACGACCGCTAGTGTTGTTTCGCAGTCGGCGAATCAGCTGCAACTCGTCTTTTCCACGGCGGCGCAGGATGGAACGGTCACCGTCCAGGTCACCAATCCAACGACTGGCTCATTCTCGCAAATGATCAATGCGCTCACGTTCGGTGCTGCAGCCAGCGATCTGTTGCAGCTGTTAGCGGGAGGCTCACAGAGTGCTCCCGTGGGAGCGCAAGCGCCAAGCCCGGTCCGTGTGCGAGCCGTTGCCTCCGATGGCATTACTCCAGTCAATGGAGCCACGATTGCCTGGAGCTCCAACGACAACGTTCAGTTCTCCGCCTGCAACGGATCCACCGCTTGCTTGGTGCTCACCGACGCCTCTGGAGAAGCTGCAAGCTGGGTGACACCAACGGCGGCCGGAACGGCCAGCATCACGGCTGCGCTTGCGCCCGCGTCTTATTCTCCGCCGCAAACGCAGCTGGCCACGCTCGTCGGCACCTCGACCACCCTCGATCTTGCTGCCCTCAATCCGACGCGATGGATCGCCAAAGGCGCGACCGTCAGCGTTCCGCTGACCGTCGAAGTGCTCAATCTCGGAGTGCCACAAGCGAATGTCGGAATCGTCTTCGCTGTGACGAATGGCACGGCTTCGCTGTCATCCGCGACAGCAACGACGAATGCCGCCGGATTGGCCGGCATTTCGGCGCTTGTCACGAATCTGAGCGTGACCACGCAGATCAGCGCCTGCGTCTCGCCTGCCAACAGCCCGTGTCAGACGTTTACGCTCTTCGCCGTTCCGCCGTCATCTTGGAAACTCGAAGCGGTGAGCGGAACCTCGCAGATCGTTCCCAATGGCCAGGCGTTTCAGAAGCTCGTCATGCGCGTTACGGATGGTTCCGCTGCCGACAATCCCATCATGGGGGCGACGGTTACATTCACGACCACGCTCGAGCGCAACCCGCAAGGGCCGGGAGGATCGGTTCCTCCGGGAGGCAACTCTATCGTGGCGCAGGGCGAGTCGGCGGTTGGCGGAAGCGCGATGCCCATCATCCTGGGAACATCAACGACACCGGTCGTGACGGGATCGGATGGGACGGCGGCAATCACTCCAAGTGTGGGGAGTCTCGGTCCGTGCAACGCCTTCATCGTGGTGAATGCTGGATTCGCGTCGGCACAGTTCGAGCTGCAGAATGTCGATCCGCTCACACTTAGTCAGCAACCTGATGCGGGATCGAAAGGGTCCGCGCCGCACGGTTGGGGCGGGCATTTTGCAGGGTCGACGGCTTCGCAGCAGGATACTCCGATCGCCCTTTTCGCCGTGCCGCAGAGTATTTCTTTGGGCGATGTCTCTCCCAATACGTGCTCAAATTCGGCTCAGGATCCCATCTGCGCGAGTTCCGACCCAGCAGCTGACAACCCAACTCCCGCACAGCCGAGTGGAGCGCAGGCTGAGAGCCCAAGAGATGTGGAGAGACATGTGGGGACGCTGAAACCGCGTGTCGAGGTATCTAAACTGCCTGACGAGACAGCGAAACCGACGGGAGCGAACGGCGCCATCACTGCCGGTACAGCGCCGTCTTCTGCTTCGGCAAAGCCGAAGAAAAGGCCGATCGAGGTTTCCGATCAGGAGTTCAGCCCGACCGCCGCGAGCAAGCTGACAAACGACAAGCGAAGCTGCAAGTTCGCCCTGCGAGAGGATGGTTTGCTTCCGTAAGAATTGCTAGAGCGTGTTTCAAAAACCGGTTTTGGGTAGGGCACGGCTTTAGCCGTGCCGTTCGCGAGTCAATATTGAAGCGGCTTTAGCCGCCGAGGGACTTAACAGAGTTCCTCTAAGTCAGTTGACAACCGGAGATATACTGTTACTGAGTTACTTACTAAGCCACTTACTAAGCGCCTAGGCGCTGGCAGAACGGACTTACGCAGTACGGACTTACGCTGTACGGACTAAGAACGGCTGCATTCGCTATTTGACAACTCAATCGATCAAACGGCTTGCATCGGGCGCCATCCGTTAAGCCATTATTTTTGAATATTTTGCAATTTACGCTCTTTGCAATCAATACTTTACGGACCATATATTCGGGAAATGACTCCTATTCGAGCCGATTTTTGCCCATAACTCCAATGCTCTCAGGACTTTGCCTCTAACCCTTTTGCCATGAGGACTTTGGGAGGATCTTCTCGCTAACATCCTCATTCCATTAGACCAGGGAGGGGGAGGGGGTACCCGCGCTTCGTCAATTGAAGGCCGAGAGGCTATAAGTCGAAGCATCAGGCATAAAGCCCAAAGCCCAAAGCCTAAGGCCCCGGACCTATTTTTTCGTCCACTGATCGACCCAGTCGTTGACGGTCTTGTACCAGAGCTGGGAATTTTGCGGCTTCAGGACCCAGTGGCCCTCATCGGGGAAGTAGAGCATCTTCGAGGGCACGCCCATGGTTTGCAGCGTGGTAAAAAGCTGGAAGCCTTCGCTCACGTCGAGGCGGTAATCGAGCTGCCCGTGAATGACCAGCGTGGGCGTCTTGAAATTCTTCGCCGAGTTGCGCGGCGACCACTTCTCGTACATCTCCGGGTTCGAGTACGGAGTGCCTTTGAACTCCCAGTTGTTGAACCAGAGTTCTTCGGTCGTGCCCCAGGCCGAAATCGGGTTGAACATGCCGTCGTGCGAGACGATGCACTTGAAGCGGTCGGTATGGCCGAGCACCCAGTTGGCCATGTATCCGCCGTAGCTAGCGCCGAGGGCGCACTCGCGGTCTTTATCGATAAACGGATACGTCTTCTCGGCGTAGTCGAGCCCCTTCATTAAATCTTCAAACGGAGCCCCGCCCCAATCGCCATTGATCGCGTCGACAAACTTCTGCCCGTATCCGGTCGAGCCGTGGAAGTTGATCATGATGACGACGTATCCGTTCGCAGCAAACAGCTCGGGATTCCAGCGGTACGACCAGTCGTCTCCCCAGGCGCCCTCGGGCCCGCCGTGGATGAGGAACTTCACGGGATATTTCTTGGAGGGATCGAAGTTGGGCGGCTTGACGAGGAAGCCTTCGACCATCCTTCCATAGGCCGATTCCGGCCCCGGGCCCTCGAACCAGAAAATCTCAAGCGGCTGCGTCGATACCTGCGACAAAACCTTGTCGTTCACTCGCGTAAGGGGTTCACCCTTTTGCAGCGCACAGGCCGGGGCGCGACCGGGCTCAGGGTTCGCAAGGCATCCCTCTAAGGTGGCATCAGCTTTGTAAATTTCGTTCGGGGCTTGCGTGGACATTCTTGTGAATAACAACGTTTTGCCGTTCGGAGTGATAGCCAAATCATCGTTAAAGTAGTCGATGACCGCCATCACAGCCACGGGCGTCCCTTCCAAGCGCACGCTGTAGATTGGAGATGTCCCTTCGTCTTCGGAACTAAAGTAGATCCTCCTTGAATCAGCGGACCACGCGAATGTTCCGATCCAGCGATCGAACTTCTCCGTCAGATTCTTCTTCTCCCCCGTCTTGCGGTCATACAGCATCAGCCGAAACCGGTCGCTCTCGTATCCCGGACGCTGCTGGGCGCGGTAGGCGATGTATTTGCCATCAGGAGAATAGAGCGGAGTCGAATCGCTTGCCGGATTGTCGGCGGTGATGTTCTTGGTCTTGGCGAGTATCGTCTTTACGTAATCTTGGGCAGGCGTCGCGTTCGCCGGCCATCTCACCGGAACGGTCCACAGATCGTTATTGGTCGAAGTGGCTTCGACCTTGTCGTGATTGGAGGTGTAGCAAAGCTCCTGTCCATCGGGTGAAAAGGCGTAGTTGTCCTGCCCGCCCAGCGAGAAGACAGGAGCGTCGTAGTCGCCGGGAGTGAGATCCTGCGGAGGAGTCGGACCGCGGGGAGCAAGGCCCGCATCAACCGTCGCTTGTACGAGAATTGCATCAGATGGGACTACGAACAAGTGGCTGCGTGTTCCGCGCTTGTAGGCATTCCAATGGCGATACAGAAGCCGATCGAAGATGATCGCCTTGACTTTAGAATCGGCAACTTCCTTGTGCTTCTTCTCATTGCAAGCCAGTTCGTCGGCGGGTGCGCCGTCGCAGTCGGGATAAACATCCGAGGTGAACAATATGTTCTTCCCATCGGGAGACCACAATTCGCCGTCAGCTTCAGTTGCAATCGAGGTCAATTGGTTAACGTCGGTGACCTTCCCTGCCGCACTATCGAAATCGGCGATCCAGACCTGCGAGCCTTGCTTTTTTGTGGAGATGAAGGCGAAGCGCTTGCCGTCGGGGGCCCAGCGCGGGCGGTCAGCATCCTGATCGGCAATGAGCACTCTTTCTCCAGTTGTCATTCCGACCGAAGAAGAAGGATTCGAAGAATCCTTCTTCGAAGTGGAGGAATCTGCTTTTCCCGCGAGCGGCACGATCCAGATGTGCGGGGTCTTCGTGTTCGCGGCGAGATCGACGTCGACGGCGGCAAACAGAACCCACTTGCCATCAGGAGACGGCACGGGTTCCCCGACGCGCTTCAGCTTCATCATGTCTTCGAAGGTGAAGGGACGCTTAGCCTGACCAGATGCGGAAAGAATGAAAGGGGAAAGAAGAACGAATGAGACAAACACAAACATCACACGGCGCATGCGAGCCCTCCGGAGAACAGGAGAGTTTATCAGGAAGGCAGAAGTCAGAAGTCAAAAGTCAGAAGTAAAATCTCAATGGTGCAAACCGCCGTGTGAACCGTGGGCACTTACTTCTGCAATCTGACTTCTTACTTCTGACTTTATTTGAGCTCTTCCAGCATGGCCGTCATCTCGGATTGCGCGTGCTGGTTGCCGGTGCGGCGGGCGGAGGAGATGCCATCGACGAGC
>Ga0335079_10006411_pt1 | contig 13463 bp, 8 predicted proteins | sample Lox_Sample_33_FD_206719 | JGI IMG/M metagenome (GOLD analysis project Ga0335079, IMG submission 206719) | Soil microbial communities from Loxahatchee National Wildlife Refuge, Florida, United States - Lox_Sample_3.3 | ecosystem: Environmental > Terrestrial > Soil > Wetlands | place: USA: Florida... | reverse complement strand
CTTGGGATTTTCCCGAATCGCCTTGACCAGTTCTCTGGTTTCCACCAGCATCTGGTTGCTGTTGTTGTAGAGCGAAGGATCGCGCAGCAACTTTCCGGCGGTTCCCTCGCCCGCTTCCAGATGGTCGGTAAGCGCGGAAAGCTTGTTCATGGTGTTCTGAAGTTTGTCAGCAAACTCCTGATCCTTGGCCAGCTTGCCAATGGCGCCTTTGCCGGCATTGATGTCGTCGGTCAAATGCTTGACGTTTGCGATCGTATCGTTGGCATTGTTGTAGAGCGTGGGATCCTTGAGCAGCTTGCCAGCCGTACCCTTGCCCGCATTGATGTCGTCGATGATGGTGTTCAGCTTGTCGACGGTGGCATTGGCTTTGCGGTAAAGCTCATCATCGGAGATCAATTTGCCAATCGTGCCGTTGCCCGCGCTCACCTGGTTCACCAGACCCTGGAACTCATTGACCGTCGCCGCCAGTCGGTTATACAGCGTGGGGTCATAAACCAGTTTTCCGATGGACCCCTGGCCGCTTTCGATGAAGGCCACGATCCGGTCCACGCGTTTCAGCAGGGAATCAAGATTCTGCAATGTGCCCTGGCTGGCGCGCACCACATCCTGAATATCAGGATGATCGCGGGTAGCCAGAGTGTCTCCGTCCTGTGCCAGCGGACCAGAGGCGCGCGAGCTGTCGATATCGATGAAAGTTTCGCCCAGTACACCCGCCGTCGCCAGGCTCGTAACCGAGTCTTTGTGAAGACTGAAGCCGTAGCGGGTATTCACCTTCATGAGAACTTCCACGGGCGTCAGCTGCTTATCGCGATCGGCGACGATGCGAATCTTGCTGACGTTCCCTATGTCAACACCGGCCAGTCGCACCGGTGCCCCTTCCCGCAGACCGGCGGTATTGTCGTAGTAGCTCTTGAGCTCGATCTTCCGCGTGAAAAGACCACCGGTGCCGCTCATCAAGAAGATGAGAACAGAGAGAGTAATGCTGGCAAAGACCACCGTCAGCCCAACCTTCAGTTGCGACCACTTCAACTGTTTCTGGCTAGGCACGCCGTCCCCCAAGCATCATGTGCAATCCTCCTACCTAGGATGCCACCGCGAGTTGCCAGCATAATAACAAACCCCACCGCAGCCGCGGTCTTCCATCCGCTAAACCAGCCGCAACTCACGCCGTCTTCGAACTAAGGGTGGGGATCAACGCCAAGGCCAGCAGATAGGCCCCAGCCCCGCACGCCAGCGTAACATTGAGGCCGAAATGGATTGCGATCACCATCGCCAGCACCGACCCTAGAACGCTGGACGCCGCATTCATGGCCCAGGCCCATTCCACCGCATTATCGTGGGCAGCCGGGACCAGGGCCTCCTGACCTGGCAGATTAGCCAAGGCCCGCAATCCGGTCGGGAAAGGCATGCCCATGGCGAATCCAAGCGGGACCAGAAGCACCGCGCTGACCAATAGTTTTGCCACAAAACTCAGGCCGATCAGCGCGTGCAGCACCGCCGGCAGCGTGAAAACGTAGAACGACAGCGCCAGGGCTATCAGCAGCAGCGGCAGCCAGCAGCGCGTGGTTTGCGAAAGCCAGCGCCTCGACATCAGGCTGCCACCGCCACTCGAAAGCAGCATCAGAAATACCACCACCGTCAGCGCGTACGTGGGGTGGCCAAGAAACAGCACGAAGCGTTGAATAAAGGCAATCTCGACCAGGATGTATCCCAACCCCACGGCGACAAAATAGAGAAGGGAGATCGCCCGCTTCTGGCCTGCCGCCCTGCCCTTTACCGCCAGCGGAATGACGAGGAAGGCGAGCACGGCCACGATGGAAATCAGGAACACCATGCCCAGCACCACTACACCCAGATTGACCTTCCAATCGATGCCTTGCGCCAGTGAGCCGGGATGCAGCAACTGACCCGTCTTCAAGGTGAAAAAGAAAAACGGTGCGTTGTCGGTGACGGGAGAAATGTCGTACGGATAGTGCTCCGCGAACTCTTTGGGATCGTTGAGCTGAATCAACTGACCGAAGGAGTCAGAGGTTGCCTCATAGCGGCCCGAGGTTGGGCTGGGGGCATCCGGATCTGCGGGATACAAGACGTCCAGCACCGGATAGGTCGCCGCATCGTCCCGCACCCTTTGCAGTTCTTCCTCGGTGAAGGACGTGCGCTTCGCGAGTACCACCACTGGAATGCCGTCTTCGTCGAGATCGCCCTCAGAAACTACGACGAAATTGTTTCTCGTATCCTTCACCCCAAGCTCGTGCAAGGCCTGCATAGCGACCGACACCACCCGCAACGCCTCACGGGGCTGCTGAAACTCCCAGCGAGTGATGGCGATCATCCCGTCCGGCTTCAAGTGCTCGAAGTATTCGCGGAAGGCGTCCACGGAATAGAGACTGTTCTCGCTGAGGGCAAACGCACCCGCGGCGGTCGAAGCCCAGGTATCGACCAGTGTCATCTGGATCACGTCGAAGCGCTCTTGGGTGTTTCGCAGGTAGGAACGGCCGTCGGTGACGTGAATGTGGACATCGGGCCGCTCATAGAGGTGATACGAGTAATCGGCGTAACGGCCACGCATGATGGTATTGGCGATGATGGGATTGATCTCAATGGCAGTGACGCTGGGACTGCCGGCAATTAACGCGCGCAACACGTCGGGACCGCCGCCCGGGCCGATGATCGCATAATCGCCATGCGGCCGGAGCACATTGGGAAGAGCCGGGGCAACTCCCAACTGGGCTTTCCGCCACTGCGCATCCTGCCAGTGGCTGGGATCGGCGCTCATGATGAAAGTCGAGGCGTCGGCGTCAATGACCACCGCCTTGGCATCGCCCTGGCGATCCACTTCCACACGGGAAATCGCATTCCAGCGGGCAAACTCCACCCAGGACGAATCGCGCAACTGGCCCTTGGCATAAGTGACGTCCAGCACTTTGCCAGAGTAATTCGCGGCGATGAAGATGACGAAGAGCGCGACTCGCACCCATGAGGATCGGCGGCTTCGCCGGTCGGCGGCCCACACTGCGCCAGCCACCGCCGCCATGGCTCCTGCGAAGAGCACCGTATTTGGTCCGCCCAGAAAATTGAGCAGCGGAACAACCGCTAAACAAGCCAAGGCCCCCCCGGCAAGGTCGGCGCCGTACAGGCTGGGAATGGTCTTCGACTCGCGCGCAAACAGTACGGAGAATTCCAGTCCGGTCAGAAAAAAAGGCACAGCAGACGCCAGGTAGATGGCAGTCAGGCGCAGCAGGTTCTCGGTTGAAAAATCCAGAGAGACCGGAATCCTGAGCACAATAACCAGAACGACGACCACGACCAGCGCATTGATATTGCAGAGCCTGGAAATCAGGGCACGTGTTTCGAAGCCCGCCAGCCAGCGTTTCCACAGATATGCGAATACTCCTCCTGCGCCCAATCCCAGGAGAGCGATAGAGATCGCCAGAAAGGCAAAATGATAGAAGAGCACCACAGAAAACAGACGGGTCAGCGCCAGTTCCAGAAGCAGCGCCGCAAAACTGCTCAGCGCAACGCCAGCGAGCAGTTGTTTACTTCGATTTTGGATGGGGCCGGTGGGAACGGGGACCGCGGTACTGGCAGCTGACATGGTGGATGAAGGCATTTCCGGAATGCGACAGTCTAACAGAGCGCGCCGTCAGCTTTCGAGGATGACCTGTGCGAAAGCCTGCTCGGCGGTGTGAGTGAGGGACAGCGCGATGTTGTGGGTGCCGAGCCGGGAAGCGAACTCGGCAGCTTTGCCGTGGAACTTCATGGTGGGACGCCCGCCCGGCTGGCGCGTCACTTCGCAATCGACCCAGCGCACGCCATGGTTCCAGCCGGTGCCCAGCGCCTTCATGGCAGCTTCCTTGGCCGCGAAGCGGGCTGCATATCGCTCTACACGGTTAGCTTTCGAGTCGCAATACCGCATTTCGGCTTGGGTATAAATCCGCCGCAGGAAACGTTCGCCATAGCGGGCGATGGCCTGGGCGATCCGCGGCACTTCGGCGATATCGACTCCCGTACCCACGATCATTTGTCTATTTTCAATTTTCAATTGCCGATTGCCAATTGTCCGGGAGGGCACAACGCCTTCCAATCGAAAATAGGAGATCGAGAATTGTTCTAGAGCAGCCGGTCGCCGCGATAGATGACTTTGCCGTCAATCAGCCGCGCCTCCAGCATCAACTTGTGCGGCTTCACCGGGCCCGTGGCGTCAATGTGCAAGACCTCGTGTCCGTGGGCAACCAGCCAATCGGAGACCAGCATGCGGTGGCACTGGAAGTACACTCGCTCGGCGCACATGTAAGCGGTGCGCGACTCTTCCGCCAAACTAACCATTTCCGTCGCGGCGCGCTCGAACTCCTCGGTCAACATGTAGTCGGCGTAGTTGCGGAAACTGGGACTGCGCATGGCAATGTGTGGTGAGTCTTCGCGGATTTTCTTGCGGCGACCGCCCAGAGACCTCATCCAGATGTAACGAATCCCCTCCATCGGCAGCGACTTCTCCAACGACTCACGGTTGAAATGCGGCAAGCGGCGCGACATCGGCAGCGAGCGGATATCGACCAGAACTTCAATGGAATGGGCCTTCAGTGCCCCGATCAACTCGTCGAGAGCCCGGGTGGAGTGTCCGATGGTGTAGAGGGTTGCCACTGGGCCATTTCACCACAGAGACACGAAAACACAGAGAAAGCCAAGGCTGATAAAGCAGCGATCTCCTCTGTCGCACGGTGTCTTCCTGGCGATCAGTTCTTCAACATGGAATTCAAAACGGCGACCAGCGACTCATCCTGCTCGGGGAAGACGGTGCGCAGATCAAGCAGCACGCGGCCCTCTTCGACACGGGCAATCACCGGCGGATCGCCGGCCCTCAGCCGCGCCGCGAACTCGTCAGCGCTCATCTCCGGCGAGGTCATCGCCAGCAGGCGGGTGGCCAGCGATGCTGACGGCGCCGCTCCGCCCCCAATGACCGACTCGCCATCCATCAGCTCAAGGGTCAGGTGCGCGGACCGCAAGCGGTCGAGGATTGCCTGCGCGCGTTTGCCAATGTCTGCTTTTGACGATCGCATCATGCGCAGGGCAGGGATGGCATCGTGATCGCGTTTCACATAGGCCAGAAGCGTTGCTTCCAGAGCGGCATAGGTCAGCTTGTCGACCCGCAGAGCGCGGAATAATGAATTAGACCTCATGCGCGCGATGAGTTCAGGGCGCCCGCTGAGCATCCCGGCCTGCGGACCGCCCAGCAGCTTGTCGCCGCTGTAGCTGACCACATCAAGGCCCGCGCGCAGGCTGTCGTGGACGCCGGGTTCGCCCGTAATTCCCACCATCGTCAAGTCGAACAGGGCACCGCTTCCGAGATCCTCCATCAGCGGAAGGCTGCGCTTTCGCGCCAGGTCTGCTAGCTCTTCGAGCGAAGGCCGTTCGGTGAAGCCAGTAATCTGGAAATTGGAGCGATGCACGCGCAACAGAAGCCGTGTCTTTTCGCTGATGGCTTTCTGGTAATCGGAAACCCTCGTCCGATTGGTGGTCCCCACTTCGCGCAGGATGGCTCCGGACTTCGCCATGACCTCCGGGATGCGGAACGATCCGCCAATCTCGACTAGCTCGCCGCGCGAGACGATGACCTCGCCACCGTCCGCCAGGGTATTTAGCGCCAGGAGCACCGCGGCAGCATTGTTGTTGACGACGATGGTGGCAACTTCGGAGGGAATGCCGGGCGTCTCGCCCGTCCGAGCCGTGCTTCCGCTGTTGGCGAGCAGTTTGCGGAATAAACGGTCCACGTGAACGTCCCGCTTGCCGCGCGCTCCAGTGGCAATATCGAATTCGAGGTTCGAATAGGTGGCGGCGGCTTCCTGAATATGCCGTAGCGCAGACATCGCGAGGGGCGCTCGCCCGAGATTCGTGTGCAGGATGACGCCAGTGGCATTGATGACTGGCCGCAGTGAATAACTCAGCGCCAGGCGCAGCTGCCGATCTATGGCGTCCGGCAGCCCGGAAAGGGCGAGTTCAACGTTGGACGCATCAAGTGTTCCGGCGGCAATCTCCTGCCGCAAGCGGGCCAGGACGTCCCTGGCGGCATCGGTTACCGCTGCCTGTCCCGCCTGCGTAATCAGGCCCGCCAGTTCCTGACTCCGCAGCAGATCGTCGATCGCGGGCAGTCGGCGGTAAAGGTCGGATTTCGCGGCGGTCTTCACCGCTGCGATTATCCCACAGGCCGGACGCTGCCTTGGAAAATGGAGCGGACGGGCGGGGCGCCCGTCCTCCATCGCTTCGGCGAATAGCTAGCGGCCGACGATCTGGCTCTTCAGTGGCGCGATAGCATTGATGACTTCCTGGTGCTCTTTAGCCGGCACCTTGAACTGGTTCAGGGTTTCTTCGAGATGCTGGACGCTAATCGTCCAATCTTCTTCGGTGATATTCAGGCCGGTGTGGGCTGTTTCCATGCTGCGGCCGGTGTATCTGCAAGGTCCGCCGGTGGCAACGCAGAGGAAATCCACGATGTGCTGCCGGATGCGGAGCTTCGAGTCGGTGCTAAAACCGATGAAAAAGCGGCCTTCCTTCGGGTCGGTGGCGAGGCGAGTGATGAAGTCGTCGGTCACGGCGGCCAAGGCGTCGTATCCGCCCAGGCGCTTATAGAGCGAGTCCTGAGCCATCTGGGGCGCTGGAGCCGGCTCCGGGGCGGCGGCCGCGGCCCAGACCGTCGTAATCGATCCTGCTAACAGCGTAACCCAAAGCAAAATCTGCAGTCTAAGTGGCATTTCGGTGTTGTCTCCTCGGGAGTAAGTATTTCGGGTCCACCTGAAATACGCAGCCGAAATGCATTTGGATTTAAACAGCCGGATGAACCCGTTGACTCAGCCCACTTCCACCAGGCCGTAAGTCCGCTGCCAGCGGGTGCGCATGTGGCGCAAGGCGCGGTCCAGGTCGCCCTGGGAAATCTCGGTGCTGGGACCGTCCAGCACGGTGGCGGCCTCGCGCTTGGCGAGCTCCAGCAGTTCGCGGTCGCGAATCAGGTTGGCGACCTGGAAGCTGGGCATGCCAGCCTGGCGGGTGCCGAAAAATTCTCCCGGACCGCGCAGCTCAAGATCGAGTTCGGCAATCTGGAATCCATCGTTGGTGCGCACCATGGCGTCGAGCCGTCGTTCGCCTTCTTCGGAAATCTTCCCTCCGGTCATCAGAATGCAGAATGACTTGGCGGCGCCCCGCCCGATGCGTCCACGCAGCTGGTGTAACTGCGCCAGCCCGAAGCGCTCGGCGTGCTCGATGACCATGACGGTCGCATTGGGCACATCGACCCCGACTTCGATCACTGTAGTCGAGACCAGAATGTTGAGCTCACCCTTCTGGAACATCCGCATGACGGTTTCTTTCAGGTCGGGATCAAGTCTTCCGTGCAGCAGGCCTACCTTCAGGTCGGCAAAGATGCGGCCACTGAGTTCTTTGTACATCTTGATGGCGGCCTTAAGTTCGCTCTCTTCGTTTTCTTCGATTACGGGATAGACGATATATGTCTGATGTCCGGCGGCGACCTGCTTACGCACGAACTGCCAGACCTCCTCGGAGCGGTCATCCGACACGCGGCGGGTGACGATCGGGGTGCGTCCCGGCGGCATTTCGTCCAGGATTGAGATGTCTAAATCGCCGTAGAGAGTGAGCGCCAGCGTGCGGGGGATGGGCGTGGCAGTCATCACCAGAACGTCGGGCTCGGGGCCCTCGGTGCTTTCCTTCGGCCGGCCGGCGCGAAGGGCGGTCTCCGTCCCTTGCTCTCCGGATTTCTTCATCAGCTTGAAGCGCTGCATCACGCCAAAACGGTGCTGTTCGTCGACAACCACCAGGCCGAGTTTGTCGAACTCGACCGTCCGTTCGATCAGGGCGTGGGTGCCGATCACCAGGTTGGCGTTGCCCTGCGCTACGTGGCGGCGGATCTCCCGCTTGCGGTCCTGTTCCACCGATCCGCTCAGCAGTACGATGCGGTAGCCGGCATTTTCCAGGATTCGTCGTGCAGAAAAATAGTGCTGCTGCGCCAGAATCTCGGTTGGCGCCATCAGCGCGACCTGATATCCGTTCTCGATCGCGATTATCGCCGCCTCAAACGCCACAATCGTTTTGCCGGAACCTACGTCCCCTTGCAATAGGCGGCGCATGGGAAAGGGCTTTCCCATATCGGAAGCGATTTCCTTCAACACCTTCTTCTGAGCTGCCGTGGGATGGAACGGCAGAATCTTCTTGATCGCCTCCCGCGCTCGATCATCCAGCCGAAAGGCAATGCCGGTCTGCGCCTTCTGCTGCCGCCGCTTGAGTTCCAAACCCAGTTCCAGGAAAAACAGTTCCTCGAAGATCAGCCGGAGATGCGCCGGAGTTCGCGAGGCTTGCAGATCCTGGAAGCTTTCCCCGGCCTCCGGCCAGTGAACTTTCCAGAGAGCCTCCCGAGCCGAGATGAGCCCCAGACGGCGGCGAACCGCAACCGGAACCGGATCCGGAAGCTCAGGCGCCTCCGGCGGCAAGCCGTCCAGAGCGGAGCGAATGATGCGACGAAACCAGCGGGAGGTGACGCGGCCGTTGCCAGCCGATTCGTATATGGGCACGATTCGGCCCACTTCCAGCGAAGCAGCCGCCTTCTGCTCCGCAGCATCGCTGGAGCTGTCGGGTTCGCCTAGGATTTCAAACTGGGGCTGGGTGATCTGCAGCTCGCCGTTGCGATCAGTCTCGACCTTGCCGTAGAGCGCGACCATCTGACCGGGCTTAAACTTGTCTCGCAGATAGCTGCCATTGAACCACAGGCACTTGACGCGGGAGCGCCCCTGGCCTGCGGTCATCTGAAAGATGGGCATGCGGCGGGTTCGGAACAGGCCTGATGTCCGGACCTCGGCAATCACCGTCGCCATCTCCCCGGGTCGCAATTCCGCGATGCCGCGCGGGTTCAGCCGATCTTCGTACCGGAAAGGCAGGTAGTGAAGCAGGTCGTCAACGGTATGCAGGCCCTTTCCGGCCAGGACTTCCGCCAGGCGCGGGCCTATCCCTTTTACATACTGGACGGAAGTGCCCGGCTCAACCATAGGTGGGAGTGAGAGAGAATGTTAGCAGAGCCTGCGGCGAATCCTGCAAACAGACCGAGGCGCCCGCATCTCATGGCTCCTGGTTTCCCAGGCTGGAAAGGGCCTCAGCGGTGTCTAAATCGTCCGTGTACACCAATTTTCTGCACGCGCTGGTGGCGGTACTGGCTGGCAACGCCGCTTATTTTCTACTGTCGCCGTATCTACCTGCAGGCGCGCATCACAGGCTGTTTCAGCTGGATTGGGGGCTGGTCGTGGATTTCTGGTTCTGCTTAGTCGTCTTCGGAGCAATAAAGACCATCGCCTATTGGCGGCGTGATCATGGATGAAGGCTTGCGACGCCTTCGGCCCTGGATGAGAACCTCGTTACTTTGGGCACCTACGTAACCCCAGTGTCCACAATTTAGAATCCGGCCAGCCCAAAATGCAGAAGATTGCCATCCTTTACGACGCCAGCCAGGCGGTGCTCTCGACCTTCGACCTGGACGAGGTGTTGCAGCGCATCCTGGTGATTGCGCGCGATTATTTCCACCTGCAGAATGTGGCTATCCTGCTGTTAGACAAAGATTTGCAGGAACTCTACCCGCGCTCGCAAATCGGTTGGGACGCAGGCAGCGATACCGTCAGACTGCCGGTGGGCACGGGCCTGACCGGCGTGGCTGCGCAGTTGAAACGGCCCATTTACGCTTCCGACGTGAGCCAGGATTCGCGTTACGTCGTCTCCGCGACCAGCACCCGCTCGGAGATCGCCATTCCACTCATGGTACGTGACGAGTGCGTAGGCGTCCTCGATTGTCAAAGCGAAAAGCTCGACTACTTCGACAAGGAAACCAGCGATCTTCTAACGCTCTTCTCCACCCAGGCATCGATGGCCTTGCAGAACGCCCGGCTCTATTCGCTGGAACAAAAAAAAGCCGCACAATTGGCGGCGATTAACGCTATCGCCCAACAGATGACTGCCGTGCTTGACCTGAGAGAACTGTTGTCAAAGGTGTGTTCGCTGATTCAAGAGGCCTTTCATGTCAACCATGTCTCGGTTTTGTTGAAAGAAGAGGAAGATTTGGTCCTGCGCGCCCATCACGGCAAACTCACGCCCCTGATCCCCGAAGGAGGACGGCTTCCCATCGAAGGCGGTCTCTGGGGACGATCCCTGGATCATGGCAAGACAATCGTCGAGAACGATGTGCGCACTTCTCCTGGATATATCGGTTTTTACGAAGAAACTGCCTCCCGGATGTGCATTCCTCTGGTTTCCTTTGGCCAGACGCTGGGAGTGCTGGTCCTGGACAGCGCACAAAAATCCGCCTTTCATCCCAACGACTTGCAGCCTTTGGAATCGGTTGCCGACATTTGCGCAACCGCGATTCAAAATGCCCACTACGTCGACAAGGTGAAACAACTGGCCTATATCGATGGCCTGACCGGCATTTTCAACCGCCGATTCTTCGAGTTAAGGATTGCCGAGGAAATCGAGCGGGCCCGGCGGTTCGAGACCTCTATGGCCGTCATCATGGTCGATATCGACCAGTTTAAGCGGCTGAACGACGAATTTGGACACTTGCTTGGCGACGAGGTATTGCGACAGGTCTCTTCCATCTTTTCCCAGCAACTGCGGAAAATCGATGTGGTCTGCCGGTACGGTGGAGAGGAATTCGCGATTCTGCTTTCCCAGACCAGTCTGCAGCACGCCGCGAGCGTAGCGGAAAAGCTGCGCCGGTTGGTGGAAACCTGGCAATTCCCTGGAGTGCCCCGCCCTGTGACCATCAGCGTGGGTTCGGCCACCTATCCGGATCACGGGTTAACCCGCGATGAACTGGTGAAGGCCGCGGATGCCGGCCTTTACGCCGCGAAACAGGCGGGCCGCAACCGCTCATTCCTGGCGCCGCTGAAAGCCGCGGCCAAGGGCCGGTAAACTCTCTTCTCAGATGTCGGCGAGGCCGCCGCGAACCTCGCGCGGCTCGTCTCCTCGATCCCGCTGCTCGAGCATTTCTTCCCGCATCTGCTCTTGCTGCTCCTGCAGTTGATTCCGGAGTTCTTCCCGTTGCTCGCGCACTTGTTCCTGTTGTTCGTGCTGCTGCTCGCGCAGTTCCTCTTGCTGTTGCTTGAGCTGTTGCTGCAATTCTTCCTGCTGTTCCTTCAGTTCTTTCTGGCGTTCGCAGAATTCCTTCCGCGCTTCCTCCGCGGCACGCTGCGCTTCCTTTACCGCAATGGCCAGTTGCGGCTTGGCCTGAGCAATTTCAGACTCGGCGGCGCGTAGGTCGATGCGGCTGTCGGCATCCATGTCAGAATCGTCATCCAGACTCTCCTGGAACACGCCGCCCGATTGGCGGCGTTCGGGCAGGGTCAGGGTTATTGTCTGCTCCTTCTTGTCCCGGATGATGCCGATGCTAACGGTGCCTCCTGACTTCTGCTCGCGCATGCTGCGGGTGAAGTCGCTGCTGTCGCTCACCGGCTCGGAATTCACCTTGGTGATCACGTCGCCGGCGTGAAACCCGGCGCGCTCGGCGTTGCTGCCCTTTTCCACGGAGCGAACCAGCACCCCCTGACCATTCGGGGCGCCAAAGAAATCGCCTAACTGCGGGGTAAGATTCTCGACCATCAGCCCGCTGCGCATCGACGAATGCACCACCACGATCGAGACCGGAAGATCCATGTCCGGCAGGTTCGGCATGGCGGGCATTTCGAAATGGAATTCCTTCGCTTGCGGGCCCGCATATGCGAAGGACTTCTTACGGTCGGCCAGCTGCGCCTTCAAAGTAAGGGGCTGCCCGTCGCGGCTGATGCCGATGTTAATCACTCGCCCGGGCGGAATCTCGCGAATCATGCGGCGCAGCTCTTCCACGCTCTCCACGCTGTTGCTGTTGATGCTAAGGATGACGTCATGCTCCTTGATGCCGGCTTTGCCGGCAGGAGCATCCTGATCGACCATCGTGACTTCGACGCCGCGTTCCTCCTTCAGCTTCAGCGCACCCAGCCGGTCGCTGGTCACGTCTCGCGTGTCGACCCCGAGATAGGAGCCGCCGCCATAAAAATCGTCGCTGGAATAGCCGTACACCTGCAAGCCCGGCTGGTATGCATAGCCGGTCGTGATGGCGGCCAGCAGCACGATGGGCATGGTCATCAGCAGCGCTTTGCGCATCTTGAGTCCTCCCCCATGATTGCCTGCGCAGAACCGGAAGGGACGGACGAGCACGCCCGCCCCGTATGTTCCGTTACCGGCTCGCTCGCAGAATTCGAATATCCCCGGTCGTGGTGCGCACCTTCAGCACCGGACCGCCGCCGTTCAAACTGCCTTCCGCGGTTACGGTCTTCGGCCCATATTCTCCACCTTCGCTGCTGACCTGGATCTCGGGGAAATCGGACCGGATGTGATGCCCATTCGCGACCTCGATGAAAGCGCGAACCGTCAGATTTAGTGACGATGCCAGGTAGACGGTGATGTCACCAGCCGAAGTCTGCAGGGTGGAATCGTTGCGATCACCGTCCGCAATGAACCGGGCAATGATTCCCCCGGCGCTGGTCTCGGCGCGGGCCGAGGGAACCCCGTTCAGTTCGATACTGCCGCCACCCGTCTGCGCGTGTACCGGACCCTTGGCGGAGCTCAGCCGGATACTGCCGCCGCCGGTCTCCATCTCCACCGGCCCGGCAATATCGCCGAGATCGATACTGCCACCGCCCGTCGAAACCTTCAGTCGTCCCGCGCAACGCTCCACTGCGATGCTGCCGCCGCCGGTCTCAAGTACCGCACCCTGCAGGCCCGAGATCACCTGTACGCTGCCGCCACCGGACTCAGCCTGGATTCTGCCTTTGGCGGATGTCACCTTGATGCTGCCACCGCCGGTATGCAGGCTGAGATCGCCGCCTACATTGCCAACTTCAATACCACCGCCGCCCGTCTCCGCATTGATGGCGCCACCAATGTCATCTACTCGAATATTGCCGCCGCCACTCTGCGCGTCCAACCGGCCGGAAAGACCATTGGCAAACACGCTTCCGCCGCTGGTTTCAAGCTTCACCCAATCCATGTCGCGCGGTACCGACAGGCTGAAGTCCCCCGAAAATTTATGCGGGCTGCCTCCCTGCCACTCCGCAATCAAATAAGCGGTGTCACCGCGGACATAGGCGCTGATCTTGTAGGAATCGAATTCGCGGCGGGCTTTTTCTTCCGAAGACGTATTTGCACGATTATGAATGACGTAACTAATGCCCTGCGAACCGCCCTGCACTCGAACCGTACCCACATCGACTTTCACCCGGAGATTCTTGGCCGCCGCGAGAGATCCGGTGACTGCCTGCGCCCAGTCTCCGCCTTCCCGGGAAATGCGAGCCTGCTGCGCCAGCGCCAGCGGCGCCAGCAACAGGAACATCGCAACGATTTTGCATGACTTCTTCACGTTTAACCTTCCGTTTTTTGGTACCCAG
>Ga0335079_10006410_pt1 | contig 13464 bp, 12 predicted proteins | sample Lox_Sample_33_FD_206719 | JGI IMG/M metagenome (GOLD analysis project Ga0335079, IMG submission 206719) | Soil microbial communities from Loxahatchee National Wildlife Refuge, Florida, United States - Lox_Sample_3.3 | ecosystem: Environmental > Terrestrial > Soil > Wetlands | place: USA... | reverse complement strand
CTTGGCCGCGCGGCGCTGGGGCCAAGCCGTGGGCGGCTGGCTGGTTGGATTGCCGCTCACATCGGGGCCGGTGGCGTTGTTCCTGGCGCTCGATCAGGGAACGCCTTTTGCCGCATCCTCGGCGCTCGGCTCACTGCAAGGCGTGATGGCGCAGGGACTGTTCAGCCTGGTGTTCACCCGGCTGATCCTGTCCTTGAGCTGGCCCGCGACCTTGGCGTTGGCAAGCATCGCCTACGTCGCCGCCGGCGCCTTCCTCCACACGCTCGCATTCTCGCTTCCGGTATTGTTTCTGCTCTGCCTTCCGGCCCTGGCTCTATCCCTGTTAGCCATGCCGCCAAGCCCTCAGAGCGCTCCGTCAACGATCCCGGCACCGCGATGGGACCTGCCGGCCCGCATGGCGGTGGCGACTTCCTTGGTGCTCGGCATCACGGCGCTCGCTCCGACATTGGGTCCGGTCACCAGCGGCGTTACCGCGAGCTATCCGGTCTTCGCGACCACGCTCGCGGTGTTCGCAAAGCGCAGTTATGGGGCGGCTCAGGCGGTTCGTGCACTCCGCGGGCTGGTCGTGGGCCTATATGCTTTCACCGCCTTCTTCTTCGTGATCGGTGAAACGCTCGTTCCGCTGGGCATTGGTGCGAGCTTCGCGCTCGCAATCGCCGTCGCATTGGCGATCCAGGGGGCAACACTGATCGCGGTGCACCGCCTCCGGCTGGGCTAGGGCCGCCGATCCTTGCATCTTGTCCTGACAGCACTACTTGTCCAATAGTAACCCCTGCTAAATCCCCGGGGAGGATGGGATGTTGCTCTCGGTCATGCTTCGGCACCTCATTCGGCGGGGACGGCTCACGGTCATCGATGCCGGTGGCAAGCCCCACGTGTTCGCGGGGGAGCCTGGCCCCGACATTACGGTGCGGCTGCACGATCGGGCGCTGGCCTGGAAGCTTTTCCTCAATCCTCGCCTCTATTGCGGCGAAGCTTTCATGGACGGCTCGCTCACCGTCGAGAATGCCTCGATCTACGACTTCCTCAACCTCTGTACCGAGAACATGGCATCGGCGCCGCCCCACTGGATGACGCCGCTCTACAACGGATTCGGATGGACGTTTCGCCAATTTCAGCAGCGCAACCCCGTTACACGCGCCCATCGCAACGTCGCGCACCACTACGATCTTTCCGATACGCTCTACGATCTCTTCCTGGACGCCGACCGGCAGTACTCATGCGCCTATTTCCCGAACCTCGGGATTTCCATCGAGGAGGCGCAAGCCAACAAGAAGCGGCACATTGCGGCCAAATTGCTGCTCAAGCCGGGGCAGTCCGTCCTCGATATCGGCTGTGGATGGGGCGGACTCGCGATCTATCTGGCGCGCGAGTGCGGCGTCGAAGTGACGGGTCTCACGCTCTCGGTCGAGCAGCACAAGGTCGCCGAGCACCGGGCCGCCGCGGCCGGCTTGAGCGAGCGCGTGCGTTTCCGCCTCGAGGACTATCGCGCCCATCGCGGCGCCTATGACCGCATCGTCTCGGTCGGGATGTTCGAGCATGTGGGCGTGCCGCAATACCCGGACTTTTTCGGTGCGGTGCATGCGCTGCTCAGCGAGAACGGAGTGGCGCTGTTGCATTCGATCGGCCGTATGGACGGCCCCGCTGCCACCAACCCCTGGCTCCGCAAATACATCTTTCCCGGCGGCTACTCGCCCGCGCTCTCCGAGGTCGTCCCGGTGGTCGAGCGGGCGCGGCTTTGGATCACGGATATCGAGATTTTGCGCCTCCACTATGCCGAGACGCTGAAGCTGTGGCGGCAGCGCTTCAACGCCAACCGCGAACGCATCCGCGCGCTCTACGATGAGCGCTTCTGCCGCATGTGGGAGTTTTATCTGGCGGGCTCCGAGGTGGCGTTCCGCCATCAGGGACACCTCGTATTCCAGATGCAGATGGCGCGCTCCATCGATGCGGTTCCTCTGACCCGCGACTACATGGTGGATTGGGAGCGGAGCCATCGCGTGCCGGTCTCCGAGCGCGCGGCCTGAGGGCGGCGGTTCTGGCTCGCGATTGTCGGTGCCCGGCGTCAATCCCTATGCCCGTCACACGCTCTGGTCCGACCCCGGAGCGTTTCGCGCTGCGTTGAACGAGCTTCCGGCCGAGCCCGATGCGATTGCTGACGCGCTCGAGCAGTTCGTAATGCATCCAACCGCGGCAGTCGCACTCGGCTGCGACATCCCGATGGGAGCCGAAGCGGACAAGAATCTCCGGAGTGCGGAACGCCTGATCGAGGCGGCGATTAACCGCGGCGGTGGTCCGCTAACCCAGGCCCGCGCCGCAAATCACTATCTCTTCGGCACGTGTCGGGACTTCGCTCTGCTCGCCGCCGCGATACTTCGGGAGCACGGGGTTCCGGCTCGGCTACGCGTCGGATACGCCAGCTACTTCGAGCCCGGACGTTGGGAGGATCATTGGGTCTGCGAGTATCGGACTGGCAAGCAATGGGCCCTCCTCGATGCCGAACTCGGACCCCGAGCGCGCGCGAGATTTGGCATCGACTTCGACCTTGCGCACGTGCCGCGAGATCGCTGGCGCTCCGCCGCGTCAGTTTGGCACGCGATCAAGTCGGGCCTCATTGAGGCAAATTCGTGCGGCGTCAGCATCGCCGGCATCGCCGGCGACTGGTTCGTGGCTGCGGCCATCCTGCGCGACGCCGCGGCTCTTGCGGGCATCGAAGCGCTGCCATGGGACTATTGGGGTCCGGGCCGGTCTATCTGCAAGAACCGCTGCGTACCGCCCGAGCGGGTGCGCGACATCGACGATCTCGCGGACGCGCTCGATCCGGCGCCCGATACATATGGAAGTACCCAGGCGGTGCTCGAGCGATTTCCGTGGGCGCGGCCGTCCCCAACCGTGCTGAGCTTTCCCGATGGCAGGACGCCGACGGAAGTGGCGCTGGCACCGCAGGGTTGAAGTACCATTCAGGGACGGGTTTGGCCCGCACCGGCCCGCGCGCGCTCGCGCAGCGCCGCCTTTTGCACCTTGCCGTTGGCATTGCGCGGCAGCGGCTCGGTCGCGAACTCGACGATCTCCGGAACCTTGTAATCCGCCATTCGCTCGGCGCAGAACTCGCGGATCGCCGCGGCCGTGAGGCTGGGAACGCGCGGCAGCACGAAGACCTGCACGCGCTCGCCCAGCACGGGATCGGGCCGCCCTACCACCGCGCATTCGACGATGCCGGGGTGATAGCTCAGGACGTTCTCGACCTCCGCGCTGAACACCTTGTAGCCTCCGCGATTGATCATGTCCTTGAGGCGGTCGAAGACGCGCAGGAATCCGTCGCCGTCGATCGAGCCGATATCGCCTGAATGCCAATACCCCTCGGTGAATTCGGTGCGATTGGCCTCGGCCTTCCCCCAATAGCCCGGCACCACCATGGGCCCTTTGATCCAGATTTCGCCGGCAACGCCCGGAGCCGCATCGCGCCCCTCGGCATCGACGATGCGTACGTCGCCGCAGGGAACCACCTGCCCTACGCTAGCAGGGTGCTTGTTGTTCTCGCCCGGCGGCATGATCGTCGTGGGCGACGTGGTTTCCGTCGCGCCGTAGGCGTTGATCAAGGTGAGATTGGGCAGCCGTTCCGCGAGCGCCGCGATGGTGGCTTCCGGCATCGGTGCGCCGCCAAAGGCGCCGATCCGCCAATCTCCGAGATCGAAGCGGTCGAACTCCGGCTCCATTAGGCAAAGGATGTATTGCGCCGGCACCAGCACGGTGTAGGTGAGGCGCTCCGCCGCCGCGAGCTCGAGGAAATTCCGAGCCTTGAAAGCGCGCATCAAGATGACGGTGCCGCCGATGCCGACCATGGCCAGCAGGATCGCGACCAGGCCGGTTACGTGGGAACCGGGAACCGCGAGGATGGCACGCTGCGGCGCGCGGAGATCGGCACAGCGCCGGAATGAAATCAGCGAGTGAATGATGCCGAGATGCGTCAGCATCGCGCCCTTGGGACGCCCCGTGGTGCCGGAGGTGTAGAGAATGACGGCGGTCGTCTCCTCGGCGGCGACGATCCTGGGCACCGGCGGCGCCGGATCGAGCAGGCGTGCCGCGGGCTCCGCTCCCGCATGCTCACCCCCGACCACGAACCGGTGGCGGAGCGCGGCGAGCTTGTCCATTTGCGGCAGATGATCGGCGAACTCCGCTTCGAAGATCAGCACCGCGGCGCCGCAATCCTCGAGCAGATAGGCGAGCTCATAGCCTCGCTGGCGCACACCCAACGGAACGGCAACCGCGCCGATGCGAAAACACGCCAGCAGGAAGATCAGGAACTCCGGACAATTGCCGAGCAGCAGCGCGACCCGTTCGCCCCGGACGATGGCGCGGCGCAACAGTTGGGCGGCGGCATGATCAACCAGCCTGTCGAGCGCGCGATATGAAAACCGTTGCCCGTCACCGACCAGCGCCTCGCTCTCCCCGTGGGCCGCTACCGTCGCCGCGAACAACGTGTCGAGATCGCCGTGCCGCTCGCTGAAGCAGCGGAATTCGCGCGAGCCGTAGTGACGTTCGACCCGAAGCTCCCCGCCCGGTCCGGTGGCCGGCCAATATCGCCGTTGCCCCTGGTTCATTGTCGCCAGAGATTATCCGAGCCCGCGCGGGAGGGCTGACAAAAACTAATCAGGCTGTTTTTCTCTTGTTCGCTATATGTTCTCGTGATATTCTTCGGGTTCATATCGTTTGGAGAGCCCGAATGCGCGATTGTTCCGCCACCCCTCGTTGCGGCCTGCGGATCGAAGGGGAGACATATTTGATCCTCGTGGTGGGTTGGCTCGTAGCCCTCCTCGTCACCTGGAGCTGACGTCCGCGCCATAGGCCTCGCCTCGCCCCTTTAACGCCGCAAATCCGGTGCTATGGTTTGGGGTGAGAGCACCCCATGAAGCTGTTGGTCATCGAAGACGATCGCGAAGCGGCGGCCTACCTCGTCAAGGGGCTGAGCGAGAGCGGCTATGTGGTGGATCACGCTCCCGACGGGCGTGACGGCTTATTTCTCGGGACCTCGAATCAATACGACGCGATGATCGTCGACCGCATGCTGCCCTGCATGGACGGCCTCAAGGTGATCAGCGCGCTCCGCGCGGCGGAGGTGCGGACGCCGGTGTTGATCCTCAGCGCGCTGGGCGCCGTCGATGACCGGGTCAAAGGCCTGCGCGCCGGCGGCGACGACTATTTGGTGAAGCCGTTCGCCTTCTCCGAGCTGCTGGCGCGGATCGAGGCGCTGTTGCGCCGTGCCGCGCCTTCGGCCGCCACCACGCGGCTCCAGGTGGACGAACTCGAGATCGACCTGCTGGCCCGCGCCGTCCATCGAGCGGGACAATCGATCGAGCTGCTGCCGCGGGAATTCCGGCTGCTCGAATATCTGATGCGCCATGCCGGACAAGTCGTGACCCGGACCATGCTCCTGGAGCACGTATGGGACTACCACTTCGATCCGCAGACCAATGTGATCGACGTGCACATAAGCCGCCTACGTCAAAAGATCGACCGCGGATTTTCGCACGCGCTGCTGCGCACGGTGCGCGGCGCCGGCTATATGCTGCGCGGCCGAGAGCACGGCGCGTGACGCCGGTTCGCCTGCTCCGAACCAACGCGTTCCGGATCGCGGCGCTCTATCTCGCGCTGTTCGCCGCCTCGATGCTGGCGCTGCTGGCGTTCATCTATGTTTCGACCGCCGACTACATTGAGCGGCAGACCGAAGAGACGGTGGATCAGGAAATCAGCGCGCTCCGCGACGAATTTCAGCGCGGCGAGCTGCCGCTGCTGCGCCATGCGATCGCGCAACGCAGCGTCGGGCCGCTGCGCAGCGACCAGACGCTGTATCTGTTGACCGACCCCAACCTGGTGCCGATCGAGGGCAATCTTTCCAAATGGCCGAACGCGCAATCGGTGCGCCCGGGCTGGATCAGCTTTCCGCTGGACGTGGAGGTCAAGGGAGTGATGGAGGTGCACCAAGCGCGCGCCGCCGTGATCGACCTCTCGGTGGCGGGGCGTCTCGGGCACTATCACCTGCTGGTGGGACGCGATCTCAGGGACGCGAACCTGTTCCGCTCCAGCATGCTGCAGACGCTCGCCTGGGCCTCGGTGTTGACCCTTGCCCTTGGCGTCGTGGGCGGGCTTTTCCTCACGCGCAACATGCTGCGCCGCGTCGATGCGGTGAACCGCACCAGCGAGCGCATCATGCGCGGCGACTTCTCGCAGCGAGTGCCGCTCTCGGGATCGCGCGACGAATTCGACCAGCTCGCGACCAACCTCAACGCCATGCTGGATCAAATCGAGCGGCTCATGAGCGGCATGCGCCAAGTGACCGACAACATCGCCCATGACCTGCGCACTCCCCTTTCGCGGCTGCGCGCGCGGCTCGAGCTGGCGCTATTGGAAAAGCCCGATGCGGCCCGATACGGCGAGGCGTTGCGGCAGAGCATCGCCGAGGCCGACACGCTGCTCGGTACCTTCAATGCACTGCTCAGCATCGCCGAAGCGGAGGCGGGAACGCGGCGCGAGATGCTGGGCGTGATCGACCTCGAGGAAACCGCGCGATCGGTGGCCGAACTCTATGAGCCGGTTGCGGACGAGAAGGGGCTGGCGCTGATCGCGGCGCTCGATCCTCGGGTGCGGGTCAGAGGCGACCGGCACCTACTGTCGCAGGCAATCGCCAACCTGCTCGACAATGCGCTCAAGTACACGCCGGAAGGCTCGGTGACGCTGACCGTGCGAGCGGCCGAGGGATGGGCCTATGTGGAAGTGACAGACACCGGGCCCGGCGTGCCGGCGGAGCAGCGCGAGGCGGTGTTCGACCGATTTTACCGGCTGGAAGGGAGCCGCAGCACCCCCGGCAACGGCCTCGGGCTCAGCCTTGTGCGGGCGGTGGCGCGCATGCACGGCGGCTCGGTGCGCATGGAGGATGGGCGACCCGGTACGGCCAGGCCTGGTCTCAAGGTCACCCTGGCGATCCCCGCCATCGAAACAGCGGAGCGGCCGGCACAAGTACCGCATCCGGCGCCGCTCGGCACATCGTAGTAGCGCGCTCGCTTCTGCCTCACGCCGAGGCCGCGCACGTTGCGTTCGCACCCTCGGTGCACGAGCGCCGCGCGATCCGAGACGCCGTTCGGCGCAACATCGCCCGCAATTCCTCGGCGCTCACTCCGGAGCGGCGCATCACGAGAACCATGATCTCGTCGGATAACAACTCCTCGATGCTGGGCTCGGTCTCGCAGAGCATCCACCGTCGCATCGGCCCCTCCTGACGTTCGCCTCGAGGCCAAGCATCGCGTCGAACGATGACCGCATTGTGGCACGAGCGGGATATTTCGGAGGCCGCAGCTCACCCTTTCGGGTCCGTGGGAATCCGATGGAGAGAAACTCGATGCGATGAGAGCGGAGAAATTTGGCCGCTCTGGAATCTCCTCGCATTCGGAAACTATCGAGATCGACCGGTCAATCTTCAGCGATCCGCTATCAATACGCGCCACCGACGTGGCCGAAAAACTACCGTCAGCATCTCTCGCACCTTGATTGGAGAAAGACGCGGCGCACGTTTCTCTCCGTGTCGTCATCTAGCACACCCAAGTGATAGGGAGGCCGTGGCCGATGAAGGTTATTTCCGTCCATGTTGGGCTGCCCCGCACAGTGCAATGGAAGGGCAAGGCGGTTTCGACCGGCATCTTCAAAGCCCCGGTGTCCGGTCGGATCCGCTTGCGGACCCTCAATTTAGACGGTGATCGTCAAGCTGACCTGTCGGTGCATGGCGGGCCGGACAAGGCGCTCTACGCCTATCCGGCCGAACACTACGCTTATTGGCAACGCGAGCTTCCCGACATGACCCTGCCATGGGGCATATTCGGCGAGAATCTAACCACCGAAGGGCTGTTTGAGGACGACCTGAAGATCGGTGACCGGTTTTTCATCGGCTCGACCGAGGTCGCGATAACTCAGCCGCGGCTGCCATGCTACAAGCTGGGGCTGAGATTTGGCCGCGACGATATGGTCAAGCGACTTCTCGCAAGCGGTCGCACCGGCTTCTATTTCAAGGTGGTCGCCGAGGGCGAGCTGGCGGCGGGCGACCCGATCATCGCGGCCCAGCGCGCCCAGGACTCTGTTTCGGTCTCGGAGATCACGCGCCTCTATGCCCGCGACAAGGACGACGTGGATGGACTGCGGCGCACCGTGGCGGTCGCGGCGTTACCCGACGACTGGCGCGATTACTTCAACGAGCAGATCAACCGGATGTCCGCGCGCAGCAGACCCCGCGCCGTCCAGCGCCCGGCCTGGGCGGGTTTCAAACCGTTCACGTTGCGAGAGAAAGTGCGAGAGGGCGACGACGTCTCCTCATTCCATTTGGTGCCGGAGGACGGGCAGCCTCTGCCGTCCTATCTACCTGGCCAGTATCTGACGGTCCGGGTCGCCATTCCCGGCCTGGAACGTCCCCTCGTTCGCTCCTATTCCTTATCCGATGCGTCGAGGAACGACTATTACCGCCTGACGATCAAGCGGATCGCTTCACGTTCCGAAGATCGGCAAGCCGCATCCGGTCTCGTATCGACCTATTTCCACGACCGGCTTACCGTCGGCGATCGCATCGAGGCGAAAGCACCGTCCGGCTCATTCACGATCGACGTCACGCAGCATGACCGCCCCCTTGTCTTGATCGGGGGCGGCATAGGCCTCACGCCGCTGATCAGCATGGTCAACAGTATCGTGGTGGCAGGCTCGCTGCGAGAGACGTGGCTCCTGTACGGGGTCCGCAATGATCGAGACTACATCATGCGGACACATCTGGAGGCCGTTGCCACGATCCATCAAAACATCCACCTGCATATCTTCTATTCGCGGCCAAGCCGGGAGATGGACGGCCCGGGCGTCCACAGCGGACACATCGATCTCGGCGCCATGCAGCATTTGATCCCGTCAAATGCATATGACTTTTACGTCTGCGGGCCGCCGTCGATGATGGCCTCCGTCACCGGAGATCTTGAAGCGTGGGGTGTTCCTGCCGACCGCGTGCACACGGAGGCCTTCGGTCCCGCGGCGATCAAACAATCGGTTCGTGGCCCGGAGACTCAACCCGACTGCGGCACTGAAGTGATTTTCGCCCGATCGGGCGTGACCGTTCTGTGGAGCCGATGCGAGTCTCCGCTACTCGAACTTGCGGAGGAGAATTCGGTGGCGATCGATTTCGGCTGCCGGGCGGGCAGCTGCGGCACCTGCGTGACGCGCCTCCTCTCCGGCACCGTTCGCTACCTGCACGAGCCCAACGCTCCACTTGAGAGTGGCGAGATTCTCCCCTGCATCGCCGTGCCCGCCGAACCGGTTTCGCTTGATGCGTGAGACTTCGTAAGGTCGGCTCCTATCGATTGAGCGCCTGCGGACCGCTGACGAACCGATTGCCGCGAACATAGAAGCGCAGCAGGCTGTCGGCTGCGCGTGTAATGCCGATCCGTTTGCTCTGCCCGATTTCGTCGGACGCTCGACCGTCAGTGCCGAGCCACAGCGGACCGGCCCGACAAAGGTCGATCCCGTCCAATCGGCGGTCAATCTCCAGGGCCACACTCAGCCGTCCCGGGCCCCGTGCCAAGTCTCGCACGCGCTCGGTGCCGCGATTACGTTCCATGATCGTGATGCCAACGGTGGGCTCGATCGCCCTGATCAGGACGCCTGCGCCCACGCCTGGTGTTTCGCTGGAGACGTTCAGCATGAACGAGCTGCCATAAGCGAGATAGATATATGCGTGCCCGCGCTCGAGGAACAGCGCCCGATTGCGCGGGGTGATGCCACGATAGGCGTGACCCGCGGGGTCGCCGATGCCATATGCCTCGGTCTCGACGATAGGGCCGCCCGTCACGCCGTCGGCCGACACCCGCACGAGCATTTTGCCGATGAGAAACCGAGCGAGCTCTGCGGTATCGACGGGGATCTCTGCCCGATCCAGAACCCGCGGGCGCACTATTGTCGTGTCGCCCTCATCCCATTCGCTCGACCAGATGGGCGCGCGACGGTCCGGGCTCGAACGGCTCACCGAAGTACTGGGTTTCGCGGGCCACCCTGCCATCGAGGAACTCCATGATGCTCACGGTGTAGTAGGGCTGGCCATCATAGGTGAGGACGAATTCCGTGACCCAGAGGTCGCCCATGCCGACGATACGGCGCACGTTGAATCGCTTCGTGTTCGGCTGCGCCACGCGCGAGGCCTCAATGTTGTGCCGGCCCCTGATGCGCTCGCCCGATTGGGGGTACTCGAGCACGGCGTCCTCTCGGTAAATGTCGTGCTCAACATCGAAGTCATTTGCATCCGATGCGGCCCAGTGGCGATTCAGTGCCTCTCGTATCTCATTCTCAGCCATGTTGCCGCTCCCGTTCCTGTCATTGAGGCTCGGCCGCTCCGCACCATCGCACGTCGGCCGAATATCCCGGTGAATCAATTGGACAAACATATCGACGAGACTATTACGCGCGGCACGGGCAATGTGTTCGCCCGATCTCCGCTACCCCGACGCCGGGGAGCGACAGACAAAGCCGCGTCCGCATGCGATCAACAAAATATTTAGCGCCGGCGCCTGATGTAGGAAGGACCCGCGGAGAAGCTCGGGGTCAACCAGCCGAAGACATCAGCGCTTGCCCACCACAAACTCGACTGCGTAGGAGCAAAGCCGGGCCAGCCTACCTCGATAGGGGTGGCTCCCCGGTTTTCTATTCCCTACGCCGTTCTCGCGATACCTTCAACATCATTCCACCGACCTACTCCCACTCGATCGTGCCTGGCGGTTTCGAGGTGATGTCGTAGGTGACGCGGTTGATGCCGCGGACCTCGTTGATGATGCGGGTCGCGACCCGGCCCAGGAAATCGTGCGGGAACGGGAAATAGTCGGCGGTCATGCCGTCGGTCGAGGTGACCGCGCGGAGCGCGCAGGCGTAATCGTAGGAGCGGTAATCGCCCATGACGCCGACCGTGCGCACCGGCAGCAGCACCGCGAAGGCCTGCCAGATCTGGTCGTAGAGCCCCGCCTTCTGGATCTCGTCGAGATAGACGCGGTCGGCGCGGCGAAGGATCGCGAGCTTCTCGGCCGTGACCTCGCCCGGGATGCGAATCGCGAGACCCGGTCCCGGGAAGGGATGGCGGCGCACCATGCTCTCGGGCATCGCGAGCTCGCGGCCAAGGTTCCGGACCTCGTCCTTGAAGAGCTCGCGCAGCGGCTCGACCAGCGCCATGTTCATGCGCTCGGGAAGGCCGCCCACATTGTGGTGCGACTTGATGGTGACGCTGGGACCGCCGGTGGCGCTCACGCTCTCGATCACGTCGGGGTAGAGCGTCCCCTGCGCCAGAAAGTCCGAACCGCCGAGCTTCTTCGCTTCCTCCTCGAACACGTCGATGAAGGTGGCACCGATGATCTTGCGCTTGCGCTCGGGGTCGATCACTCCGGCAAGCCGCTCCAGGAACAGCGCGCTTGCGTCGCGATGCACCAGCGGAATGTTGTAGTGGCCACGGAAGAGCCCCACGACTTCCTCGGCCTCGCCCTCGCGCATCAAGCCGGTGTCGACGAAAATGCAGGTGAGCTGATCGCCCACCGCCTCGTGCAGCAGCACCGCCGTCACTGCGCTGTCGACCCCGCCCGAGAGGCCGCAGATCACGCGCCGGCGGCCGATCTCGCGGCGCATGCGGTCGATCGCCTGGCGGCGGAACGCGGCCATGGTCCAGTCGCCGCTGCACCCGGCGATGCGATGCGTGAAGTTGCGCAGGAGGTCCGCGCCCTTGGGCGTATGGGCGACCTCGGGATGGAACATGACGCCGTAGAAGCGCCGGCGGTCGTCGGCGATGAAGGCGAAGGGCGCGCCCTCGCTGGTGCCCACCACCTCGAATCCCCGCGGTATTTCGGTGATGCGGTCGCCGTGGCTCATCCAGACTTGCTGTCGCTCGCCGGCGCGCCAGACGCCATCGAAGAGCGCGCAGCTTCCAGCGAGATCGACCAGCGCGCGGCCGAATTCCCGATTGTGTCCGGATTCGACCTTGCCGCCGAGCTGCGCCGCCATCGCCATCTGACCGTAGCAGATGCCGAGCACGGGCACGCCGAGATCGAAGACCTTCTGCGGCGCGCGCGGTGTGCCCGCATCGACGACCGAAGCCGGGCCGCCCGAGAGAATGATCGCCTTGGGCTCAAACGCCGCGACGCGATTGTCGCCGATGTTGAAGGGGTGAATTTCGCAGTAAACGCCGCTCTCGCGCAGGCGCCGCGCGATGAGCTGGGTCACCTGGCTGCCGAAATCGAGGATCAGTACGCGGTCTGTCATGGTGATGCCATCGTCAGTTCATGTATTGCCGCAAAAAGTCGATCACTTGGCGCCGTGCGTCTTGCGCCGCCGCGGCGTTGTAGCCGAGCTTATGGTTGTTCGAAAGCCGCTCGGGCCGGTCGACGTCGAAGTCGTGAAAGGCGCCCGGATAAACTTCGAGGCGAAGCGGCGGCACCCCTTGGGCGACGCCACCGGTGCGCCCCACGCAATATCGCGCGGGGGTCCAGTCGTCGCTATCCCCCACCATGATCAGCACGGGCACGATGAAGTCCTTGTCCTGCGTCTCGCGGCATCCCGGATAAAAGCCGACCACGGCGACGATCTTGCCCCGGCTCGAGAGCCGTTCGCGCCACGGCTTCAATTTGTCGTAATCGACGGCCGCGTCGAGCGCCGTCCCGCCGCCATGAGAGAAACCGACCACGCCGATGCGGTCTGCACGCACATCGGAGCGTGCCGCCAGCATGTAAGCCGCCGCGAAGATATCCTCGGCACGGTCACGATAGGGAACCAGCGTGGCATTGTTGCAGACGGTCGTGTATCCGCGCGCGGCGAAGCTGTCGACAATCAGCGTCGCATAACCCTGTTGGCGCAACAGTTCGCCCCACATCTCCGATCGATTTTGCGCATAGGCGTCATTGCCGCCGCAACCATGCAATAAAATGAGCATGGGAAACGGACCCGGCCCCGACGGCTTCTCGAACAGCCCCGAAATTTCGATCTGACGCCCCTGCCAATCGACGGGGATGGTGATTGTCTCCGCCCGGGCCATTCCGGCGGCGGCGATCAAGAAGAGCGCGACGACAAGCCGAGCCATCATGCCGCCTCCGCTTGTGTTGCCCGACGCTCCACCACCGCGACGAAGAAGCCGTCGGTCGCATGCCGCAGCGGCGTCAGACGGAGCATGTCGCTGCCGCCAGGAGGCGCGCCCCCGACTGCCTCCGCCCATACCTTCGCAATCGGTAGCAGCGCAAAATCCGAATGTGCCTCCAAGAACCGCTGCATCTGCTCCTCGTTTTCCTCGCGCAGAAGCGAACAAGTCGCATAGATCAGCCGTCCGCCCGGCTTTACCAATCGCTGCGCACTTTCGAGGATTTCTCCCTGCAACGCCTGCAGCTCGGCGAGGTCAGCGGGCGTGAGGCGCCATTTGGCGTCGGG
>Ga0335079_10006409_pt1 | contig 13468 bp, 6 predicted proteins | sample Lox_Sample_33_FD_206719 | JGI IMG/M metagenome (GOLD analysis project Ga0335079, IMG submission 206719) | Soil microbial communities from Loxahatchee National Wildlife Refuge, Florida, United States - Lox_Sample_3.3 | ecosystem: Environmental > Terrestrial > Soil > Wetlands | place: USA: Florida... | reverse complement strand
GCCTTTCGCCGCGTCATCTCCCGGACCTTCAGCCGGCTGGACACCTCTGCCAAGGGGTTGTCGGGGGGCTGTCAAGCGCGCTTGCTAATGGCCAACGGCCGGGATAGAATTATGCCGCTATAGAAAGGAGCCAGTCATGGACCTTTCCCGGGGATTTGCTGTTCTTCTGTCCATCGCCGCGGCGTCGTGCGCGTTCTCTCAAGTCGATACCGGAACGATCACCGGCACGATAACCGACTCTTCGGGCGCCGCCGTCCCGAACGTCAAAGTCACGATCATTCAGGCCAGCACCAACTTCGAATCGCGCGCAGTGACCAACGCGGAAGGCCTGTTCCGCGTGCAATCGCTCCTGCCCGGAAGCTACAACGTGACGTTCGAAGCAGCCGGGTTCAAGCGCTATATCCAGCAAGGCGTGGAACTCCGTGTGGGTGACGTTCTGCCGCTGAACGTCAAACTCGAAGTGGGCCAAGTGAACGAGTCCGTCCAGGTATCGGCCCAAGGCACGCTGCTCGAGACGGAAACGTCCTCGACCGGCTCGCTCACGGAGGGCGACACGCTGTACAAAATGCCGCTCTACCAGCGTTACGTGCTCAACGCCTTGAACCTGAACCCCGGCATGACGCAGAACGGCTACTCCTACGGCGGGTCGCTCGGCGGCTTTAACGTCGCCGGCCAACGCTCCACAGGCACCGCGGTCTTCGAGGACGGAGTGCTTGGCAACGACCCCCAATCGTCCACCGGAAACGACATCAAGTCCGTCGAGAACTCCGTGGACGAGGTGAAGGTCCTTACCGGCACGCTCCCTGCCGAGTACGGCCATTCGACTGGTGGAATCGTGACGGTTGTCAAGAAAGGCGGCACCAACTCCCTGCACGGCATGGCCGCCGACCTGGGCCGCACGCGCAGTATGACGCACCGCCAGTTTTTCAATCTTTACAGGACCTCGGACCCGCAGCCCGGCGCGCCCAACGGCGTGCCCGCGTGGTTCATGCAGCCAGACGCGAGCGTTTCGGGCCCGGTGGTCCTGCCGCATATCTACAACGGGCGCAACAAAACGTTTTTCTTCTTCGGATACCAGAAACTCATCGAGAAGAAGGCGTCGGCATACACCAGCCAAACGCCCACCCCCGCACTCCTCTCCGGCGACTTCACATTCGGCGGTCTCGGCGTGCCCCTCTACGACCCGCTCACGACGCGCCAAAACCCCGACGGCACGTGGACGCGCGATCCCCTTCCGGGAAACATTGTCCCCCAGAGCCGTTTCGATCCGGTTGCCGCCAAGATCATCGGCATGAACCCGTGGCTGCCGCCGAACACGCCGGGGTCTCTGACCAGCAGCGGCCCCGTGAGCAACTTCACCTACAACGCAAAGTCCCGCACCTTCTTCGAAGATTACTCACAGCGCATCGACCAGCAGTTCAGCTCCAGCTTCAAGCTCTACGGCAGTTACACCTACAACCACCAGAGTGGTCTCGGACGGCCCACCAGCGTCGCCATTCCGGTATTCGACGGCGCGAACGGAACCCTCACCCCGTACACGCAGCGCAATCTTTCGGTGGGGGCCACCAAGCTGTTCGGCGCCACCGGGCTCAACGACATTCGCCTCGGGTATTTCCGCGCGCGCAACGATACCATCGTGCCCAGCTACAACCAGGGCTGGGCCGCCACGCTGGGAATTCCCAACGACAGCCCGTTGCTGATGCCGTCGTTCAGTTCCACGGCGGCGTCCGGCTACACAAGCGCACCGGCATTGAACACGATGTACGGCCTCACCGTGCCCGGTCCGTCGCGAACCGTCCGCGAAACATTATCCCTGCGCGATGACTTCAGCAAAATGATCTCGACGCATGCCCTCAAGATGGGCTACGAGCTTCTGTATTTCCGCGCCAACTACTTCCAACTCGGCCAGCCCAGCGGCGTCTTCCAGTTCGACAACATGACTGCCGGACTTCAGCCGACTGGAAATCCCGTTCCCAACACCGGCAACTTGTTCGCCGGCTTCGAACTGGGAGCGGTTGCAGCCGCCAGTTTCAATATCTACACCACGACATGGCTGCCGCGCGATGCGGTGAACAGCCTCTATTTCCAGGATGACTGGAAGGTGTCGCGAACCGTCACGCTGAACCTCGGCCTCCGCTGGTCCACCGAGAGTCCATTCCACACCGCGCACGGCCAGGAGAGCAACTTCAGCCCCACAACGGTGGATCCCATCACAGGCAGAATGGGAGCGATCGTGCATCCGACGGGCGGCCTGAACGAGCGCAGCCTGCGGGACTTCCAGCCCCGAATCGGGGTGGCCTGGCATCCCCTCGACCGGTGGGTCTTCCGCGGCGGATTCGGAATTAACACGATCGATATCCGTTTCCCCAACGCGCTCCAGCAATTCGATGAATTCCAGGCGATCGCAGTCCAGCAGCGCGCGCCGGGCGACCCGCGTCCGCTTTTCCAACTCAGCCAAGGTCCGGCGACAGTCGTCTATCCCGTCCAGTCCAATTTGACGGCGCCCTATGTGGGAACGAATTTCGGGTCGCGCAGTCTCTACTGGATGGACGGCCACCTGCATCCCGGATATGTCGCCAACTGGAACATCACATCCGAGTATCAGTTCAGCAACAACAACGTACTGAAACTGACGTATCAAGGCTCGGCCGGCATCCACCTGATCGAAAGCTGGAACATCAACGTGTTCCCGACCGACTTCGGCGCCAGCAATCCCACACTGCAGGCAGCAGCCTTTGCCGCGCCGCAAAACTATCTGCCCTACCCGCAATTCGGCGCCATTCGCTACATGTCGAACACCGGCCATAACAGCTACCATGCCGGCACCGTGCAGTTTCAGAAGCGCTACTCGCAGGGAGTCGTGCTCAATACGTTCTACACATTCTCCAAAGCCCTCGACGATTGCGACTCTGACTCCGGTACCTGCAGCGGCGTGGCGCCCGTCGCCGACCGCAACCTCAACAAAGGCCGCGCCGGCTACGACCGCAATCACGTGATCGTCGCGAATGCGACGTATGAACTCCCCATCGGAAAGGGACGCCGCTTCGTCAATCACAACCGGGTGCTCGACTACCTGATCGGCGGATACGAACTCGCCTGGATCCAGACCTTCGAAACCGGCAATCCCTTCGGCTTCAGCTTTGCGAACAGCCCGTACAATTATTTCCCTTCGAGCATCGGCAACTACGTTCCCAATCTCGTCTGCAACAACATCTCGGAGCCTCATTTTGAGTTGGGCAGCCTGATCGGCGGGAATCGGTTCAACCAGGCGCTCGAAAATCCGGTGCTCAATGTGAACTGCTTCGCCCCCCCTGCGCCGTTCACTCCCGGCAACGCCGGCCGGAACATCGTCACCGGCCCCGGACTCGTCTACTCCCAGGCTTCCGCCAAGAAGAACTTTGCGTTCAAGGAGCGCTGGAACCTGCAGTTGCGCTTCGACTTTCAGAATCCGTTCCACAATTGGGGGTTCAACAATCCGACCAACTCGGTGGATTTCAAGAACCCGCAACTGTTTGGGAAGATCACGAGCGATCAAACGACCGCCTCGTTCGGAGGCGAGCCGCTGATGAATCTGATGCTGCGATTGAGTTGGTAGTCCCCGCGAATTCAGAACTGCAGCTTGGCCCCCAACTGGATGTTCCGATTTCCACCCGCGCTCGTAATGTTGCCGAATGACGAAGTGTTGATGGTGGCGGACGGATTGCCGAAGTTCGCGTGGTTGAACAGCGCGAAGGTCTCGAAGCGGAACTGGAACCTCAAACGCTCTTTGATTGGGAAGTTCTTAAACAGCGACAGATTGAAGGTCTCCGCGCCGGGACCATGCAGCAGATTGCGGCCGGCGTTCCCGTAGGCGTAGTTCGCGGGTGTAATCGGAAACAGATCCGCGACCGTGAACGCCGTAGGATCGATACACCCGACCAGGTGTCCGCGCCCGCAGTTGTCGCTGGGAGCATGTACCAAATCCGGTCGATACGTGCCGCCGGACGAGGTATTCGCCGTGTCGGTGCCGGTCGTCACGTTGAACGGAATACCCGTTTGAAGCGTGATGATGCCGTTGCCCTGCCACTTGGTGAAGACCGCTTTCAACACGGGATTGGACACCGCGAAGAAGGGGATGTCGTAGACGAACGTGCCCACAAAGCGGTGGCGGATGTCCCAGTTGGAGTTGCCGTAATCGGCGTGCCAGAAGTACGGCTGCAGGGGCGCGCCGCCGCCGTTGGAATCGGTGGTGATGTCCAGGGTGTGGGACCAGGTGTAATTCGCCAGGACCTGCAGTCCGTGCGACAGGCGCTGGCGGAAAATCAGGCTCAGGCTCTCGTAGTTCGCGACCTCGTCGTTGTTGATGGTGCGGATCACCCCGAACAAGGGATTCGGCCGGCGGCTGTTGACCGCGCCTGCCCCGGGAAACAGGGGCGTGTTGTTGTAATAGCTGCGGTCCAGATGATACGAGTGCGAACCGAGATATTGCAATTCGAATCCGCCGCCGCTCCAAACCTGGCGCTCGAGGCCGGCGCTCCACTGATTCATGCGCGGGGTGGGCTGGTGGTAAGGATCGGTGACAATCGTGCCGGCCGTGGGCGCGGTGGGGCAGACGCCCGGTACAAACGGGTTCGTCAGCGTGGGCACCGCCAGTCCCGACGAAGCGGAATAGGTGCACGTCAGGATCGTGGTGTAAGGCGGATTGGTGTTCAGGAACGTGTAGCTGTTGGTCTGGTTGGGATTGTAGTAGATGCCGCCACCGGCGCGGAACACGGTCTTGTCGGTGAAACGGTAGGCCAGCCCGACACGCGGCGCGAAATCGCTATGATTGGGCGCCGTGAAGTGATACCCCGGCGTGCCGCCGACCAGCGCCGTTTGCGCCGGATTCAGCTCCGTGGCAATCCCGTTGATGGTGTAGGCCACCGTGGGCAACTCGTAGCGCAGTCCGTAATCCAACGTCAGCTTGCGCGAAACCTGCCACTTGTCGAGCAGAAAGAAGCCGTCGCGCCACTCCGCGACTCGTCCGCGGACCTCCGGCCCGGGTGTCGCAAACGACTGCGGCGTGCCCAGGATGAAGTCGGCCGGCGCGTAGCCGGTCAGCGTGCCGTTGAAGGTGAAGGTGCCGCGCGCGCTGTTGACCGCGGCGCGGCCGGTCGCCAGCCGCCGGAACTCCGCTCCCGCCATGATGTTGTGCGAGCCGTGGCTCCAACTGATCTGCTCGGAGAGCTGCACCGTGCTGTCGTTCTGGTACCAATTGCTGCCGCCGTTGCTCAGTCCATTGAAACCCGTGACACTGAAGTCCGGAATCCCGGGATTGTTGTACATCGAATCACCGTTGAATCCGGAAATCCCCAAACTCGTACCGGCGCTGGTCTGATTGGTGGTGGCAAAGGGGTTCAGCGTCGCGGTGTTCAGAAAATAACGTCCCACGCGGAGATCGTTCACGATGTTGGGCGTCAGGGTATGGGTGTACCCTACCGTGTAGTTCGTCGTCGTCACCGGCACCGTGCTGGCGTTGATGGGAATCGCGCTCCCGCCGAAAACCGACTCGTTCTGGTAATGCGCGCGGGCATACAACCTGACTTTGTCGCCGATGTTCTGGTCGATGCGGTCCACGGTCTGATCGGTGGTGATGGTGGTCGGCACCGGCACCGAGTAGTTGCTGGCGAGGCCCGGCAGGTTGGTGCCCGGATAGTATTGCTGCAGCTTGAGAGTGATGGGGGAAATGCGAGACGTCGGGATGATATTGCCCGGGAAAGGCGTGTTGCCGTTCAGCGGGTCCTTCAGGGCGCCCCCGGTAATCTGGCTGGACGGCACCGAAGAGAAGTTGCCGGTAAAGAAAATCGCCGGCATCGAGGTGGAAAGACTGGTCGCCTGCTGCACCAGGCGGTAGCCCTCGTAGGAGCCCATGAAGAACGTCTTATCTTTGCCGTTGTAGATTTTGGGGATCTCCACTGGGCCATCCAACTCGAATCCGAACTGGTTCTGCCGCAACGGCGGCTTGGCAGCCGTGGGGTTGGCCGGGGTCGGCAGGGTAAAGAAGTTCCGGGCATCCAGCACCTGGTTGCGGAAGAACTCGACCAACGCTCCGTGCAACTGGTTGGTGCCCGACTTCGTGATCATGTTGATGTGCACGCCGAGGTAGGCGCCGTACTGCGCCGAATAGGTGCCGCTCTGGACCTCCACCTCCTGCACCGATTCCACCATCGGACGGGTCGGCGTAGTGGTGATGAGGTTATTCATGATGCTGATGCCGTCGAGCGACATGCTGTTCTGGATTTCGCGTGTACCGGCGCCGTTGAAGTCCTCGCCTGGGGGCGTGCCGGTGGCCGCCGACTTGTTTCCCTGCAACACGCCCGGCGTAGTCAACGCCACGGCCATTGGGTCGCGGCCCGCCTGCCCGGTCAGCGGCAACTCCGCGAGATTCGTGATGACCTCGGACACAGTGGCATCGTCGGTTTTGATCGCGCTGGCGGTGGCTTGCACCGTGACCGATTCCACCACGTTCCCGATCTTCAGCATGACGTCGGTGCGCACGACCTGGTTGATGTCCACGTGGATGCCGGTAACCCGGATCACCTCGAATCCGGGGTGCTCCACCTTCAGGTCGTAGTTGCCCACGGCAACGAACTGGAGGTTGTAGTAGCCCTGCTCGTTGGTCGCGCCGCTGTAGGAGTCGTGGGTGCCGCTGTTCACGGCCGTGACAATGGCGCCGGGAACAGTCTTGCCGCTGGCGTCGGTCACTGTCCCGACCAATGATGTAGTGGTTGCAATCTGGGCGCCGGCGTTGAGTGCAAGCACGGCGGCCATACAAAATGCCGTTAAGAAGCGCGTTTTCATGAACCCTCTGATCGGCCCGGAATTCCCTGAATGGCCCGGACCTCGCAATTTTTCGAGATGTTCCTCATGATACAAGAAAAAGCGAGCAGAATCACAGGTTTCTGCCTGAGAGGCCGAGAACGGCAGGGGCTGCGAGTCAGGCTCGGGAGGCTCACGGGGTTGGAGATTGGGGGGTTGCCGGAATCGGGGACGGGCTCGGGGGTGCAAGTTCGAGTCCGTTTTGCGGAACGAAGCCAATTCTTGTTGGAGGGGAAGGGGTTACGAGATTCGGGGCAGCGGCGGGGGACGTGTTTTAGGGGGCGGAGCAGTCCGGACAGAAGGGTGCGCAGGAATTGGGGGGCGGGGAGGGCGCCGGGCGCGGACACAGCTTGGCGTTGGGCGGTGCGCGGGCCGGATTTCGAGGACTGGCGGCGATTGGCGTTGCACTGAGCGGTGGGGGACATCGAATCTGCGAACATGAGGGTACCAGGAGGGTAAGGGGCGGCGCAGGGACGGGACGCGTAAGTTGATAGGGGAGAAGAGGATGGGAGTTTGGAAAGGGCGTGACTGCTCAGATCTGCCCGGTTTCGCGGCGCCCGAGGCATTTCGAGCGGAATCGGAATCGCACCCGCGCCAAGCCGGAAGAGACAGGGCGGTTGTCCCGTTCTGCCGAGGATACGGTTAGCGCTCCTAGAACATCTGGCAGAGCGGGTCTGAAGTTTGCCGATCCAAAGCGCGGTCGCAGGCAAGAAGGGCCTGGCCTCGCGTGCGGTATCTGGAAGAGCGGTCCACAGTGGAGGGCAGTGATCCCCAAAGAGGCAAGCGTTGTCGGGTTGGAAATGAGGCAATCTTCGCTCACGGTCGCGGCTATACGTTGGGAACTTCTGAAACCGTGCACTAAGCCAAGCTAGTTCCCGGCGCAGCGGAATCCGAAGTACTGGTCGAAATTGTGTTGGGTGACGCTGTTGCCGAGCCGCATGGAGGCGCGGACGTTGCGGGCATTGACGCCCCAAGCGCCGCCGCGCAGTGCGCGCCTGGTCCCGTTCGGGGGGCCCTGCGGGTCGGTAGCGCCGCCGGGTGGGTACTGGTCGGCGTACCAGTCCGCCACCCATTCGTAGGCATTCCCCAGCATGTCGAACAGGCCCCAGGGATTGGACTGTTTTTGAGCCACCGGGTGCGGCTGGTCGTCGCTGTTGGCGCCGTACCAGGCGATGGTATCGATATCGCCGTAGCGGCTGCCGCTGTTGCCCGCGCGGGCAGCGTACTCCCACTCGGCTTCGGTTGGCAGCCGCATGCCGGCCGCGCGGCAATAGGCGTGTGCGTCGTTCCAGGAGACATTGTGAACAGGTAGCTGGGCCCCCTTGAAACGGCTCGGATTGGTCTTCATCAAGTGTTCGTAGGCGGTTTCTGTGACTTCGGTTTGTCCGATCCAGAAGCCGCGGGAGAGGGTCACCGGGTGCGGCGGATTCTCCTCGTCGTAGCAATCCGGGTCGTCCTGCGAACAGCCCATTTGAAAGCTCCCTTTGGGAATCCAGACGTAGTTCAGCCCATCCCTCGGATTCGTCCTCTCAATCGTTGTGCCCGATGTGGCTTCTCCCGGAGACCCCATCGGACTATCGGCCTTATCGGACCCGGGACGCCACAGGGAGATCGCCAGAGCCAATGCCAATGCCGAGGCAGTTGCGATCCACATGGCCACCCTGCGGTTCCTGGGCGTCAATAGGGCGGAAAGCCCGGAGCGGTGCTCGGGCTGGGGAGCTTGCAGCGGAATCCGGGTCGACGGGCTCCGCACCGCGGATCGGAAACCAGCCGTGCGGTGGCCCCGTTCGCCAGTGGCCACGACGCCGTGGAGCGACTCCGCGAGCTGTTCGGCGAATTCCAGGCAGGTGGGGTAACGATCCTCGGGCGCCTTGGACAGCACCTTGCCGATCACTTGGGAGGTGCGCTCGGGCAGCGTGGGGTTCACCGTGTGCAATGGCGGCGGCGTGTCCGACATGATCTGGAACATCAGGGCGGGAGGAGTGTCGGCGTTGAACGGCTTCTTGCCGCTCAGCATCTGGTAGGCGATCACGCCGAGTGAAAACTGGTCGGCCTTGCCGCTTACGTTCGCCGACCGGAGCTGCTCGGGCGACATGTAGGAAGGGGTTCCAAAGGTGTATCCGGTCCGCGTAACCGTATTCGATGCGATCCGCGCAATGCCAAAGTCGGTGATCTTGGCGATGCCATCCGGACGGATCAGGATATTCGCGGGCTTTACATCGCGGTGGACGATGCCGGATGCGTGAGCATAATCCAGGGCATCCGCCACCTGAGTGATGACGGAGACGGTGAAATCGAGGGCTTGCGCTTGACCGCCCGCAAGATCCTTCTCCAAAGCCCGTCCGTCGATCAGTTCCAGAACCAGGTACTGGACGTCGCCCGCCTCACCGAGCTGATGAATGGTGACGATGTTGGGATGCGAGAGTTTCCCGGCAGCCGTGGCTTCGCGTGAAAAGCGCAGCTTCAGCTCATCCCGCTCCTCCGCATTGGCATACTGGCTGGTCTGAATGATCTTGATCGCCACCTGGCGGTCAATCGCCGGGTCGAAGGCGCGAAACACCACTCCCATCGCCCCACGGCCCAGCTCTTCGAGCAGGCGATACGGGCCGATGGTGTGAGGCGACACAGTTTTTCTATCTTATCGAAATCCTAAGTTGGCGAGTACGTATACTTTGGCGGTATGCCGGCAGCGGGAGTGGACCGAATTCAGCTCAACCAGCTCGGGTTCGAGGAGCGTCAGACCACCTTCGGCAGACGCGCGCGGCGTGTCACCCACTGCTCGCTGGTGAACAGGCGCGGCCCGATCTGAATCATGCGTGGCAGCAAACCGAACAGGTCGCTGGGAGTCCAGGGTTTTCCTTCGCGCGTCTTGTAGCCTCGCAGATTCAACTCGCCAGCCACGCGCGATAACGGGCAGTCCTCCACGATCATGTCGATCGCCATGGTCACGATCTCCTTTTCCGTGGGATTCTCGACCAGCCCGGCGCAGTCGGGGGCCACCTGAAGGCCATAGGGGATTTCTTCGGCGTATGGCTGGTCGGCTCCGGCGGGAAGGATGTCACGCTCCCATTCGATGGCCGACGGCCGCCATCCCATTTCAATGCGCTGCATCAGGTATTCGAGCGTGGGCAAGCCGGTGAGGGTTTCGCGAATCCGTTCTTTCTTTGCCATGAGGGACCTCGCAGCGGGGAAATGCACGCGACGTACCGCGTTGCTCAACCCTGTGAGGAATCGGCCGCAAACGGCCGAGGCAGGCGAAACCGCCTGCCGCACCAATGCAGGCGCTGAACAACCCCCCGTTCAGCCAGTGCCCAAACGGCCGCCGCGCGAGAAGAGAGTGCTTCTGTCCCGGGAAGAAGAACCGGCTCTCCGGCGGTTGTAACTTCGTGGCCCAGGCGGTTTCGCCTGCGTGTTCGCGCGCCCGGGGAGGGCAATCACATTCCCAAGCATGGGACTGACTGTCCACGATTGGGACGACCTACTCCCACCTGAGGGCGATCAACGGGTCCATTCCAGCCGCCTTGCGAGCCGGCAGATAACATGCCAGTAGCGCCACGACGAGCATCAGCACCGCCACTGCGGCATAAATCAACGGATCGGCGGTGCTGACTTCGAACACCACGCTCGAGAGGACGCGCCGCAATGCCAGGGCGCCGGCGATCCCGATGACCATACCGATACCGCTGAGCGCCAGCCCGTAGCGAAGGACCATGCCCAGCACCTGGGTCCGGCCCGCACCCAAGGCGATGCGGATTCCGATCTCCCGGGTCCGCTGCGCCACCAGCCACGACATCACGCCGTAAATGCCGATCAGCGCCAGCAGCAGAGCCAAGCCTGCGAACACAGCCAGCAGCACCATGGTCCACCGCCGTGAATGGGCTGATTCCGCCAGAACGTCGTCCATCGTGCGGACGTCGCTGATTGGGAGGTCGGGGTCGACCGCCTGAATCTCACGGCGCACAGCCCCGGCCAATGCCGCCGCATCGCCGGCGGTTTTCACGACCAGGAAATTGGGCGCGAGACTGGGGAAGTACAGGTCCATGCCTGGCTCCGAATCGAGCCCGAAGTTCTTCACGTCGCCGGCCACCCCCACGATCGTCGAGTACACCGGATTGGGGCCCCACGGACCGGTGACAAACTTGCGGCCGACGGGGTCCTCGCCCGGCCAGAATCGCCGCGCCATCGTCTGGTTGATGATCGCCACCGGGTCGGCCAGGTCGCGTTCGGTGAAGGCACGGCCCGAACGCAAGGGGATGCGCATGGTCCGGAAGTAGTCCGGGCTGACGGCGCGGATCTGCGCGGCGGGAAGCGCATCGGGGTTAACGAGCGGGCTGCCTGGCACGCTGAAGCGCGTGGTGTTGGCGCGATTGGCGATCAGGGGCAGGGTGTTGGTGGCGGCGAGGGACTCCACGCCGGGGAGCATTTTCAGACGCTCCTCAATCCGGTGGAACAGGACGTCGGGTTTGCGCGAGGGTGGGACAGAGATCCGCAGCGTCAACACGCCCTGCGGCGAGAAGCCCGGGTCTACGTGCATCAGGCGTTGAAAGCTCTTGAGGAGGATTCCCGCGCCGGCCACGAGAATCAGCGCCAGGCCGAATTCCAGCACCACCAGCCCGCTCCGCATGCCGGCGGTGCCTCCGCCGGGCTGCGATCCGGACTTGATGATCGTGTTCGTATCGCTGCGCAAGGTCTGGAGAGCTGGAGCGACACCGCACAGCAGCCCGGTGGCAGTGGAGACAGCGAGCAGGAAGATCAGCACCGTGGAGTCCAACGGGGCCGGCACCGGCGCAGCCACCGACAGGCTGGCATACGCGAATGCCAGGCCCAAGGCGCCGCCCGCGGCTGCGAGCACCACGCTTTCGGTGAGCAACTGGCGGAGGAGACGTCCGGCGCCAGCGCCGAGCGCTGTCCGCACGGCGATCTCGCGCATGCGGCCGCTGGCGCGGGAGAGCAGGAGATTCGCCATGTTGCCGCAGGCGATCAGAAGAACCAGGGTCACGGCGCCCAGCAGCATCCACAAGGAAGGGCGCAGGCCCGCGGTTAAATCGTCCTGCAGGCCCACGGGCTTAACTCCCCAACCGGTGCTGGTTTTGGGGTGTTCCGCCGCGAGCCGCCGCGAGATGTCCTGCAGGCGCGCATTGGCTTGCACCAACGTCATGGGACTACGGAGGCGGCCGACAAAACCAAGCGCGTGACGCACCGGATTGGTGAGCTCGTCGCCCTGAAGAGGCCCGGGCGCCAGCCACAATTCGGCCCATTCGGGAAAACGAAAATCCGGCGGCATGACGCCAACGATGGTGAACTCGCGTTCGTTCAGGCGAATGGTCCGGCCAGGGATCGCGCGATCGCCTCCAAAGCGGCTATGCCACAGCGAGTCGCTGATCAGCACCGAGTTGGGAACCTCGGTCCCGGCGAAAGGGCGGCCCAATACAGGCGACACGCCGAGCATGGCAAATAGCGGCGCTGAAGCGAAAGTGGCGTGGACCTCGAGAGCTTCCTGGCCGGGTGAGGTGAGCGCCAGGTTTTGCGGCACGTACCGATACCAGCCGGTCTGCTCGAAGAGGTCGGACTGCTGTTGCCACGCTGCGAGCTCGGGAGGGGATACGCCCACCTTGGGGAACTGCGGCAGATAGGTGTCCCATACCGCGATCAGCCGAGCGGGATCCCGGAACGGCAAGGGCTTGAGGACTACGGCGTGCACCAGGCTGAAGATCGCGGTATTGGCTCCGATGCCGAGGGCCAGCGTCAGCACGGCGATAACGGCGAATCCGGGCGCGCGGCGAAGCGTGCGCAGCGCGTAGCGCAGGTCTTGATACAGGTTTCCCATATCTCCTCCGGTGGCGGATGAACGGTTTTCACAAGCAGAGCAAACCTCGTGCCACAAGTGCAGGGCCTCGTGGCATCGTTCCGCACAGAACTCGCGCCAGACGGGCCTGCAGCGCATGTTTCCGCACAGCGGTCCCCGCAAGCGACAGGATAGACTGATCCGGTAAACCAAAACTCCAAGGAGGCCTAGTATGCCACAAGTACGACCGATCCCCGAAGGTTTTCATTCTTTGACACCGTATCTGACAGTCAACGATTGCGCGCGCGCCATCGATTTCTATAAGCGCGCATTCGGTGCGCAGGAAGTGATGCGGATGGATGCTCCCGGCGGAAAAATTGGACACGCCGAACTCAAGATCGGCGATTCCCGGTTGATGCTTGCAGACGAGATGCCGGGCAGCGGCAGCAAGTCGCCGCAATCGCTGGGCGGTACCTGCGCGGGCGTCTTCCTCTATGTCGATAACGTGGACACGATCTTCAATCAAGCGGTTTCAGCAGGCGCCCAGGTGGAAATGCCGCTGGCCGACATGTTCTGGGGCGATCGATATGGGAGGCTGAAGGATCCATTCGGCCAGTCCTGGTCGGTGGCGACTCACAAAGAAGATGTCGCCCCGGCGGAGATGACGAAGCGGATGCAGGCGGAACAGGCCAAACGGGCCCAACAACAGACGCGCTCGGCACACTGATGGCGCTTTGTGGCGCGGACACTCGTGTCAGCGGCACTCTGACTTCTAAGAAACCCCTGCCCGGTTTGGACTGGTTCCTTCCTGTCGTGTCTCGGGCACGCGAGCCCCTTGCTCATCGG
>Ga0335079_10006408_pt1 | contig 13468 bp, 9 predicted proteins | sample Lox_Sample_33_FD_206719 | JGI IMG/M metagenome (GOLD analysis project Ga0335079, IMG submission 206719) | Soil microbial communities from Loxahatchee National Wildlife Refuge, Florida, United States - Lox_Sample_3.3 | ecosystem: Environmental > Terrestrial > Soil > Wetlands | place: USA: Florida... | reverse complement strand
TATCAACGTCCGGTTCGACCGCGCGCCGTATGGCGCGGGGCTGTTGGACGCCGTGGAAGAAAAACCCGCTGCCACCGGCGAGAAGATCATCGTCGAGCACACCAATATCAATCCCAACAAGGCGGCGCACATCGGCCATCTGCGCAACGCGGCGCTGGGCGATACGTTCGTGCGCATGCTGCGGGCCCGGGGAAAACGGGTCGAGGTGCAGAACTATATCGACAACACGGGCGTACAGGTGGCGGATGTGGTGGTTGGATTTCAGCGACTAAGGGAGATGCGCCCGGAGGACATCGAGGCGAAAGCGAAGCAGCCCAAGTTCGACTACTACTGCTGGGATCTCTACGCGGAGGTCTCCGCGTACTATCAGGAGCACCCGGAGTCGGTTCAGTGGCGGCAAGACACGCTGCACTCGATTGAGCGAGGAGCCGGCGGCACGAGCCGAATTGCAGAAATCGTCTCGGATGCGATCGTGAAAGCACATCTAACGACGATGCTGCGACTGGGCGTCCATTATGATGTTCTGCCGAGAGAGAGCGAAATCCTGCACCTGCAATTTTGGGCAGCCGCATTCGAGTTGATGCAAGCAAGAGGCGCGATCCACTATGAGAAGGAGGGCAAGAACAAAGACTGTTGGGTAATGCGCGCAGCCGCCTTCTCGGAAGAATCTGAAGATGACAAAGTCATCGTGCGCTCGAACGGCACCGTAACGTACGTTGGAAAGGACATCGCCTACCAGCTTTGGAAATTCGGGTTGCTTGGGAAGGATTTTTACTATCGGAAGCTCGACTATGACAAGTACGAAGTCTGGGTGACTACCGACCAACTCCCGGCCCCAGGCTCCCAACCCCCGTCCTTCGGCCGCGCTACCCGCGTCTACAACGTGATCGACGTGCGGCAGTCGTACTTGCAGGACGTAGTGGTGGCCGGTCTGCGCGCGCTCGGCGCTGGCGCACAAGCCGATCAGTCCATTCACTTCTCGTACGGGATGGTGGCGCTTTCGCCGAGTTGTTGCGTGGAGCTGGGCATTGCGCTCTCGGAGGAAGACCGCAAGCGGCCGCACATTGAAGTCTCCGGCCGCAAAGGGCTCGGGGTGAAGGCCGATGACCTGATGGACAAGCTCATCGAGAAGGCGCTCGAAGAGGTGGCGTCGCGGCATCCGGAGGCATCCGTCGAAGAACAGCGGGCGGTGGCTACGCAGATCGCCATCGGCGCGCTGCGTTATTTCATGCTGAAGTTCACGCGAACCTCGGTGATTGCGTTCGATTTCCAGGAAGCGCTCAGCTTTGAGGGAGAGACAGGCCCCTACGTGCAATACGCCGCAGTGCGGGCTCGAAACATTCTGCGTAAGCTGGAAGAGCGGGGCGAACGGCTTCCGGACTTTCGCACCGAGCTCAACGCCGCGGCGTTCGGCAGACAACTGCAAGCCGAGGACTTCTGGCAAGTGCTGCTGGCGGCGTCCAAGGCCGATGCGGCGCTCGAGCGCGCCGTGGCGGCAGGCGAGCCGGCACACGTAGCCAAATACGCTTTCCAACTCGCGCAGGCCTTCAACAATTTCTATCATCAGTACCAGGTGATTCACGAGCAGGATCGGGAGAAGAAGGTTTTTCTTTTGTGGATGACGTATTTCTTTCGCGCACAGCTCGAGCGCACGCTGGATGTGCTGGGAATTGAAACGCCGCCGTATATGTAGCGATGGCTAAAGCAGGCAAATCCGATAGCCACCAGGAGCATCTGCGGAGAGTACGACGCATCTGTCTTGCGATGCCCGAGGCGACCGAAAAACTTTCGCATGGCGAGCCGACTTTCTTCGTCCGCAAAAAAGTTTTTACGATGTTTGCCAACAACCACCACGGCGACGGGCATATCGGTATTTGGATACCCGCGCCGCCGGGCCTCCAGGCACTGCTGATCCACGACGCACCGGAGACTTACTTCCGGCCGCCTTACGTTGGCGTGCGCGGGTGGGTGGGTATTGAGCTGGATGCGATCGGCGATGAAGGACTGGCTTCACATATTCGGGAAGCATGGCGGCTGGTGGCGCCGAAGACACTGATCGCTACCGGGAGGTTATGATGCGAATGCGTGTTGGTCCGCGGTGGATCATTTTTCCCGTGTTTCTTGCGGCTCTCGGCTGGGCATTCGAGAGCACGATACCGACGATTCACCCCGTGGTGACGACGGAAGAAGGTCAGCAGGTCGCATTCGACCGTTTTACCTGGCAGTACCGCGAACTCACGAAGAAACTGCCGGTTTCGGTTCCCTGGCCGGAGGACATGCAGGAAACCCTGAAGCGGTACGGCCTCGCGGAGAACGCCCCGCCTGAAGCCATTCCCGTTCCGGCCCGCATTACCAGCGATATTTTCCTGGTGGGACAGGATCATGTGAGCAATCTGACGTACATGATTGACTGCGGTTCCGAGGGCGTCGCGATTATCGACCCGACCTATGAATCCGAATTTGAGCGGACGCTGGCCAACGTGGAGAAGTGCGGGCGGAGCCGCAAGGAAATCCATTGGGTAATAAACACGCACTGCCATGTGGATCACGCCATGGCCGACAAAAAGTTCCGCGACCTGGGCGCGCAGATCGCGGTCCACGAGGCCGACGCGGCGGCGATCGAAAAGGGATCGCGGGTGACGGCTTATTTCCTCATCAAAGAAGATACCGGCAAAGTGGCGACGTTTCCGCGCTGTCCTATCGATATGCGGCTCGCGGACGGAGAAGAGCTGCGGCTGGGCAACAAGGTTTTCGAGGTGATCCACACGCCGGGACACACACCCGGCTCCGCCTGCTTTCTGCTGCGATCCGATGGAAAGAACGTACTATTTTCCGGCGATACGGTTCTGTATGACGGAAGATTGGGGTGGCAGGGCAATCCGTACGCCGATAACCGGCAGTACCTGGCGTCGTTGCAGAAGCTGAATGGCTTCACGCTCGACGGCACCAAGGTGCAGTGGGATATTCTGGTGCCGGGGCATGGCGCCATCGCCATGGACAAGGCGTATCTGGACGTACAGAAGGACCTGGACCTGGTGGCGCTCCTGCTCGCCGATGGCCGCGAGATTCCGAGTGTACCGTTTTCGCTTCCGGAGTATCGGAAGCACATGTTCGGGCGGGTGGGAGTGAAAGTGCAGTAAGCGAAGCGCTGATGGTGCGTTGCAGTTATGATCAACACATGTCCAAGACGATCCAGCTTCGTCATGTGCCTGATGACCTGCACCGCAGGCTGAAGGCGCGTGCGGAGCTCGAAGGCTTGAGTCTTTCAGATTATCTCCTGAGGGAGATCCAACCGTTAGCCTCGTATCCCTCCGTGGCCGAACTGCGCGCAAGGGTCGCCAGCCGCGAATCATTCCATCCTCGCGTTTCTCCAGCACAAGTGATCCGGTCCGAGAGAGGGTGGTAGCCTTACGGCGCTGGCACGCTCCTCGGGCACGGGGCTAGCATCGAAACGGTATAGCGTTCCTCGGCGCCTGTGACAAAATGAGAAGTGCATATGCCCAGCAAAAATTCTTTTGGCGCGGCGGCGTCGCTGCGCGTTGGTGAGACTACGTACCAGATCTTCCGGCTGGCGCGGCTGGAGGAAACCGGGGTTGGCACGATCTCCCGCCTTCCCTTATCCACCAGGATTCTGCTCGAAAACCTGCTGCGTCAGGAAGACGGCCGGAAGGTGGTCGCAGGCGACGTGGAATATGTGGCGCGCGGCGCCGGCGGCAATGCCAAAGAGATCAGCTTCATGCCGGCGCGCGTGCTTTTGCAGGATTTCACCGGTGTGCCGGCGGTGGTGGATCTGGCCGCGATGCGTGATGCTCTCAAAACGGCGGGCGCCGATCCGGCTCTCGCCAACCCGCTGCTGCCCGCCGACCTGGTGATCGACCATTCCGTGCAGGTGGACAATTTCGGCAGCAAGGATGCGTTCTCGATCAACGCGCTGCTTGAATCGCAGCGCAACCGCGAACGCTACATGCTGCTGCGCTGGGGACAGACGGCGTTCAAGAATTTCCGCGTGGTGCCGCCGGATACCGGAATCGTGCATCAGGTCAACCTGGAATATCTGGCTTCGGTGGTGTTCCGTAACAAGACGGAGAGCGGGTGGTCGGCGTATCCCGACACGGTGGTGGGAACCGACTCGCACACCACGATGGTGAACGGCCTGGGCGTGCTCGGTTGGGGAGTCGGCGGCATTGAAGCCGAAGCGTGCATGCTGGGCCAGCCCATTTCGATGCTGCTGCCGCCGGTGGTGGGATTCAAGCTGCATGGCCGCTTGAAGGAAGGCTGCACGGCAACGGATCTCGTTTTGACGGTCACCGAGATGCTTCGCAAGAAGGGAGTGGTCGGCAAGTTCGTCGAATTTTACGGCAGCGGATTGAGCGCGCTGAGCCTGGCGGACCGTGCGACCGTCGCCAACATGTCGCCCGAATATGGCGCGACTATGGGCTTCTTCCCCGTGGATGCCGAAACGCTGAATTACTTGCGCTTCACCAACCGGCCGCCGGACCTGATCGCGCTGGTGGAAGCGTACGCCAAGGAACAGGGATTATTCCGGACCGACACGATGCCAGACCCGGCGTTCGCCGAAACCATCGAGCTGGACCTCGCCGCGGTCGTGCCGTCGATGGCCGGTCCCAAACGCCCGCAGGACCGCGTGAATCTACCCGAGGTGAAGAATAACTTCAAGGCGGCGTTCGCGGCGGCGCCACAGAAGAAAGTTGCCATTCAGATGAATGGCACGAGCGCGGAGATCGACAGCGGCGCCGTGGTGATTGCCGCCATCACCAGTTGCACCAACACGTCGAATCCCTCGGTGATGGTGGCGGCCGGACTCCTGGCGAAGAAGGCCGCCGAGCGCGGTCTGAAATCCAAGCCGTGGGTGAAGACGAGCCTCGCGCCGGGATCGAAAGTGGTGTCGGATTACCTGACGGAAGCCGGGCTGATGCCTTACCTCGAGCAGTTGAATTTTCACCTGGTGGGTTATGGTTGCACCACGTGCATCGGCAACAGCGGCCCGCTGCCGGAGCCGGTTGCGCAGGCGGTGCAAAAGGAAAACATGGTGGTGGCAGCGGTGCTGAGCGGCAATCGCAACTTCGAAGGCCGCATTAACGCGCTGGTGAAGGCCAACTATCTGGCCTCGCCGCCGCTGGTAGTGGCTTACGCGCTGGCGGGCAGGGTCGACGTCGATTTGCAGAACGAGCCGCTGGGTGAAGATCGCACCGGCAAGCCCGTCTACCTGCGCGAGATCTGGCCGACGACGGCGGAAGTGGAGGAGACCATCCGGCGATCGATTCGGCCAGACATGTTCCACCACGAATACGAGAAGGCGTTTGAGGGAGACGCCAACTGGAAATCGCTGCCCACTCCGGCGGGTACCGGCACGTTCACCTGGGATGAGCACTCCACCTACATCAAGAAGCCGCCGTATTTCGAGAACATGGTGGATCCCGGAAGACCGATTGAGGACCTGGCCGGAATGCGCGTGCTGGCGCTTCTCGGCGATTCGGTGACGACCGATCACATTTCGCCCGCGGGATCGATTCCCGCCGAGAGCCCTGCCGGACGCTATCTCATTTCGCTCGGAGTGAAGCCGGCAGACTTCAATTCCTATGGCGCGCGGCGCGGGAATCACGAAGTGATGGTGCGCGGCACGTTGGCGAACATCCGGCTGCGCAACCAACTGGCTCCGGGAACCGAGGGCGGCTGGACGGTTTACCAGCCCGCCGGCGAACTGATATGGATTTACGACGCTTCCGTGCGTTACCAGAAGGAAGGCGTGCCGCTGATGATCATAGCCGGAAAAGAATACGGCTCGGGCTCATCGCGCGACTGGGCGGCGAAGGGCGTACTGTTGCTGGGCGTGAAGGCGGTGCTCGCCGAGAGCTTCGAGCGCATCCATAGAACGAACCTGGTGGGCATGGGCGTGCTGCCGCTGCAGTTCCTGGAAGGCCAAAACGCACAAACGCTGAAGCTGACGGGTAAGGAGTCGTATGAGGTGACGGGGATCTCCAAAGCACTGTCGGGCGGGGCTCGGGCAACGGTGCGCGCCGTGGATTCCGCAGGCGTGGAGAAGCGCTTCGAAGTGCAGGTGCGGGTGGACACGCCGCAGGAAGCCGAATATTACCGGAATGGCGGCATTCTGCCTTACGTCCTCCGTCAACTTGCCGCGACGCCTGTGACCGCATAAAATCTTTGGGTGGATATGTCCGATCGCGGATTCTGTTTTTTATTCAGTTGCGCCGTAATACTGGCCTCGATGGGAGCTGCGGGCTGGCTGATTGCCACCGGCCAAGCCGCGACTGTGGACGGATTGTTTCTGCTGCTCACATGCCTGACCGTGGCGGCCGCCTTTGCACTTTACGTGATGTACATGATCAAGCGGGCCATGGAAGCGCCCGCTCAAGCGGCAGCCAAGCCCGCTAAAGCGCCGGCGGCTGCGGCCGCAAAGCCCGCGCCGCTGGTGCCGGCTGAGAAGGCTGAGCAGTAGAGCGGGAAACACAAAATCGAGTTGGCAGGCGTTAGAGAGGAGTGAGCCCAAAAAGGAAACAGCGGGCGCCACACCGAACGCCCGCCGCTTGACCACTGAGAGAACATCCCTTCACCGCGGAATCGCGAGTGTTCTACTCGTGATGGCCGATGGGGACACCGAACTCGAGCCAAAACGAGTTCCCGACGGGTCGATTCTGCACCAGGAAGTCCTTTTGATATTTCAGAATCATGGCGAAGTGGCTGAAGTGATAGCGCAGCTCCGGCCCGAACGCGAAGTTGCGGCCCTGATTTCCGTCCAGGTAGATCAACCCATTCTGCGTATCGTTGGTCATCTGCTTATAGAGGTATCCATTTCCGCCAATGGCAAGCTTCTTGGTAAGGTTCTGCATCGCAGCGTACTCCCAAACGAATTCGCTGCCGCTGCGATATTGCGTCGCGCTGTTGGTGTAGTTCGTCATGTATTGAAACTTGGAGCTTAGCTCGCTCTTGCCGCCCCGCGGCAGATACGAAAAGGCGGCCGCGGGAGCCGTCGCGAAGTTGTGCTGCCCGATGTTCACCAGGTCGTTCTTGTTGTAGCTGAAGCCGGGCGTGTAAGCTTCGAACCCGTACCACCAGTACAGGGAGCCTTTGGCGTAGGCGACCGCGGTTTCCAGGACCGGATTTCCAATTCCGGTCTTATCGCCTTTTCCAAAAGGGGCGTCGAGATGAACGTACAGGAGCGGCAGGGCTGCCGAATTCACCAGGGTGCCGCCTAAAACATGGACGCCCCAGTTATGTGCAACCTTCCCAGCCACCGCGCCGACTCTGAGATGAAAGCCGGGAAGCAGGGGGTGGCCGTTGGAACCTACCAGCTCGTTGGCTTGATAAAAGTCACTGAACTCCGCCAGCAGAGTGCCGCCGGGAGCGGGCATCCTGCCCGGCATGACGGTCTCGACACCTAAAGGGTAAACGCTGCCGCTGCCGTCGGTGGCGCTGGCCGCGCCGATCGTCATCACGGTTAAAACCAGACACATGGAGAACCGGCGCCAAGCCGTGTACAAAGCTGGAACTGACGCGCTGCCGTTATATTGCAGGTACATGTTTAGACTCCTGACTTTGTAATCAGACGCTCATATTTCCTGCGAACGATTCCCCTCGTGAACGACCCGTAAGTCATCGAGAGGCGGGGACAGGCCCTGAAGAGCGCCCAACCGCATTCCCAACACTTATCGAGCGGCGGGCTCAAATGTTTAGCGTGAGTTTGAAAAAGATACTCCGTTCACTGGCTATTTTTCTGGAACATTCCGCCGATTTCTTGCACAGGGCCGCTCGGTGGCGGCCCGCGGAGAGCCATTGATGACGCAGCCAGCCAGTATGCGCACCAAGCTGTTGGTGTGCTTCAGTTTTGTCGCCGTGGTGGCGACCGTCGCAGCGATTTATTCGTTAACGACTGTCCGGCACCTCCGAAACCAGATGCGGGAGGAGATCGTCGGCAGCTCTTCGCGGCTGGACCAGGCGCGCCAGATTACGATCGGCATGGCGAACATGCGCAGCGCCATGCGCGGCGTCTCGCTTTTCGCCGCCATGCATCGGCCCGAGCCCATGGCCAAGGCCCGTTCGATTTTCGAGGCCACGGCAGTCGAAATGCGGAAGACGTTCCAGCAGATGGAAGGGTCCAGGCTAGGCCCCGAGGAGCAGGCGGCCGTCAATGCCATGCGGTCCGCCTTGGAGCAGTGGGTGGAGAACTTTCGCGAGTTCGCGGAAATGTCCGCGGCGGGGCATCCCGACGAGGCCAGTGACCTCACCTTGAAAAAAACATCGCCTCTTATGGATACGCTGCAGAAGAAGGCCGCGGACTTCGCCCAGGCCAACAGCGCCCGCCGAGATACGGCCATCGGCGCTACCGAAGCCAGCATCCATCGCAATGAACTGGTCACGATGGTGTTCACGGCTCTAGTCTTGCTGGCGGGCGGTATGGGGTTCTTTGCGGTGACAGGCCTGGCCAGAACGTTGAAGCACGCAGCGGAATCCGTAGCGACCGGCGCCCATCAAGTGGCCCAGGCAGCCGCGCAGGTTTCCTCCTCGAGCCAGGCGCTGGCCCAGGGTTCGTCAGAGAATGCCGCGTCGCTCGAAGAGACATCCGCTTCCGCCGAAGAGATCAGCTCCATGGCCCGGCGGAACACGGAGAACTCGCTGAGCGCGGTAAAGATCGTCGCGCGCTCGGTGGAGAAGTTCGCCGGGGCCAACCGGGCGCTGGATGAGATGGTGGTGGCCATGGGCGAGATCAACGAGTCCAGCCAGAAGATTTCCAAGATCATCAAGGTCATCGACGAGATCGCCTTTCAGACCAATATCCTGGCGCTGAACGCGGCGGTCGAAGCCGCGCGCGCCGGCGAGGCCGGCATGGGCTTCGCCGTGGTTGCCGACGAGGTGCGCAATCTGGCGCAGCGCTGTGCCCAGGCCGCACGGGACACGGCATCGCTCATCGAGGATTCGATGGCCAAATCGGACGGCGGCAAAGCGAAAGTCGACCGGGTGGCGGAAGCCATCCGCGGGGTTACCGCGGAAGCGGCCGAGGTGAAGACGCTGGTCGACGAGGTGAACGTGGGGAGCCAGGAACAGGTCCGGGGGCTGGATCAGGTGAGCAAGGCCATCCTGCTGATGGAACAGGCCGGTCAGACGACCGCGGCCACGGCGCAGGAGAGCGCGGCAGCGGCGGAGGAGCTTACGGCGCAGTCGGCAACCCTGACGGACATCGGCCAGCAGTTGCGCGGACTGGTGGACGGCGAGGTCAGAGCGGGCGCGTGGTCCGCGTAACCGTGATGCGCCAGTTCCGAGCCATTCGACCGGCTCGCGCACGGAAGAGCGAAAGCCATTCTTCGGGAGGCCGGCATCGTTCCAGAGCCCATCCGGCGTTTCCTGGCCCCGGCGAGGCGCCGATGGCCGCGCGGAAATGCGTCGAAGAATGAAGGCCCAATAGAAAGGCACGTACCATGAAAGAAATCTCCCTTCGTAGCAGGTTCGCCCTATGGACATCCGTCGTGATCTTCGCTTCCACGGTCGCCTTGACGGGCACCGTCTATCTGGTCTCCTCGCGAGCGCTCACCGCGCAGGCCGATGAAGAAATGGACCAAATCGTCGCCAAGACGGCGGAGGAGCTGGATCTGTGGATCAGCAGCCGGGAGCGGGATGCCGTAAATCTCAGCGAACTCCAGCCGTTCGTCGCTGCCTGCACGGATCACAAGCTGGGCGAAGCGGCGCAGGCCCTGGACCGGATTCAGCGCCGGTCGCCATTTTATGAGAACGTGTTCCTGGCTGACCAGAACGGCAAGCTCTTTCTAGATTCCATCGGCGGCAAATCCGTCGGCATCGACCTGATGTCGATTGAAGGTTTCCGCGTGCACGTCGAGCGTGCCCGCCAGGGGGAAGTTTGGTTCGGAGACGGCATGAAGTCGCCTGCCACGGGCCGGCCCGTGGCACTCCTGACGGCGCCGATACGCGCCGGAAATCAAGTAGTGGGGATGTTGGGAACTCCCATCGAGCTATCCGACTTCTCGGACAACTTTGTCAAAAAGTATCGCATTCGCGAGACCGGGTATTTGTACCTGTTGGATAACGGCGGCATGCCCCTGGCGCATCCTGATGCATCCCAAATCATGACTCCCGTTTTCGCCAAGACAGACTTCGCCCATGAAATGCTGCGGCGAGAACGCGGATCGTTGAGCTACGAATTCGCCGGAACGAGCAAGACGGCTCACTTTCGGCGCGCCCAGAAAAAGCCCTGGACCGTTGTCGCAGCCGTACCCACCAAGGAACTGTTCGCGAGTGTGGGAACCATACAGTTCTATCTTGTGCTGTTCGGTTTTGTGATGCTGGGGGCTACGGTTTTCGCTGTCACGTATCTCGCGGGCAAGGTCTCGCGGCTGATCAGCCGGATTGTGTCTGACCTGGAACACACCGTGCAACAGTTTTCCGACGCATCGTCTCAAGTCTCTTCCTCCAGCCAGTCGCTGGCTCAGAGTTCCTCCGAGCAGGCCGCGTCGATCGAAGAAACTTCGGCGTCGGCAGAAGAGATCAGCTCGATCACCCGGCAAAACAACGACCGGTCGCGGAAGGTTGCTCAGTTGATGGATGAAGCCATTCCGATTGTCAATACCCTCAATACCGCGCATCGCGAACTGGCCGTTGCCGTCGCGGAGGTGAGCACATCCAGCCAGAAGGTATCCAAAGTCATCAAGATCATCGACGAGATTGCGTTCCAGACAAACATCCTGGCCTTGAACGCCGCCGTCGAAGCTGCCAGAGCCGGCGAGTCCGGAATGGGTTTCGCGGTGGTGGCCGACGAGGTGCGGAATCTGGCGCATCGGTCGGCCAATGCCGCCAAAGAGACCTCCGAGCTGATTGAGGCATCGGTGGTGAAATCCCGGGAGAGCGCACACAAACTCGACAGCATGCTGAAAGCGATGGAAGCCAATAACAAGATCGCTGGGGCCGTGAAGGCGGAGACCGATCAAATCAAGGGTTCGTCTGAAGAGCAGGCGACGGGCATCGCGCAGATCACCACGGCGATTACGCAAATGAGTCAAGTCACGCAGAGCACGGCCGCACAGGCCCAGGAGAGCGCTTCGGCAGCCGCGGAGATGGACGCACAGTCCGAGGCCTTGAAAGCCATCGTGGGGCGTCTGACCACTATGGTCAGCGGTCGCACGCTCCGTCCCGATGGAGTCTGACGTCCCGGAGTTCCAGGGTATTTTTTCGACGTCGCATACAGGCGTTTGGAGTTCGGGGGCCGCGGGCGCGCCGCACATGTTTTCCGGCCACGCTGTCTCGTTAAAGTTCCGGTTCCGGCGGCCGATCAGGTAGGCGTGGGACTCAAGTACTGCGCGCCGCTGCCGGTCCTTTGCCTTGCCGGTTCGTTGATTGCCTGGCCGCAGACGGGGCCGGACGCCCGTGTACCTCCTGCGCAAGCGGTGGTCGAGACCTTCCAGGAACAGTCTGAAAGCCTGACTACGGACCGCGCCGAGTACACCATCGCGACCGAGGTGGTGGGTACCGGCGTACTGCAACTGGAAACCGGGTTTCTGCTGGAATCGATGCGGGCGGCGCGTGTCATCCACGCGCCGGTGCCATGGATCAGCGTCGGGCTCACCCGGCGTCTGGAGTTGCGCGTGGGTGGCGATGGCGCGTTATGGGAGCGCACCGGCGCAGCAGGCGCTTACGAACGCGCCTCGGGCCTCTCCGACATGGGAGTGGAGCTGAAATGGAAACTGCTGGATGAACACGGCCGTCTCCCTGCGCTGGCTATCGCGCCGTCGCTGTCTTCGCCGGTGGGGCGCAGCGGATTCTCTAGCGGGGCTTATGACCCCACGCTAAAACTCGCTTGGGGCAAAGGCCTTTTGCATGGGTTTCGCGCTTCGGGAAATCTGAACGTATCGTCGCTGACGGAAGATCGACGGTTTTTGCAGCGCGCCGTGACGCTGTGCATCGAACACAATCTTCCCCACGGACTGGTCGGCTACTGGGAAAACTACACGCTCTGGCCGCGGGAGCGTGGTGGTGAGCGGGAAACGATGTGGAACACCGGACTATTCCACGCGATCGGCAAGAACGCGCAGATCGACGTGGAAGTGGCGCGCTGTTTCGCGTCGGGTGTGTCTCACTGGTACCTAGGGACGGGCTTCGTAATTCGTCGTCCGGGCGCCTTTTGGAGACGCTAGACCGTGCGGTTTGGGGGCGCGTCAGGGGAAGCTCAAGGTCATCGGACCAACCCGCCCGGACCATCCATGCGGTTGCCCCATGGCCCATCTAAGCGCAGGTACTAAAGGCTAAAGTCCGCATAGCCGATCTATCTTTCAAACGGGCCGGAGGAAGCGCCGTTCCGCCCGGATAAGGAAATGTCATGCCATCAACGTTAATCGAACCGACAGGGATCAATGCGGCCGCAAAAACTGAAGAACGCGCGGGCAAGTATCTGGTGTTCCATCTGGGTAAGGAGGAATTCGGCATTCGCGTATTGAAGGTCCGGGAAATCATGGGCATCCAGGACATTACCGCCGTGCCCCAGACCCCTGCTTATGTCAAGGGCGTAATCAACCTGCGCGGGAAAGTGATTCCCGTGGTGGATCTGCGCCTGAAATTCGGCCTGCCGGAGATCGAGTACACCCAGCGCACCTGCATCATCGTGGTGCAAGTACAGGCCGACTCTCACGGCATGATGATGGGGATCGTCGTGGATGGGGTGGCCGAAGTCCTGAATCTCGTGACCGGGGATATCGAAGACACGCCCGATTTTGGCCAGGGAGTGGCGACGCCCTATCTCCTGGGAATGGCCAAAATCAAAGGAAAAGTCAAAATTCTGCTGGAAATCGACCAGGTCTTGACCAGCCAGGAATTGCACGGGATCGAGTCGGTTCTGCAGTAACAAATTCGGAAGGCAAACACCGCTCTCATGAAATCGCAAATGACCATCGGAAAGAAATTCGCGCTCACCGGCGCTTTGTTGATGACTTTTACAGCGGCGCTGGGGGTGGTGGCGCTGGTTAGCCTCGGCAGCCTTGAAAAGAGTGTGCACTCGCTTGCCGACGATTCGCTGGCAGGCGTCTCGGCGTGCAGCAAAGTAGAATCCGCCCTGCTCGAAATGCGTGGCGACATCCTGAAACACATTTCCTCCACCAACGCCAGCGACAGGGCCGCAGTGGAAAACGACATCCATGGCTTGCAGCAGGCGATCGGGCGGGATCTTGCCGAATACGAGAAGACGATTTTTCAAGCTGAGGATCGTGAGCTGTTCTCGAAGATTCAGCCGCTTCTGGAGCGCTACTTTCGCGTGTGGGAAAGCGTTCTGCCCCTGAGCCGGGAGGGTAAGAACGTCGAGGCCTTCGCGAAGTACATCGCCGAAGGAAATGGACTTTTTGCCGAGGCAAAAGCTGCGGTAAAGGTAGAGACGGACTACAACCGGCGGACCGGGGAGCTGTATCGCGTGGCCGCGGCGGCCGCGGCCTCCCGGGCG
>Ga0335079_10006407_pt1 | contig 13471 bp, 12 predicted proteins | sample Lox_Sample_33_FD_206719 | JGI IMG/M metagenome (GOLD analysis project Ga0335079, IMG submission 206719) | Soil microbial communities from Loxahatchee National Wildlife Refuge, Florida, United States - Lox_Sample_3.3 | ecosystem: Environmental > Terrestrial > Soil > Wetlands | place: USA... | reverse complement strand
CGAAGGCAACCGGGTCTTGGCCCAGATCTCCGGCGGCAAGATCGACGAACTCATTGCACAGACCTATCAGGGCGACCACGAGAAGATGAAGCAAGCCGTAAACCATGTGGCCGTCGTCCTGCAAGGACTGCAAAAAGAGCTGGGCCGCCTGACCGAAGCCTCGCGGGAAGGGCAACTTTCCGAGCGCGGCAAGCCAGAGCAGTTCCAGGGCGCCTACGCCGGCATCGTAAAAGGCGTGAACGAGATGCTGGACGCCATCCTGCTGCCCATCGGCGAAGGCAACCGCGTGCTCCGGTTGATTCGCGGCGGGAACCTGCGGGAGAAGATCGAGATCGCCTGCAAGGGCGACCACGAGAGGATGAAAACCGCGGTCAACGGGGTACATGACTGGCTGACGGACCTGGTCACCTTCGTCACCAAGATCGCCAACGGCGATATGACCGCAACCGTGGACAAGGCGTCCAATGAAGACCAGATTCACGAGTGGCTCATCCTGCTGAAGAACAATATCCAAGGACTCGTGGACGACGTAAATCTGCTGGCCCAGGCGGCCGTAAACGGGAAGCTGGCCACCCGCGCGGACGCGGGCAGGCATCGCGGCGAATTCCGCAAAATCGTGGAGGGATTCAATCACACCCTGGACACCGTGGTCGAGCCGCTGAAGATGGCCGCGAACCAGGCGTCCGCCCTGGCGTCTTCGGCCGAGGAGCTCACGTCAGTGAGCAACCAGATGGCCTCGAACGCCGAGGAGACTGCCACGCAGGCCAACGTGGTTTCGGCGGCCAGCGAGCAGGTCTCCAAAAACGTGATGGTGGTGGCCACCGGCAGCGAGCAGATGCAAACCTCCATCCGCGAGATTTCCAAGAGCGCGAACGAATCGGCGAAGGTGGCGAAGGCCGCGGTAGGCGTGGCCGAATCCACCAATAACACGATCGCCAAGCTGGGAGATTCCAGCGTGGAGATTGGCAAGGTCATCAAGGTCATCACGTCCATCGCGCAGCAGACCAACCTGCTGGCGCTGAACGCGACCATCGAAGCGGCGCGGGCGGGGGAGGCGGGCAAGGGCTTCGCCGTGGTGGCCAACGAGGTGAAGGAGCTGGCCAAGGAGACGGCCAAAGCCACCGAAGAGATCGGGCAGAAAATCGACGCCATCCAGGCCGATACCAAGGGCGCGGTGCAGGCGATTGCGGAAATCAGCGCGATCATCAACCAGATCAACGATATTTCCAACAACATCGCCTCGGCCGTGGAAGAGCAGACGGTGACCACCAACGAGATCGGCCGCAACGTCGGAGAGGCGGCCAAGGGCACCGGAGAAATCGCCAAGAACATCGGCGGCGTCGCCGTCGCCGCGCAGAACACCACTCGCGGCGCCGGGGACATGCAGAAGGCCGCCCAGGCGTTAAGCGGCATGGCCGCTCAGTTACAGGGCCTGGTTTCCAAGTTCACGTTCTGATCGTGGCCGGCAGGCGGAAGCGCCTGCCGCACCATCCGGGGGTCTCTATGTCGCCGCAGGCGATGGTGGTTGACGATTCGAAGGCGATCCGCATGATCCTGTCCCGGAATCTCTCCGAGATCGGCTACGACGTCTGCAGCGCCGCCGATGGCGCCGAGGCCCTCGCGCTCATGCGTGAAGGCATCTCCCTGATCCTGGTGGATTGGAACATGCCCCGCATGAACGGGCTCGAGTTCGTGAAGCAATTGCGCGCGGATCCGCGTTACTCGCCGGTCACCGTGATGATGGTCACCACCGAGACGGAGGTCGAACAGATGGTCAAGGCCCTCGAGGCAGGGGCCAATGAGTATGTCATGAAGCCCTTCACCAAGGAGATTATCGAAGACAAGCTGCGGCTGCTGGGGTTGCTTGCCTAGGGGGACGATGCGCGCCACCATTTCCCGCAAGGCGATTCCGGCCGGCGCCCGTATCCGGGTTCTGGTGGTGGACGACTCGGTGGTGATCCGGCGGCTGGTCACCCACGCGCTTTCCGAGGACCCGGCGCTGGAGGTGGTGGGGGCCGCCTCGAATGGCGTCATCGCCCTGGAGCGCATGTCGCAATTGAACCCGGACGCCATCACGCTGGATATCGAGATGCCCGAGATGGATGGTCTGGCTGTGCTGCGCCGGATCCGCAACGACGAAGTCCGCCCGCGCGTGATCATGTTCAGTACCCTGACCGAGCGCGGCGCCGCGTTGACCCTGGAGGCACTGGCGCTGGGCGCGGACGATTATGTCGCGAAGGCGGCCAACGTGGGATCGCTCGAGCGCTCCATGGCCAGCCTGCGCACGGAGCTGATTCCGAAGATCAAACAGTTCTTCCTGCTGGCGCAGCCGCCCCGGCCCGCGGCGCCGCCCGTGATGGCGCCGGGCCGGCGCTGGCTGAATACGCCCGTGGTGCGTGCCGCGCGGCAGCCCCGGATCTTGGCGATCGGTGTTTCCACCGGAGGTCCCACGGCTTTGGGCGCCATCATCCCCCAATTCCCCCCGGATTTCCCTCTGCCCATTCTGATCGTGCAGCACATGCCGCCGTTGTTTACCCGCTTCCTTGCCGAGCGCCTCCAGTCCGCCACGGATCTGACGGTCGAGGAGGCCGCCGAGGGCTCCGCGGTCGAGCGCGGCAGAGTCTTGATCGCGCCGGGGGATTATCACATGCGGGTCGGCCACTACGGCTCAAACCCGGTCATTAAACTGGATCAGTCGCCGCCGGAGAACTCCTGCCGGCCGGCGGTGGATGTATTGTTTCGCTCCGTGGGAGAGGTATACGGCGGATCGGTGGTTTCCGCCGTCCTGACCGGCATGGGACAGGATGGCCTGCGCGGCGCCCAAATGCTGCGCGCCTACGGGGCCTATATCATTGCGCAGGACGAAGCGACGAGCGTAGTCTGGGGCATGCCAGGCGCCGTGGCGGCGGCCGGACTGGCGAACTGCGTGGTGCCCCTCGACGGGGTCGTCCCCGAAGTCCTGCGGCTGATCGGTGGAGCGTAACCGCATGCCGTCCGCCGATCTGGACCCGGACAGTTACCGCTTCCTGCAGGAGTATGTCTATCGCGAATCCGGCATCGTGCTGGATGGAGACAAGCGGTATTTGCTCGAAGCGCGTCTCATGCCGATCGTGCACGAGATGCGCCTGGAATCGCTGAACGATTTGTGTGCGTTGCTCAAGCCGACGGCCGACAATGCTCCCCTGAAGCGGCAAGTCGTGGAGGCGATGACCACCAATGAAACCTACTTCTTCCGCGATTCGGCGCAGTACGACGCTTTGAAATCGAACGTCATTCCGGCGCTGGCGGCGCAGCGCCAGGATACGCGCCGGATGATTTTCTGGTCGGCGGCCTCCTCCTCCGGACAAGAAGCCTACAGCCTCGCCATGATGCTGTTGGAAATGGGGCTGGGCGATTGGAGAATCACGATTCAAGGCACCGACCTGTCATCGCGCATGGTCGAGCGCGCGCGGGCGGGCAGATACCTGCAGATCGAAGTGAATCGCGGGTTGCCCGTCACCAGCCTGATTAAGCATTTCACGCGGGTCGGCCTGGAGTGGCAGTTGAACGACGACGTGCGGCGGATGGTCGAGTTCAGTTGTTTCGACCTCCGGCAAAGCTTGAGCAGGCGCGGACCTTTCGACGTGGTTTTCTGCCGCAACGTTCTGATCTACTTCGATATCGAAGCCAAGCGGCGGATCCTCGACGAGATCCACGGCACCTTGTTCAAGGGAGGCTACCTGCTGCTGGGCGCCAGCGAGACCACGCTGAACCTGGTGGACTGCTTCGAGCGCCGCATCTTCGGGCAGACCGTGCTGTATCAGGCGTTGTGAAAGGAGAAGGATGCCGGGTGAATTTCCGCTGGATACGTATCGCGCCGACCTGGCCAACATCGTAGCAACCGTCTTCCAGACGATGCTGGATATCGAGATGCAGCCGGCAGAAGCGCCCTATACGCCCATAGCGAACGCGGTCACCGGGGCGGTCTATTTCGCCGGCGAATGGCGCGGAGCGTTGCTCATCGAGTGTACCCGGCAGCAGGCATGCTACCTGGCGCACCGGTTCATGGGCGTGGAAACGCCGTCCGCCGTCGACGACGACGTCCGGGATACGGTCGGAGAACTGGCCAACATGTTGGCGGGCAATCTGAAGTCCGTGCTGCCGCGGGGGGTGGGCCTGTCCATGCCGTCGGTGGTGGAGGGCACGGACTACTCGCTGCGGATCTGCGGCGGCAACGCGGTGGAGCGCGTGCTGCTTAGGGGCGTGATCGGGAGCTTCTGGATCACGCTGATCGAGATGTTGGAGCGGACCTGACTGGTCCGTTGTATACTCTCCTCATGCCCAACATAGACAAACATCCCGCGGGCGCCTTCTGCTGGATCGAACTGGGAACCACGGATCAGGCCGCCGCCAAGAGCTTTTATGGATCGCTGTTCGGTTGGAATCCCAACGACATGCCCATGGGGCCGAACGATTATTACACCATCTTCCGGATGGAAGGGCGCGATTGCGCCGCGGCTTACACGTTGAATCCCGAGCGCATGCCGGGCGTGCCGCCGCACTGGATGCTTTACATCGCGGTGAACAGCGCGGACGATGCCGCGGCGCGCGCGGCGCAATTGGGCGGCAATGTGCTCGCGCAGCCGTTCGACGTGTTCGATGCCGGGCGCATGGCCGTGGTGCAGGATCCGGCAGGCGCGGCGTTTTCGCTCTGGCAGGCGAAGAACAGCCAGGGCATCGGCATCGCGGGTGTGGATGGAACCCTATGCTGGGCGGACCTGATGACCGCCGACGCGGGGCGCGCCCGCCAGTTCTACGCGGACCTGCTGGGTTGGGAGATCGCGGCCAGCCAGCACGATCCGTCCGGCTACCTGCACATCAAGAACGGCGAAGCCTTTATCGGCGGTATTCCTCCCGCGGGGCTGCAGCCGGGTGTGCCTCCGCACTGGCTGCTGTATATCCTGACTTCCAACTGCGATGCTTCGGTGGAAAAGGCCAAATCGCTGGGAGCGAGGGTCTACTACGGACCGGCCACCATGGAAAACGTGGGCCGCTGGGCCGTGGTGGCGGATCCCCAGGGCGCCGTGTTCGCTATCTTCCAGGCGTTGCCGCACTCGTAGCGCGGGCCGCGATTGGCAGGCGTGGCTCCGCCGAGCCACTTGGGCTGGCGGAAGCGTGCGCCGCAGGCTGAGCCTGCGCATCCGGCCGCGCAACGTGCGGCAGGAAGCCTTTCCGCCGAGCCAGTGAGCCGGCGGAAACGTGCGCCACAGGCTGAGCCTGCGCATCCGGTCGCGCAACGTTGGCCGGTCACGCAAAAGACGTCACGCGCCGGTGGTCTGAGCTGCCGCCTTTCGGGCCTGCGCGTCGTCGTAGCTGTCGCCGTAAATCGAGGGAACCTTCGCGCCCATCGGCCGCAAATACGCCGATAATTGTCCGCGATGGTGAATGATGTGATTCATCGAAAACTGCAGATACAAGATCGCGGGAAACTGAAACATACCCCGGAAATCGACCATCTGCAGAAGCTGCTCGGTGGACAATTGTGTGAGCCGGTTGAAATTCGTTTCGAAAGATTCCGCATACCAGGCGGCTACGTCAGCGCCGCTGCGTAGGGAGTCCGGACGGGGGGCGGGTTTGAAGTCGAATTTGCCGGAAGCGATGGCGTCCAAAAACAGATGCTCCGCCGTAGCCATGTGCCAGGCGAGATCGAGCGCGCTCATGGAGGCCGGGTCCGGGCGATAATCGCCCTTGTCCGGCGGGATCGCTTCGATGATTCTCTTGGTCAGGCGATGTTCGTTCTTGAGGGCCGGCAGGCCCATTCGCAGCAGAAATGTGGCTTGATCGGGTTGTAGAGGTTGCATGGTTGGCATACCAGGATGCTCATTCCAGTATAGCGTTGCCCCGGACGATTCCTTCTTCAGGCGGTCTGGAGGATCTTTTGAATCGCGCCGCTGACGCGGCGGTACTGCTTCATCTCCGCGTGGAGCTGCCTGGCGCCGCCGGCCGTGAGGCGGTAATATCGCGCGCGCCGGTTGCCGGCCGTCACGCCCCACTCCGCCGTCACCCAGCCCTTGAGCAACATGCGTTGCAAGGCCGGATAGAGCGAGCCCTCCTCCACCTGCAACACATCCTCGGAAACCTGCTGGATGGCGTTGGCGATCTCGTAGCCGTGCAACGCCGGGTGGCTGGCGAGCATTCTGAGGATGAGCATATAGAGCGTACCGGGCGGAATCTCATCGCGCCTGGGGTTATCTGCCATAGGTAGACTATGGCAAGTATCCCGCCCGCTGTCAAGACGATTCGGCGCCGGCGGCCCGGCGGCCGGTGGCGCTAAGATGAAAGCAACCGTTGACGTTCATGAAGAGGCGCATCCTGGTAGTCGAGGACGAAGAGAAGCTTCGCCGCGTACTCGAGCTGCAGCTCGCTTCGGCGGGCTTCGAGGTGGAGAAGGCGGGCACGGCCGAGGAAGCTCTGCGGCTGGCCGATCGCGCGGACCTGGTGCTGACCGATCTGCGCCTGCCGCAGATGGACGGTCTCGAACTGCTCGCCGCGATCCGCCGCCAGAACTCGCAGACGCCGGTGGTCATCATGACCGCGTTCGGCACCATCGAGACGGCCGTCGCGGCCATGAAGAGCGGGGCTACCGATTTCCTGTTGAAGCCTTTCTCGCTCGACCACCTGATGACCGTGGTGCAGAAGGCGCTGGAGATGCGCGCGCTGCGCGACGAGAACGTGAAGCTGCGCGAGGAGTTGGGGAGGCGCTACGCTTTCGACAACATCGTCGGGCGCAGCACGGCCATGCAGGAAATCTTCGCCACGATCATGCGCGTGGCGCCCAGCCGCGCCACCGTGCTGCTGGCCGGGGAGAGCGGCGTCGGCAAGGATCTGATTGCGCGCGCCATCCATTTCCATTCGCCGCGCCGCGACCGGCCGCTGGTGAAGATCAACTGCACGGCGCTGCCGGAAAACCTGATGGAGAGCGAGCTGTTCGGCTACGAGAAAGGCGCATTCACGGGCGCCATGGCCACCAAGCCGGGGAAATTCGAGCAGGCCGACACGGGCACGGTCTTCCTGGATGAGATCGGCGACGTGCCGGCGTCGATTCAGGTGAAGCTGCTGCGCGTTTTGCAGGAGCGCGAGTTCGAGCGGCTGGGCAGCAACGTGACGCGGCATATCGACGTGCGGGTGGTGGCGGCCACCAACCAGGATTTGCGTGCCGCGCTCGAGCAGGGCACGTTTCGGGAAGATCTCTATTACCGGCTGAACGTGGTGCCCATGAACATTCCGCCGCTGCGGGAACGCAAGGAAGACATCCCGTTTCTGGCGCAACACTTCGTCGACAAGCTGGGGCCCGACACGGGGAACCGCGTGCGCGACGTTACCGATGCCGGGATCGCCAAACTGATGGCCTATCACTGGCCGGGCAATGTGCGCGAGCTAGAGAACGTGATCGAACGCAGCCTGGTGATGTGTTCGGGCGCGCAGCTTGATACTGCGGACATCAAGCTCGAAATGGCGCCGCGCGGCAAGGGTCACACGGACCACTTTTTGCCGGAGGGTCTGACGCTCGATCAATACGAGCAGGAGATTATCCGGGAGGCGCTGCGCCGCGCCGACGGGAACAAAAGCCAGGCCGCGCGGCTGCTGGGCCTGACGCGCAACGCGCTGCGGTACCGGCTGACGCAGATGGGGATGGAGTCGTAGGAGGCTTGGCGGGGACCCTTAGCCCGCGCCGGGGCTTGCTCCGCGGGCGTTCGGCGGGGGAGCCTCCAGAAGGGCGCCCGCCGGCGGCGCTCCCATCCTTGGGCGCTGCGGCGGTTTGGTTCGAGTTTGAATAAGACGCCGCCAGGCGGGATCGAAGGCGACCGCGGTCATAATCGGAGCCCCCCATTTTGGATGGGGAATGATCGCCAACGATTCTGAAGTAGAAACGCCAATTACGGTTGACCCTGGCCTGCCACTTGTCTTCAGCCTCGCCGTATTTCTGTGCGTGCAGCGAAGGATGGTGGAGGTTGGCAGCCGGGAAAGCCGCCCGTTTACGCCACGGCGCTGCTCGCCGGAGAAGGCGGGCCGGCAAGGACCTCATCGCTGGCGTAGTATACTGGCGGCTTCCCGACAGGAGGGGCCATGCTGCCCGACTACATTTCCAAAGCCGTGCCGAATTCCCCGGCGAACCGCGGTCCCTGGTATGCCAATACCGCGCCCAGCTACGCCGGCGTGTTTCTCTGGTTCGCTTTCTACATCTCGATCGCCAAGGACACGCTTCCGCACGGCGGGGTTCGTGTCTGCATGGCCGCGATCGTAGCAGCGGGGCTGCTGAGCTACGCGCTCTACTATTACGCCCCCGCGATGCTGGGTATGAAGACCGGATTCCCGCTGTACGTCGTGGGCAGCTCGACCTTCGGCACGGCGGGCGGCTACGTGATGCCCGGCTTGTTGATGGGCCTTTTGCAGATCGGCTGGTTCGCCGTCGGCACGTTCTTTTCCACGCGCTTCATCCTGAACGGATTTGGCTCCGCGGCCGCGCCCGGCAGCGTGCCCTTCATCGCGATCGGCATTCTGTGGGGTTATATCATGGCGTACATCGGCGTCATGGGGATTCAATACGTGGCCAAGCTTTCGCGCTACCTCATCATCATTCCGGCCGCCATGATCCTGCTGGTATTCTCGCGGACCAGCCAGGGGATCGCGCATTACGCGCCCGCGGACCCGAAACCGTTCGCGGCATTTACTTTATTGGTGCAGATCATCATCGGCTTTTTCGCCACCGCGGGCGCGGCGGGCGCGGATTTCGGAATGAACAGCCGCAACGAGAAGGACGTGCGGCTGGGCGGACTGGCCGGCATCACGCTGGCGATCGTGTTTGCCGCCGGATTGCCGCTGCTTTCCGTTGCCGGCGCGAGCACGCTGTACAAGCTGGCGGGCTTCGGCTATGACGACGTGATCCGATCCATCGGCGGCGTTCTGGCCACCGCCATGTTCTTCCTGTTCACCATCGCTTCCATCGCGCCGGCCTGCTTCTGCGCCTTCATTGCAGGCAACAGCTTCTCGACCATGATTCCGGGGGTGCCGCGGCTCTCGTCGACCATGGCGGGAGTGACGGTGTCGATCGTGCTTGCGGTTACGGGGGTGGCCGAAAATCTGATCGGCTTCTTCACCATCGTGGGCGCGTCGTTTGGTCCCATTTGCGGCGCCATGGCCGCGGATTATCTGCTCTCGGGCAAACGCTGGGCCGGTCCGCGAGCGGGCGTCAATTGGGCCGGATACATGGCTTGGGCGCTGGGCTTCCTGGTCGGAATTCTGCCGTTTCTGCGTGTATCCGATGCGCTTAAGATGTACGTGCAGCCGGCCGTGGTATACAGCTTCGTGACCGGTTTCGTGGTTTACGCCGTGCTGGCCAAGGCGGGCCTGGAGCCAAAAATCGTGCCGATGGCGCCGGCGCACCGCGCGACCTAGTGGTGTCGCTGGCCGGTCACCGCGGCGATCCGGCCGGGCCGAACTTGCCTCAGCGCCGCTCGACGAGCAACGGGAGGCCGTTCTTCGGCCGCAAGGTAACCGAAGGAAAAGCTTCCACCGGCTCCGCCGAAGCGAGCGAGAATCGGAACCGTTGCACGAGCGTCGCCAGCACCAGAGCCGACTCGGTAAGCGCCAGACTTGCCCCGACGCACACCCGAGGGCCGGCCCCGAACGGCATGTAGGCGAATTTGGGAATGCTCTTCCGGCCGCCGGCTTCGTCGCACCAGCGATCCGGGTCGAAGCGCTCCGGGTCCGGAAAATAGCGCGGATCGCGGTGCACCACCCATTGCGAGACGATCACATTGGTGCCCGCGGGCAAGCGATATCCCAGCACATCAAAAGGCTGGAGCGCTTTGCGGCCGATCGCCCAAGCGGGCGGATACAGACGTTGGGATTCGGTGAGCACCCTTTGCGTATAAGGCAAGCGCTGCAGGCCGGCGGCTTCCGGAACGCGGCCCTGCAGCGCCTCGCGCAGTTCGGCCTCCAGCCGCGACTGTACCTCCGGATGCCGGGCGAGCAGGTACAGGGTCCAGGCCAGGGTGTTGGCGGTGGTCTCGTGACCGGCCAGCAGCAGGGTCATCACTTCGTCGCGCAGTTGCCGGTCCGGCATGCCGGCGCCATCCTCGTCGCGGGCTTCGAGGAGCAAATCGAGCAGGTCGCCGGGGTGCTCGCCGGTCGCCCTGCGGGTGCGAATGATGCCGTAAACGATCTGGTCCAGATCGGCCAGCGCGCGGCGGAAGCCGCCCAGGCCGGGCACCGGCAGCCAATCCGGGAGAAAGCTGAAACTGGCGAGCCTGGGCATGGCCTCCAGGACCACGTTGAGCGCCCGGCCGATGGTCCCCGCATCGCCGGTGATTTCGACGTTGAAGAGGCTGCGCGCGGCGATTTCAAGCGTCACGCGCATCATGTCGTGGTGGATGTCGCGCACCTCGGCGTCGCGCCAGGTGTCCGACAAGCGAGTGGTATACGACGTCATGATGCCGCCATACGAGAGGATGCGCTCCCGGTAGAAGGCCGGCTGCACGAGGCGGCGCTGGCGCTTCCAGAGTTCGCCTTCGCTGGTGAGCAGCCCCTGCCCCAGCACGCGCGACAGAGCGCGATAGTCCATCGATTTGGTGAAGCTTTGATGGTCGGTCACCAGGACGTGCTCGAGGCCCGCAGGATCGTTGATCAGGCAGGCCGGCGTGCCCAGAAACCGGAAGAAGACGATGTCGCCATATTCGCGCGCGCAATGGAGCAGGAAGTCAAGCCAGCCTTCCGGGGCCCGCAGGAGTTTCAGGAGAAACGACCAACCACGCGGCCCGGGCGGAAACCCGCGCTTGAGCGAAGGGAGCAGGGCCGGGTCCAACGGGCGCGCGGCTCTTGCGAAGCTCATGTCCAACTATTGTACCGCGGGGTCGCGCGCCGGGTCGCGCTACTGCACCTGCGTGATATGCGCGCGGCGGTTCTTCTGCCAGCATTCCTCGTCGTGCTGGCTGCACAACTGGTGCTCCTTGCCGTAGCTGATGGTCTTCAGTTGCGGGGCCGGAACGCCGAGCGAGGCAAGATACTCCCTGGCTTCGCTAGCCCGCTTGTCGCCTAACGCCAGGTTATATTCTTCCGATCCGCGTTCGTCGCAATAACCCTGCACCGTGAGCTTATAGTCCGGATACTGTTTCAGGATCTCGGCCAGGGTTTGCGCATCGGCCTCCAGCGCTTTCTGCGCATCCGGACGTAGCGTGTGCTTGTCGTAATCGAAATACGCATCCTGGATGCGATTGAGCAGATCCTGAATCCGGTTGCGGGTCGCCTGGTCGGGCATGTTCGACGCGGCATGCACCAGGACGCTCACGCTGGCCGTGGCCGACGCAGTCCCGCCCGTCCCGGCGGCTGTAAGCGTATAAACGGTATCGGCGCTGGGGAATATCCGCCGGCTGCCGGAATTGTCGACGGAGCCAATGGCTGGCGCGATCTGCACAGAGTTGGCGTGCGAGACGGTCCAACGCAGGGTGGCGGCGGCGCCCTTGTCGATCGTTCCGGGCGAAGCCGCGAACAGCGCGATCACGGGTTTGTCCTGAGCCGCTGCCTGGGCGGATTGCGGTTGGGCCGGAGGCGGGGCCTTGAGAGCTTCCTTCTTTGCGCAGCCGGTACCGATCAGGCAGGCCGCCGTAAAAGTGGCGCACAATAGTATTTTCACTGGTACTACCTTTCGCGGAAAGTGTTCCTGAGTTTAGGGTAGAGGGGTACGATTCCGGACGGTATCCCATCGAGACCGTATTTTCACACCGGTGAATCAGGTTGATGTTTGGCGCGGTAGCCAAACAGATTCTTCTGCTTGATCACGGCGGCGGCTTCGGCGGGCACGGCCCGCTCCCACGCGCTGTCACCCGATTGAATGGCCGCCAGCACGGCGTCCGGAGTGACATGTAACTGTTCCGGCTTGAACTCGCGCACGGACTCGATAAACTGGTTGTCCACCAGGTATCGGTACAGATGATGCAGCGCAGGCTTCACATCGAGACTTTCTCCCGTGACCGGCGGGCCGGTCTCCGCCAGCCTCGTCGGATAGATCAAGAGCTTGACCTGCCCCTGGAAGAGTCTCCCCAGGCCTTCCAGGATGCCCCCTTCCAACCCGGCGTAGTATTTCTCTTCGAAAACCTCGCGCAACGTAGGCACACCCATGACCATACCAATCCAACACAAGGTGTACTGCCGCAGGTAGCTGGTGACCCGGTCGAACCGTGTGTAATTCGAAATCATGACCATCTTGCCGAGTGCGGCTAGCATGTCGACGCGCGCGAGGAAATCCTGGTGATCGACGGCCCGGCCGGAGAGCAGGTTATGCAGAGTCATCTCCATGATCACGACCGGCTCCCCGCCCGCCGGGCAGTTTTGGGGATACTGGCGGATGGCGCCGTCGAGCATGTCCAGCGTGACATTGGTGACCGGGCGAAAGCTGCCGCGCTCGATCAGTACGGGCTGGCTATAGAGCACTTCGGCCGGTTGCACGACCTCGCCATTCGCGGTGAACATGACCGCATCGGTCAGCCCCTGTTCGACGAGTTGTAGACTCATCAGGCGGTTGTCCACGGCGGCGAAGGCCGGACCGGAGAACTTGATCATATCCACTTCGATGCGGCGCCGATCCAGGTCGTCCATCAGCGAGGAGATCAAGTGGGCGGGGTCGCCGGGATAATAGAACGCGCCGTAGAGGAGGTTCACGCCGGCCAGCCCCAACGCCGCCTGCTGGTCGACGGTGACCGGGTCGAGCATCTCCACGTGAAGGATGATTTCCGAAGGCGCCGCTCTGGGCTGAGTCTGGAAGCGGACCCCCAGCCAGCTATGTCCCGCGGGACGCCGCGAGTGCGTGTGGGTGGCGGAGGTATCGGCGAACACAAACAACGATGTACGTTCGCCGCGCGTGCTGTCCAGCCCGGCCACGAGGGCCTGGAACTCGTGGTCCAGCATTGCCTCGAGGCGCTGGCGGCTCACGTAATGCAGGGCCGGCCCATAAAGACCGTCGCTGATCGCCATATCGTAAGCTGAAATGGACTTGGCTACCGTGCCAGCGGCCTTGCCGGCGTGGAAGAACCAACGAGCTACCTCCTGTCCCGCGCCGATCTCGGCAAACGTACCGAACTTGCCGGCGTCGAGATTGATTTTCAGGGCCTTCTGGAGAGCGCTGTTGGACTCCGCCATCGTCGATTCAGGGTACCGCATGGCAAGGGCGGCTTCCGTGATCTTCGGCACGGGCGAACAGGGGATCGGCCCACGGCGGCGCCTGGCCCCCAGATGGGGCCTGGTCTCAGGGGGCCGGTTGGCTCCGGCGGGAGTAGCGCGGGTTCGGCGTTACGGCGGGGTCCGGATCCACGGCCTCGTCACCTTGGCCGCCTCCCGGCACAGGCAAGAGATCGGGGTGCGCTTCGCGGTGGCAGCCCAAGGCGGGCGGCCAGGCGCCTTAAGTTCGCGCCGCCCGGGTAGTGCCTATAGCGGCGAT
>Ga0335079_10006403_pt1 | contig 13476 bp, 21 predicted proteins | sample Lox_Sample_33_FD_206719 | JGI IMG/M metagenome (GOLD analysis project Ga0335079, IMG submission 206719) | Soil microbial communities from Loxahatchee National Wildlife Refuge, Florida, United States - Lox_Sample_3.3 | ecosystem: Environmental > Terrestrial > Soil > Wetlands | place: USA... | reverse complement strand
CCAATAAAAGTCCTAGGAAGAACGAGCGCGCGAATGGGGCGGAACAACTCGCGAAATGCTTTTTTGGAGACCCGCTTGGAGCAGCAAGGAAGGCTGGAAAAAGGTAAAGGCTGTGACATCGGTTATGCTCTAGCCATCAGCTCCTGCGAGGAAGCTAACAGCGTGGACGCATGCACCGTCACAGCCTCTGATGCGATCACCGCTTTCGCGGTCCCAAACCCCAACTACTCCTCGCAGAGTCGTCGGTTTTTTCAGGTCTGGCTGCTCTTCGGGTTGCCCCGTCGAGCTGACCACTCAGCCTACTTCGGACTGGCAAAGGTTTAATTAAGCCAACCCTTTCAGCCGTCGACGGAGGCCAACTTAGAGAGTTGCTCGAAGATTGTCAACGCCCGTTTTCAGTGCAATCGGCCAGTTGCGATGGACCAAGAACGGAAAACGCAACCCATTGAATCGTTGTCGCTTAATGAATTGGAGATCAAGTCCTTTCCATTTTCCCACAGGAACATCCACAGGCGCTCGAACGCGGGGACCGGCATTACAAATAAAGAATGTGTGCGGGAACCATGTAAGCATCTTGACTCCGGGAAATAGGTCACGCATGGTAGTTACCGGCGCATTCACGCAATGGCAAACCTAGTGGCCCACATCGATGGCGGCTCTCGCGGCAATCCAGGCCCGTCTGGCATCGGAGTGGTAATCGACGGCTCCACCGACGGCACCATCAGGATCGCCAAATGGATCGGACATCAGGACAATAATGTCGCCGAGTATATCGCTCTGTTAGAAGCGCTGCAATGCGCCCTGCGGCTTAAGGCCACCGCGCTTCACGTGTTCTCAGATTCCGAGGTGGTTGTGAAGCAGATGGGTGGCGAGTACAGTTGCCGTAGTCCGCGGCTCTATTCGCTGAATTGGATCTGCCGGAAACTGGCGCGGTCGCTCGACTTCTCCATCTCCCACGTTCGTCGCGAGCACAATACCGAGGCCAATGGTCTGGCCAGTTCGGCCGCACGCAGGAAACCTTGCTAACCTCACGAGCAACCGCTCGTGCTGCCACAGGTCATGCACCGATAGCAGGAGCCGTTTCTTACCATCAGTGAGCCGCAGACTTGGCACGAAGGCGCGTCTCCCAACTCCACGACTTGCCCCAAGCCCTCGACTACGCTGGTCACCTCACGCCGCGGTTGAGCCAACTTGGGCAATTCAAACAAAAGTCCCTGCTCACCTTTCAGGAAGCGTAACTCAAGCCACCTGAACAGGTAGTCCGTCAGCGACTTGGCGTAGCCAATCTTTGGATTGCCGGACCACCCGCTTGGCTCAAACCGTGTGTGGCTGAATTTGTCGCACAGGACCCGCAACGGGACGCCATATTGCAGCGCCAGGGAGACTGCTGTTGCGAAAGAATCCATGAGACCGGAAACCGTCGAGCCTTCCTTCGCCATCCTGATGAACAGTTCGCCTGGCAGACCATCCTCGTATAAACCAACTGTGACGTAGCCTTCCTGCCCGCCCACAGAGAAGTGATGGGTCAGGCTGTGGCGCTCGTCCGGCAGACGTCGCCTCACTGCTGGAGGGCCGTCCGCGCTCGGGGCATGCGTGCCGTTTGCGTCTCCTGACCCGTTGCTACCCGCTTCCTTGCTTGCCTTCAGGGAAAGCTCTTTGCTGTGCTCGACGATAACGATTTCCTTTGCGGCTGACATCACGAACCCTAACCTTCCTGCCCACCGTCTTCTTCGGAACCGCAGGCCGATTGAGACTCCGTGTTCGCGTCTGTCTCATCGCCTGCATCGTGCCTTTTGTACGTTCCTCTCACCGACAGCAGTTCCGCGTGGCTTGGCGGAAACACATAATTCTGGACGAACCAAAGTGCCTCGTAGGTAAGCCGGCGGCTCGCGACCGCACGCCCATGCTCCTTGACGAACTGGCAGAAATCATCGGCATGGATGACGTTGGCTTTCGTTCCGGCAGCGGTGAGAGCGCGCGAGCTGAGCCAACCCATGTCGATCCATTTTTGTATTTCGTCGGGGCGGGTGTGCAATGCCCGAGAGAGTGAGAACTTGGTGAACCATTCTCGTCCCGTTGTGCCGCCGATACCGAGCCGGTGCAACATCGAGCGCACGGACCCCGCGGGGCGCCGCAGGATTTTCGCGGCCTCTTCCACGGGCATAGCGGTGATTAGATCCAGAAGGCGTTGCTGCTCAGGCTTTGTCCATTCGCGATACGCTCGTTTGTGATTTACACCAAGCTCGCGTAGGAAACGTAGACAGGCGTCTCGTGGGTTTCCAGAAATCGCAGCAAGCTTTGTGACCAGCATTCCCCGACCAGTCTCAGTGTGCTCCTGGCTTCTGCTGGTTCGTTCCTTGTATTCTCTGACCAGTTCTCTTGCTTCTTTCGGCCAGCGGAACATACGGCGCTTATGGACACCGTCGGCTTCGCCCATACTGCTGCCTTCCGGGGGCTGGATCCTGATGGCAGTTAATGTCCCAGGTCCGTCTACGCACACTTGTCTCTACGCCTCCGGAATACCTCCTCTCCTGCTGCAAAAGCGCATGCGCCGATTTCCTTCGGAACATGCGCGACGAAGGTGGCGGGTGGACCCGAGTCCACATGAACCAAGTGGTAGCGGGCAGCCTACATCTATAGTCAAGCCGATTTCCAAAAACTTTTTGGCTGCAGGAATTCGTGCAGGCGGCCACTTCCGGTGCAGAAAATCTGCCCACGTGGCCGAGCCTTGGCCGAAGGACGAAACGTGCTCAATGCCAAAGACTTGGCGTAGGCATCTGCACAATTGCTGGGCAAGACGGGCCGAAATCCGGCCACAGACACGGAGACTCGGGCTGCGAGAAGAGAGTTTGTTTGCAGAAAAAGTGACATCTTCTCCGCAACTAAGGTGCTCGAACCCGGGTTTAAGCCTGTAAGAGCAAGTACCAGTCCTGGGCGCTGCAGGCCCGTGGACTGAGGACTGCTAGCCCCCAGGCGGTTGTTATGCCAGCCATCCCTGAACCGCGCCCCCAACGAGAGAAAGCTGTATCCCTGTTTGGCGACTATTGCTCTCGTCTGAGTAGCCCATCTTCGTCTGAGCTGTTTGGTCGTCCCGCAGATTTAACGCTATGCGATGAAAGTTCGTCGTTCGTAGTTCACCAACCGGAGTTTGGAGAAACTTGGTCGCAAACTTTCTCATGAGAGTCGAACCATGTTTGGCGCGCATCGCATAGGATTTGATTGGAAGGAAATTGCCGAGGTGCTCCACCTGACCCGGGCGGTGGCCCGGCCGACATTCTGGAGTGAGATTAGACGCTCAAGGTCGAAAAGTGTCGCAGCCCAGCCTCCTGCGACCGTCATCCAGGACGAGAGTGATCCGGACAACCTGAAGCTTGGCAAGCCAAGAGCATCTCGCTAAACGCAGTGGGAACCGCCTTCAAGGCGATTCGTAAGTCGGCGGCGTCGCAACAAGCGACGAAGAAAATAGTGCTGCTAATACTTCGGCTGTGCAGGTTGTTAACGTTGCTCATTCCTCGCCTACTGCCTATGGCTGGATAATAGGCCAGACTTGACCTCACACGCCTTCCTGTTGGATGAAGTCATGAGTGTCAGACGGTGCTACGCCATGTTCACTACTGACGGATTGCCCGTCGCTTGCGTGGAACAGCTGTTCGGTTTCTGGGCCGCCCGACCCCTGGCAGTTCTACAGTTAGTTCAGAGGCAGCCAACAATGCAATGGATCATGAGCGGCCTTATACTGAGAACCTAGGCGAACCGGACGAACTCATCGATGGCGCTAAGACTTCACAACCGCAGATGGTATCCCCTCATTTTCTTGATCGGCTTTGCTACCGTCATCGCCGCGTGGTTACGTTTTGCGGCAGGCCATCGACCAGAGCTATTAGCATCCGCCATTGGAGGCATTGCTGGTTTCACCTACTTTCTATATCGCCAGCATCTCGACGAGACCAAGTTGTTCAAGGAGCTATTTAAGGAGTTCAACGCTCGCTACGATGCACTGAACGACGACCTAAACACGATTTTATCTGGGCCATCTGAAGGCTCCTTGTCTCCCGACGAAAAGAAACCCGTTTTCAGCTACTTCAATCTCTGTGCGGAGGAGTATTTCTTTTATAAAGCCGGTTATATTGACCGCCGTGTTTGGGAATCCTGGTATCGAGGCATGGGGGTCTTCTTCAAGCATCCGCGCATTCAGGCACTCTGGAAACAGGATTGCGAGGCAGATTCGTATTATGGCTTTCTTCCACCCCAGTAAACAGCCGTCGCCAAACCTTGCGATGCAGCTAACCACTTAGTCGGGTAGCTGATTTTCTCGGCGTCCCGCACCATCGCGGTCTCGAGCTCCCAACTTCGGATCGACACGCATCCTTGATTCGGTAGGTCCGCTTGGTATCCAGACCGTGCATCAGTGGAGTGCCGCGTCTGCGGGGTTCAATATGCATCGATGTAGAACAACAATTCCCCGTGTTTTCCGATGGAACTCCTCCATTGTTTCGACAGGCTCCGCATGTTGTCGATCAAAGTGATCAGGTCATTCCTGTTAACAGCTATCCCTTGTTCTTCCATACTGTCGTGGCAACTGGCCACACTGAAGCGCTCGTCTGCTTCCATATAGTCCAGAACTTTTCTGCCATTTTCAAGCCAGACAGCCTGCTTGTCCCCGTATTCGTGCTCGTCGCTCGCCGTCCCCACTCTGGCGGCAAGGTCGTGCAACAGCACGATCAACTTCTCCGGCTCAATGAAGCAAGACGAGTGTACATTCCATATTTCTTTCACTGCCCGAAAGCTTTGACTCATTCTTTGACCACCTTTCTTCTCTTGCGTGTTGGTAATTCGGAATCTGATGGCTGCGTTCTCATCCGTTGCCATAAGACCGGGTCGACAGCGAGCGAACTGGTGCGACCCGTCCGCAGGTTCACGAACCCGCCGTGGTACGAGAGACGCCCATATCGGAATAGGCGTCCAAGCATTGCCAACGCCTGGTAGGCGAGCGCTTGGTTTACAAACGGCTCCTGCCGCTCCAGGGCTTCCAGCGCGCTGCACGGTGGAAGTCTGTCCTTCTTGTCGAGCTTCGCGTTGATGAGTTCGGGGAAGAGTTCGGGAGCAGTTGGCAATCGCAAGTCTCGCGCTTTGTTTCTCTGGTTTTCGGGCTGGCCCAGCACGAACTGGCCGCTATCGGCGTTGTTGCCCAGATCCAGCCAATAGTGGCAGTTCCAGTAGGTTTGAGTGCGGGTCATTGCGTTGCGGGCGGCACGAGAATCCACGCAGCCAATCAGAATGTCGGTGTCCTGCCCCCAACTTTCATTCACGAAGTACGGCACGCCTTTCCACCCCAGCCCCCAAAACAGATTGATCCGCGTGGCGAGGACTGTCGCTTTGTACAGACCGATTTCACTCTCACTGAAGGGTTGGCGGACGCAGTTGGTGCGGGAAATCCGGTCGCCGTCAACCAACGTAACGTCCAGCCCATGCGGGTGCCCTGAAGCAACCATGGCCTGGTGCAGATACGGCAACCCGGCAGCCATGGTGCTACCCGTCCCACCGCAGCCGACTACGGTGACCTGAACCTTCTTCTGTAGCAGTGCGCCAGGAATCTGATGTTCAGTCTTCGTGGCGATTGTCGTTTCGATAGCTGTGGTCATCGTTCCTCACGAATTCCGCAAGCGTCTGCGGCAGCTTCACCAGGTACTTCTCTGGAAACGCTTTTTGTCCCGCCAGGGATTGCCACATCGCCAGAAACCCGCCGCGACACCGAGTGTGTTTGCGAACGCCCGAGGCGTGCGTGAATTCGCTTTGGAAGAACGCCTCCTCCCACAAGTCAATGGCAGCGACCGACTTCTCCTGCGGAATCTTCATACTGCCGGTGCAACACACGCCGTTGTCGTAGCAGTTCCAGTAGGGCGCCATGCACAGCTTGGTTTCCGCCGTCGGCCGCTCGTCTTTAGCAAGAGCGCGAACCCACAAGTGGGTCCCGCACGCTTTGAACAGCAACGCCGGGTGGGGATAGAGCTTGCCATTCATGTTCTTCAAGACACGATCGTTGCCGCGGTCGCTGAAGAACATCGTTCGTTCGCAGGCTGGACTCCACCAGACGATCATTTCTGCCGTGCGCACTAGCACCGGCGCCGGCAAGATCTCGGCTGGAACCGATCTTCCCAAACCGGCCATCAGGTCGATCAGCATCTGCGGCGTCATCAACTGGCCTTCCGCCAGTCGTGCCACGTCGCCGTCATGGATCACGTCATGGAGGGTTACAAAAGGGTGGCGATACGGGTAGCCGTCATAGCTACTCTTCCCGTACACCAGCAGCGCCCGGCTCAACCGGAAGTCCTGACTCGACCCGATGTTCACGGAGATATTCATCGTAGAGGTCCCTAATGAGTTCGACGATCTTGGCAGCGGAAGCCAACGACCGAAGCATCGCGCCGGCGTGATCGAAGACGCGTCGCACTTCTTCATCTAGCTCTTCGTTTGACTTGTCCAGGTGGATAGGAAGCGCCACATTCGGCTGGCAAGGACCGTTTTCGCCCATGTGCTGCGCCTCTTCATCAAAACAGGCGTTGATCGCATCATTCTCGTACCAAGTGATCAGGCATCCGGGCCGGGAATACTCAGCATCCGAGAGCCATGTTTCAATGCCTGGAACGTCCTTCTCACTAATCTGGCCGGGCCACGCGTGCTCGTGCCCTTGGCCATGAGCATCCATCTCAAGCAGGTGCCGGATCAACTCGCGAGCCACACTCGTGCGGGGTTGGATTTCCCGCAGCAAGTTCCGGTATCTCCTGTATTTGAGCGTCTTAGAGTGCCTCTTGATACAGGCCGGAATCTCCATATCCACCTTCCGATAGATCGAGGCTTCCAGTTCCTCGTCGCTCAGATCCTCCATCCACATCTCAGCGTGCTCCTGGGCGTCGAGGTAGTCGTACACGCGCATCCATTTGTACAGGTTGGTGGTGAGGACCTCGTAGAAAGCGACCGGCAGAAGATTATGCTCGGCTTCGAGGCGTGTGAGCGTCGCGCCAATTGGAATGGAAGCGGCGGCCTCGTAGTCACCGACCAGATACAAATGATCGGTCATCCCTTCTCTTTCAGGTTCAACCTGATTTCGCTCTTGCTCGGTCAGCTCGAAGAGACTATCCGTAATTCGCAGGTCGCCAACCCAGACTCTCTTCACGTCAAGTGCGCGACTCTGTGAGCAAAACCTCCTGAAACCGCGTTCGACAAAGTCCACCGCGCTACCTGACCAGTCATTGGGCCTGCAAATTCCTAACCGCAGCAGACTCATTCCCAAAACCGCGGCCGGCCCTTCATCCCATCTCGTGCAGTACCGCCATCGAATTCCCTTGAGCCTGGGAAACGTAACGTCCAGCGGCAGCCCGATCACACGAGCGGCGGAATGAGCGTGCCGGCTGGCGGCAAGTATCGGTCTCCGATCTCGCTTTCGTCCTGAGCGTATTTGAGCGAGTCGAACGCCTTGCCGAGAATTTCCCCGACTTTGGATGCTTCTGGACATTGTTTCAATTGCTCCATGACCGGATCGTTTGTATTCACGTGGTTATGCGTGGCTTCTTCCAACGCTCTCAGGACTCGCTTCGCGTCTTCATCGATGGTTCGGCAGGCTGCGGCAGCTAGCTTTCTGTGCTTCATGGAATCCACCTTTTGTCATGTCTGACTGACCGTAGAACCGTGGCCTTGTGCAGTGCAGTGCGGTGCGCCTTAGCGCGCGTCTGATTGTCGATGGACGCGCAAGCGGGATGTCGGGACTTGCGCACGCGGGTCCAGTGATATTTGCGCGCTCTGTGGATATTTGCGCTCTGGGCAGGCTGCTAGGTATAAGCTACAATTCCCGCGGAGGAACCGTATGATGACTGACCCAGCCTTTGCCATCAAACGTGAAGTTCACCAATTGGTTGATCGGCAAATCGAAAAGCTGCGACCATCGTCCTGCTTGACTACTTCGGGCCTGCTTGACTGTCGCGTGCGTTCCCAGAAAATCATCGTGTTGTACCAAGAGTTGGACCAGATGCGAAGAATGAGCTTCAAGGTGCAATTGCGCACAGCATCTTAGAGTCATTCTGCACGGTTTTGAGGGGGTCAAGCCGCCGTCGAGAGCGTCAATTCACCAAGAGATGGCGGCTTGTTCTATATTCAAAATAATAGGCCCCCCGAATAGGGAGAGCATGTTGGCCGCAAGAATTCTCATGGTTATTAGTGCAAGCATTATTTTTACGCTTGGAGTCGTCCACCTCGTCTATACGTTCTGGGGGCCAAAGCTCGCGCCCCGTGACCCCGCGCTGCAAATCAGCATGAGCCAGATTCCACCTGTCATTACGAAGGAAACAACCATGTGGCGGGCGTGGGTGGGCTTCAATGCCACCCACAGCATGGCACTTATTCTGTTTGGCTTGGTTTTCGGTTTTCTCGCACTGGCCCAAGCCCAACTCCTCTTCAAGTCACCGTTCCTGCTTGCCGTCGGCCTGGCAATGCTTGTTGGTTTGGTCGTGCTCTGCAAGGTTTACTTCTTCAGTGTGCCTCTCACAGGCGTCAGCATTTCTTTGGCCTGCTATGTTGCCAGTATTGTGCTATCGCGGGCCTAACAATGCGGCGAGCCTTGGAGCGTCACCCCTTCGCTCCGATCGCGCGAACAAACTTGTAGACCAGTTTGCCCGCGACCGTTTCAGGTCCCTCAATCGCAGCCGTGGCTATTTCTGGATACAAATGCGTGTACGTCTCTCTGACCTGTTCAGGCGACATTGTTGGGGTTGTGTCAGGCAGTTTGACTCCGTTGTAGACAAATTCTCGTTCCAGGCGATGTACTTCCATGACGACTCCTTTCGATTCTTCCGGAGCATCACTCTAGCGAAATTAGGCCTTGGGAGCGATACTCGATTGAGACAAATTCTTATTGCAGGGATTCCAGACCGTACCCAACCAAAGCCGAACCCGGTCCAAGATGCCTGGCATCCCTGTGACGACAGAGGGTTCATGCCGAATCACTCAATCAGGTTGGTGACAAGACGAGGACGACAGTGACGATTACAAAGAGTGACCTCGATTTGGCGGATTATATATTCGCCGACGAGAGTGGGAAGTTTCAGGACAAGAATTTCATCTGTATGTGCGGATATTTGTCATCGGGCGGGAAGTGGGATTCGTTCATTGGGCGATGGCAAGATTTGCTCCGCTCGCTCAACCTTTCAGCAGTGCACATGCAAACGTTCTATTCGGACTGCGCGAAGGCTGGCATGGACCAGGCGCAAGCCACGAAGACGCTGGAACAGTTCATCGATATCATCCGAGACACCATATCTGTGGGTTTTGCTGTCGGATTGGACAGCAACTACTACCGGGGAATGCCCGATGCTGCTAAGGAAGGATTGGGAGATCCGGGGATCGCCTGCCTCCAGCGCTTGCTGCAATTAATCCGCAACAGGTTTCGCAACGCCGGCTACAAAGGCAGACTGTCGATCACGCTTGACGAGGATGAAACCTATGCGATGAAGTTCTACAACGTTGTCACAAGACTGAGAAGAGCGGACCGAGAGCTGGGATCTCTTGTCGGAGCGGTCTCCTTCGCTGATGACACCTTCATACTCCCGATTCAGGCTGCTGACATCCTTGCGAACCTTACAACAAAATGGTTCCGTGATCGGATGACGGGGGCCGCCACAGCGGACGAATGCCCGCCCCTGCTGCAACGCCTCCTGATGTCGCCCGAAAAGGGCTATGGTCTTGAATACAGAACCGAGTTGTGGGACGGGGACGCTTTGAGGAAGCATCTGCCCCACTTCGTGAAGTGGAGTGGTTTCCTGTTATGACCGAGGAGCGGTGGGTTTCCAGAACTGGACCCAGTGTTCATTGGTCGTTCTCGGTTTCGAACAGGTTGCCGGTAGCCGTTGGGAGGCCCGCAGGGACTGGAGTCCGACTCGCGTCAGACTCTGGGTCATCCGCCCTCTGCTCGCTCTCGGTCACTTCCTGCACCTTTGCCGGACTTGGCGTCGCGTTCCGGCCGGATCCGTTGTGCGATTTCGAGTTCGTTGATTTCTTGGCTGCTTCCCTTGCTGCTCTGGCGGCAGCCTCCATCTGCTCTTTCGCACTATTCAAGGTTGAGGACAGCCCGAGGTGAGTCTCCACAAACTCCAACAGTTGTCTCGGCAGTTGCTCGTCAAGTTCCTTGGGAGTGCCGGTGACGCTCAGCGGTGTGGTAAGCGCGGCATCATCATCTTGCTGATCAGATTTCAGTGGCTTCGGGATGACGTTGGCGCAAATTTCTTCCGTGCTGACTCGGGACAAGGTCACGACCAACACGCGCTGGGCAAGTAATGGCATTAGTTCTTCAAACACGGATCGGACTCCTTTCTTCGATGAAAACGGCCGTACAGGTATTTCTGTTGTGCGTTACTGAGCGCAGAGAATCGCTTCAGAGTCCAACAGATCGAGTTCAACTCCCGAACAGCGCACCATATCCAGCAATTTGGCCTGTTCTGCTGGATTCTGCGTAACATATAGGGAATAAACTTTGTTCGCGGATTCTAAAGCCTTTGTCGCAGTTAGAAGTTGGTCCGGGCTGTGTTCGTGTAATCGCTGGAGACAGCAATTCATTTCGCTTCTCGCTGCGGCTAAAAGTGCAGGCTATAAGGATTGCAAACTTCAATGACGATTCTTATGGACAACGAGGAGATGACGGACAAACGTGCAACAACGTTCATCCCTGAGCCAGACGATCTTGTAAGGCAAATCGTAAGGGCCTGGTGCCGATCAAATGTAGACCATTGTTTCGAGAGCACAAAAAGATTCAAGAAAGCGGTTCGGAGAAATCGGAAAACGTTGACGTCTCCTGAGAGGCTCTTCACGTCGAGCAATTTCCTTTTCAGCACGAAGGCAAAAGACCGCAAGGAGACCCTGTATTTCGAAGATCAGACCACCAAACAAACGGGCCGGCTCCGCCAACAGCATCCAAAGGGGCCACTGGCCAAAATTGACGGGAAAGCTAAGAGGCACAGGTTTGTTTCGCAAAAGAGGTACAAAGTTCTAAAGAAATGGTACAAGAAACACCGGAAGCAGCTCCCGAGGTTCTATAGTTACGAACGACGAGCGAAGGTTGGCAAGTACCACATTGAATTTGCCCTCGAGAGGGAGAAAGTATCAGGTTGGCATCCATCCGAGGGAACGGTGGAGGCGAACAGGCAGAACCTTGATCGCCGTATCGCATCTGCCTTGGAAAACATCGTCGGAACTCGCGGCAAGAAAATCAAGAAATGAAGGCAGGTGTTTGTGGGGCCGCTTTCTTGTTCAACCAAAATGCGCCGGGCCTTTGCCTGCCCGATGGCAGAACCCCTTCTGGCCAGATGTTCGTCAGTACTCCTCTGGCAGGAGAAGAGTAGTCACCGAACGGTCTGCCTCGGTGATGATCCACAGCTTCTCCCCAGCGGCTGTGGTATAGCTGCTCAGCAGCCGAAATCCACGTGCCACACTATACTCGTTCTCTGCCACGTCGGCCGAGTCGAGTTCCCCCCAGTCTCCTGCTGAATGGCGTGCCACGAAGAATGCCGGTGGCTGGCCTGCTCTCTCCAGCAGTGCGAGGGCGCGGGGAGTTGCCACAATCTGACCAAGAGAGAACAATGCGGCCATGGGAGGAACTCCTTCTTCTGGTTTGTTTGGCGGAACTCACCGCTGCTAGCATGGAAGTTCAGAGCGGCGGCCTCTACCAAAAAGGGGTGAGCGGCATGGACGGTTTGCACGCGCTATCGAATTTCTGGTGCAGTCTCACGAGCGCCGACAAAATCAATTTCATCATCGCACTAGGCACCGCTGCTGCGGCAATCGCGGCGGCATACTCTGCCTTGCTCGCCAGACGCTCGATTCGTGGTGCTCTTGATGCATTCCGAGCACAGACGTTCTTGGATGTTCTTGCCTACGAACGTGAAGTTCAATTTTCCCAGCACATGGATGTGGTACGGACATTGGGCACTAAATCGGTAGCCGCCTTCACCTCTGAAGAACAGAAAAGTGTCCTCGTCGTCGTCAATTTCCTCAACCACATGGCCCATCTCATGCGGAACCATTATGTGGTACCGATGCAGTTACTGCTGCTCTACTCTCCATCCATTGCTGCATGTCGTGCGAATCTGCTTGGCAAGGGGAAATGGTTGGAGGAGCTACGGAAGAAGACAGGGGAGCCGCGCTACTATTTGCACTTTGCCAGACTTTGTCAAAAAGAAACCGAAGATTTGATCTGGTCCAACAAAGCAGACAAGATCATCTGGACAACGGATCCCTACGAACCTGCATTGCCACCTTGAGGGTGAGAAGTAAACTGTCGTCGGCGAATCTCACAGAGCAAACAGTGATCCCAGCCTCTCCGTGTAAGACCGGCGATTGCAGTTCCATGTTAGGCGCCGAGAGCCCGAATCTCGTCCGCAATCCTCTGCTCGAGAACGGCAGCCGGAGCAGACAGTTCACCTTGAAGATTTGTGTGTTTCAACAGGCGTGACATGTGGGACCGCCAATGGCTTTGGACGTGGCTGTGGAGCCCCATGATGGCAAGAAGCTTCGCAGGCATTGCCGCAGGGAGAAATGCCGACCGCGGAACTTCAACTGATCCGGTTGATTCCGATTCGAGGTCCCTACGCAAACGACGCAACCGATCTTGTTGACGCTGAGGCCGGTTGATAATCCCGGTCCAAAGAACAGAAAGAACCATGATGTCTGTGTACCTGTATTCGACCTTGATGCTTTCCCCAACCGCCTCCACCGTTGTTAGGATCACACCCCCTCCCCGGCCTGTGCCGCTGGGTGAGTTCTCGAACCCGAAAAGGTCAGCCTCTTCCAGTTTTGGCCGCAACAGAGACCGGCGAATTCTCCAGCTAGCGGCTTTCCCGTTTCTCCCCACCGATTTCAGCTGAGTTGGGACGAGGCGGTCACGGTCGTCGAAGATGACATCGAATCCATCAGCATCCACAGTAGGCAGGTACACAAGCAGGTTGTACCCGGAAGCGGCGGCTGCCAGGGTCAGATCATGAACGAGTCGCGTCGTTAGGATGTACTCTCTGTTGCGGCTGTCTTTGAATCCACCGAAGAACTTGTCTAGCTGATCCGTCATTTGTCGAACTGTATCGCATTCGGGCTCGCGCCACTAGCCTATGACATGGCCACTGACGCCAGGTGTCGCGTGCCCGTTTATGCAGGGAGTGTCAGCCCTCCAACCATCATCATTTTGCTCCACTGAATTGAGGCAGCAGTTGTGAAAATATCGCTCTCCGCATTGCACTCGCTGGCCAACAAGGAGCGGCGGCCGGCCGCACCGCTCTATGGCTAGAACGACTGGGAGAAGCGGGCTTCTAGGAATTCGCCCAGCTTGGCTGTAGCCTTGAATTGTGGGACGGGATCGAGTTCCTTGAATGCCGACGTGAACGCATTGGAGAGACTCCAGATCGTTCGCGGCCGGAATTCCTCGTACTTGGGCTCGAAATACAG
>Ga0335079_10006401_pt1 | contig 13477 bp, 9 predicted proteins | sample Lox_Sample_33_FD_206719 | JGI IMG/M metagenome (GOLD analysis project Ga0335079, IMG submission 206719) | Soil microbial communities from Loxahatchee National Wildlife Refuge, Florida, United States - Lox_Sample_3.3 | ecosystem: Environmental > Terrestrial > Soil > Wetlands | place: USA: Florida... | reverse complement strand
TGGCGACAGAAGCGAGGAGATTTTTGCGGAGCGTGTGGATGTGGCTGGGAGTGCTGGTGGCAGTGGCAATCTGGGCGCCGAATGTATGGTGGCAATGGCAGCGGGGGTTTCCATCGCTGGAGTTTTTGCGGTTTCTGCACACGCGGGACGTGGCGGAGGGACTGACGGACTGGTTTCTGGTGGGGCAATTGGAGTTGTTGCTGCTGGCGTTACCGTTGGCGCTAGCCGGATTATGGTTTTATTTTTTCACGGATCAAGGAAAGCCGTGGCGGGCGCTGGGATGGATGTACATCGTGCCACTGGTGCTGTTGGTGGTGATGCGGGGAAGGGATTACTACCTGGCGCCGGGTTACCCGATGTTGTATGCGGCGGGGGCGGTGTGGGTGGAAAAGCAGTGGCAAATGGCGGGTGGCGAGTGGCGAGAAGCCAACGGTGGGAGGGTGCAAAGGTACCAGAGTGTAAGGGTGCGGATGGCGGGGCGGATGCGAAGGTGGTTGCCGGGGATGCTGGTGGTGGATGCGGTGGTGGCGGGGTGCGTGGCGCTGCCCATCATGCCGGTGAACTCGACGTGGTGGAAGATGGCCGCACAAGTGGACACGGTATTGCCGGAAGAGTTGGGATGGCCAGAGATGGCGGAGACGGTGGCGCGTGTGCGGGATGGATTGCCGGAGGGAGAGCGCGGGAGGTTGGGAATCCTGGCGAGGAATTACGGGGAACTGGGGGCACTGAATCTGTACGGAGAGCGGCACGGATTGCCACGAGCAATCAGCGGAGTGAATTCGTCGTGGGAGAGAGGATATGGGAATCCGGCCCCGGAAACGGTAATTACGGTGGGGTACACGCGAGAGTTCCTAAAGGAGAATTTTGCGTCGTGCGAGTTGGTGGCGCACACGTGGAACCGCTACGGCGTGGCGAATGAGGAGACGATCGAGGATCCAGACATTTTTGTGTGCAGAGGGTTGAAGGGGAGTTGGGAAGAATTCTGGAAGAAGGTGAAGCTGTTCGCGTAGCGGCTGGCAAGCGAGAAGCTGTTTCGGGTTGGGACAAGCGGATCGAGAAGGAAAACAAGATGGCGGGGCGACTGAGAGGGGAAGGCGAAGAAAAGGAAGAGCTTCAAGGGTGGCGGCGGCCTGAACGATAGAGAGATAAGGAGGAGGGGAAATTGCGGGGAGAACAGTACCGGCGGAGGAGAAGTGTGTCGGGGCGGGAGGAGTGAGACGAAAGAACGTGGCGATGTACGGATTCGAATTTGTAGGGCTGACCGAAGAGATCAGGGATCCGAAACACATGCAAGGGGTTGCCACTGTTTCTAAGCATGCTGGAGGACGTCTAGGGGGTACCAAGATGGGAAGGAAGTACTAGTGGGAGGTTAGTTCCGAATTGGTACGGACCTGCTATTTTCGAGGGCTGCGGGTGGACGATAGGCTAAAGTGGTCGGGTCAGGCTGCAGGCGAACAGGCGAAAGACGATGGAGCGGCCTGAAAGAGATTGGTTCCCTGGACGGGCGCCGTACAGAAACAAGCAGTGAGAGGGTGAGGCATGTCGATACTGCATTTTCGTAGCATTGAGCGGAGACGGACGACGCGTTCGTCACTGACGATGAACGTGCTGGCATACGGGAAGACCGAAGGCGGGGCGAAATTTAAGTTCTGGACGAAAACGACGAGCGTGGCGGCACACGGCGGTGTGATCGAGATGGATGAAAAGCTGGCGGTGGGGCAAGTGTTCCAACTGTTCAACGAATGCAATATGAAGAAAGCGACGGCGAGGATGGTGTCGGTGCGAGGGCCACGAGAGGGAAAGATCCTGGGAGCGTTTGAGTTTGTGGAATGCGGGGAGAATTTCTGGAGCATGGTATTTCCGGCGCCGGGAGCGAAGCCGATGCGGCGGTTTGTGTCGAAGCCCGGCGTGAACGGGATGAATTAAGGGGTGGCGGCGGTAGGCGGTTGGGCGAAGAAGGCAGCGGGAATCGGCAAGCAGTAAGCGGCGCGCCAGAATCAGCGATCAATAATCATCCAGAAAATTGAATCGATGTTTTGCGGGAAGTGTACGGGTGTCGGTACGTGGGCTGTTGTTGAGGCCGACTGGAAAACTCGAGGCAGGACTGACGCATCCAGAAGGATGTTGATGGGGAGTGACACCGGAGTGATAAGGTAGCGGGCGGAGGAGAAGCGGATGCGGTCGCGGGGGCTCCCGGTCATTTTGATTGCGTTGATAATGTGGATGAGTACGGGTGTGTGTGCGCAACAGATGGGGGAGGAAGAGAAGTTTGCGTTGCGCGGGCGGGTGGTGAACGCAGCGACGGGCGAACCGGTAGGCGGAGCGGTGGTGGAGCTGTACAGCGGCGAGCGGAGAGCGCAATTCAGCGCGGCGGACGGAAGGTTCGAGTTTGGGGAGTTACCGCGCGGGAGCTACATGGTGCAGGTGAAACCGGGAATGGACGAATCACAGGCGGTGCCGTCGGATGTGGACGTGGCGCTGAAGCTGACTCCGGAGGGAATTATTTCGGGACGAGTGGAAGACGAGAAGGGGGCGCCGCTGGAAGGCGTGAACGTGCAACCGGAACTGTGGATGGTGGCAAACGGAACGAAACGGCTGCAGCCGTGGCCGGGCGGGAATGTGTCGACGGACGACGAGGGGAATTTTCGGGTCGCCGAGTTGCCACCAGGGGAATACTACTTGAGATTCGCGGAGCAAAGTGGCGGGACGGTTTATCGCGATGCGCTACCGAGGCGGCGTGGAAGGAAAGCGGGCGAAGCGAACGGGTACGGTACGCAATATTATCCCGGCGTAGTGGATGAGGCGATGGCGAGCGCAATCCACGTGAGAGCGGGAGTGGAAGTGCCAATCCGACAGGTGCTGGAACGGCTACGGCTGTATGAGATTGCGGGGGTGGTGCGAGGCGCGCCGAGCGGGGAAGGATTCAGCGTAATGCTGATGGCGGGAGGAAGTGCGAACGGCGAGGTGCGCGGTAAGTCGCAGATCTTTCCGAGCACGGGAGAGTTCCGGATCGAGGGAGTGCCGCCGGGAAGATATTTGTTGAACGCATCGGCACAGGACCCGACGGCGGACCGCTTCAATCGACGGCAGTCGCAGCTGGTGGCACAAACGGTGGTGGACGTAAATACGGACTTGTCGGGACTGGTGCTGCTGCTGGGACACGGAGCGACGATCGGCGTACGGATGACAGAAGTGCAGACGAAGCCGGGGGACTACGGGCACCAGGTGAGGGTAAATCTGCAGTCGACGGAATTCCCGCAACTGATGCAGCAAGTGTGGGCACCGCCGCCGATGAATGACATGAGAGCGCCGCGCGGATTCGAGAATGTGGCGCCGGGAACGTATACGGTGGAGGCGTGGCCGGAAGGCTGGGGATACGTCGCATCGATTCGCTGCGCGGGAGTGGATTTGCTAAAGGAAGACTTAAGGGTGGGCGCGGGGACGTCGGTCGCGCCGATTGAAGTGACGCTGCGAAACGACGGAGCGACGCTGAATTTGAGTGCGGTAGAGAACGGGAAGCCGGTGGCGGTGCGGGTGATTGTGTATTCGGAGGAGTATCCGAAGCGGTCAACGACGATGATGACTTGGCCGAACAGCGTAACGCCGCTGGCGAACCTGGCGCCGGGAACGTACAAGTTGATTGCGGCGCGGGGAGCGCAGGAGCTGGAGTTTCGAAATCCGGGGGCGATGGCGAAGTATCTGTCACACGCGACGACAGTGACGCTAGCTCCGGAAGCGACGGTGAATATGCCGGTGGAAGTGCGAGAGGAACCGGAGCCGTGAGGGAAAGACGGCTTGAGAATCGTGGCAGTGTGAGCGGAGCGGGCCGCCTCCCTTCCTTCGTCAGGGCAGGCAGAAGGCGGACCCTACAAGCCGCGCTGGTGTTGTGGTGGCTGGCGGGTGTGTGCAACGCCGCCCAACGCCCGGCGATGGAGATGAGGGCGGAGACGTATCGCATCAGCGGTGTCGTGGTGGATGCGATGACGGGAGCGCCGGTGCCGGGAGCGGAATTGTGGACGACGGGCGACGTGGAAGTAAAGACGGTGGCAGACGGGGAGGGACGATTTGCGTTTGAGGGAGTGGAGGCGGGGAAGTATCCGCTGAATGCGACGGCGCCGGGATACGTGAAAGAGGGCTATAACCAGCACGGGAGTTTCTTCACGGGGACGGCGGTGGGAAGCGGGCTGGACTCAGAACATGTGGTGTTCAAGCTGCACCGGCAGGCGGTGATTTACGGGCGGGTATCAGATGAGCGGGGAGATGGCGTGCGGCGAGCAACGGTGTGGCTGTTTGCGGAGAATGTGCAGTACGGGAAGCATGCGGTGACGGTGCAGACGCAAATGCAGACGAACGATCTGGGAGCGTACCGGTTCGCGCATTTGATGCCAGGAAAGTATTACGTGGGGGTGATGGCGCGGCCATGGTGGGCGGAAATGGGATTGAAATATCAGGCGAAAGCGCAGACGGACAGTGGAAGCGGAATCGTGGCGCGTTCCCCGGAGGCGGTGACGGCGAGCGATGCGATGTTCGACGTGGTGTACCCAGTAACGTTTTTTGCGGGGGCAACGGAGGATGTGGGTGCGGTGCCGCTGATGGCGAAGGCCGGGGATGCGATTGAGGCGAATGTGCAGCTGATGGCGGTACCGTCGGTTCACGTGTTGCTGACGAATATGGACGTTTTCAAACGGAAGGGGCAAAACCTGAACGTGTTTGCGGTGCAGAAGCCGTTTGGCGCGACGAACGTGCCGGTCAACGTGAACTCAACCGAGATCGGAGCGGGTGTGTACGAGGTGGGAGGCTTGCCGCCGGGCGAAGTGCGGTTGTCGGTGAATCGCGGCGGCGATTCGGAGTGGGACTCGCACGGGATCCGGTTGAACGCAGTGGAAGGGGAGAGTGTGGATGCAACGACGAAAACCGCGACATCGAGCGTGAGCGGGGTTGTGGTGGCGGCGGAGGGAAGCAAAGAGGAGATCCAAGGAGAAGTAGTGTTACGGAGCGCGGAGGACGAGGCATCGTCGGCACGGCTGAGGAAGGATGGAACGTTCCGGATCCCGGCGGTGGAAGAAGGGACGTACGAGGTGTTTGTGAACACGCGCAGGAACGGGGATTACGTGGCGAAAGTGGTGGGGAGCGGGGCGAAGGTGACGGGGAGAACGGTGAAGATTGAAGGGGCAAGCGAGGTGCGCTTAACGGTGACGCTGGGGAAGGGATTGGGCCGTGTGGAAGGCGTGGTGAAGATGGACGGGAAAGCGGCGGCGGGAGCCATGGTGTTGATGGTGCCGGCGGCGGCGGGGCTGTCGGGCGATGAGATAGAGCAGCTGGTGAGGATGGATCAGAGCGACAGCGATGGGACGTTTACGTTGGGGGGAGTGGTGCCGGGGAAGTATCTGCTGCTAGCGATCGAGGATGGATGGGAGTTGGAGTGGAAAGATGAGTCAGTGCTGGCGCCGTATCAGGAGAAGGGAGTGAAAGTGGAGATTGGGGCGGGGGAGGAGAAGAGTGTGGCAGTGGAGGGAGTGAAGAGGCGGGAAGAGTTGAAGAGTGAAAAAGTAAAGCCGTAGAGCGAATACGAGCCGGTCATGACTTTTCTTTTGGGAAAAGACTCACCCCTGGAAGGGGTGAGCTACAGGAGAAGAGGTAAACCACAGGCGGAATCCGGAAGAATGCGATCACGTGGGCATTTTGAAGAAGAAGTAGAGAGCCAGGAAGAAGAAGATGAGGTCGGGGGACCAAGCAGCGAGGAACGGGGGGAGCTGGCCGATGCCGCCCATGGCTTCGGTGAGAGCAGCGAGGGCCCAGTAGGAGATGCCGATACCGACGCCGAGAGCGATACCGCCGACGGCGCCGCGGCTGCCAACGAAAAGGGCGAAGGGGATGGCGAGCATCATACTGATGGGCGCGATGAGCGGGTAGGCGATTTTCTTGTGCCACTGGACGTTGAGGGTGGAGACATCGAAGCCGGCATTGCGGAGGCTATCGATGTAGTGGCGAAGGCTGCGCCAACTCATCTGAAAAGCCTGGCGGACTTCGCGATTGAAATAGGAGGGAGTTTCGGTGAGTTCGGGGAGAGTGGTGACTTTGAAAGGGGCGTAGCGTTCGACCCTGGCATCGGAGAAATCGCGGATCCAGCCGGATTCGAGAACCCAGGTTTTTTCTGCGTCGAGCCAGCGAGCCTGCTTGGCGAAGATGCGACGCTTCATCTGAAAAGAGACAGGATCAAGTTCGACGACGGTGAGACCGCCGAAGAGCTGTTGCGAAGGGTCGAAGAGGTCGTAGTTATAGATTTTTGAGTTTTCGCCGAAGATCCAGCGCTGCGGGCGAGTGTAGGTCTGAGCCGGTTTCCCCTTGATGATGTTGCGGTAGGCATCCTGGCGCTGATTGGCGTAAGGAAGATAGGTGTCGTCGAGGACGAGGAGCACGAGGGCGATGGCGAGACCGGCGAGAAGGAGAGGGAGGGCGAGTCGGTAGAGAGAGATGCCACTGGCTTTGAAAGCAACGATTTCATTGTTCTTGCTGAGGATGCCGAGAGTGACAAGCACGGAAACGAGCGCGGCGAGCGGGGTGAACTGATAGACGCAGTAGGGGATGAGATAGCGGAAATAGTTGACAACGACGAGGAAAGGAACGTTGTTGCGGCGAATGTCTTCGGCGAGTTCGAAGAAGGTGAAGATTTCGAAAAGGAAAAGAAACGCGACCATAATGACGGCGAAGAAGTAGAAGAAGCGGCGGAGGACGTAGAGGTCGACGATGGAGGGAAGGCTGGAATAGGAAGGAGCGATGGCTTCGCCATTGGCGCGTGCGGAGCGGGCTTTAGCGCGGGTCTTGCGGCGACGGCGGAGTCGCCAGAAAGCGGCGAGACGGGAGAGCGTGGTGGGAACGGGGGCTTCACCGCGGTAACGCTCGAGACGTGGGAAAAGCGCAAGGCCGATGAGAGCGATGAAACCGTCGGCGGCCCAAACGCCGAGAGGCGGGGCAACGACGCCCTGGCGAGCAAAGCCAACGCCTGTGACGAGAATAAGGTAGTAGGAAGAGATGATGACGATGGCGAGCAGAGAGCCAGCGGCGCGACCACCGCGGCGCGGCTGAGCACCGAGGGGCACGGCGATCAGGGCAAAGACGAGGCAGGCGACAGGAAAAGCAAAGCGCTGGTGAAATTCGACGCGGGCATCGCGCCAGCGCGGACCGTTGTCGTGAAGGAGCTGGGAGAGGGAGCGTTCGGGATTGGAGATGACCCGTTCCTTCGCGGCATTGAGGTTGGAGACTTCGATGGGCCAATCGCTGCGACCAAAGGAAGTAATGGAGTAATTGTCGGGTGTATCGCGAGAGAACTCGTGGGTGGTGCCGCCGTTGAGATGGAGCTCGAGCTTGCCGAGGTCCGGCTCGGCAATGACGATGGCGGACTCCGCCAGAGTGATCTGCGAGCCACTTTCGCCGGCCGCTTCGGCGAGGAAGACGCCATTCCAGTGAGTGCCGGAGGCGGAAACGTCGTTGATGTAGAGGACCGTGTGGGGGAAGTGCTCGTCGAAGACGCGGGGCTGGACGAAGTAGGAAATCTGGGAAGTGATGAGAGTGGATTCGGTGCTGCGGCCAGTGCGAAGGGCCTTGGGGGCGAGCCAGAGGGTCATGAGCAGGGTGAGCGCGACTCCGAGGACGGCAAGCAGGCCGACGGGAACGAGAATGCGGCGGCGGCTGATGCCGAGCGAGGTGAGAGCGATAATCTCGGAGTCCATGGACATGCGGCCAAGCCCGAGAAGGACTCCAATGAGGACGGCCATAGGAATGGTGAAGACCAGGACGCTGGGGATGACGCAGAGGAAGAGGGTGGCAATCTGAGAGCCGGAGCCCGAGTGGCGGACGAAGATTTCCATGAGGCGGACGAGTTTGGGAACGAAGAGGACGAACGTGAAGATGACGAGTCCGAGAAGGGCGTGGCGGATGACTTCGCGGGCGATGTAGCGATCGAGAATGCGCATGGAGGAACAGGTGAGTGTAACATGGGGCAAGAGGAAGCAAGGAAGTAACGAAGTGAAGAGAAGAGAATAGTAAAACAGTGGAATCGTCAAACAGAAAGAACGCGCAGAGAAGAGCGTATAAAATATAACGTGAAAAGTTAAAGGTTCAGAAAGAGACGGGGAATGAATCGGATCCATCTGGCGGTGCTGTGGCATATGCACCAGCCGCAGTATCGCGACCCGGAAACGGGAATGTATGTGCTGCCATGGACGCGGCTACACGCAACGAAAGACTACTGGGGCATGGTGAAGTTGTTGGAGGAGTTTCCGAAGTTTCATGCGACGTTCAACATGGTGCCGTCGCTGTGCATGCAGCTGGAGGAGTATGCGAGCGGGAAGTTTAATGAACGATGGTTCACGGTGGCGTTCAAGCCGGTGGAAGCGCTGACGAGGGAGGACAAGCGAGAGATTCTGGAGCGGGCGTTCCAGGTGAATCACGAGAGGCTGATGTCGCGATGGCCGCGGTTTGTGGAGTTGTACGAATGGTCGCGGGAGGCGGGGGGAGCGCAGGCGCTGATCACGTTCACTCCGAGGGATTGGCAGGACCTGCAGGTGCTGTCGCAACTGGCGTGGATGGACGAAGCGTGGTTCACGAAGGATGCGGTGGTGAGCCGGTTGGCGAATCGGGGGAGGGACTTCACCAAGAAAGATAAAGAGGAGTTGAAGGCAAAACAGCTGGAGCTGCTGGGGATGGTGTTGCCGGAGTATCGCGCGGCAGCCGAACGAGGGCAGGTGGAATTGAGCACCACGCCGTATTATCACCCGATCCTGCCGCTGCTGTGCGATTCGGATATCGCGCGGGTGGCAAATTCGGGGACACCGCTGCCGAGGCGGGCATTTCGCAGGCCGGAGGACGCGCGGGAACAACTGCGGCGGGCGAAGGAATATCACGAGAAGACGTTCGGGAAGAAACCGGTGGGATTGTGGCCGTCGGAAGGATCGGTGTCGGACCAGGCGATGGCGATTGCCGGAGAAGAAGGATTTCAGTGGTTCGGAACAGACGAGGGGGTGCTGGGACGGACGTTGAACGTGGCGTTTTACCGAGACACGGTGGGAATTCCAGCGAACGCGGAGCGGCTGTACCAGCCGTGGCGATTGCAAATGCCGAATCCGAATGTGGGGATCACAGGATTGTTCCGCGACCATCATTTGTCGGACTTGGTGGGATTTGTGTACAGCCGGATGGACAGCGCGGCAGCCGCGGCGGACCTGCATGGGCGTTTGCGGCAACTGGGAAATTCAGTGAAGTTGGACAAGCCGCTGACGGTCAACCTGTTTCTGGACGGCGAAAACGCGTGGGAGTATTACCCGGGAAATGGAAGAGAGTTTTTGCGCGAGTTTTACCGGAAAATCTCTGACGACGGAGATTTTCGGGCGTTAACGGCGAGCGAAGCGATCGCCGCGGCGGGAGATTTGCCGCAGACCCCGGGAATTTTTCCGGCGTCGTGGATCAACGCGAATTTTGATGTGTGGATCGGGCACCCGGAGGATGTGTCGGCCTGGGACCTGTTGTGGGACGCGCGGGAGGCGTACGCGAGGGCCGAAGAAGCGCAGAAGAAGGGACGGCCGGGAGCGGTGACGGAAGAAGGGCTACGGCGAGCGAAGGAGTCGCTGTTGGCGGCGGAGGGGAGCGATTGGTGCTGGTGGTTTGGACCGGAGCACAGCACGGCGAACGATGCGGAGTTTGATGCGCTCTACCGGAAGCATTTGACGGCAATTTATCTGGCGCTGGGGCAAGTGGCTCCGGACGAACTGGGCCAACCGATCAAGAGGAAGCCGGAACGGGCGTACCAGTTGCCACCGTCGGCGAACCTGAAGGTGAAGATCGACGGAATCGATTCGAGCTATTTCGAATGGCTGGGCGCGGGGGTGTACTCGCCGGAGCAGCGCGGCGGGGCCATGCACGGGCGGGTATTTTATTTGAAGGAGCTGCGGTACGGATTTGAGGAGGAGCGATTCGTGGTGCGGGTGGAATGTTTCAAGGATTCGCTGGCGGAACTGGAGGATCCGGAGTTTCGGATTATCGTGGGAACCAATGAAGAGTTGACGGTGGTGGTGAATCTGAAGCGCGGAAGGCTGGAGGAGTTCAGCGTGGAGCAAGGGCGCGTATGCCTGCTGAATCCGCAGACGATCGCAGCGGCGGCGTACAACCGCACGTTGGAAGTGGCGATTTCCAAGAGCGCGATGAATCTGAAAGGGAAGAGCAAGTTCACGCTGGGCGTGGCGCTGTGGCATGGGGGATTGCCGATTGACGTGATGCCTGCGGAAGGGCATCTGGATGTGGTGTTGGGGGAGGAAAATGCGGCGTGGGAGGTGGAGAAGGAGTGACACGAGCCAGTACAAAGGTATAAAAAGGCGCAAGGGTGCAAGGTTGGGACAAGAAAGCCGTATAAAGATTAAGGTGTAAAGTATAAAGGTTCTGGAATAAGACACGCCTGCAGCAGCAAATCCACAAAAACTCAGAGTGAAGATGCGACCAAAATGGAGCGGGTGCGGGTGTTGGGGTACGGATAGAATTGCTGCCTGCGGGAGATGCTTGGGAGGCGGAGGACACGATGGAATACAAACTGGAGAACACGATGGCGGTGCTGGAGCGGACGCCGCGGGTGATGGATGTGTTGCTGCGAGGATTGCCGGAAATTTGGACGATGAGGAATGAAGGCGGGGGGACGTGGAGCGTGTTCGAGGTGATGGGTCACCTGATCCACGGCGAAAGGGAGGATTGGGTACCACGGGTGAAGATGGTGCTGGAATACGGCGAGACGCGGACGTTTGCGCGGTTCGACCGCGAGGGGCATGTGCGAGAAATCCGAGGAAAGTCGCTAGGGGAGTTGCTGGATGAGTTTGCGAGATTGCGAGCGGAGAATTTAAAGGAACTGCGAGCACTGCGACTGGGGAACGATGAACTAGCGCGGCGGGGGCAGCACCCGGGATTCGGCGCGGTTACGCTGTCGGAGTTGCTGGCGACGTGGGCGGCGCACGACATGACACACTTGCATCAGATTTCGCGGATCATGGCGCATCAGTATCGCGAGTTGGTGGGGCCGTGGAGTGTGTATCTGGGAGTGTTGCAGTGCGCAGGACACAGCGCGGCGCCGGTGGAGAAGAACAAAGAATAGGAAAGTGGAATAGTGGAATAGCAAAAAAAAGCAAAGCGCATAAAGTGCAAGGTGCAAGGTATGAGGTCGGAAAAACCCCTGATCAGGAAATGCCGGCAAGACGCAGAGATCGAAGAGAGATTGCTGACTCCGTTCGGAATGACATGCTTGTTTGATTGGCAAGCAGGAACCCAAGAGAAAAGCGTCACCCCTAGAAGGGGTGAGCTACAGGAGCACAGGCTGAAGCCTATGCTACGAAGAAAGGCGGCTGGGCTAGCGGGTCGTTTCGACATGTCTAAGGACCCGTTCGCGTTTAGGGGCGAAAGAGGTTCATTTGGAAGCGGAATTCTAGAAAAAAGAGGGAAGTAGAAGTACGGTTGCGGGTTGGTCACGCCTGTACTCGCGTACTATAGCGGGCGCTTGGCGGCCACAGAAAGAATAGGGGTAACCTGCGAGGCGGAGCGGTGTGGTCCGTCCGGAGAAAAGCGAGCGCCAGAGAGAAGAGTGGCGCTGGGGAAGAGTCTCGTGGCCTTGGCATCGAATACAGCACCGCCGCAGACGGAGAGCGAGAATTTAGCGGGAACGGCGAGCGCGCGAGCGAATCCCATGGCATTCGAAGCGCTGGTCACCGTAACGGGCGCGCGGCCAAGCAGTGAAGGGGCGCGGGACCTGTTCACGGAAGAGACGCGGACGATCCTGGTGTTTGTGGATGGGGCGGTCATTCAACTGGCATCACCTGTGAATGAAGGGCAATTGCTTTTTCTGACGAACAAGAAAAGCAATGAGGAAGTGGTGTGCCAGGTGCTGCACAAGCGCACGTTTGGCGGCTCGACGTGTTACGTGGAATTGGAATTCACGGAAGAGAAACCGAACTACTGGGGAGTGACGTTTTCAAAGGAAAGGAAACGCGGAGCGGAGTTCACGGCGGCGGAGCAGGTGGCGGCCAAACAGATTACAGAGCAAGATGGCGCAAGCGTGGCGCCGGTCCGCAGCGAGAAAGATGTCGACGAACCAAAGACGCAGGCGGAAGCGCTGCGGAGGCAGTTGGTAGAGCTGGAACAGAAGAACGCCGAACAGGCTGCGGCGAAGGCAATAGCGGAGCGAGCGGCGGCCGAAACAGCGTTAAAGGAAGCCGATAAGGCGAAGGCCAGTGTGGCGAAGGTAAAGCTGAAACTGGCGCCGGTGAACGATCCTTCGCCGGAGAAAAGCGCGGCAGCGGCGGCGAGCGGAACGGCCAGCGGCGGCGAGGCACTGTTGATGCCTGCCGCGTCGCCCGAGAAGAAGGCGCCCCCAGGGTGGACCGTGCCGATGTCGTTACCAACACAAGCGGGGGCGGGCAGCGCGAAAGAGGTGGCGACAGAGTCACTGCCAAAGCCGGAACTGGATTTTTCACGTGTGCCGAATGCGGCCACGGCGGAAGAGATTGCGGCGCGCGGGAGTTTAAAGGTTACGTCTCCGTGGCGCGAGAAGGTTCGGATGGTGGGGCTGATTGTGGTACTCGTGGCGGTAGGCTTGGGGTCGTACGAAAAAGTTGCACCGTATTTTGCGTCGCTTGCGAAGAAGACGGCTAGCAGCGGCGGGGCAGCAAAGAGCGCAGGGCCCAGGGCGACGCCGGCCAAGCCGGCAGCGGCAGCAACGACAGGGAGCGCCGCGGGAAGCAACGCGGCTGCAGCGAAGTCGACTGGCGCGGAACCGAGCGCGGCTGTGGCGGGCAAAGATTCGGGAGCTGGAAACAATGCGCCGGCGCCGTCTACTGAACCGAAAGAGAGCGCGCCTGCGCCGAAGCAGCCGGAAGCAGGTGCGGAGATGAAAGCGCCGGTTGTGAAGGAACGAGCGGGGACGAAGAAATCCAGGGCAGGCGAAAGAGCGGCAGAAGTGACGCCAGCGGAAGCAGTGCCGGCGGACGCGCCGGTAATTCCGGCGAAGCTACTGCGCGCGGCCACGCCTGTATATCCGCCGGATGCGATGAGGAAGTACATTACCGGAGATGTGAAGGCGGAATTGGTTGTGGGGGCGAGCGGCAAGGTGGGCGAGGTGAAGGTGGTGTCGGGGCCGAATGCGCTGCGGGATGCGGCCTTGGACGCGTTGAAGAGGTACGAGTATGAGCCGGCGACGCAGGGAGGGAAGGCGGTAGCGTCGAAGACGACGGCGGTGGTGAAGTTCTGGTTCAATCCGTAAGGGAAGCGGCGACCAGCGATCGGCGATCGGAAATCAGCGATCCGTAATCTGAAAATAGAGGTGGCGTGCTATAGGCCGCTTTGGCGGAGACGAGGCGGCGCTCGCTCTGGAAGTTGAGATCCTTCGCCGATGGCGCTCTGGGCAGACCAATCCCGAGCACCCGGCTGTGCCTCGTGTAGGCGATCGGCC
>Ga0335079_10006399_pt1 | contig 13479 bp, 13 predicted proteins | sample Lox_Sample_33_FD_206719 | JGI IMG/M metagenome (GOLD analysis project Ga0335079, IMG submission 206719) | Soil microbial communities from Loxahatchee National Wildlife Refuge, Florida, United States - Lox_Sample_3.3 | ecosystem: Environmental > Terrestrial > Soil > Wetlands | place: USA... | reverse complement strand
ACCGGCTCAACGGTGACTCGGGCCGAACTGCTCATCATTCTCTTCGCGGGCTCCCGCATCCAGAATGATCTGCAGCACGCATCAAATCTAGACGGCCATCACCGTACGCTTACGATACAGCAACCCCGCGGTGGAAGTCTTCGCCTGCCTTTTCCCTGCAATCCGAACCATTTCCGGCTATACATCGAGACCCGCATTCCAAGGCACCAGGATTGTCCAACCCATCGCCCTCCGCCTGTGACTGGCCCGCTTCGACGCTTCTATCCGCTAGCTAGCGGCTCGCTCACTCTCATATCGCAAACGACGGCCCCTACGATTGAATTAGGCCAAGAGCAAGCAGTCCGTCGAAAGCCCACGATGACGACAATCCTTATTCTGGACAATGATGTAGGGTTCGTTTTGTGGCTTGCCCAAGGCCTTGAAAAAGCAGGGTACCTGCCCTTTCCCGCTCGAACCGTAGCGGACGCGCAGACAATCATCGGCGAATTAAAGCATGAAATCGATTTGTTGGTCGTTAGCGCTGCTTTACAGGGTGCCGCCGAGTTTATCCAGATGCTGCGACTCCGGAACTGGCGGCTAAAGGTAATCGCGGTCGGCGATTATCGCCACGTGCAGGAAGAAGGAGGCTTCGATGCAGATTTCCACTACCAGAAGCCAAACGAGTCGGACGAGTCAACGCGGCAAACTTTAATCGTACAAATCAAACGGATATTGTCTCCATTCGCAAGAAACTGATGGCATGGCGCTTGAGCTATATTCCCAGACGCGCTACCAACTCCGCGAAGCGGGGATCGGGCCGTAACGGATCGAGTCCAGGATCCAACTTGAGAGAGAAGGCAAAGGGCGCGCGCTCGTCTAGAACTCGTTCGACGGATTCGATTGCCCGATCAAGATCATTGAGTGCAATGTGTACTTGGCCGATGGTATACGGGTCGATATATCCGGCTTCCGACAACTGTGCGAGTTCGGAGAGAACCGCGCGAGCTTCATCGCGGCGATTAAGCCGCGCCAGGCAGGCGCCCAGCACACCCGCGCCCAAGGGGTTCGGCGGATGGGTTTGGCATTGCCGGGCCTGCTCCAGCGCGGTCTCAAAGCGTCCCTCGCTGAGATAGACGTGAGCCAGAAGATAATGTGTATGTAAGGATTCGCGATCCAGCACTAGCGCGGCCTGCAACCACTTTTCGGCATCGGAAGGTCGGCGTTGAAGATGCAGAGCCCATCCAAGGAGCCGGTGTGCCGTCACCGAAAGAGGATCGAGCGTGACCGCCCTCTCAAAACAGCGCGAAGCCTGCTTCATCTCTCCACGAGCGAGCAGACAGCAGCCGTATATCTGGTGGCCGAACGCGTGCGACGGTTCGAGCTCGGTGGCCCTTCCGGCAAGATCAACGGCTTCATCCCATTTCCACTCATAGAACAGCTTCACAGCCGCCAGTGCGCAGTTTGCGTGTGGCAGTGACGAATCCAGAGCCAGGGCTCGAAGAGCTGCGTGTTGCGCTTTAGGAAAGACGTCGTGAGGACGCGCATAGCCCCAGAATGCCAGGTAAGAATACGCGTCGGCTAGTCCGGCGAACGGCGGCGCGTATGTCGGATACGATGAGATCGCACGTTCGAAGATCGCGACGGCGGACGAGTAACCCGTGGCAGTCATCCGATTCCACTCATGCCGCCCTTGAAGGTATAGCAAATACGCGTTCATATCGGGGGCGCCGCGAGTCAACCAAGGCGAGAAATGCGGCGCAAGCGTCACCTGTAAAACGCGCGTGACGGCCTGTGCGATCTCCTCTTCAACCGAGAAGATCTCGTCGATAGTCCGATCAAAGGTTTCCGCCCACCGGACCTCTCCACTTGCTGCATCTAGCACCTCGGCAAAGATTTTCACCCGGCTCCCTGCCTTGCGAACGCTGCCCCCGACAACCGTTCCCGCTCCCAGTCGAAAGCCGATCTCCCGGGCGTCCAGCAGCGCGTCTTTTAGCGCGAACACGCTGGTGTGACCGATGACGGTGAGCCCCCGAATACAGCTCAGTGCGTAGATAATTTCATCAGTGATCCCGTCACAGAGGTACTCCTGGTCTGGGTCTGTGCACAAATTGGACAGCGGAAGAACCGCGACGGTACTCGGACGTGGCAAAGGCTGTTCGAGGAGTTTGCCTTGCGTTTCGCGCGAGTCGGCTGGCGCCTCAGCCACGTGCCGAAACGTCGGCACATAGCTTCCCGGTTGGAGAATGATGGAAACCGGATCGTTGCGCCCCTCCCCGTCATAGTACTCACGGAGCCGCTTTCGGAGGCGCACGGATTCTACCCTTACAATCGAATCGGTGCGCGGATCGTACTTGGATCCGCGGTCAAAAACTACGCGGCCGAGTACCGATTCCTTCAACTGGTCGACCGTCCCTTGCAGAGCGCATTCGACGGCAAATTTGAGCAGCCGCTGGAGACGCTCTGAATGTCGGAACCCACGGCTCTGGAGCACCCGACCGACTGCGGTGCGGATATCTTCGGCACCTACCAGGGCGGAGATCTCCGGGCCATGCTTTGCGTGAGCAGTAAGGCCCATGCTATGGAGACGCGCTATGAGAATAGATGGATCTAAATTCTCGTAGCCGCTAGCTAGCGGCTCGCTCACTTCCAGCGATCCGGGATGCAACCGTATGATTGAATCGTGTCGATTTGCTCGATCTGCAGCAGATAGAGTCGACCCAAATGGAGTGAACGACCTTGGTTTTCGCAGGCGTGGCCGTTGTGTTGCCGACCGAAGAAGATGAGGCGCTGCGCATCGCAATTTGCACCGCACTGAGACGCGTAGGATTTCGCGTCATCAACTTTCTCGACGGACAGGCAGGGTTGGAGATATTTCAGGCACATCAAACGACGGTCGCTGTCGTTCTGGACCTCAATCTGGGCGTCGTATCCGGACGAGAAACGTCGACCCAGTTGCGCCTTATGCCATTAGTAGTGAATCCCTCCGACCACCACCGATCGTCTCAAGACTTTCGAGGTGAGCCATGGGCAAGTACAACACGGTCCCAGGAGCTCGATTCATTATTCGACTCGTCATCGGACGCGTGCAGCTCCGATATGGAGGACTACCTGAACTGACGACCGCCCCGTAGGCAGTCTGGGAATTGGGCCAGATCGATGGACATTCAAAACACCATAGACTATCTTCGCGAGCAGAAAGCCAAAGTGGAGGTCGTTATCGCCGCTTTGGAGGAACTGCAGCATGCCTCAAATTCCGGAAACACTCCGCGGCTGCGCGGAAGCCGCAGAGGTCGGACATCCATGGGAGCCCAGGAGCGCCAGCAAGTCTCGGAAAGAATGAGACGCTATTGGGCCAATCGGAGGCAGCAAAAGATCACGAAGCAACACACACACGACGCGTGACAGGGCATTGGTTGCCTGTCCATCGAGTGGGCCAACTCGCTCAATTCGCCTGGAGCGACCTTATATAATCCGCCAGGTTCTTTACGCGCAGGTCGGAAACGCCGCTCGCGCCGGAATCCAGAGAACGAAATAAGTGGCCCCACACCGGCATATCACGAGTGCCATGTGCGGCGACCACATCGTTACCCGTAATATAGTTCATTACCTGCGACTGCGGATATTTGCCGCTGTTCTTCCGCGCGAGTTGGGTCAGGTCGGCCGGGCGTTTGTTTAACGCGCCGGCGGCAGGCCCGTCACCTTTTGCGCCCGTGCCATGACAAACCGCGCAATATTCACGGAACATGTCTTTCCCGGCTGCCGCCGAGGGTATGGGAGTCGATTGAATCGTAACCCTTTTAATCTCCTGCGCTCCGAGTGCGGCGCAGATCAGCAACGTCATTACGACTGCTTTGCGCATAGTGCCTCCCCGCTTTAGAGTTTCCCCTGCCGCGGATTTCCTTTCATTCCACAGGCAGGTGAAGCGCCATGGGCCGAGAGGCGCTAAGGTGTTGATGTTACGAAGAGTCTATCTGACTATTCAGACCGTATTGGGTGATTTGCCCCAAGCGGCTGGGGCGGTCTTCCGGTTCCGGCGGCTATTCCGCTTCGAACGCCAGCAGGACATTGCCTGAATTGCTTCCGGTCACGGCGTAGCCGGACGCGATAAACAGCATCCCTCCCGCGATCGTGGGACCGATTGAGCTGATCGCGCCGCCCTTGGCCGCAACCTTATTGACGGTATCGAACGAGTGCGCTGTATCGTATTCCCAGATCAGCTTGCCGTCGGTCGTGTTGAGAGCGTGTAGCTTCCCATCCGATCCGCCGACGAAGGCGACACCGGCCATGGCGCTGGTCGCGGCGGAGTTGTTGACGCGCGTGCCAGGTTTGGCAAGCGGGGTATACCAGAGTTGCTCGCCAGTGGCGAGTTGAAGCGCCACCATACCGCCGCGGCTGAGGCCGTAATAAAGGTTATGTTCGTCCGCCGCGCCGCCCCACACAATTCCGCCCAGTCGCGCAAAAAATGCGTTCGGTCCGGTCGCGTTGGGGTCCGCCGGCGCGACGTTCTTTTTCCAGACCACCGCGCCGTTTTTGTCCGGGTCGAGCGCGATCACATTACCATCCTTGGTTGCCGCTACCAGCAGCCTTCGGCCATCAGAGAGAGTTCGCAGGATCGGCGAATTGCCGATGTCGAGATCGGGGCCGTTTTTAGACGGACAGTTGTCCGTCCGGCTTGGTCCGTTGCATCCGCCCAGGAACGCATCGTCAGCTTGCGCCTGATAGACCCACAGCCGCTTGCCGGCATTGAGGTCCAGAGCCATGATTGAGTCGGTGGTTTTCGGCGCGGGCTCGGTTTCGGCATCGCCGGTTCCGAAGTAGATCGCATTCCTTTTCACGTCGATGGTTGGCGCATTCCAAACCGAGCCCCCGGCCGGAGCGTATAACTGCACGCCTTTCGAATTCTTCCGCGTCGGTTTGGGCTCGTCCACGACGTAGGTTTTCCAGATGCGATCCCCAGTATTGGCATCGAGTGCCACGACGCTCCCGCGCGACGTGCAGCACGGGTAATCCAGGGTGGCCGCGGTAAATTCCTCGGACGAGGATACCGGGACATACACGCGCCCGTTGTATACAGTGGGCGCAGCGGTGATACGGGCCACGAAATGGTCGTCGACCTTGGTGGTCCACAGCAAGTGCCCATCCTGCGCATCGAGTCCATACACATTTGCGTGCGCATCGCCGAAGTACACGGCGTACTTGGTGGCGCCGCGTCCTTTCACTGGGGCTACAGTGAGGGCGTTCCGCACTGAGCCCTTGGTTTGATACGACCAGTACACGCAGCCGGTTTTGGCATCGAGCGAGTAGATATAGCCGATATCGGTGCCGACGAAGACTCGACCTGAAACAACCGACGGCTGTCCGAACGCTGAGAGCCCGTTGGGATATCCGAACGCCCACTTCAACTTGAGATTCGGCACCTGCGCGGGAGAGAGGCCGGCGGCCTTCGCTGTCTGGAAGCGGCCATTCGTGACGTCGACGCCCCAGCCGTTCCACGCCGGTCCGGCCGCGGGATCGGCGAGTGGAGGATTACTGCCGCACTGGTTCGGCATCTGCTTCGAATCGCCTTCCTGCAAACTACCAAGCGGGCGTCCACTCATGAACGTCGCTACCATTCGCCTCTGGTCGTCCGATAAACTCGCGCCCTGGCCTTTCATGGCCCCGGTGGTCAGGGCTTCATAGATTTTTTCCGGAGGCATTTCGCGAATCGCGGCCGGTGAAGGCGCGCGCTCCACGTTGGGATTTCCATGACACCCCATGCAGCGCTGCTGAAAAACCGCGAATCCCGACTCCGTTCCAGCCGACTGCGGCGCGGGCCGCGCCGGCGCCTGCGCGAGCGCAGCTCCACTCATTACCCACACCACACCGATCCAATACGTTCTCATCTGGGTTTCCTTGCGATTGCCAGCATATCAAAAAGGCGTCTGTCCCCTTTTAACGCGAAGGGGCGACTTCGACGCCATGCAGATGCGCGCGGTCGATCGCGCCCTGCAGAAATCCACTGGAGCGGAGGCTATCGATGAACCGGTTCAGATAGGCCACGCGCGCGGGATCTCCCTTTTCCACGATCAGCGCCTGCGGCACAGCGAAAAAATTGTCAGAGAGCACGCGCACATTCGGAAATGGAGCGCTTTCCGCGACCAGTCGCTCGCGATTGGTGGCGAACGCATCGATCTCGGATGCCGCCAGCATCTTTACCGCTTCCGCCACGTCGAGCCCCGGAATGCCACTTAGTTCCGCCTGCTTCAGTGTCCGGCTCAGATACAGTTCGCCCGAATCTCCTTTTCGGGCGGCAATTCGGATGCCCGGCCGGTCGCCATCGGCGACCTTCTGTAGCGGCGAATCCGCACGAACCAGGTAGCTGTTGTAGGCCAGTTCGTACGTCTGGGTGAAATCCACTTCCGCGGCGCGCGACGGATCGTTAGCCAAAAATCCGAGGTCCGCCATGTGCATTTTCACGCTGTCCAGTACGGCGCGGACTCCGGCGCCCGGCGTGATCTGGTACGGAACTCCGAGCCGATGCGCCAATTCCTTTGTGATGTCCGCAACCGGCCCGGTGACCTCTCCGGTTTTCGGATCGATCCGCCCCTGCGCCGCGTTGTCTTTGAGAAACGTGACGCGCAAGCTGCCCGTTGGCGCGAGTTGCTGCGAGTTGGCCATCTGCGCGGGTGCGCGTACGGCGCACAAGATCACGGCTGCAGCGAAGGCCAATCGAGCGTGCTTCATGGGAGCACCATATCACAATGGGCGATAATCAAGGACAGCCGATCGCTTTCATGCAAGACAAACCGTTCCGGCCCGAGACTCGCATTCTGCGGCGACGTGATGTGCCGGCCGTTCGCCGGCATCATGCGGACTTGTGCGTGGCCGGCGCGGGCATTTCGGGCGTTTCAGCCGCCATAGAATCCGCACGGCTCGGGAAAAAGGTAATCCTGATTGATGGTTTGCCGTCGCTGGGCGGTCAGGCGGTCAATTCGATCATCGGCATGATCGTCGGCCTATTTGGCAATGGCCCGAACGGCCGACAGCTCACGCATGGGATCGCCGACGACCTCATTCGCGATCTCGGCGCTACCGGCGACCTCGAAATCCGCATGGGCGGCGTCTCTCCCAACGCGTTCTACAATGAGATCGCGCTCGGCCGGTGGGTCGAGCGCAAGGTGCTGGAGCTGAAGATCACGCCAGTACTCGGCGCGGTTCTTCGCGCAGTCCGGATGGAGGGCCGCCGGGTTGCGGAGTTGGAACTCGCGACCCGGTACGGCGACGTCCTCATCGAGGCCGACGGGTTCGTTGACGCCACCGGCGACGCGGCTCTCGTGTGGCAGGCCGGGCTCGATTGCCGGGAGCCCGCCGAAGGCATCATTTATGGTTCGCAGATGATGGTCATCGAGAATTTCGAGGAAGCGCACAAACCTACGCGCGACGAAGTCTCGGCCCGTCTTCGCGACCGCGCCGATTGCTACGGCCTGGCGCGCCGCGACGGCTTTGCCATGAATCTGCCAGGCGGCCGCACCGCCATCGTCAATATGACGCATATTGAAAATCCGCTCGATCCCTTCGAGGCTTCCCGCATGGGGATTGAAGGGAAAGACCAGGCGGATCGAGCGCTCGAATTCCTCAAATCCGAATTTCCGAAGGCATTCGGCGCCGCGCATGTGCGAGCCTACGGTCAGCCCGGCATCCGGCAAACACGCTGGATTGTCGGTTGCCATCAGTTAACCGTTGACGAGGTTCGACAAGGCACCAAATTTGAGGACAGTATCGCCCGCACCGCCTGGCCTCTGGAACAGCATCATCATGTCGAGGGCTACGTGTGGGAGCCGTTCGCGGAAGATCACGTCCATTATGTTCCCTTGCGCAGCCTTACGCCGCCGGGCGCCGATAACTTGGTTGCCGTCGGCCGGTGCATCGATGGCGACGCCGCGGCCCTTTCCAGCGTGCGCGTGATGGGCCCGTGCATCGCCATGGGCGCCGCGGCGGCGCACGCGCTCGACCTAGCAGGGAAGGGAAGCGTTCACCATGTCGATCTCGCGGCCTTAGGGCAGCGGATCCGCGCCAATATCGAGGATTAGCCGGCGATGCGCTTGAGCGATAACGAAAGAACGATGCTCGACGGCAAAGCCGGTCCGGCCAAACAAAAGGCCATGGAGTTGTTGGTTCGCTATGCGGAAGCTTTGGGCGCGGAGCGGTTCGTCGACACTCACAATGTAGCCGGCGTGCCGGGGTCTTCCACTCTCTTCCTGCAGAATTACTACCAGCAGCACTTCGGTGACGGGACCTATCAAGCGATTTACTCACTTTACGATCTCGACAGCGACCAGATCGTACCCGTGCCCAAGGTCGACTCTTATTGCTGCCACCTGCAGGGCGGGATGGATCCGGAAAACTGGGCGGAACTCGGGATGAGCCGTGAAGCTTTTGACCACTTCAAGCAAGACGAGGCTGAAGTCGCCGCGCACGGCATTCAGATTCTGAAAACCTGTACGCCCTATCTCGCCGGCAACGTGCCAGTAAAAGGCGAACACTGCGCGTGGATGGAGTCGTCAGCCGTGGTATTTTGCAATTCCGTGCTGGGCGCGCGCACCAACACGGAAGGCCGCGAGAGCACTAGCGCCGCCGCGCTGACCGGCAAGATCCCGGATTGGGGATTGCACCGCGACGAGTTCCGCCACGCCACGCACCGCATTGATGTCGAAGTGCCGGTGGCGAGCGTGATGGATTGGGGCATGCTCGGCTATTTCGCAGGCTATGCGGTCGAGGAGAACATCCCGGTGCTGACCGGCAACATCAGCCAACCGAACCTGACCCGTCACAAGCATTTCGGCGCGGCGGCAGCCTCGTCCGGAGGGGTCGAGATCTATCACATGGTCGGGATCACTCCGGAGGCGGCGACTCTCGAAATGGCGCTCGGCGCCAATCCGCCGATTGTCACCCTCCCGTACGGTCCCAAAGAGCGGCGCGAGACCTATGAGCGGCTGAACTCGATCGGCACCAACCCGAACGTCGACTACGTCATGCTCGGTTGCCCGCACGCTTCGATCGAACAGATGTGGGAAGCTGCGCGCCTGCTCGAAGGCAAGAAGACCCGCACCGCCCTTTGGATCTTCACGTCACGGAGCGTAAAGAGCGTCGCCGACTTAAATGGCTATACGAAAGTTATTCAGGATGCCGGCGGCCTGGTGTTGACAGACACCTGTTCCGCCATCAGCCGTGCGGTCCCGAAGGGCGCTAAGGTCGTGGCGCTCGATTCGGCCAAGCAGGCGCATTATCTGCCGGCGATAGTGGGAATTGAAGCTTGGTTCGGCAGCACCGAAGACTGCATCCAGGCCGCGATTGCCGGCCGGTGGAACGGAGATCTTCGATGATGCGCGCCAAAGTTGTTTTGCGCGGGCGCGGGATCGTGGGCGGCTGCGCGGAAGGCGAAGCGCTTGTAACCCGGCAGACCATCTCGGGATGGGGCGGCATCGACCCGATGACGGGAACCGTCATCGAAACGCACCACGAGCTTCGCGGTATCAGCTTCAAAGACAAGGTGCTCGTGTTTCCCGGCGCCAAGGGCTCATCCGGCTGGTCGAACGCTTTTCATATGACTCGCCTCACCAACTCCGCCCCCAAAGCGATGCTGTTCAACATCATGAACACGAAGATCGCGCTCGGCGCGGTGGTGACACGCGTGCCGACCGTGACAGGCCTCGACCGCGACCCGCTCGAAGTGATCGCAACCGGCGACTGGGTGAAGGTGGACGGAGATCGGGGCCTCGTCGAGATCATCAAACAGTAGCGCGCTTACTCTTCCCCGCGCCGCTGGTTCGCCAGCACGAACTGACTGAATCGATTCACAGCCCGCAGATATTTATTGAGTGCCGCGGCACGCCGCTCTGGCGGGCTGCAACGATATTCTTCATGCGCCTGTTGCACTTCTTGAAGTAGTTCCCGTTCCCGTTCAGGGCGGCTTTTCTCTGGCACTCTGGACCTGTCAAGCGAAGGTGGAAAACAATCTTATCCGGCATCCGCGCGCAAGCGGGGCTCGCAAAACTACCGGTTTTTCGATTTGGTTTCACAAGGAAATCCCTGATTAACGACAAAAAGCACATTTTCCAGCGGGTAATCACCCTCGCATTGGAGAATTACCTGCTGAATTGAGGCCGGAATGGAGACCACATTGACTGTTGATTGCGCGTTGATTGAGCAATCCATCCTCAATCGTTACCCGTTGATTCTGGTGGAATGTGTCGAACAGCGGAATTTCAATATGATCCGGCTTCGCCTGCGGCCAAACTCGGCGATGAAAGAAGTCCATCTGACGATGCAAGACTATTTGGACGGAATGTGGGAAGAAAAAGTGGATCAGGCCGTGCGCGAGCTCTCCGCGAACTGACCTTTTTACCCGGTAGGAATACCGCCACGCACGGCGTATCGGATTAATTCAGCCGCTGTGCGCAGCCGCAAGGTTTCAATAATCCGGCGCCGATGAAATTCAACGGTTCGGGGCGATACATGCAACAGCTCCGCGATTTCCTTTGTAGTCTTGCCTTCGCCGATCAACTGCAAGACCTCGCGCTGGCGCGCCGTCAGTTTGAAAAACCCGTTCCGCCGGCCGGTAGTCTCCTTGGCCCGCGCGCGCGCCACCGCTTTGTCGATGGGCTCGCTTAGATATGTTCTGCCGGCGATCACCTCGCGGATAGCCGTCAGGATTTCACCGGCCGCCGAGCTCTTCAGAACGTAGGCCGACCCGCCCGAGCGCAGTGCCGCCACGGCGTAATTCACGTCCGGATGCATGGTGAGAAAGATGATTTTTGCCTTGGGATCGAGCTTCCGGATCTGCCGCGCCGCTTCGATTCCGTTCAGAAGAGGCATCGAAATGTCAACGATCACGATATCCGGATCGAGCGAGCTGTAAGCGGAAACCAGCGCGCGCCCGTCCCCAACCTCGCCCACAATTTCGATTCCCGGCGGCAGGATGCGGCGCAAACCCTCGATCACCAAAGCGTGGTCTTCGGCTATCAGCAAGCGGAGTGACTTCATCTCATCAAACACGGGCCATGTGCAATCAAATGCGAACCTGTCCCCAGTCATTCCGCGGGTTGTGCGCGGCAAGCTCGCTCACGGAAGACGCGGTCCGACGCGCCCGCCTAATGCACAAGCGACGAAGGCCAGCCTAATTTTACTTTGTAGTTAATCTTAACCGGCCGAGGGCTGCCCCTCCCCTCGTAAAACTACGAGTTTTTCAACAAACGCTTCACGCGGATGCCCCTAGTATTCAACAATATACACGCGACCTTGTGGCGATCACAGGCTTTGCAGAAACGTCCGGCAGAGCATATTCATGTGGGAGAAGTCGATTGAGCGGAGACTGCGAACTGATTGAACAATCCATTTTGAACCGTTATCCGCTGATTTTAGTGGAGTGCGAAGCCAGGACGAATTTCAATCTCGTGCGGCTGCGGCTGCGGCCGGAGGCTTCGGTCAAGGCAGTTCACCTGACGATGCAGAATTATTTGGACGGCACCTGGGAACAAATTGTCGACCGGGCTGTGCGCGAGCTGAATACGATGTGAGATTCATCCGCGCGACGCGGCTTGTTGTTTCATACCGGGCTTGCTCTCTTCCCGGGGCTGGGGCAGCGGAATTTCCACTTCAACCAGAGTTCCTCTTCCCGCCCGCGACTGCACGCGCAGCTTTCCGTTGACCAGACGCGTCCGCTCTTTCATGCTGATCAGTCCGAGACCTTTGCCGGCGGTCGAGGCTCCGGGACCTGTGTCCTCGATCGATAGTTTGATTCGGGAACCGCTGCCGCTCAGCGTGACCGACGCGGCCGCATGCCGCGCGTGTTTTCCGATATTCCGAAGGCTCTCCTGCGCGATGCGGTACAGGGACAACGCCACCGGATCCGGCACCGTTTCCGGAACGTTTTCGGCTTGGAACCTCACCGGGTTCTCATACAGTTCCGAGAAAAGCAGGCATTCGCTGCGTAGGGCTTCCGCTAGCCCTAGATCATCCAGAATTGCCGGATGAAGTTGCCGTGAAATCTCGTGCATCGTTTTTGCCAGCCCCGTCACGCCGTCCGACATCCGCCGGAGCCGGCCGCGTAATTCTTCGGTTGATCCAGGCGGGTTCCGTTCAATGGCATCGATCTCCATTCCCAGAGCCGCAAGTTTCTGGCTGACTACGTCATGCAATTCGCGGGCGAGACTCTTGTTCTGTTCCTCCTGCGTCGACAGCAGGTTCGCGAGGAACTTCTTACTGCCGGGGGCCGGCCCGTTTGATTTCATCTCGATTATTTCGCCGCGAGCCCTTCGGTCAATTCGATCCGGGTCCCGACCGGGTCGGTCAGGAACGCGATCTTTAATCCAATCCGCTGCGTCATGTCGGTGTACGGCATGTCCATCGTGATGCCGTTGGCTTGCAAATTCTTGACGAATGCTTCGAGGTTCTTCACTTCAAAACCGATGTGATCGAGCGAGCGTCCCTTGGTGGGCGCCGGGGGCGCTTGAGCTTTCAGGAAATCGACTTCGCCTCCCGGAATCATCGCCGCCGGCAAGTTTCGGCGGCTCCCGGCCATCGCTCCGAACGTCTTCACGTACCATTCTCGAGTGACTACCGGGTCCGGTACAGACAAGTGCATATGGTGGAAAGCGACTGGCGCGGCCTGCTCTTTTACCTCCATGACTTCGACCCGAACGTCCTCCGGAAAGGCGGCAAACATCTGCTGGTTGGGCGTCAATTCCTGCATTTTCACGCCGGCTGCTTCGATTTTCGCCTTCGTTACCGAGTAATCTTTCACCGAGATGCCGATATGGTTGGCCGTCGAACCGTTGGACCCGCCGTTCGGCATGCCTTTGCTCACAATGATAAAAATGCCCGGCAGCTTCAGCAGGTCGAGGGGCCCGGCCTTGATGTTCTCTGCGCCAAACGCATCAATCCACGCTCTCTTTTGTGCTTCCGGATCGGCGACGACCAGGTGGATGTGGCCCATCGATACGCCGGATTCATTGGGTGGCGCGAGTTGAGCGAAAACACACGCGGCGGTAGCCACCAACAGGAGAAGCGGGCGCATGGTGGATAATTTATCACTTCCCTGAAGAGCCCGCCAATTGCTCCGCCAGGAGCTGACGGATCAGCTCCGCGGTGCCTTTCCGTACGTTCGGGGGCCCGCCGGCCCGTCCACGAAGTCCGACTCCGAGCGCCATATCCGTCGGTGTGCGGCCCTGCTTGTCCTTGGCATCCAGCTTCGCTCCGTGTTCCGCGAGGTATCGGACGATGTCGTCCGACGCCTGCGCGGCGAAGTGCATCGGGGTTTCCCCCTTGTCACTCGCCACATTGACATCCGCGCCGTGCTCCACCAGCACCTTCACGGCCTCGAGCATCTGGCCGTCGGTCGCATAGTCGTTTGCAAACACGCCCTGTCCGCGGCCGAGCCCCGCGGCGAACATTAACGCGGTCGTGCGGTTTTTCTGCGCGAGCTGTAGATCGGCTCCGTGGGCCAAAAGCAATTCGATCGTC
>Ga0335079_10006398_pt1 | contig 13481 bp, 15 predicted proteins | sample Lox_Sample_33_FD_206719 | JGI IMG/M metagenome (GOLD analysis project Ga0335079, IMG submission 206719) | Soil microbial communities from Loxahatchee National Wildlife Refuge, Florida, United States - Lox_Sample_3.3 | ecosystem: Environmental > Terrestrial > Soil > Wetlands | place: USA... | reverse complement strand
AACGCTCACCTCAAAGGAGGTTCGAGCTAGGATGGCTGAACTCGGCATAGGCTTAACTGGGTTCCAAGAGCTTTCAATGGGGCCATGAACCCGGATGTTGCGAGAACCAGAGAGGACTGAACTGTCATAGAAATTAATATTATCGCACGGTATTGCGTTGGTTGCGCGTGATAACAAGCCTCTGTATGCGGGGCCTCACGCGATTTTAGATGACCCACGGTCCTACAAGCAGAATTTGGAATGAAATGAAGATGTTGTAAAAGAATATTTTCTCCAGAGGGAAGGAACATTGTTAGAAAGGCAGTAAAATATGAAAGCACTGATCACCGGAGCAACTGGTTTTATTGGCTATCATATTGTACAAGTCCTTCTAAAGAGGGGTATTTGCGTGCGTGCCTTGGTCCGGGACAATAGCGACGCCTCATTTCTGAGCGCCTTGGGCGTGGAGGTGGTACGCGGAGATGTTCGAGAGCCTGCATCGATCGATCGTGCCATTCATGGGTGTACATATGTGTATCACGTGGCTGCCGACTACCGGCTTTGGGTCCCTGACGCTTTGACCATGTACGACATTAATGTCCAGGGCACGAAGAACGTAATGCAGGCCGCCCTGGATAGCTCAGTGGAAAAAGTCATATACACGAGTACAGTGGGAGTACTTGCTTCGAGCTCATCCAAAAGTCCCTCCAACGAGGATTCAATCGCCGACCTTCGCAATATGGTCGGCAATTACAAGAGAACCAAGTTTCTGGCTGAAAAATGGGTATACTCGTTCATCGAAAAAGGCTTGCCTGTCGTGATTGTCAGCCCATCCACCCCGATTGGCGCTTGCGACAAAAAACCGACTCCGACCGGCCGGATCATCGTTGATTTCCTCAACGGAAGGATTCCCGCATACCTTGACACCGGCTTGAACTTCGTGGATGTGGAAGACGTAGCAGCCGGCCATGTGCTTGCGGCCGAACACGGTAGGATAGGTCAAAAATATATCTTGGGAAACAGGAATATGACGCTTAGGGACTTCTTTGTTATGCTTGCTGACGCTACCGGGAAAAAACATCCTAAGGTTCGCCTCCCCTATTTCCCGGTTTTGATCGCAGCGTATGCTGACGAGGCCTGGGCTAACCTCGTATCGCATAAACAACCACGAATCCCTCTTATCGGCGTCAAGCTTGCAAAACGGTATATGTATTTTGACAGTTCGAAGGCGGTCGGCGAACTGCACATGCCCCAAAGTTCTATCGATTGCGCACTTACAAAAGCGGTACACTGGTTTACGGAAAACGGTTATGTTCCGCAGCTTGGCGTGACGGCGTCTTCCAGGTATGAGTTGGGACGTGTTCCAACAGGCCCTTCGGATACAACGCAGCATAAAGGAAATCACCGTGCATAAAGTCCTTAAACGGGCTGTGCCGCTCTTCGGGACCGTCCGTCAACTGGCTTGTGAGACGCTGCCGCAATCATTATGATTATGAGTTTCTACGAACTCCTGATAATTCTCTTCGTTACACTGATTGTGGCCTCTGTGGCCTACAATCTTTTTGCGTTCCACTGTGTTGCTGCTTTTTTTACAGAAAAAAACCATCAGATCCCGGCACAGGCGGTACCCATGCCCGTTTCAATCATAAAGCCCCTGAAGGGATTCGACGAGAATTTCCGGAGCAACCTGGAGACCTTTTGCACGCAAGACTATCCATGCTATGAAGTTTTGCTGGGGTTCTCCGACCCGGCCGACCCCGCTGTTCCCGTGGCCAACGACCTTGCTGCATCCCATAAAGCATGTTGCGTCAGCACGATCATAAACGCAAAAAAGCTCGGTACGAACAAGAAAGTATCGAACCTCAAGGGACTCGTAGAGTCCGCCACGTATGACCTGCTCGTGATAAGCGATAGTGACATGAGCGTAGAGCGCTCCTACCTTCGAAACATCCTGTCGGAATATTCTGATAATAAGAACATTGGCCTAGTCACGTGCCTGTACAAAATATCACATCCGAGAACACCCGGGGCTGCACTGGAATCACTTACCATAGCTCTCGACTTCATTCCCTCGGTGCTTGTAGCTCAGAGGCTAGAAGGCATCACCTTCGGACTGGGAGCTACCCTGGTGATCTCAAAAAAAGCTCTCGATGATATCGGCGGACTAGCAACGATTGCGGACTACCTCGCGGATGATTACCAAATTGGCAACCGCCTCTGGAAAAAAGGGTATCATATCGTCCTGTCTGATGTCGTTCTCGAAAACGATGCCGGGCCCATGAGCATCAGCGATTTCTTTGCTCATCAGCTCAGATGGGCACGGACCTACCGTGCATCGAGGCCGAAGGGGTACGTCGGATACGGCATCTCGCATCTCTTCCCGCTTTCCCTCTTTTTTTTCTTCATGCAAGGACCCACCATATTTGCGCTATTGCTGCTCGCCTCCGCTCTTACCATCCGCCTGGGCCTGGCCTCGCTGGTCTCTGCGCGGGTCATCCGCAAGAAGCATTGGATCAGATGGATCCCCCTGTTACCTCTGAAGGACCTGTTCAGTTTTGGTATCTGGGCATGGAGTTTTCTGACCAACAAGGTCACATGGAGAGGAATATCGTTTCGGATAACGAAAGGAGGATTCATAAAAGAAGAAGTATAGCTTATTCGGCGAGCAATAATTCTGCAGGGGTTGCTTAGAAAAGCAAAAAGACGCTTTTAATTCTCAACGATGAATGCCAGTTCTTTTGTTCAGTAGAGAAAATGCACGCCGTAAATAGTGGAAAAGAATCAACCCTAATTGACGTGAGAGCAGATCTCTCCCTCGGTCATATTTTGATACATTCTCAGGATAGGAGTTTCGATAAGCAGATCCGTTTGAGCGGATACAGGGCTTCTGGGGGCAAGAACGCCTCTTGGCGTTAACACTGGTCAATAATAGCGAGCAGTAAGACCCAAACGAGTCCTGCACACTCTTTGTTTCTACCCTGGTATTTTGCCGTTTCCTCCCTTTGAAAAACATACGTTACAGGCTGTCATTGTGAGCATTCTCCCCATCAAATATGCTTACGATTCTTTATACCGCAAAGGCCCGTTTGTTCACGTCTCGTGCCGTTCGGAAGAGAGCGCTATCCCTGTTCACTTTCAGTAAAGACAGGGAATATTTTGTTGATGATCCAAAACAGGATGAAGGGCATCGACATGATCGTAATCGCGCCAAAGAGCCCCTCCTTGAAGGTCTCCACGTCGTGCGGGATAATCGGCATATTATATTGCATATATCCGGCGAACGAAAGAGAAAAGGTCTGGCCACCGATCACGACGTTCCACCGCATCATGAATACGCCGACCAGCACCAAAAAGCAGCCGATGACGGCCCTGTGGATCGTTATCCGGGGCAGTGAAAACAAAATAAGAGGAATAAGGTTTCCAATGCCATACTGGAGCACGAAGATGTCGAAGAAGTCCTTGCCGTAAATTACGCTTCGCAGGACATCCCACGATTTTACCGCGGTATAGCCGCGGAAGATGAGATCCAAAAGTTCAAGCGAGATCGAGAAAATAAGGAATATGAGCAAATACTTTGATGTTATCTGCATCTCGTTCAGTTCAATGCCCCTCAGTTCCTCCACGGACGGCCCCCGCGACCGCGACGTCGCTAGTCTTTTGCGTCTGGCAAGGAACTTCCTGATCTCCATGGTAACGATATACGTCAGCATGCTCAAGGCTATTCCAGAAACACCTGCGGACATTATGAAGATGACTGGCATGAGCGGGGTCATCCACAGGGCGTTAGCCTTGACCGAGCCGAATATGAACCCCGCGTACCCGTGGAGAAAACAGGCAACCGGTATTCCCACGCCGGCAAGAATCTTTACGGCCTTTTCATCCCGGTGCAACGCTACCTCGCTCACATCATATGTACCGAGTGTCAGCGCATTGAAGAGCACATACTTGCCCCGGTCGAACAGCGTTTTATCCTGTTTCTCACGTAAGGAGAGCACCGTCGTGATAATATGTTTCCGGTACAAGAACCAGAGTTCAGACGCGACGATGCACCCGTACGTCATAATCACGATGCCGAAGGCGGCGATGGCCGACGTGAAGTGAGGTGTCATGAGCACATTGATGCCACGCTCAGGAAACTGTAGATGAAGCATGAGCGGCATGGGCGCCACGAACAAAAGGGCGAAAGAGAATACGAGCGCAAACCGCGCCATCTCCTTCAACTGGCTGATCCCGAAGACGTGGTAGAGCGCTGATAGCACGAAAGCCCCGGCAACAAGGCCCGTCATAAAGGGGTACATGACGATCTGGATGCTCCAGTAGATGTATTCGTTCGGATACACGAACAATTCCTTGATGGTCCAAATTTCTCCGTGAACCATGGTTATTTTACCTCCTTGCTGAGGCCCCGGTAGAAGACCTGGGGCTTTGTCCCGTATTCTTCCTTGAGCACACCCACCCGCTCGGTCAGGATGATCTTGGTGACCGGGTCGTTCTGGTCCTTGATATTGCCTATCCGGCGAGCTCCAAAGGGACAGGCATCGACGCATGCCGTCTTCATCCCCTGGGTGATGCGGTGATAACAGAAGTTGCATTTTTCGGCGACATGAAGCACGGGATGAAAGAACCGCACCCCGTAAGGACAACTCATGATGCAGTAACCGCAGCCGATGCACCACTTGCGGTCAACGAGCACCACTCCATCAGGCGTTTGGTACGTTGCCCCTACCGGGCAGACCTGGACGCACGGCGGGTTATCACATTGGTTGCAAAGCTTGGGCACGAAGAAGGCTTTTTCGATGTCTTCTTTCCTTATTTCTTTGAAGCCGTCCGCAAGAAGATCAATCTTCGCTGTGGTAAAACCATCACGCGCACCCTTCGGCGAGTCGATGAAGACGCTTCCGTCCTTGGTCACCACGTACCGTTCGACCCATGTTCTCGTGACATTGGCATCATAAGGGATCTCATTCTCGTTCTTGCATGCTGATACGCACATGCCGCAGCCCGTGCACTTGTACGTATCCACCAAGAATACCCATCGCACCTGCGCCTTGTCCAACGATTCCTTCGCCATGAGCTTCAAGGGGTCGATGATCTCGAAGGCCGAAAGGGGCAGTGCCATACCGGTCAACCCCAACGCCACATTCTTTAAAAAATCTCTTCGCGTAGTCATCTCAGGCCCTCCATCGGTTTGTGCGGGTTATGACAGGCGGCACACTCAATGCCGGGGTTATGAGCATCAGGATCGATGCCCTTTATCACGGAGCGGCCGCTGGACGGATACGGGAGCGAGAAGTGGCATCGTAAACAGAGCGCGCGACTCTTATCAATGACAAGATTGGCCGGCTTGTCCGGGTGATCGACGGCAGGACCATGACAGTCTTCACACTGGATTATCCTGTGCGGAGAGCTCATATTCAGTGCGTAATTCTTCGCATGGCAATCCTTGCAGAGTTCCCTCCCCTGGTACTTTACCTTAAACGCCTTCCATTCCGCCTCGTTTCCCTCCCGATGCAGCCCATACATATACCCCGCGGGCCCAATCCCGAAGTCCTTCGGGACATACACGATTCTGACCAAAAGGATCAGGACGACGATACAGATGATCACCAGTAACGGCCTTACAGCGTGGTTTTTCATAATGACGACCCTCCACTGGGGCAATAACTATCAAGATATTTTCTTATGCCAGACTCATAATTCGAAAAACATACCGCGTCATCAAAAAACAACATCCGAACCTTGTACTGGAATCTATGCTGCTAAAGCATTTAACTTATGGTAGCATAAAGCCGATGAGAGAGCAATCAGGAGTGGTAAAAAAGGTCTGTCTGAATATATAGTGGGATGTTTTGAACGACGAAGGTCTTGTTGAACAAAGGAGGTTCGAGAAGGGTATGGCTAGATTGAATTCAAGACCCGTTTCGTTGCATTTGACAGTCGTAGAGATATGGATTACAGATGATCTTTTATCGGCAGGCTATGAGATAAGGTATTGAATTTTTGGTCTTAACTGCACTAATGAGAATAAAAGGTCTGAATTTACAACTGAGATGCTCTAATACTATGCCATGCTCATGACCCAGAATCTTGCTTAATGGTATGCCGGTCATTGTGCTGTTTTTTCACGGATCAGCCATCTGTCTTCACTATAGCATCATGGGGACATGGTGCTTCGCTCTCTGTAAGCCCAGATATCCATGAATAACTCCTCCCGGTTAGAGCTAGGTAACTACGAGGCCAAGACCGAAAGGAGCCTCTTCAAGAATAGTCCAGGGATACAGAGCACTGTTCCCGGGCGAAATTATGAATGCGCGCATCCACCATCATTGCTGTGTCCGCCACAGCACTGCTCACCCGTCAACTCCGCAAGTATCCCGCCCTTATACAGTTCAATATTCTGACGTATCGTGACACCCTTGGAACGGTATATCTTGAGCCCCATACGGTTCAGCCCGTTCAGTGCCCCTGCACCGATACCACCGACCACGATCGCATCGATCTGCTGGTTGTTGAGCGCTTTCATCGGGCTGCACGCCCCGTGTGCATGATGTTCATCTTGATTATTGATTGTTTGAGTGCTGTCCATCCCCTCTTCCTTCTGTACCGGAAAACAAATCCTCACGGCTTACTCCTCCTTTTATAGAATCATAGAAATATCTGAATACCATGGCCCTCCTTACTCAGGCATAGCATTTTTTATCGTGCTGCGGAAAGAACCCTTTGGACAGTTCCCCGATTATCGGAATCGCGGCTGTTTTCTATAGCCCAAACACGGCAGCCCCTTCTTATTTTGTGCATATGCACAAAATAATATCATGTACGCCTTCTCTTGTCAAAATATTTTATATGGCTTTGATCCAAGTTGAATACCGAAGGAAATAAATGGTGTGTTTGAGGTTCAATATCGTTACCGGAATGCGGTGAGTACGACCAACCGAGAGACCATGCCATGCTTCAATACGTGGACCGTATCCTGCCGGACCGCCTATGGATAATGACCTGGTCCAGTAGTTTCCCATCTCGGTCCTTGATGTCTGCCTTGAAGAACATCCCCCGCTCGGTTATGGTCCCAATCACGACATCCTTGCCCTCAAAATACTTCTCGAGGTAGTTCCTGGCAGCCTCCGCGGTCGTGACCGGCGTAGGTGCTCCGTACCAACCCCAGCCGGGTCCCTCGCAGTAGCCGCCATACGGCCCGCGTCCTCCCATAGGACCAGGTCCGGACCATGCCGGCATGCCGGAAAGGCCCAGAAAAATCGCGGCCAGTACCAATGTCATTATGCTTTTCCCGTAATTCATGCTTCCTTCCCGTGGCAAAAGACCTCAGGGGGTCGCCCTGCCCCCCTGAGCACATTCGTTTACCATCGCACTTACTGCTACCGGGGGCACCCGTTCTGACCTGCACCCATCATCATGCCGCTGCCCATGCGGCCTTGGCCGCGTCCCTGCCGCATGGCAGGCAGACCGTTCTTTTCAGCGGCCTGCTGTATCTTCGCCTGGAGATCGGTCATCTGCTTCCGAAGATCGGCAATCTTCGTGGTGTCGGGAGTAGCTTTGGCATACTCGTTGGCAAGTTCTGCCCGCTTGATCATGAGATCGTCCCTCTGGGCCTGTGTTTCTTTCTGGAACTTTTTCAGGCTCTCAATATTTATATTGCCATTGGCACCGTTATACCCCGCCCCGTAGGCACAGCCCGATCCCGGACCCCGTCCGCCACCTATCTGCGCGAATGCCACACCCCCAACGACGAGAACCACTGCTGTAACAGCAATCACTGCCACTATCCTTTTCATAATTCCTTGTCTCCTTTCTTTCTGATATTGGTATACACTCTACCAGCAAACTGTGAAGAACCAGTGAACGAATTATGAAAAATTGTGAATGCCCTGTGCGGGAACCGTTACAGGGATCATATGTTCCTGTCCGTGCGTGCTATGCACCTCTTTTTGTGCTGTCACATTCAGATGCGGAGTATTCTTAAGGTTCTTACTTTCTGCATATGGAACATAGAATCTTATGCCAGTAATCATTTTAAAATTTAACAAGGCTTATGTCTTGACAAAGACATGTGTTTTTGATGTAATCATGTAAAATCAGCAGAATCCCTTGTTCTTTGTGAGCACAGCCCGCTACGCTATTATCTGGAGGAGAAAATAAAATGAGCACTAAAATATGGATCTTGTGCAGCACGATGTTCATCGTTTCGGCAATGCTCTGTGCTTGGCCAATAGTTGCAACGGCAAGTGAGTTGAGCGTCTATGCGCCTGGCGGCGTCAGGTCTGCGCTGCAGGGCGCGGCGACAGCATTCGAGCGTGAAACCGGCCACACCGTCAAGTTCACCTTCGGCACGGGCGGCGGGATCCAAAAACAGGTGGCTGCCGGCGCGCCAGCCGACGTCACCGTGATCCCATCGGCGGGGGTATCCGAACTTGAAGAGGGCGGGTTCGTGACCCCAGGATCACGGATGGAGGTCGGAAGCGTAGGCATAGGCGTCGGGATCAAGGCGGGCATGCCCCGGCCCAAGATCGCGACCGTCGAGGAATTCCGGGACGCGCTCCTTGCGGCAAGATCGATCACGTATGCCGACCCTGCGCGGGGCGCGACCTCGGGGACATATTTCGCCACGGTCGTTCTTCCCCGCCTCGGTATCGCGGAGCAGGTGCGGACCAAGACGGCATTGACCGGCGTAGGCGAGGAGGCGGTGAGACGCGTCGTGAACGGGGAATCCGAGCTCGTGGTCGTACAAGCAAGCGAGATCACGGCGATCCCGGGCGCCGAGCTCGTGGGCCCTTTGCCGAAAAGCATCCAGAGCGAGATCCCGTATGCCGCGGTGGTGTTGAAGGCAAGCAAAGTCCCTGATGTCGCACGCGCCTTTGTGCGGTACCTCGTCTCGCCTGCGGGAAGGGCCGCGTTCAAGGCATCGGGCTTCGAGCCCCCCTCTGAACGCTAGCAGCGTGAGCAATCCTCTCGGAGTTCCTTTTGATGTGACCCGTTCGAATGCTTCACGCACCCGCTCAATGCATTCTTGCGGAGCATAGGCATTATCAATTAGGGTATCTTCGCTTGTGAAGTTAAGCTGCCTCGCTGACGCCTCAGCCAGGAGTTCAGCAACCGCATCAACGTCTTCCTAGGCTGCAATGAATGATATGAATTGAGGTCGGTGGCACTCAAGCGACTTCAGGAGTGGGATATTGCCTCCGCCGAGAGATGCAATCATTGCCTTGATCAAGACCATTAGCCTGTTCCGATTCCCTTCTCTCACATGTTCGTCACCTGTGCAACATATCTTACGACAGTTGCAGGGACAGGGTTCGAATCTCCAACGTTCGTTTTATAAGCTCAAGCAAAACGGTCTCGTAATCATAAGTTTATCAATAAGCTATATGCTGCTTGCATCATGCTCGAAAATAGATTCTATCTGGTTTTTTTTACAATCGAGCGAAAAGAACTGTTTTGGTTAGAGACATCTGTCATGTTCTCGCTTCTTTATCCATGTTTCAGGGCATTCATTAATTAAACTGACGCGTCATGGAACCTATTATTGTTTGGTCTGCTACGGCAGAAAGGGTCACTGGATTCCCATTGGAATATCCGGATGGGTGTTACTATGTTGCATTTTGCCGAAGCCATTACCCTTGCTGATGATCCTTGTGTTCTCTTAGACCTTATCAAAATGATAATCATAAACTCTTGTTCCAGATCAGGATGATGCCGCTACCCGACGTTGCGTTCAGGATGCAACCTGAATCCCATGAGTACGCTAGGTACGGCTCGGAATTCCATAAAAAGCCCGTATCAAGACCGACCAATGCATTCTTGCCGTATTGGCTCCGGAATCCCACCTGGTTATTCCCAATAATAGTGGAACGGGAAGCTTCGATATAGGCGCCGCGCAAATGAAGGTACATGAAGGACGCGACCTCGCGCCGGTATTCCAGGACAAACATATTGTAATTGGCAACGGGGATCATACCGAACCCGCCACCGGGATAATTGATGAGGGCGAGGTCATTCGATTCACCGGGTAGAGGACCGTCGCTGATCCGGAACGCATTATACCACTCAACGCTGCTCTTCTCGGTCGTGCCGCTGGCGAAAATCTTGTTCTTCTCGGACAGCCCGGGGATGCTGGTCACAGCATTGCATACCCCGAAACCTGCGTATAGTCCCGGGTTTCTTGCTTCGCGATAAAAGGTGAAGAGCTTCTTCAGACCTTGCCTCCTATGCAGGGCACATTAATGAACATCCCTATGCCATAAGAGAATTTCACTTGCCTTCAGGGGCTTCTGTATCATCCTCGGCACTACCGGACACCCATGCTTTGAGCAGTGTATAGGTGACGGCTAGTACCACCGGACCAATAAAGAGCCCGACAATACCAAAGGCGATGAGTCCACCAATCACGCCGGCGAAGATCATGATGAGCGGTATATCCGCTCCTTTTTTGATAAGTACTGGACGAATGAAACTATCTATCGTGGAGGCTAGGATCGCGAAGACGAGCAGGACTGTCCCCCACACCGCCCCATCCTTCCAGTAGAGCCAGATCACCGCAGGGATCAGCACTGGGGAAGGGCCGATCTGCGCGAGGCACAACATGAACATCACAGCAATCAACAACGCCGCCGCCGGAATCCCGGTAATGGCCAGTCCAATGCCCCCCACGGCCGCCTGAATGATCGCCGTCAAAATGACACCCAATGCAACGCTCCGGATAGCCTTTGCCGCGAGTATCGCAACCTCTTCTCCCTGCGGTCCAGCAAGGCGCTTAGCAAAACGCAGAAGCCCCGACCTGGCAACCTCTCCATTTGAATACATGATTGCCGCGATGATCGCAGTCAACAAATATTGCAGCATGGCCATGCCGATGCTCCCGGCCTCTGCAACGAACCATTGCAGTACCGTCCCCGCGTACGGGGCCACCATGGCCGAACGTTCTTCAGGGCTTAGGGCGATCAACTCCCTCCATTGTGCAGTGAGCTTCTCGCCTGCAAGTGGAATACGGTCGAGCCATTTCGGTGGCACTGGCGGAGTGAATGACGCCAGCGATTCCACCCGTTTGACAATGCCATCTGCATGGCTAACAACGGTGAGGATGGCTAGCGTCAGCGGGATGAGAACAACAAGCAGGATCGCAAGCGTCATGATTGCCGCGGCAAGTCCCCGTCTGCCTCCAAGCCACACCTGAAGCCTTATCAAGGCCGGCCAAGTGGCTATAACGATCAATGCCGCCCAGATAACGGCGATAAGGAAAGGACGTAAGACCCAGAAACTTGATACGATAAATATCCCGATAAATAGTACTGCCAGGATCGTATGCGCGATATCGACTGAAACTGCGGTCTTTGCCTTCATCTATGTGTTCCTCCTGCATGATTCTATCACACGCTGTTACGATATGGCAAGACACGTACCAAAAGAAAGAATGCGACAGTAAAATACGATAGCTGGTTCCGAATCGAGAACGAGTATAGCCTCTTTAACTCACTTTTTCTACTCTTCTACAATATGGCAAGCTGTACAACGCAACATTGATATCTTATAAAAAGTAAATAGTTCTAATTTTATGTTAATAAGCAAGTCTTTTTTTAGTGACAGCCACCCCTTCTTCGGGATTCGTTTTTTTGTAGGACACAATCTTCAAAACCGATCTTTTATGAGCAGACATACCTATATCGGTAAAAGGCAGCTGCATTTCCTTTGTTATGTTTTAAAGTGTGGGTTCGCAGTCTAGAATAGAGCAGACATGATTTAGAAGACGGCTGCAGGTAGAACTAAGCGATACCCACGATACAACAGGTTATAGGATTGGCCTCCACACAACGATTCTGTTTAGATTTTATTGTACAACAGCTGGAACATAATTACTCTGCATACATACCAAATACTTTTTATATTTCACATATTTTCTCTTGCAACCCTATTTCTGCTGTGTTAGGTTTTATATTATCCACAACAGAAATTCGATAAACTCGATAATATCGTAAAGCACGTGTAATCTTGAGAGAACCAGTTAATAAATAATTTCCAGACAAACGATGGAAATTCGACAGATCAAAATATCCGAACTGAGTCAGCTCTTGGAATTGTATCATCATCTCCACGAGACAGATGGTCCACTGCCCTCATTAAGCATTCTGGAACAAACTTGGCGAGAAATTCAAAACGACCCAAAACAGAGATACTTCGGTGTTTACCAAGACGATGTTCTCATTTCATCGTGCGTTCTTTGCATAATTCCAAATCTAACACGAGGTTGTCGACCATATGGAGTCATCGAGAATGTGGTTACACACTCAGCTTTTCGAAGGCGCGGTTTTGGAAAAGCAGTGTTACTTTACGCCTTAGACCACGCCTGGAAGCAGGGATGTTACAAGGTGATGCTCCTGACAGGAAGGAAAAATGAAGCAACATACAAGTTTTATGAATCTGCAGGTTTTGATAGACATTTAAAACAGGCTTTTATATCAAAACCGAAAACTGCCTAAAAAGTGTTCAAGATGCACTCACTGCGGGGGTCGCGGGTACTTAGTACTGTATCGTTCTATTGAAAAGTATCGGTTGTAATTTTAGTGATATGTCCTTCCTGAGTCGTTGATTTTTGGCATCTCAGTAAAATTCAATAGTACAAGTAGAATTCGATAACTTTTAATGTTTAGAAGACTGGCATTATGATTGGATTATTTTTAGGGGAAAACCGGGGGATCCATTAGAGCGGTACTTTTAACCAGCGTTCCAGAGCAGATTTTATATCTTTGCAAAATTTATCCAGATTAAAAGCCTTGTTAAGAAATGCATCGGCACCGGCTGCAAACGCTGCATGTTTGTCATCTTCAAGTGATGAATTCGTAAGAATGACGACTGGGATATGCTTTAACTTCTCGTCAGCGCGTATCTGACGTAGAGTTTCAATACCATCCATCCCGGGCATTTTTAGATCTAGAAATATCAACGCAGGAGAAATTATATTCTTCTGGAGCATATGAAGGGCAGTATCACCCCCTTCGATTGTATTGACCCTGGTTACACGTCCTGTTTTTATCAGGATCCTTCTTATAAGTGCAAGTTCATCAACACTGTCATCAACAACCATAACCGTGGACGTCATTCTATCACCAGAATACTTTCGGGATTCGAGTTTTACGTTAGAACTTAGTGGTAACAACAAGTATAGCCACAATACTTGTAAACGGCAATTATTGAAAAAAAACTTCCCTTGATTGAACTTAAAAAACGTACTTTTTACGTATATTCCCGATTTACCAACAACAAAAAAAAGAGGTTTTTTTTCATTGCTTAAAATACAACGTTTAAGTATACTAAGAAAGTTTTAGTTTGCATAACCCTTCTTAACAAGACTATCTTTCTCTAGCTGGCTGAGGAAGTATTTATGTCACAGAAATGCCTTATCCTGTACAAAATCAATCATTCAAATCGCACTAGCGTCATTGTCTCAACCACTGCAAGCAATATGGGTTTTGGATTATAAAACCCTGATATAA
>Ga0335079_10006393_pt1 | contig 13485 bp, 8 predicted proteins | sample Lox_Sample_33_FD_206719 | JGI IMG/M metagenome (GOLD analysis project Ga0335079, IMG submission 206719) | Soil microbial communities from Loxahatchee National Wildlife Refuge, Florida, United States - Lox_Sample_3.3 | ecosystem: Environmental > Terrestrial > Soil > Wetlands | place: USA: Florida... | reverse complement strand
GAATTCGATTATGCGCCCTTCGGGATCGTAGGGCTCGAAACGGCGCTGGGATTAACGCTTAAACTCGTTGAGGAAGACGTCCTGCCGCTTGTCGAGGCAATCCGGAAACTCACCGCCAACCCCGCTGGTATTCTTAAAATCGACAAAGGTTCGCTCTCCGCTGGCTCGGAGGCCGATATCACGATCATCGACCCAAGTTTGGAATGGACAGTGAACGCATCGGAGTTCAAGTCGAAATCAAGGAACACCCCCTTCAATGGGTGGAAGCTGAAGGGAAGAGCGGTGCAGACGATTGTGGGGGGGAGTATCGAGGGCCGCGACCGGTTCTGATCGTGGATCATGGTATCCCTCGACCCCGGAGCGTGTGGGAAATTTGGAATGAGAGAGTCTGACTGATTATGAAAAAAGCGATACTTGCACTGGCTGACGGCATGGTGTTCGAAGGAGAATCCTTTGGAGCGGAAGGGGAGACATCCGGAGAGATCGTCTTCAATACCAGCATGACGGGATACGAGGAAATCCTGACCGATCCGTCGTACAAAGGACAGATCGTCACCATGACGTACCCCCAGATCGGGAACTACGGTGTGAACGATGAGGATGTGGAATCCGCCATGCCCTACGCGGAAGGGTTCATTGTGAAGGAGTACCTGGACATTGCCAGCAACTGGCGTTCGAAAAAATCCCTTCATCAATATTTGCGCGAGAACGGCATTGTCGGGATCCAGGGAATCGACACAAGAGCACTGACAAAACATCTTCGGGACTTAGGTGCGCAGCCCGGGGTGATCACGACCAGGGACATGAACGCCGACAGCATTGTTGCCAGGGCAAAAGCGCTCCCCACCATGAGCGGTCTCGATCTGGTAAAGGACGTCACCTGCAAGAAACCCTACCATTGGGAGCAGGGAGACTGGGACCTCGAAAAAGGGTATGCCATGAAGCCGCCGTCAAAGTACAAGGTCATCGCCTATGACTACGGCATCAAACGGAATATTCTCCGGTTGATCACGAGCGCGGGATGTGACGTGACGGTGGTGCCGGCAACGATGCCGGCGGAGGAAGTCCTTGCCATGAACCCCGACGGGATATTCCTGTCAAACGGCCCCGGGGACCCGGAACCGGTCGCTTATGCCATAGAAAACATCAGGAAACTTCTGGGCAGAAAACCGATCTTCGGCATTTGCCTGGGGCAACAGCTTTTCGGCCTCGCTCTCGGCGGCAGGACTTACAAACTGAAGTTCGGCCATCACGGCGGAAACCAGCCCATCATGGACCTGACGACGCGCAAGGTTGAGATCGCCGCGGAAAACCACGGCTTTGCCGTGGATATGGACACGGTGAAGGACGACGTGGTAATGACGCATATAAATCTGAATGACAAGACCTGCGAAGGGATCCAGCATAAAACCCTTCCGGCTTTTTCGGTGCAGTATCATCCCGAGGCGTCGCCGGGACCGCATGACAGCAGGTACCTTTTCAAGCGATTCATCGATATGATGGAGAAGTTCAAGAGCCAAGCACGATAGTTTGCATTTTTGGATTTTGTTGTTTGGATGTTCAGGTGGTTTCCTTGTTATCCCAGATTGAATTACGCGAACGTGTCAACGCGGCTTACCGGCTTCTTGAGAGCTGCTGCATCTGTCCCCGTGAATGCGGGGTGAACCGGCTGAAAAACGACAAACGTGGTTTTTGCAGGTCTGGCCTGAATCCCGTCATATCGAGCGTGAGCGCCCACCACGGCGAGGAACCGCCGCTATCAGGAACGAAAGGCTCCGGTACGATCTTTCTGACCAACTGCAATCTGCGCTGCTCCTATTGTCAGAACTATCCCATCAGTCAGATGGGGAACGGCACGGAGCGGACTCCCGGCGAGCTTGCGTGCCAGATGGTCTGGCTGCAGGAGCAGGGGTGTCACAATGTGAACCTGGTGACGCCGACGCATTTTATGCCGCAGATCCTGAAGGCGCTGGGGCTTGCCTGGGAACGCGGATTCTGCCTCCCGGTAGTATACAATACGAGCGGTTACGAGTCGCTGCGGGCACTCCAACTGCTCGACGGGATCATCGATATCTACTTGGCGGACATGAGGTATTCCGATAAGGCGATTGCAAGAAGATACTCGATGGCCGTGCACTACCCGGAGATCAACCGCGAAGCGGTGAAGGAAATGTACCGTCAGGTCGGAAACCTCGTCGTCGACGAGACGGGGATCGCAAAACGGGGACTGATCATCCGCCACCTGGTGCTTCCCAATGGTTTGTCGGGAACAGACGGTGTTATGAAATTCCTGTCAAAGGAAATATCGACGGACGTCTTCGTCAGTCTCATGGCCCAGTATTTTCCGGCATATAAGGCGAATGAGATCAAAGAGCTGTCGCGCCGCATAACGGCCGAGGAATACGAAGATGCACGCCGGATCATGGAACAGAATGGTTTGGAAAACGGCTGGATGCAGGAGTTTGAATAGGAGTACAAGGTTCCGTGTCCAATGCCCAACGCGAGAGACGATACTCCCCTGATCTTTGAACCATGGACTCCGAACGCTGAATTTTGAGAGGTGCGGGTAAATGCCAAAACGGACTGATATTAAAAAGATCCTAATCATCGGCGCGGGTCCGATCGTGATCGGCCAGGCCTGCGAGTTCGATTATTCGGGCGTGCAGGCCTGCAAGGCGCTCAGGGAAGAGGGATACGAAATCGTGCTTGTCAATTCCAATCCGGCCACGATCATGACCGATCCTGACATGGCGCACCGTACCTACATTGAACCGATCACGGCGGCGGTGGTTGAAAAAATCATAGAACGCGAACGGCCCGATGCGCTGCTTCCCACGATGGGAGGCCAGACTGCACTGAACACTGCCGTGGCCCTGGCGGAGTCCGGCGCGCTTAAGAAATACAATGTCGAGCTGATCGGCGCCAAACTGCCGGCGATCAAGAAAGCGGAAGACCGGGAGCTGTTCAAGAAAGCCATGGAGCACATCGGGCTCGATGTGCCGAAGAGCGGGTTCGCGACAAGCAGGGAACAGGCCCTGGGTATCCTGGAAACCGTCGGCTTTCCCGCCATTCTGCGCCCGGCCTTTACGCTCGGCGGCACGGGCGGCGGCATAGCCTATAACCGGGAGGAGTTCAATGATCTGATCTCACGCGGTCTGGAGGCCAGCCCGGTCCATCAGGTGCTGATCGAGGAATCGGTGGTCGGCTGGAAGGAATTCGAACTCGAAGTGATGCGGGACGCCAAGGATAATGTCGTAATCGTCTGCTCCATAGAGAACTTCGATCCCATGGGCATCCACACCGGTGACAGCATCACCGTGGCTCCGGCCCAGACGCTGACGGACAAGGAATATCAGATCATGCGCGACGCATCGCTCCGGATTATCCGTGAAATCGGCGTCGATACCGGCGGATCGAACATCCAATTCGGGGTAAACCCCGATAATGGCAGGATGGTTGTGATTGAAATGAATCCGCGTGTGTCCCGAAGTTCGGCGCTTGCTTCCAAGGCCACGGGCTTTCCAATAGCCAAGTTCGCCGCCAAGCTCGCGATCGGGTATACCCTCGACGAAATTACGAATGATATCACCAAGGCAACGCCTGCGTCTTTCGAACCGACGATTGATTACGTCGTCGTGAAGTTCCCGCGCTTTGCTTTCGAGAAGTTCCCCCAGGCGGACGCCACACTCACGACGCAGATGAAATCAGTGGGCGAAGCGATGTCCATCGGTCGGACGTTCAAAGAATCATTCCAAAAGGCGCTCCGTTCGATCGAAATCGACCGCTACGGCCTGGAGTCCCGCCGGGACCGCGATGGAGACGGTGAGCACGAAGTCGCCGACATCCGGCAGAAGATCAGCGTGCCGAACTGGGAACGGGTGTGGTTCATTGCAGATGGTTTGCGCGTGGGCATGACCGTAGAGGAAATATTCAACCTATCAAGGATCGACCCGTGGTTCCTCCATCAGATCAAGCAGATCGTCGACCGGGAGAAGGAACTGAAGGAACAGGCGGCGAACATTCTAAACGACCGGACGCCATCGCCGGATCATCCCCTGAGACGCGCCAAGGAATACGGATTTTCCGACCGCAGGCTTGCAAGGCTTCTGACCACCACGGAGGAAACGGTGCGCAGGGCCCGCTATGAGCTCGGTATTACGCCAGTATTCAAGACCGTCGATACCTGCGCTGCCGAGTTCGAGGCGCACACGCCGTACCTTTACTCAACCTATGAAAAACCGTTTTATACAATCAAGGGTAAGGGCGTAAGCAGCGAGGTGCGAGGGACTGCTGAATGCGACGCGAATCCAACTGACCGGAAAAAGATCGTGATCCTCGGGGGGGGGCCGAACCGGATCGGGCAGGGTATTGAGTTCGACTACTGCTGCGTCCATGCCGCCTTCGCGCTCAAGGAAGACGGATTCGAGACGATCATGGTGAATTGCAACCCCGAGACGGTGAGCACGGACTATGACACGTCCGACCGGCTCTATTTTGAACCCTTGACACTCGAAGATGTTTTACATATTATACAGCGGGAAAAGCCCGTGGGCGTGATCGTGCAGTTCGGCGGACAAACGCCGCTTAAGCTCGCGGTGCCTCTCGAGAAAGAGGGCGTGCGCATCCTCGGCACCACGCCCGACAGCATCGACCGGGCCGAGGACCGGAAGCGCTTCAAGGAACTGCTCGACAAACTCGGTCTCCTGCAGGCCGAAAGCGGCACAGCGGTGTCCTGCGATGAAGCGGTAACCGCGGCTAACTGCATCGGGTACCCTGTTATGGTGCGTCCTTCCTATGTGCTCGGCGGCCGGGCCATGGAGATTGTCTATGACGAGGAGACCGTCCGGAATTACATGAGCCGGGCGGTAAAGGCTTCGCCGGAAAGGCCGGTACTCGTTGACAAGTACCTGGAAGACGCCGTAGAGATAGACGTCGATGCAATCTCCGACGGGAATACCGTAGTCGTGGCGGGAATCATGGAACATATCGAAGAGGCGGGAGTCCATTCCGGCGATTCCGCCTGCTCGCTGCCGCCGTTCTCTCTTTCGCCCGGAATCATCAGGGAGATCGACAGGCAGGCGAGGACACTCGCCCTGGAACTGGGTGTGGTCGGGCTTATGAACATCCAGTTTGCCGTGAAGGAGGGCCGGATTTACGTACTCGAGGTGAATCCCCGAGCGTCGCGTACCGTCCCGTTCGTGAGCAAAGCGATTGGGGTACCGCTTGCCAAACTCGCTTCCCGGGTCATGGCCGGCAAGACCCTTGCACAACTCGGCTTTACGAAAGAAGTGAGCATCAAGCACATCGCGGTAAAGGAAGCTGTTTTCCCCTTCGCGAAGTTTCCGGGTGTGGACACGCTGCTGGGGCCGGAAATGAAATCGACGGGCGAGGTGATGGGGATCGATACGGATTTCGGGATGTCCTTCGCCAAGTCGCAGATGGCGGCCGGCAACCCCATGCCCGTTTCGGGGCGCGTATTTTTGAGCGTGAAGGACAAGGACAAGGCTGGCCTGCTCGAAGTCGCCCAAGGGCTGGAAAAAGCGGGTTTCACTATTGTCGCCACCCGCGGCACCGCGGACTATCTGAGGAAACGGGGCATTACGGTCGAGAGCGTGAATAAAGTGACTGAAGGGAGGCCGCATATCGTGGACCAGATCACCGATATGCAGATCGACCTGGTCATCAATACGGTCCATGGCGCGCAGTCGCAGAAGGATTCCTATTCGATACGGCGCACCACCCTGATCAAGGGGGTCCCCTATTTCACGACCATATCCGCGGCAAAAGCGGCGGTGCGGGGCATTTCGGCCATCAAAACACGACCGATACAAGTAAAATCCATTCAGGAGTATCAGAAACCATGACGCAGAAGATTCCCATGACCAAAGAGGGCTACGAGAAGCTCAAACAGGAGCTCGATCGTATCATCAAGGTTGAACGTCCCAAGAATATACGAGAAATCGAAGAAGCGCGGGCTCACGGCGATTTATCGGAGAACGCGGAATCTCGACGCCAAGAAGCGGGAACTGGAGCATAAGCTTGCCAGCGCCCAGATCATCGACATTTCAAAGCTCACGAACGAAAAGGTCGTGTTTGGAGCAACGGTCACGCTTGCGGACACCGATTCCGGAGATATCAGGAAGTATACACTGGTGGGGCAGGAAGAGGCCGATCTCAAAAAGGGGAAAATATCGGTGCAGTCGCCGGTGGGCAAGGCACTTATCGGCCACAAGGTCGGCGATATCGTCACCATCAAGACCCCGGCCAAGACCGTCGTGTACGAGATCCAGGAGATTCAGATTGCCTTCGAGTAGGTTCCACAAGGCAACAATTCTTGTCAATAAATCCGTCGGCAGGGGATACTTTCGCCTTGTGCTACGGGCTCCGGAAATATCCGCAGCCGCGCTGCCGGGCCAGTTCGTGATGCTCCGGGTATCAGAAACCATGGACCCTCTCCTGGCGCGGCCCTTCGGCATATCTTCTCTGCCCTCACGGTCTTCGCTGGAGCTTATTTACCGAGTTATCGGCAGGGGGACTTCGCTGCTGACGCAAAGGAAGGCGGGAGATTCGCTGAATCTGCTCGGACCGATCGGGAACGGGTTCCCGCTGCCGGGAAAAGACGCGACTCCCGTGCTCATTGCCGGCGGAAGCGGATTTCCTCCCCTCCATTTTCTTTCTGCCAAAGCAGGGTTCCGCGCTCATCTCTTTATCGGGGCAAGGAACAAGGATTGTCTGCCACCCGCGGGGATCGTGAAGAGCTTCCGCGATACCGCGGTGAGAGTGCATCTTGCTACGGAAGACGGAAGCGCGGGAAAACGGGGGATGACCACGGACCTCCTGAATGCGTTTCTAACCACGAGGGAGCGAAAAACCCCTCTCGTATTGTACGCGTGCGGCCCCCATGCCATGCTTGGCGCGGTAAGCAGAATCGCCGCAATTCATTCGTTGCCCTGTTTCGTTTCCCTAGAGGAACGCATGGCCTGCGGCGTCGGGGCATGCATGGGATGTTCCGTTGCCATGAAGTCGGGCGGCTACAAAAGGGTATGCAAAGACGGGCCGGTGTTTGCTTCGCGGGACATCGAGTGGAGCGAGCAGGTGGTGGTGAAGTTAGTGGCTCGTCAAACGTAAATAGGAGCCGGAAAGCAGAAAGTTGAAGACAGGGAATTACATTGGAAGCATGGCAGCCAAATTTAAAATAAAACCGGATCTCTCCGTTGATTTCGCAGGAATCAGACTCAAGAACCCCGTGCTCACGGCTTCGGGCACCTTCGGATACGGCGAGGAATATGCGGAGTTCGTGGACCTGAATAAACTGGGCGGCATCATCGTCAAGGGAATATCGACGAAGCCGATCACGGGGAATCCGCCGCCCCGTATTTGGGAAACGCCGTCAGGTATGCTGAACGCAATCGGCCTTGAAAATCCCGGGGTCGATGTTTTTCTGCGTGACAAACTGCCCTATCTGAGGACATTCGATACCGCGGTGATCGTGAATATTTTCGGATACAGTCTTGAGGATTACGTCAGCGTCGCGGAGAGGCTGGACGGCGTTGCCGGAATAGACGGTCTGGAAGTCAACATCTCGTGCCCCAATGTAAAGGCGGGAGGCATGGTGTTCGGCACGAATGTCAAGGCAGCGTTTGAACTTCTGGCTGCCGTGCGAAAAGCCGTGAAGCTGCCGGTCATCGCGAAGCTTTCGCCGAACGTTGCCGATATCGCGGAATTCGCCAGGGCGGCCCGGGATGCGGGATGCGATGGTTTGTCGCTCATCAACACGCTCCTCGGCATGGCGATCGATGTGCGGTGCCGACGGCCGCGCATCGCGAACTGCACGGGGGGCCTTTCGGGTCCCGCAATCCGGCCGATTGCCGTGCGTATGGTCTGGCAGGCTGCGAAAGCCGTCCCGTTGCCGATTATCGGCATGGGCGGTATCGCATCGGGAGACGATGCGCTGGAGTTCATACTGGCAGGAGCATCGGCAATTGCGGTTGGAACTGCTAATTTCGTGAACCCCCGGGCGACCTTGGACGTGCTGGCTGGCATTGAAAAGTTCATGATGGAACAGGCAGAGGGACGTCTCAGTTCCCTCATCGGAAAGATGGAGAGCGGTTGAAAAGCGGTGAAAACCGGAAACTTCTCTCCGCGTCCTTCGCTTCTCCGTGCGAAGGTTATATGTTCCCCCCTGTTTCAGACCAGACAGAAATCCCCTTGTTATGCTCTTTTCCCGCAGGTTCCTTGCTTTTTCGTCAACAATAACTTACAATCGAATCAGAGACGAGTTCATGTCTCTTGAACCTATGGACGACGGACTGCTGCGGAAATTTCTCAACTACCTTGCCGTGGAAAAGGGGCTTGCGCGCAATACCATCGACTCCTATGAAAGGGACCTGCGCAAGTACCTGGATTACACGGCGGCTCGGATGCCTGAAGATATCACTCAATCCGATGTCACGGCCTTCCTTGCCTCAATGACGTCGTCCGGGCTAGCCGCTCCCTCGCGCGCGCGGTGTCTCGCTGCGCTCAGAGGATTCCACAAATTTCTTTTGACCGACGGCCTCGCAACGAATGATCCTACCATGAACCTGGAGACACCCCGGGGATGGAAGCGTCTGCCGAAAGCGCTCTCGGCCGGGGCTGTGGATTTACTGCTCGACCAACCCGATCGGAAAACTGCAATCGGGATGAGGGACAAGGCAATGCTCGAGCTTTTATACGCTACGGGCCTGCGCGTCAGCGAACTGGTAGGCCTGAAATATCAGGATATCAATCTTGAACGGGGATTTCTTCTTGTCATGGGAAAGGGATCAAAAGAGCGTGTTGTCCCTCTGGGGGAATCGGCTGCCGCTGCCCTGAAGGAGTATTTCGCTGACGCAAGGCGTTCCCTGCTTGGCAACAGAGAATCGGATTATCTGTTCATCAGTTCCAGGCACAGAGCCATCACCCGACAGATGTTCTGGGAACGGATAAAATATTATGCGTTCAAGGCGGGAATCGCCGGGACCGTTTCGCCCCACACGCTGCGCCACTCGTTTGCAACCCATCTTCTTGACAACGGAGCCGACCTCCGCGCGGTCCAGGCCATGCTCGGCCACTCAGATATTTCCACAACTCAGATTTACACGCACGTATCGAGAGAGCGGTTGAAGAAAATTCACGAGAAGTATCATCCAAGAGGATAAGGCAGCCTGAAGAGTCCGGTGAATTGAATGCACCGAGTTTTTAAAGTTTGCCGGTATCGTTTCCCTTAGGACTCGCCAGACTCTTTCGACTCATTATACGGCAAACGCCATGGAAATCATCACCAGTCATACGAACGCTGATTTTGACGCGCTGGCCTCGATGGTAGCGGCCAAGAAGCTCTATCCGGAAGCGAAACTGGTATTCCCCGGTTCTCAGGAAAAAAGCATGCGGGATTTTTTTCTCGAATCCATGTTTTACACCCTGGAGGCAGAGCGGCTGAAAACCATCGATGTGGATAGTGTCACCAGGCTCATCATTGTCGACAACAGGAATTCGTTGAGGATCGGCAAGCTGGCGGAAGCGCTGGCGAGGCCCGACGTTTCCGTGCATATTTACGATCATCACCCCTCTTCGGAGACCGACATACGGGGCGAGAAAGAAGTAATCGCAGAGGTGGGCGCAACGACAACCATCATGGTTGAACTGCTCCGTGATAAGGGAATCAAGTTCAGCTCGCTCGAGGCAACGGTCCTGGCTCTCGGCATATACGAGGAAACGGGTTCGCTAACCTTTGTTTCAACGACAGAGCGGGACGCCCTGGCGGTGGCTTACCTCATATCGCAGGGAGCGCAGCTGAACATTGTCTCCGATTTCATGTCACGCGAGCTGACGACGGAACAAATAGCAATCCTGAACAACCTTATTGAGAACGCAAAAAAGTACGACATCAACGGCGTCACCGTCGTTATTTCCTCCCTGGCTGTCCCTCATTTTATCCCCGACTTGGCGAATCTGGCTCACAAGATCAGGGAGATGGAGAGCCTTGACGTGCTGTTCCTTGTCGTGCAAATGGGCGACAAGACGCATGTTATCGGCCGCTGCAGGATCCCGGCGGTGAATGTCGGGGAGGTGCTCGAGCAGTTGGGCGGCGGCGGGCATGCGACCGCTGCGTCGGCCGCGATCAAGGACATGACCTACCTCCAGGCGCGCGAGCGACTGATCGACCTTTTGAGAAGGCACATCAAACCGGGGCCGATTGCTCATGAAATCATGACTGCGCCGGTCAAAACCATTCCCTACGGTAGCGCCATAGCGGAGGCGGGCGAGGCCATGACACGTTTCAGCGTCAATGTGCTGCCCGTTCTGCGTGGAGATTCCTATCAGGGAATCATCACCCGCGAGATTGTGCAAAAAGCGCTTTTCCACGGTCTCGGAAAACGGAAAGTCGAGGAGTACATGACGAGCGGTGGACCGGTTGCGACGCCGGACATGCCCATGAGCCAGGTAGAGCGCATCATGATCGAGGAGCACCAGCGCTTTATCCCGGTCCTCGACCGGGGAGGCGAATTAGTGGGGGCAATCACCCGCACCGATCTTCTTCGTTCGCTTCATGAGGAACGGCTCGCGGTGATTCCCGATTCGGAAGAGCTGTCGCCCGGGTCCCTTCGTACGGTAAAGGGCCTGCTGGAAGAGCGGATCATGCCCGAGGTCCGGAACACGCTTAGAATCGTGGGGGAGGTCGCCGATGAAAGCGGCTTCCCGGTCTACCTCGTCGGCGGCATTGTTCGGGATCTTTTTTTGCGGGTGTCGAACCCCGACGTCGATATAGTCGTCGAAGGAGACGGCATAACATTCGCGGGCATGCTTGTGAAAAAGATGGGCGGCCGCATGAAAACGCACCAGAAATTCGGCACGGCCGTCGTCGTGCTGCCCACGGGGCTCAAACTCGATATCGCCACGGCTCGTCTCGAGTATTATGAATCACCGGCCGCGCTGCCCACTGTCGAGCTGTCGTCAATTAAAAAGGACCTTTACCGGCGCGATTTCACCATTAATACGCTGGCGGTGCGCTTAAACCGGAAGCGGTACGGTGAACTCATCGATTTTTTCGGTGGTCTCCGCGATATCAAGGACAAAACCATCCGCGTTCTGCACAGCCTTTCCTTTGTTGAGGACCCCACCCGCGTGCTGCGGGCCGTGCGTTTTGAACAGCGGTTTAATTTCCACCTGAGCAAACACACCCAGAACCTGATAAAGACCGCGGTGAATATGAAGCTCTTTGACCGGCTTGCCGGCGAACGGATCTACACGGAACTTGTTCTGATGTTTTCGGAATCCGAGCCGTTGAAAGTCTTGAAGCGGATGCGGGAGCTGGACCTGCTGAAATTCATTCACACTGGCCTCAAGGGATCCGCTGAGCTTGAACGTCTCTTTACGAATATAGGCGAGACACTCGCGTGGTTCCGGCTGCTCTACCTGGATCTCATCGTGGAAAAGTGGTTTGTCTATTTTCTCGGCCTCTTTGATCGGGTGAAAGATGCGACGGCCGCGGAAGCCCTTGAGCGCCTTGCGGTTCCGATCCGTTTCCGGGAGCGCGTGCACACGGCGCGCACTCGGTCCCGGGAAGTGCTGTTCCTATTTTACAAGGAACCACAGGTTTCCCACAGCCGCATCTATGATCTGCTGTCGCCGCTCGACATCGAGGCGCTTCTCCTGATGATGGCGAAATCAAAGCAGGAACGGGCCAAGAAATATATCTCTCTCTACCTTACCCATCTGCGCAACGTCAAGGTGACCCTCACCGGCGACGACCTCAAACGACTCGGAATCCCGCCCGGGCCAAAGTACCGGAGAATTCTCGGGGAGCTTCTCAATGCGAAGCTCGACGGACTGGTAAGGAGCAAGGAAGAAGAAATCGAGTTCGTGAAAAAGAAAAGCATTTCCGGATAACGTATCCGGCGACAATGCCGTAAACCTCAAGATTGCCTTGACGAACCCTGAAAAATTAGGCATAGTACTTCCATGATCTTCATCAGCCTCTTCGGCGGGATCCTGCTGCTCCTCTATGGAATCAAGCTCCTGAATGACGGGCTCCAGAACGCCATAGGTTCGAAGATCCGTTCGCTGCTCCGCTCCCTGACCAGCAACCGGCTGGCCGCAGTGGGAGGCGGCGCTTTCATTACCGGCCTGATCCAGTCAAGCAGCGCCACGTCCGTCATGCTCGTGGGATTCGTGAGCGCCGGGCTTATGAGCTTCCGCCAAACACTCGCGGTGATGCTCGGCGCCGACATTGGCGCAACCCTCACAGTCCAGCTTATCGCCTTCCATATATACGACTATGCGGTTCTCATCATCGGAATCGGACTGGCCTTCGTGCTTTTCTCAAAAAAGACCATCATACGGAATGTGGGAGAGGGGATCCTCGGGTTCGGCTTCGTCTTTCTGTCCCTCAAAATAATGACCGATGCAATGACGCCGCTCCAGGAAAATGAACTGTTTCGTCTGGTGTTCGTGGCCCTTACGGACACGCCCGCCCTCGGAATTGCGATCTCGGCCCTTTTGACCGGACTCATTCACAGCAGCGCGGCGACCATGGGCATCGCCCTGGTACTTGCCAAGAGCGGCCTGATCCCGCTTAAAACTGCTCTGTACATCATTTTCGGTGCCAATATCGGGACCTGTGCAACGGCACTCATTGCGAGCCTGCGCTCACCGGTGGAGGCGCGGCGCGTTGCCTGGGCCCACATTCTATTCAAGCTGTTCGGCGTTCTGCTCTTTCTGCCCTTCATCGTCCCCTTTCAGGAACTGGTTGCAGCATCGACGACCGACCTGCCTCGCCAGATCGCGAATGCCAATACACTATTCAACATCATCATGGCGATCTGTTTTCTCCCATTCACCGGCCTATTCGCGATGCTCATTACGAAAGTCATTCCGGAGAAGCAAGAAGAAAAGAAATTCGGGCCGTTGTACCTCGATGATCATGTGCTCGGTACCCCGTCGCTCGCCTTGGGCCAGGCAGCGCGGGAAACACTCAGGGCCTCGGACATCGTGCGGGGGATGCTTGTCGATTCAATCAAAACCTTCGAGACGGACGATACCGATGCCATCGCCGGCATCAAGAGCCAGGACAATCTGATCGACCTCCTCGACCGGCATATCAGGCTTTACATTTCCCGGATGTCGTCATCTCATCTCACGGAGTCCCAATCGCGGCGCGCCATGACGGTTCTTGAAGCGTCGAGAAATCTGGAGAGCATCGGCGATATCATCGACCGTAACATCATGCCGCTTGCCATGAAGCGGATCAGCAAGGGCATGACGTTTTCTCGGGAGGGCCTCGAAGAGATCACCCTGTTCCATAAGAAGATTATCGAGAACTTCGATGCGGCAATGTCTTCTTTCGCAGGCAATGACCGCGACCTCGCCGACCGCGTTATACGAAACAAGGAGGAACTCGGCATCATGGAGCGTGAGCTGGTGCAGACCCATCTTGACCGTTTACGGAAAGGATTGCGGGAATCG
>Ga0335079_10006392_pt1 | contig 13486 bp, 9 predicted proteins | sample Lox_Sample_33_FD_206719 | JGI IMG/M metagenome (GOLD analysis project Ga0335079, IMG submission 206719) | Soil microbial communities from Loxahatchee National Wildlife Refuge, Florida, United States - Lox_Sample_3.3 | ecosystem: Environmental > Terrestrial > Soil > Wetlands | place: USA: Florida... | reverse complement strand
CCCTGAGCGCCGGGCTCATTTTGATCTGCGCTTTTGCGATGGTGGGAACGCGGCAGGTGCAGGGAGTGGTGCGGTTCTTCGTGATCCAATCGCTTTTGTTGTCCGCTTCATCGTTTCTTCTAGCTTCGGGTGAGCGTTCGTATCACTTATGGGCGCTCGGCGCAATCACTGTAGTGGCGAAGGTGATCGTGATTCCCTGGGTGTTGCGCAGGACACTGGCCCGCGATCTGTACGTGCGGCGGGAGATCGCCCAAGTCGTGAATATTCCGACATCTCTGCTGCTAGCGCTGGCGCTAGCCATCGCAGCTGAATTAATTGTGGGACCTGCAAGCAAAATAAGCGGAGATCCGGTGATTGCCGTGAATCTACCAATCGGGCTCGCCTGCGTTTTGATCGGCGCGTATTCGCTGATGGCACGGCGGGAAGCGATCCCGCAGTTGATCGGGATTCTGGCCATGGAGAACGGGGCCTTTCTTGCGGGAATCGCGATCGCTGCCGAGCTTCCCTTGATTGCGGAGCTGGCGGTGGCCGTGGATGTGGTGTTGATTGCGGTCATCGTCGGGATTTTGACGGTAGGCATCAAGAAAACCATGGGAACCACGGAAGCGGCCGGACTGAGCGAACTGAAGGAGGAGCCGACGTCATGGCGTTAATCGCGATCGTTTTGGTTCCATTGGTTGCCGCGGGTTTGTGCTGGGTGCCTCCGCTGAGACGTGTGGCGTGGCACATTACTATCATCCTTCAAGGTGCCGAATTTCTTCTGTCGTTATGGATCTGCCGGATCGTAATCGTCGAAGGTCGGGCGGTCGGCTTGTCCCACTGGTTTGAAGCGGATGGACTTGGTGCGCTGGTCCTTGTCGTTGTGAGTTTCGTCTGCTGCATCGCCGCGATTTACTCCGCCGGTTATATGAAACACGACGCGGAACAGCGTCAAAGGTTGTGGTGGTATTATACGAACTACAATCTCTTCGTTTTTGCCCTTGTCGTTGTTCCGGCCCTGGCCGATCCGAATCTGGTGTGGGTTGGGGTTGAGCTGGTTACGTTGTTCTCCGTGTTGCTCGTCGGTTTCGAGAACACGGCCGGGTCGCTCGAAGCCGCGTGGAAGTTCTCAGTCTTGACAATCATGGGAGCGCCTATCGCCCTGCTTGGGTTTCTCGTATTGTTTTGGGCCTACCGGTCCGGCGCGGGAGCAGGTCACGAAACTTGGGAGAGTCTGCGTCTGGCGGCTCCGCTGATGTCGCCCGTGCTGCTGCGGTTATCGTTCGTGCTGGTGTTCATGGGGTTTGGAGCCAAGGCGGGGCTGGCGCCTATGCACACCTGGCTCCCGGACGCTCACAGTCAGGCGCCTACTCCTGTATGCGCTGTATTGTCGGGAGTCAAGACAACAGTCCCCCTCTATGTCGTCCTGCGGTTTCTGGGGATCGTGCTTGCTTCGCCGGAGGCTCGGATGGGTCAATGGATGATCGTCATCGGTCTGATCTCGGTGGCGATTGCTGCGTTCCTGCTGCTGCAAGTTCGAGACTACAAGAGGATGTTCGCTTATTCCACGGTGGAACATATGGGAATCATTCTGACCGCGGCGGGGCTGGCGACGCGGGCCTCGGATTTCGGGGCCGTTTTCCAATTGTTGAATCATTCCATTACGAAGTCGTTGTGCTTTTATGTGGCCGGCTTGGTGCTATTGGCACTGAACACCAGGGAGATCAAGTCGGTAAGCGGGCTGATTCGAATTTCGCCTTTTGCGGGCGGGATGCTGGTGCTGTGCTCGCTGGCTATCGCCGGAGCGCCGCCCTTTCCCATCTTCTTGAGCGAGTTTTCCATCCTTGGGTCAGGAATCCGTGCAGGACATCCCGTGGCAGTAGCCATTCTGGCGGTACTCATCGTTATCGCGTTTATTGGAATCATGATGCACGTGAATCGGATGGTGTTTGGTGTTCCCGAAACGGGACCGACGAGCACACACGTGCAGCTGCCTCTGACATGCCGTATTGGGGTCGTGGCGGCGGTTGTGCCGGTTGTGGTGCTGGGTGTGTATATTCCCGGACCTCTGCATTCCTTGTTGGCGCTGGCCGCGCAGCAACTCGGAGGTCATTGAGATGTCCATAAGTGCTCCAGTCGTTTCTGCGGCGGAACGGGTTGACGAAAGGAAATTGGTGGAGGGAATCCAGGAGCGGTTTGGTCCCGGAGTTTCGATTTCGCGTGGGGAGGGAGGGATTTCAATTTCGATTGCTCTGCATGAGGCGGGGCTGCTTCCGGAACTCTCGAAATGTCTGTTCTGGGAAATGGGATGTTCGTGGGGCGGATTCGTGGCTGAGGAGCATGAATCGCATTGGCGGCTATCGTATGTGTTCCTGGCCAGCAGGCTCGGCTGGATCGAAGTGCTGCTGCACGTGCCCTCGGGTGCGCATCGTATTCCCAGCATCAGTTCGGGAGTCCACGCGGCGGATTGGCATGAGCGTGAAGTGGAGGATCTCTTCGGTCTTTCTTTTGAAGGACATCCGCGTCTGGGTGATTTCATTCTCCACGATCAAGTCTGGCCCGAGGGCGTCGCCCCGCATCGAAAGCCGCACCGGAAAACAATGGACGTGCAGCAAACGCACCTGCGCCACCGGCCGAATCCGGACTGGCGGCCTCTGCTCGTTGTGCAGGACCCAGGCGCCTTCGCGATGCCGGTAGGCCCCGTCTATGAAGGGGGAATTGGGGAGTCGCTCCACTTCCTGCTGGAGACGGTGGGCGAGGATGTGGTGCGCGCGATACCCCGACTGTTCTACAACTTTCGCGCCGTGGAAAAGATTGCCGAAGGCCGGAGCGTTCCGGAAGGCTTGCTGCTCGCGGAGCGATTTGCGGCAACATCTGCCTTTGCGCATTCGATGGGATTTGCGAGCGCGATTGAGAGATTGCGCAACGTAGAGGTTCCGGAGCGTGCAAAGAGACTGCGTGTTGTGTTGGCGGAACTCGAGCGGCTACGGCACCACACTGCGACGATTACGGACATCTGCGGATCCACGGCGCTTGCTGTGGCCGCTTCACAAGCATCCATCGTCGAGGAGGAACTTCTGCGGGCTTCCTGTGCTTTCTCAGGGCACAGATATTTGTTCGGGCTAAACAAAGTGGGAGGGCTGTCGCGAGATTTCGGGGCTATGGCACTTGGCCGGTTACAACGATCCGTGAACGAGGCTGCGGAACGCCTGCATGTACTCGAAGATCGTCTCTACTTTACGAGCAGCTTTCTCGACCGGCTCGAGGATGCAGGGGTGGTGATTCCCGAGAAAGCCAGGGACCTGAATCTCTTGGGTCCGGTCGGTCGCGCGTCGGGCCAGGGTCATGACTTGAGGCAGGAGTGTGCGTACAACGAATACGAAACGTACGAGTTCGAAGTACCACGGGAGAGTGAGGGGGACGGCTATGCTCGCCTTCGTGTACTGTTTCAAGAAGCGTACCAGTCTGCACGAATGATCACGCAGGCCATCGATCGTTTGGAAGCGGGTCCGGTGTTGGTGCCTGAGGACAGAGGCTCGTCGGGAGTGGGAATGGGTTGGGTAGAAGCGCCGAACGGGGCAGCCCTGCATTGGGTGCGGCTCGACAATTCCGGGCGAATCGAGCGCTATCATGCGATGACACCGTCGTTCAACAATTGGCTCGGATTTCACGTAGCCGTTGAGGAGTTTGCCTTTCAGGATTTCCCGATTATTTTGGCGACATTCGGTCTTTCCGCGACCGAATGTGACCGATAGGAGTCGGAGAGTGCGATGAGCTTCTGGTTTTGGCACGGGTTGAAAAACGGAATTCGAACAACTCAATATCCTGTCATGCCGGACTTGACGGTTGGAGTAACGCCGGGACGTCCAGTGAAAACCCTGTTTGCAAATTCGCAGGAGGCGGAGCGTGCGTCCGGGATATGCCCCACGGGGGCGATTGTGTCGCATGGCAACGAATCCGCGGTTCTTCTTGGGAATTGTGTCCACTGCCAGCGGTGCCGGACCAGTCTTCCGCAAGCGATGGATTGGCGGGAGGACTACGAATGGACGATTGGGGGATCGGATCAAAAGGAGTTTGAAGCGTTGCCTGGGGCCTATGTTCGCTCGACGCACATCATGGTAGTCGACGCTGGCGACTGTGGAGCGTGTTTGCGTGAAGTGAAGCAGCTGAACAATCCGTTTTACAACATGCACCGACTGGGGCTGTTCCTGACGGCGACTCCGCGTGCGGCGGATGTGCTTCTCGTGGTCGGTCCCGTAAGCGAAAACATGCGGGGACCGCTGCTGAAGACATACGAAGCGATGCCTACACCGAAGAAGGTAATTGCCGTCGGAGCGTGTGCCATTTCGGGAGGGGTCTTCGGCCACACCTTTATGTCCGCCGGGGGTGTCGGATCTGTGCTGCCCGTCGACCTGAAAGTTCCAGGAGATCCCCCTCCTCCCCTCGCCATTCTTCACGGCCTCCTCGTGGCGACGGGCAGAAAGTCTCCTTCTCGAGAGGAATCGGTTGCGACAGTGGGGGCTTCCGCGTGAGTGCCCAAGAATGGAGCAGTGGTGCGTTGGTTTTGTTTTTCATCCTTGCTCTGCTGGGACTTGTGTTGTGCAAGTTGCTCGGCGGCCATTCCTCGGCGCGAGCGCTTGCGATCCTGAGCAGCGCGTGTTCCCTCCTGATGATGTTGAGTGGCGGCGCGATCTTGGTCGGCGGACATGCCGTCGAGATTCCGCTCTGGAACATTGCGGGCATGGGAGCACTCGGCTTGCGCCTCGACATGCTCTCTGCAATTTTCCTATTCACTGCAGGATTGGTGTACTTGCCGGTTTCGCTGTTCGCGGGAAACCTGGCGCGGCGACGCCTCTATGGGGACTATCCGATTCGAAACTACGGGATGTTGCATTTCGCGCTGATGATCTCGGTTGTGGTGCTGATCAGTGCGGACGGCGCCCTGACGTTTCTTATCGCGTGGGAATGCATGTCGATTCTCTGTTATCTGCTGGTGAACTACGAGCAAAGCCACAGGAGCGACACGCGCGCCGCGTATATCCTTCTGGCCATGGGAGAAGCAGGCTTTTTGGCGGTAGTGGTCGCATTTTTAATCCTGGGAAGAGGGGCGGCCGATTGGTCGTTTGCCGGTTTGGCTGCGGCAGCCGCGCAACTTTCCAATAAATCGGCGTGGGCCGTCTTTCTTCTGGGATTTTTTGGGTTTGGAGTTAAGGCGGGATTGGTTCCGGTGAATTTCTGGCTGCCTCGGAGTTACACGGCTGCCCCGCCAATCTTTGTTCCTGTTCTAGCCGGAGTAACGCTGAATCTGGGTTTCTACGGAATTCTGCGATTAAATGTGCAGCTTGCTCCGCCTCATGACCCCGCGATGGGCATGCTCGCGCTTGTGGTCGGAAGTGTGAGCGCATTGGTGGGCATTCTCTATGCCACGACGGATAACGACATGAAAACGATGTTGGCGCACAGTTCCATCGAGAATGCCGGAATCATCGTTACGGGAATAGGGGCAGCGATGGTTTTCAGCGCTTCGAGAGATCTCGTGCCCGCCGCGATTGCGTTGGTCGCAGCGCTCTATCACATGGTGAATCATTCCGTGTACAAGACTTTGCTGTTTCAGGGAACCGGCGAGATCGAGGCCACCACCGGCACGCGAGAGATGGATCGTCTCGGGGGCTTAGTTCGCGTTCTGCCGGTCGTGTCCGTAATTTTTCTAGTGGGCTGTCTTTCAATTGCAGCCGTTCCTCCTTTCAATGGATTCGTGAGCGAATGGCTGACACTGCAATCCTTGTTGCGCAGCGCGGTGCTGGCGTCTCCTGGCGTACGGATTCTCTTCGCGCTGTGTGGGGCGGCGCTCGCGCTGACGGCTGCGCTGGCAGTGACGTGTTTCGTGAAAGTGTACGCAATGAGTTTTTTAGGTATCCGCCGAGGCAACTGGCACGGGCACGCTCGCGAGCGAGCGCATCCTCCGCGCGCCGCGATGGGCTATCTTGCGGTGGCGTGCCTGCTGCTGGGAGTGCTCCCGACCTATGTGGTCCCGGTGTTGAACCTGGCGGTTCAGCCTCTCACAGGGGCGAGCGCCGCGGAGGCTCTTGTGCCGCCATTCTTCACGGCAACAGCCGAAAATCGGCAATTACCGCCTGCGTTTCTTGAGGACTTCCATAATCTCGGAGCGCAAAGCGGCCGAAGCTGGATCCCGGGCCGCGGGTTGGTGCTTCTGGTGCGTGGGTCGGAACAAAATCCAGTCGTTTTTGCGGCTTCACCAGCGTACAGCCTTGTGGCTTTGGTGATCTTTCTGGTCGTCGCCTGGGTGGTTGTGAGCCGGGCCACGAGAAAGCGCACGCTTGCTAGAAAAGAATTGTGGGCCGGGGGGATTCCGAAGCTGTTGCCGGAAATGAGTTACACCGCAACGGGATTTTCCAATCCTGTACGAGTCGTCTTTCAAGCCATCTTCCGGCCCAACATCGTCGAAGACACCCGGGAAACGGTTGCGGTGCACTTCCGAACCGCGATTCACCGGCGGCGGGAAGAAACCCATCTGGTGGACCGGTTGCTTTTCCATCCCGTGGGCGACGCCATCAATTGGACCGCGAGATTCTTGGCCGGCATGCACCACGGACGATTGAATGCCTATGTGGCCTACAGCGTGGGCTTCCTGCTCGTCCTGCTACTGCTCTTCCGCCTGTCCTAGGGGATTGAATGCTGCGCCGCGCGCCCATGGTTTCCTTGCATTATTTCGCGCGGCAATGTTGATCGGAGAGGACGCGGCTCTCCTCACACAGGGCGTTTTGACTCGGGCTTCTCCATTGGGATTAGTCTTGGATGGGAAGATACGAAGTAATGTGAAAGTCGCTAGGCCATGTGACAACTCCGTATGCATCGCCCCAAATGCCGTCAAAGATACGTCCGTTATCGATGGCCACCCAATGCCAGCTTGAGGAGCGAGTCGAATGTACTTGGGCTATGGCGAGCTTAGGGAGATTTCTCGCATCTTTGATGGGAAGGCAACGGTGCGGGCAAAGAAAGCCATACTGATCGAGGACGCGAGCCAACTCGCGGGTAGTGGTGTGACGCGTGTGACCCACGCGCTGAGTGACTTCTTCCACGGGCCTTCCGGTGATCACGGCAACGGCAACTTGGCCGGAAGTGCGTTTTGCAGGGTCTTGTCGATACCATTGGCGCATTTCCGGCACTCGCAGGTCCAATTATGTACTGAGTTAGATAGACTTGTCCGGAATGAGAGACGCCGACGGTCCGGGTGTCGGTTGACTTCTCCGGTGAGCCGGATAGTATGGTCGAGGAAGGCCAAGGAGTTCGGCCTCAACTGCTGTCTCACCCACCGGCCGGGACAGATGATGACTCCTGACAAGGATTCTTGCCTCGGAGTCATGTCCCGCGGCATCGATCCCTGAAAGTTCTAAACGTGGAGGCGCCATGAACACAGTGGGCTTGGCGCTCATGATCGTTTTCGGCCTGTGCGCGGCGGGCGCTGTCTTGGGACTTGCAGTTCCGGAGCGCTGGAATCCAATAGTGCTGGCCTGGGCTGGATCGTTCGCGGCTCTTTCCGGTTTGTGGGCTAGCAGCACGGTGCTGTTGGGCGGAGCGTTTCGCGGTGAGTTATGGACCCTTCCCTCGCTGGGGACGTTGAGCATCTCGCTCGATCGCTTGTCCGCTTTTTTTCTGTTCATTTCGGCGATTGTGGTTCTGGCCAGCTCCGTCTTTTCCCACCAATACATGAAAAGGTATGTAGGGCATTACAAGCTGTCTGCTTTTACGGCCTGGTACTTACTGTTATTCGCGTCCATCACGTGGATCCTAGTGGCCGATGACGTCCTGGGATTTTTATTGGCCTGGGAGGTGATGTCCATTCTTACGTACCTACTTGTGAACTTCGAGCACCAACGGCCGGAAACGAATCGCGCGGGCTACCTGATGCTGGCGATGGGCGAGGCTGGATTTTTGGCTGTTGAGGTGGTGCTCCTGTGGTTGGGCATACGGGCCGGGGCATTCGATTTTGGCGCTCTGCGCACGGCTGGCGCCGAGCTCGGACAAGTCGGGAAATGGGCCTTCTTCCTGCTGACATTCTTTGGCTTTGGGATCAAAGCGGGGCTCGTGCCGTTAAACAGCTGGCTACCGCGCGCTCATCCCGCAGCGCCGGCCAATGTGTCCGCAATCCTCTCGGGGGTCATCCCGAACCTGGGTCTCTATGGAATCATTCGCATGAATCTCGATCTTGTGCCCATGGGAATGTTGGGAGTGGGCCTAGTAGTCCTCATTGTCGGCACGGTGTCCGCGTTGGTGGGAATTCTCTACGCCACGACGGAAAGCGACCTCAAAGCTCTTCTCGCGCACAGCTCGATTGAGAATATCGGTATCGTCACCATCGGGCTCGGTGCCGGAATCATTTTCGCATCTGAGGGCCGCCATGTGCTCGCCGGGATGGCCTTCGTGGCGGGCTTTTATCACATGCTGAATCACTCGCTCTACAAGGCCCTGCTCTTTCTGGGTGCTGGTGCGGTCGACGATCGCGCCGGAACACGGGATCTGGACAAGCTGGGCGGGTTGCTTCATGCGATGCCCTATACCGGGTTCCTGTTCCTCATTGGTTCGCTGGCCATCTCTGCTGTGCCGCCACTGAACGGCTTTACCAGTGAATGGCTGACGTTGCAGACTTTGCTCCGCAGTGCCGAACTTCCCTCGCCAGCATTGCGTCTGGTATTCGCTCTTTGTGGCGCCGTACTCGCTCTTACGGCGGCCCTAGCCGTGACTTGTTTCGTGAAAGCGTTCGCGATGGGTTTTCTCGGCAAGTCTCGCCTGACACGAAAGGAACGGGGAGTTACTGAGATGCACGCCTCGGCCGTGGGCGCGATGGGTTTCTTGGCGCTCTTGTGCTTGGCGTTGGGGTTGTTTCCGACCTATGTGATTCCGGCGTTGAGTCAGGAACTACGGCCATTGATTTCTCCCGCTGCGGTAAATGCGCTTGTGCCGGCATTCTTCGCCACGAATGCGGCGCACAAGGATCTGCCGCAAGCCTTCGCATCGGATTTTCGCGCGTTGGGAGCGCAAGTTGGACAGGACGTTTTGCCTGGAAGAGGACTTGTTGTGCTGCATAGGGGCGGCCCGAAGAACCCTGTCGTCTTCGCGATGTCGCCGACCTATGCGGCTGTCGCATTGGCGATTTTCCTTTTGTTGGTGTGGGTTCTGACGGTAGCCAGCACGAGAAAGCGCACGCTTACCAGAAAAGAATTGTGGGGAGGGGGAATTCCCAAGCTTCTGCCACAGATGAGCTATACGGCGACAGGATTTTCCAATCCCGTGCGGGTCGTATTTCAGGCGATTTTTCGGCCCAACATCGTTGAAGACACGCGAGAAACGGTAGCGGTCCATTTCCGGACAGCAATTCATCGACGAAGGGAAGAAACGCATCTTGTGGATCGGCTGGTGTTCCACCCGATGGGAGATGCGGTGAGTTGGCTCGCGCGACTGCTGGCTCGAATGCACCATGGACGGCTGAACGCCTACGTGGCGTACTCTCTCGGATTCCTGCTGATTCTCCTGCTCCTGTACCGGCTGTCCTGATCGGCTGCACCGTCGTCCAGTTGTCTGATTGGCGCGCCCAGTTGACTTTCGCTCCGCGTGGGCTACTATGTTTGCGAAGGCCAAGGAGTTCGGCCTCAACTGCTGTCCTGCCAATTGCCGGGACAGATGATGACTCCTGACAAGGATTCTTGTCGCGGAGTCATGTCAACCGGCGAGAATCCTCAAAACGAAGGGCTCGTCACGGGTACGCCCTAGAGCGGACTCGCATGATTCTCGGCCGAATGGTGTTTCTAAGGCCAAGCGACACGCATAGAAGGAAGGAGGCAAATCTTTCTAGAAAGCGTGACTTCTGATTGTAATGGCAGCTGCTGTCGTTGTGCGAGGAGCCACTCCAATGACTGATACGAACGTGGTGGAGAGAAAAGCAAACGGCGCGAGTTTGGACGAAAACAGGCTCGAGATGGCGGTGCTGGCGAGCGTCATCAATGACCGGGCTCTTTTCCTGAAAGCATTGGATGGAGGTTTTGATGCTTCACTGTTCCGCTCCACAACAGGCAAGCTGCTTTCCTCCTTGCTGATCGAGGTCATGGATGAAGGGGTGCAGGGAGTTGACCTGCTGGTGCTGCGAAGCAAGTTGCAAGAGCGGGGACAACTCTCGCCGCAAGTAGTGCAGTATCTCGAGGTATTGTCCCGAATCTCGCCCCAACCCGCGGAACGCTTCGGTTCATACATCGACTTCTTACGGGAGAGAGCCAGCCGTGAGGTTATCGGGTCTCTCGCAAAAGAAATGGAGAGCTTTGCGTGGAACCACGATTCGAGACATGGCCAAGTATTCGAATTTGCCGAGCATTGTGTTCAGCGGTTGATGAAACTGCAGCGGTCGCGAGTGCGGAAGCGGTTGGTGCCTCTGAATGAGTCCGTGCGCGAAGCGATGACGGAACAAAAAACGGAAACGCAGGAAACGAAAGCGGTCCTCGGGTACTCCCTCGCGCCATTCGTCCGCCTGGAGCATGCGCTTTCCGGTTTGCGACGAGGATTCTATTACGGGCTAGCGGGCGCCCCGCGCAGGGGAAAAACGAATTTCGCGTTGCACCTGGCGGCTCAGGTGTCTGGCAATCATCAAATCCCGGTTCTCTTCTATTCGTGGGAGCAGACGAGGCGCGTCTTGAGCGCCCGCTTGATCGGCAAGGAGTCGGCGATAAATCCGACGCAAATGCTAACAGGGGGGCTGGGGGGTGACACAGAAACTCTCGACCGGCTGGCCAAGGGTCTGGCGCGAGTGCAGAGATATGGGCGGTCGTTGTTCGTGGTGGAAGGGTCTCGCCAGGATACTGTAGAGCGCATTCGCGCAACCGCTTACAACGTGATGCACGACTTCCGAACGGATCGGGTGGCGATTTTTCTCGACTACCTGCAGAAAGTTCCATTGCAAATGCCGGTCGCCGATCCGCGGGCGCGCGTCGATGAAATTTCGACGGGACTCGCGGATCTGAGCCTGGAGCTCGATTGCCCGGTGGTGGTGATCTCCGCGATCGACAAGGAAGGGTGCCGGCTCGACGATGAACCCGCGGGAGACGCCGACCTCGACGAATTACTTGACCGCCCGCGCCCATCGATGCATCACTGCACGGGCGGAGGGGACATCGAATACGACCTCGACGTGGCCATGGTGCTTTCCAAGGACTGGGCGGGAACACAGCAACTTGCCGAATTGCTGCAGAACAAGGCAGGCCGCGCCACGGTTCCAAAGGTCGACCTGTTGAATTTGCACATCGACAAGAACCGGGACGCGCCGCAGGAAGTCAGCCAGGCCATTCAATATGCATTCTTCGTGCACGAAAATCGTTTTGTGGAAGTGGATTTCAAGCAGGATGCAGAGCGGCAGGCGGACTTTCGTGGTTTTGCCCGGGCGCAGGAGATTTTTGAGTTCCTTGTCTCGCACGGGCAATTGCAGGTTCCCGCTGCGGCGGTTCTGCGATAGTGAAGGAATGGGAAACGTTGTCGTGAAGATTGTGATCATTTCCGACCTGCACGCAAATGCGGAAGCGCTCGCGGTCATTCCGGATGACTACGACCAGCTCTGGGTTCTCGGAGACTTGGTTAACTACGGGCCGAATCCGAGGGAGGTCGTGGAGTTTGTGCGCGATCAGGCTTCGCAGGTTGTACGGGGCAATCACGACCACGCCATCGCGTGTGGAGATGACCCGCGATGTGTGGGGCGCTTTCGCGAATTGGCGGAAGCCACGAGACGATTTACGGAGAACCGCCTAGCACCAGCGGACCGGGGATATCTGGGCGGTTTGCCGCTGCAGGTCGAATTGCAAATAGACCAAACGCGATTCTGGCTGTGCCACGCACTGCCTTCCGATCCCCTGTTTGGATACGCGCCTGGTGACTCGCCGCGATGGCGGCAGGAATGCGAGCGCCTTCACGCCGACATCCTTCTGGTCGGTCATACGCACACGCCTTTTTTGAAAAAATTCGGCCACTGCCTCGTGGTCAACCCCGGAAGCTTGGGGCAGCCAAAGAACCGAAATGGGCTGGCATCCTACGCGGTCTGGGAGGACGGAAACCTGAGCCTGCGTCAGACCGCCTATGCCCTCGAAATCACCGTCGCCAAGGTGGAGGCGATGCCCGTAGAGGAAGGAATCCGAAAGGACCTCGTGACCCTGCTGCGGACGGGGCACCTCCCGGAGAGTGCATCCCTGGACGGAACTTCCGTTCCGCCGCAGACAAGACCCCTCGCCTGCTAGAAAAACGGAGCGCGATATGGCGGACGCATGGAACAAACGAATGGGAGATGGCGACAGCGCTGGCCGCAAGAGCGAGATTCCCAAGATACTCGTCATTTCCGACATTCATGGAAACTTCGAGGCGCTGAAGGCCGTGCCCGATGACTACGATGAGCTCTGGGTGCTCGGGGATCTTGTGAACTACGGCCCACAACCGGCGGAAGTAATTGACTTCGTTCGCAGCAAGGCAACGCTGGTCGTGCGTGGAAATCACGATGACGCGGTGGCTTTTGATCGCGACCCACGATGCTCACCTGCCTTCCGGCGAGCCGCGGAAGAGACTCGAGAATACACGGCCTCAGTTTTGAGCCCGGAAGACAAGGCATATCTCGCGGAGTTGCCGCATTACCGCTGGGTGCGGCGCGGCAGGTGGACCTTCTACGCTTGCCACGCCGCGCCTTCCGATCCTCTTCACGTTTACCATCCGCCCGACGCACACGCCTGGGAAATGGAGGCTTCGGTGGCTGGAACGGATTTTCTCCTGGTAGGGCACACCCATATTCCGTTCACCTCACAGGTGGGGGACCAAGTCATTTTGAATCCTGGAAGTCTTGGGCAGCCCAAGACGGGGAGTCCCGCTGCGAGGTACGCGGTTTGGGAGAAGGGGTCGGTGACACTGAAGAGTCGCAACTATCCTGTTAAGAAAACGGCGGAAAGGATCCGCGCGATGCCGGTGTCCGAAGAGACAAAGGAATTCTTGATCCGGGTCCTCAGATCCGGAGGGGTACTGAAGTCCATAGGAGAGAAAAGTCATGTCTAGGATTAAGGAAATTGACGCACTGGAAATCCTGGATTCGCGTGGGAATCCCACCATCCAGGTGACGGCGGAACTGGAAAGCGGAGCCGTGGGCATGGCGAAAATCCCGTCGGGAGCATCGACGGGCAAACGCGAAGCGGTGGAGCTGCGAGATGGGGACAAGAGACGTTATGGGGGCAAAGGAGTGCGGAAGGCGGTGGCTAACGTGCGGGAGATCATCGCTCCGTACGTCAAGGGCCTTGGTACGGTGCACCAAGAGGCGCTGGACGATGGTCTCGTGGAGTTGGATGGAACTCCCAATAAATCGAAGCTCGGTGCAAACGCCATCCTTGGCGTATCGCTAGCCGTGGCGCGCGCCATCGCTCAGGAGAAGGGCGTGCCACTCTACAGGCACCTCAACGAATCGAGCACGTACATTTTGCCG
>Ga0335079_10006391_pt1 | contig 13487 bp, 10 predicted proteins | sample Lox_Sample_33_FD_206719 | JGI IMG/M metagenome (GOLD analysis project Ga0335079, IMG submission 206719) | Soil microbial communities from Loxahatchee National Wildlife Refuge, Florida, United States - Lox_Sample_3.3 | ecosystem: Environmental > Terrestrial > Soil > Wetlands | place: USA... | reverse complement strand
CAAACGCCATCTGCCGACGATTCAGCCGCGGTGTTGAATGATATGCAGCACCTCAAAGACCAGATAAAATCCGGCATGGATTTCCTGGATCTGGCCAAAACTTATTCTGACAACCCTGTCACCGAGGCCTTTTTCAAGCACGGCGAGATGAGCAAAGTGAAGGACGATGCGGTTTTCTCCGCGAAAAAAGGGGATGTTGTTGGTCCAATCATTGATGCCGATGGGTATCACCTCATCAAAATTCTTGATGAACGTCAGGGCAAGACTGAATTTGTCAGGGCAAGCCATATTCTCCTTAACCTGGTAACCGGACCCGATAGTGTCGCTGTCATCAAAAAGGCGAAGGAACTTGCGAAGGAAGCAAGATCAGGCGCAGATTTCGCTGAACTTGCCAAAAAGTATAGTCAAGACTTTGGGGCTGCAACATCGGGTGGCGACTTGGGCTGGGCATCCAAAGGGACGTGGGTCAAACCCTTCGAAAACGCTGCGTTCAAAGCAAAAGTAGGCGAGGTCGTTGGACCTGTGAGAACACCATTCGGATGGCACATCATTAGAGTCACCGGTAGGGACAGCCGGGAGGTCAAGATCGCAGACCTCGTAGAAAAGGTCAAGGCAAGCAACAAAACGATGGACGATGCCGTCGGTATGGCGACGGATTTTGCGTCGTTATCGAAGGATGAGGGATTCGAAAAGTCTGCGGAACTGAGCCACTATCAGATGCTGCAAACGCCTTCCTTTCCAAAGGGGACCTACGTCCCCGGTGTCGGGATGAACGATGCTGTCATGAGCTTCGCATTTTCGAAGGATGTGGGGTCGATTAGCGATCCAATTTCGATTTCGAATGCGGTGGCTGTCTTTAAGATCACCGATGTGCGCGAGGACGGGGTCCGACCTTTCAATGAGGTAAAGAATACAATCCGCATCCCGGTATTACGATTGAAAAAGCTCGCAAAGATCAAAGATCAGGTTGATCAATTCTATGCCACGCTCACGCCGACATCCGATCTCCTCGCGGCGGCAAGCAAGCTGCAGGATGTCACTGCGATGCGCACGGGCTCGTTCACTCCATTGGAATCAGTGAATGGAGTGGGTCGCGACCCAAAGTTCATCGGCGAAGCCCTCTCGCTGAACCTGAACGAGATTTCCAAACCAATCGACGGTCTCCGCGGGTACTACATCATCAAACTCGTTGCGAAGACACCCTTCGACAGCGCGCGCTATTCCGCAGAACACAATACTCTCCGCGATCAAATTCTCCAGGAAAAGAAGAGCAGATTGATTTCCGATTGGATGACTGCTTTGCGCGCCAAAGCGGACATCGTCGATGATAGAGAAAAGTATTACCGATAGTTGCCGGTATCGGTTACGCGAGGACGCGGCGGCTGACGAGCCTCATCGCACTGGTTTGCCGATACCTTCTCTGAAATGCCGCCATCTCCTCACCGACATTCCTTCTTTCCGCGGAGCAGCATCGCAGCATTCTCGCCGGGAGTCCGATAAACCAGACACAGTCAACATCGTCGACCGCGACCTTGAGTTGGATTACAGAACCGATGCTGTACCTCAGTGAACAATGATTCCCATAGCGCGGACCACCTCCAGACACAGCCGCTTTATGTGGCTTCAAATTGCCTGCAAGACGATGGAGGAGGGGGGATGAACCCCTCACGGGTCGCAGGCTACAATCGCGTCCCATGCTGAGCAATGCGTGATGCGCTGCCAAAGTGTCCTAGCCACTGAATTCTCTTGGATACGAAAAACGAAAAAAAGAGTCTGATTTTTCTTACGGGCTTCATGGGAAGCGGGAAGAGCACGATCGGACCGATATTGGCGAATGCTTTGGGCTGGGAATTCGTCGATATCGACAAAAACATTGAACGCAAGGCTCATCAAAGAGTCGTCGATATTTTTGCGGCGAAGGGCGAGCAGTTGTTTCGGCAACTTGAGCACGAGGCCTTGCTGGACCTGGTGTCACTCGAAGAGTGTGTAGTTTCATTGGGTGGGGGAACGCTGACGACGAAAGAGAACTTTGAGTTCATACGCCAGAACGGCATCATCGTTTACCTCCAGCTCGCCCCGGACAAGATACTTCAGCGTGTGAAACACAAGACCGATCGGCCGATGTTGAAAGACGGAAGTGGAAAGCCTCTTGAAGGGGAAGAGCTTCGGACGCGGATCGATGGACTCCTAAAAACGAGGGAACAATATTACTCCAAGGCGGATATTATTATTCCGGCAGACACTATGAAGGTAGGGCCAACGGTTGACGAAATAGTCAAAAGGCTGCGAGGATTGTTGCCCTGAATGGAAAGAATCCCATGATCCTCAAACAAATAGAAGTAAACCTAGGCGAACGATCCTATCCTATCTATGTCGGACGTGGAATGCTTTCTGACCTTTCTACGACGTTGCAGGCGCGGGAGATCAACGGCAGGATTGTTCTCATGACCGACAGCAATGTTGCACCGATCTATCTCATGCCCCTCAGGAAGCAGCTTCGACAAGCCGGTCACGATGTCGTTTCTCTCATTCTTCCTCCTGGCGAGGGACAAAAGAGCCTGGCCCGGGCCGGCAAAATATTCACTGAGATGTTGAAAGCAGGAGTGGACAGGAAGTCAGTCATTGTGGCACTCGGCGGAGGCGTTATCGGCGATCTCGCTGGCTTTGTTGCGGCGACGTTTCAGCGCGGGATTCCCATTGTTCAGATGCCCACGACCCTCCTTGCGCAGGTCGACAGTTCGGTCGGGGGGAAGGTTGCTGTGAATCATCCGCTCGGGAAGAACATGATCGGCGCTTTCCACCAACCTTCGTTTGTCTGGGCGGACTCGGAATATCTTGCGACGTTGCCCTACCGCGAGATCGTCTGTGGAGTTGGAGAGATCGTGAAATATGGCCTTGCCTGGGATACGGAATTGTTTTCGTTTTTGGAATCCCATCTCGACAAAGTGCTGACGCTGGACCGGGAGTCGACATCGCACGTCCAGTTGCGGTGTCTTGAGATCAAGTCAGACATCGTCTCAAAGGATGAGAGAGACACCGGGCTCCGTGCTCTCCTCAACCTCGGTCATACCGTCGGGCACGCCCTGGAGGCTGCTGGAAACTACGGATTCCTCAAACACGGCGAAGCTGTTCTCTTCGGAATCAAAGCAGAGAGCTTCATCGCGAAGGAACTCGGTATGATTTCTGAAGACGTCTACTTGCGGATTGTGGAACTGGTCAATCGAATTCCCATCAAGGTCGGCGTACGCCGTTTGAAGAGCGCAGATATTCTCCGGATGATAAGACGCGACAAAAAATCAGTTGATCGTGGAACGCGCTTTGTCCTGCCCACTCGAATCGGGGAGGCAACGATCGTCGATCACGTTGACGAGAAGCTTGTCGCGGAATCGGTCAAGCAGCTTTGGAAGGCGAATACATGAGTTTGGCGGGTGCCGGACGTACCGTGAGCCGCTGAGAAATGTCAGTGCCTGTGGATTTGCAGCAATGACAGTTCAGCGCTGATTCCTTTTCCTCCCTCAACACCCCAGGGTTGACGTTAACTACCAGGAAATTTTGCTTTTCGTCGTGGGATCCCGCTCATCATTCCAATGGGCACTGGTGTGCTTGTTGCAGAGGGGTAGGGGGTACTTTGCATTGAAGATCTCGGTCATCTTGTTCGGGCACCACTCGCGTGCTTTCATCTTGGTATCAACGCAAACGGTATCGGTGATGACGCCCTGTGGTTGTTCGAAATCGTTGGTGGGCATGTTGATCTTGGGGTCTCCGTACACATATGCCATGAACTTGCCAAAGATCGGAGCCGCCGCTCTGCCACCCTGGCCATTGGCCGAACCAAACTTTATCTGATTGTCGTCGAACCCAACCCAAACTCCGGCGGCGAGTTGCGGAGTAAAGCCGACAAACCACGCATCCGCAAAATCGTTTGTCGTCCCGGTCTTGCCGGCCGCCGGCACTCCGTGGAGATAGTTCCGTACTCTATGACCGGTGCCTGACGGATCGTTCACCACTCCTTCGAGCAGATTTGTCATGATGTAGGCGGTTTCTTTGCTGAGGGCTTCGTGCTTCTCCGGCGCGTCTTCTTCAATGACATTCCCGTCCTTGTCTTCGATTCTCAGGATGGCAATTGGATCGACAAGAACACCCTCGTTGGGGTAGACGCCGAACGCAGACGTCATTTCGAGGGGACTGACCAACGGGGTACCCAGGGCGATTGAAGCATAAGCCGGCACCGGAGAATGAATGCCCATGCGATGTGCATATATTGAGACTTGTTCCGGTGGCGCAATGGACAAAATTGCCCGAACTGCAATCAGGTTGATGGACCGAGTAATCGCTTCCCGGATGGTATACTTGCCGCCAATATCACCGTCGAAATTCCCCGGTTGCCACAACGTCCCGTCGGGCATCGGTATTGTCACCGGTTGATTCAGTAATTCGTACGTCACAGGGTATCCATTGTCGATCGCGACGGTGTAGACAAACGGCTTGAAGGCTGATCCCGGCTGACGACGGATCTGGGTCACATGATTGAGTCCGTAGCGAAATGCAGCGTAATTTCTTCCGCCGACCATGGCCAGAATGTGACCGTTGTGGGGATCGATACAAACGAACCCGACTTCGATGGTCTTCGCAATCTTTTTCACGGTGTCGATGAAGGCCGGGCTGGATCTGAGGACATTTGCGATGCTGTCCCTTTCTTCCTGTGTTTTCGCCACACGATATGATTCGTCATCGTGGATGCATTTTTCCACATTCTCCTGGAGAATTTCCGGATACTTGTTCCAGTTCCACGTCGTGTCAAAAGCTTTTTGGAATTCGTCGAGATGTTCTTCCACAGCACGGTTGGCGTACCTTTGCATTCTGCTGTCGAGTGTTGTATAAATTCTCAAACCATCCCGATAGGGATCGAAGTCGTACTGCTCAGCCTTCTTAATAAGGATTTTGCGGATCCATTCCGTGAAGTGAGGGGCTATGCCGGTCGCGATGTCTGCATCATATTTGAAGTCCGGTATTTCTGCGTGGTACTGATCAGCGCTCGCCTGCGTTATCAGTCCATCCTTCACCATCTGTCCGAGAACCACATCTCTGCGCTTCAGCGCGCGATCGAGGTTCGTGATGGGATCGTAATAGCCCGGACCCTTCAGCATTCCAATGAGCAAGGTGTACTCCGGGACGGTCAATTGCGAGGCGGATTTTCCAAAGTATGTTTGGGCGGCAGACTCGATGCCCGACGCTCCTTTCCCGAAGTAGGAGACGTTCAAGTAGAGCTCGAGTATTTCGCGTTTTGTGAAGTTGCGCTCAAGTTGCACGGATGTGATGAGCTCGCGAAACTTTCGTGTGATCTTGTTGAAAAGCCCCTTGTCTCCTCTTGACTTTAGATTGTACAGATTGCGGGAGAGCTGTTGCGTAATTGTGCTCGCGCCTTCCCGGTCCAGGTTCAACGCGAGGATGTTCTTCACCATCGCTTTGAACACGCGAGCCATATCAACTCCCCAGTGGTGATAAAACTGCTTGTCCTCGGTAGCAATGAGCGCCCCGGCGAGTCCTTTCGGGAGTGTGTCGAGCGGGACCCACGTTCGGTTCCGGTAATATAGTTGGTCGATGACTTCGCCGTCAGCAGAATAGATCTTCGAGGCGAGATCTGGTTTCGGGTTCTCCAGGCTTTCAAAGGTTGGCAGCCCGGAAATGATGAAGGAAACATACCACCCGGCAGCAACGACCAAGACGACAGCACAAGCGGAGATGATAAGTGTCCTGCGGCGTGACAAGGCGTCTTTCTTCAGAAGGATGCGCTTACGATACTCGGGATCGTTGAAATATCGTCGCATTTCCTCCGAACTATAATTTGCTTTTGCCATCTGACTCTGTGAATTGTCTCGCGGACGTCCGCGTCAACGCTGCGCGAATCCTATGAAACCGGTTGAGGGTTGTGAAATGGCTTGTGCTTGTGTGGATGACGGACAGGCTCTCCCCACTTTTTCAGCTGTATCTTGTTGCCATCAAAGACGGCGTACGTATATTCCTCGAGCCAATCACCTATATTGACGTAGACCCCCCGGTCGAGTTCCCTGAACAGCGATTGGTGATTGTGCCCCATGATCACCACGTCGAACCCTTCCGCGATCTTTTTTCGGGCAAATTCAATCATGTCGTTTCCCTCAAACGCCTTTTTTGACGTATACGCACGACTTTTTCTTGAAGACCACCGTGCAATCCAACTCGTAATATCCGGATGGATCAGCGAGAAGAGGAAAATATTGAATCTGTTTCGAAGGATGCGCTTGAGAATCCTGTAGCCTGTGTCGTTCTTGAGCAGCCCATCACCATGGTGCAGGAAAAATCTCTTACCGCCGATCGTTCTCTCAATAGGGTCGGCGTACACCGTGATGCCAAGTTCTTCGGGCAAGTAGCTTTTCAACCAGAAATCGTGGTTCCCCGCGAGATATGAAATCTGGATTCCGCGGTATCGTAACTCTCCGAGCTTCGCGAAGAGTCGAAAATAGCCTTTTGGAACGACGGACTTGTATTCGAACCAATAGTCGAAGAGGTCGCCCAAGATGAAGAGTTCCTTCGCATCCTGCTTGACCATGTCCAGAAATCGTATGACGCGTTGTTCTCGTTTGAGGTCATCCTGCTTTGTGCCAAGACCAAGGTGAACATCGGAAAAGAAATATGTCTTGCGATGAACGGACGCGGGTCGTTTTTCAAACGACATTCAGGGACTCCATGAAAGCCGAATGTTAGATAGCGAAAAAAAAAGGGAAAATCAAGGAAGGTTGGTGCGCCAGGCGTCCGGCGGAGAAAGAGGGAGGTTGACGATGAACGTGCTCCCTTTCTTCTCGCGACTTCTGACTTCAATGGTCCCGTGATGCGCTTCTGCAATCCACTTCGAGATGGAGAGCCCAAGACCGCTCCCCGGCGCCGCTCCGTTGTGAGTACGATTCACGCGATAGAACCGCTCGAAGATCTTCTCCTGGAGCTTGCGAGGAATTCCGATCCCCGTATCTCTGACGCTGACCACGGCTGTACCGTCGTCCTGTTCAAGAGAAAGCGAAATTTTACCGTGTGATGGTGTATACTTTACCGCGTTATCAATGAGATTCAAAAACAACTGCTTCAATCTTGTTGCATCACCGTTGATCGAGACTGATTCACAACGCGTCAATTTGACGGTTATGTTCTTCGGCTTGGCGAGCAGCCTGGCATCCTCAAACAGTTCTTCAATCATTGAATCGAGGTGAACGGGCTCAAAATTGAAGACCAGTCGCCCGGAGTCTGATTTCACGAGCGTCATAAGGCTGTCGACAATCGACGAGAGGCGGATGAGCTCATCGTGGGTGCTGCGGAGAAGGTCCCGTGTGGTTGCCGGCAACCGGGCGCTGCGCAGGGCTACCTCGATCTCGCCGCGCATAATTGTCAAGGGTGTCCGCAGCTCGTGCGAAGCATCTGCGGAGAACTGCTGGATTTCGGCGAAGGATGCCTGTAAGCGGCTTATCATGTCATTGAACTGTTCTGTCAACCGGCCGATTTCATCGTCGACGTGGTGCGTCGGCAGTCGTTTGTTCATATTCTGTGCGGTTATCTCGCGTGCGGCACGTGTTACGGTGTCGACCGGCCTGAGAGATTTATGAGCAAGAAACCATCCGCCTATGACGGAAATCAGCAGTGTCAACGGGACGAGGAAGCGATAACTCGCAAACAAGTTGTCGAGCACTTCGTTGACCGGGTCCAGGGGATAGGCGACATAAATCTTCACGTGATCGTTCTGAGTCACGGCGAGGCGAAAATCCTTCTTGTCTTCACCTTCTATCGTCGTCAAATTAATTCTCCCATACGGGATCAGGCTGTCGGGGTAGTGGATCTCCTGTTTGCCGAGGCTCAGCGAGCGATACAGCAACTGGCCGTTCCTGTCGACAATCTGAATGAAATGACGCCGTGGACTGAGAAGGGTGTGCTGATAGATCTGGTTCCACATTGCGTCCACCTGTTCGCGTTCCTCGGGTGTAACGTCTTCGTCGGTCGAATCCTCGGACTGGGTCGCTTCCTGCTTGAGCTTGTTCAGTTCCAGAAGAGCAGACTTTGTGAGCTTGATCTTCTTGGCAGTCGGTTCGATAAAGTCGTTCACCCATTTGATTTCGCTTCGGAGAGACCGATCAAGATTGCTTTCCAGCGTATCCCGAAGTACTAGGTATCCCGTGAGCCCGGAGCCCAATAATGTGGCGGCAGACCAAACGGCGTACCAGATGGTCAGTTTCGTCCGGATGGAATGGAAGAATCTCATTTCATGCTCTTAGATTGGCCTTTTTCAGCACAGAAATAGCCCTTTCCACGCTCGGTGTGGATAAGCTTGACAGAGAACCCATTGTCGATTTTCTTCCTGAGGTGATTGACGTACACGTCGACGATATTGGTGCCAGGGTCAAAATTGAATCCCCAGATTTCCTTCGAGAGCTGCGTGCGACTCAAGATGACCGTGGGGTTTCTCAGGAAGAATTCAAGAAGGGCATACTCGCGGGTTGTGAGCTCAATCTCTGCCCCGCCGCGCGAAGCTTTGTGCGAAACAGTATCCAACTGCAAATCTGCAAGCTTCAAAATTGTTTTGTTCTGAGACCCCCTGCGCAGGTGAGAACGAACCCGCGCCAAAAGTTCGTTGAACGCGAACGGTTTGGTCAAATAGTCATCGGCGCCAAAGTCGAGCCCGCTCACAATGTCTTCCGTCGTGCCCCGTGCCGTCAACATGATGATCGGGGTCTTGAGCTTCTCCTTTCGCAGACTCTGAAGCACTTCAAATCCATTTTTCTTCGGCAACAACACGTCGAGGAGAATGAGATCGAACGCTCCGCTCTGTGCTTTCTTTTCACCAAGCTTGCCGTCGGCGGCGACCTCCACGTCGTACCCTTCCGCCTGAAGTCCCTGTTGGACGAATCGTGCTACTTTGAGCTCGTCTTCAACGAGGAGGATTCGCATAGATAGAGAAGAATCGATCGACACATAATGGGATTGGACTTGTGGAAGCGAAAAATACCTTCTTTTCCAGCAACTGTCAAATTGGCGCTCCGGATCGAGAACGATGCCACAATGATCGCGGCGGATTCGGTCCGATGCGTCTTTGAAACGCACACATTTTTCGCTATCTTCACACGACACTTAGCTGTCCTTCAGTCCGATATCATGAAACGACTCCTCTTGTTGATCCCGGTAGCCTTTGTAATGCAAGGCTGCCTCCAGTCGCTTGCCGTGCGCTCGATGGCCGATATCATGGATTACGGTTTCCAAGCATTCAATGAAGAGTCGGACCTTCAAATCGCCCAGGAGGCGCTTGCCAGCAATCTGAAATTGGTTGAGGCTTTGATCAAGGCCGACCCTGGCAACGAGAAATTCTTGTTGTTTGCCACACAGGGATACAACGCCTATGGACTTGGATTTGCGGAAGATGACAGTATTGAACGGGCGCGCGTCTTCTACCTGCGCGCAAGAGACTATGGGCTGCGGATACTCGAGAAGAACGCAGCCTTCAAGGAAGCTCTGAACAGGGATATTGCCACATTCACCCGGTCCCTTCAGTCTTTTTCAAAAGAAGATGTGCCCGCGATCTTCTGGACTGCGTCGAGCTGGTTCAGCTATATTAACATCAGTCGGACGGATATATCGGCTCTTGCGGATATTTCAAGGGCCTCGGCGATGATGGAATTCGTGCTGCACAACGATTCCACGTATTACTACGGAGGGGCTTATCTGATTCTGGGCGCTATTGAAGGAACCACACCCCAAATGCTGGGAGGAAAGCCGGACAAGGCCAAAGATTACTTCGAAAAATGTCTTGCGATCAATGGGGGGAAGTTTCTGCTCACGGACCTGTACTATGCAGAAACCTATGCTGTGCAGGTTCAAAACCAAGAGTTGTTTGAATCGTTGTTGAAGAAGATTGATGACGCTTCGATAGACGTTCTGCCGGAAGCCCGGCTTGCGAACGCAATCGCAAAACACAAGGCAAAACTGCTGCGATCAAAGATGAGCGATTTGTTTTAAGACCCTTTCTGTTATCTCATAACTACACGTTGGAGTGCATGTGAAAAAGCTACTTTGGAATTCCATCTTTATTGTCTTGTGTTCGTCAGTCACCCTTGCGCAACAATACACGATCAAGTTCGCCACAATCGCGCCCAAAGGCACAACGTGGATGAACGTAATGGAGGAATATGATGCCGCAATCCGCAAAGAGAGCGGCGGTCGCATGGGTTTCAAAATCTATGCTGGCAACGTCCAGGGCGACGAAAAACAGGTGCTCCGTAAAATAAAGGCGGGACTCCTCCAGAGCGGCGGATTCACGGGGGTGGGCATGGGAGAGATTGCGCCGGAAGTACGCGTACTGGATTCTCCATTCCTGGTGCGGACGTATACGGAGGCGGACGATCTTTACAAAGTGTTCAACGATGAATTCTCCAAAGCATTCGAAGAAGGGGGCTATGTGTTGTTGGGCTGGGCGGAAGTCGGTTTTGTCTACGTCTTCACGAACACACCCATTGAGAAACCGGATGATTTACAAGGGCTCAAAATGTGGACGTGGGAAGGTGATCCGATGGCTGAAACTGCGTTCAGAGTCCTTGGTATCAGTCCAATCCCACTATCGATCGTGGATGTGATGATGTCGCTGCAGACAGGCCTCATCAACGCGGTGTACACGACGCCCTATGCTGCTGTCTCGCTCCAATGGTTCACGCGCGTCAAGTACATGGTAAACGTTCCTCTCGCCGATGCAGCGGGGGCTGTCCTTATTTCGAAAAAATACTTCGATGCACTCCCGGCAGACCTGCAGGAAATCCTGCTGCGAGACGGTAAATTGTACATGGCGAAGCTCACCCAATTGAGCCGGCTCGACAACAAGAAATCCATCGAAGAGCTGAAGAAACAGGGGATTGTCGTGACAACGGCCGAGGAAAAGGATATTCAACAGTACGTTCAAGTTGGCGAAAAGGCCCGAAGAATGCTCGTCGGGAGGATGTATTCGGCAGACTTGCTCGATCGCGTGGAGAAGGAGGTTGCCGATTTCAGGAAGACTGAAAAAGCCGGACAATGAAGATCTTAGCGACAATTGATCGCTGGCTCAATAAGGCTGAAAGTGCACTCCTGATTGTGCTCCTCATTTTCATGGTGTTACTTGCTTTTGCCCAGGTCGTGCTTCGCATTGTATTTTCATCAGGGATCATTTGGGGCGATATTTTCCTGCGTCACGCAGTGCTGTGGATAGGGTTCCTTGGCGGGGCGATTGCCATCAGCAACAAACGGCACATCAATATCGACGCGCTCACGCACTACATGTCACCGAAGACGCATTCCGTTTTTTCCGTATTCACGAACCTTTTCGGTGCTGCTGTGTGCGTGCTGTTGGCCATTGCATCGGTCAACTTTATCAAAGACGAAATCTCCAGTGGCACCTTCGTTTATAGTCAAATCCCCTCCTGGTACGCGGAAATAATCATTCCGGTCGGTTTTGGCCTCTTTGTGTTTCATTTCCTGGTCCGGGCAGCACGGGGAGTAGAGGAATTGATGAAGAAGGAGAGCGCAGAATGATCTTTTGGGTCATCATTCTGGTCCTGGTTCTCATTGCTCTCCTTGGTGCGCCTCTGTTCGCCGTGTTCGGCGCATTCGTTCTGTTCGCATTCAACGCAATTCACACCGATACCTCCGTCATTATCATTTCCCTGTATCAAATTGCAGATACCCCGATCCTCGTGGCGATTCCCCTATTTGTGTTTGGAGGTTATGTTCTCGCGGAATCCAAAGCCCCTCAACGCATGGTTGCATTGACCCAGGCGCTCATCGGGTGGATGCGGGGAGGGCTAGCGATCGTCACGCTCGTAACGTGTGCGGTGTTCACGTCGTTTACGGGGGCCTCCGGAGTCACGATCATTGCGTTGGGCGGCATCCTGTATCCAATCTTGTTGAAGGAAAAATACCCGGAGAAGTTCTCTATGGGGCTCGTGACGGCTTCGGGGAGTATCGGTTTGTTGTTCCCTCCGAGTTTGCCGGTCATCTTGTACGGCATCGTCACGAGGGTGAGCATCGACCAGTTGTTTCTTGCCGGACTCATCCCGGGGGTTCTCTTTATCGTAGTGTTGTCGCTGTACTGCATCAAGACGGGCATCACCGAGCGAATTCCTACGGTACCATTTTCGTGGAGAAATCTGGCAAAAGCTGCGAAGGACGCGGCGTGGGAAATCCCGCTGCCGTTTCTCATCATCGGAGGAATCTACGGCGGGTATTTCACGGCGACGGAGGCGGCCGCCGTAACCGCATTCTACGTGTTTGTCGTGGAAGTGTTCATTTATCGCGACCTGCATATCTTCAAAGATGTTCCCCGTGTCGTGAAACAAAGCATGATGTTGGTGGGTGCGGAGCTGGCGATTCTCGGCATCGCGTTCGCACTGACGAACTACTTCATCGATCAGCAGGTTCCGCAGAAACTGTTCCAGATGATCCAATCGACCATTACCAGTCAGACAAAATTCCTCCTGGTTCTCAATGGCTTCCTTCTGATCGTCGGGATGACGATGGAGATGTTTCCCGCCATTCTGGTTGTTGTTCCGCTCATTCTGCCGATCGCACAGGAATTCGGCGTGAATCCTCTTCACCTCGGCATCATTTTCCTGACGAACATGGAAGTGGCATATCTGACGCCGCCATTCGGCTTGAACCTATTCCTGTCGAGTCTGCGGTTCAACAGGAGGGTGTTCAGTATTGCGAGGTCGGTGTTTGTTTTTATTTTGCTCGAGTTTGTCGCCCTTCTACTGATCACGTATGTGCCCGAACTTAGCCTGTGGCTTGTCAATGCGCAGGCCGGGGGTAGATGAGTGTGACTCCCTCAAACAACGAAGCCCAGCCGGAGGACCGACGGGGCTTTGCTGTACGCAGTGAAGTTCTCACTTAAATCTTACTTCTCCTTTTTCATCTGCTGGGCTTTCATTGTTGCTTCCCGTTCTGCCGTCCACGGCGGAACAATCTGATTCATCCGTGCGTACGCAATGGCCTGACCAAGAACCTCGTGTTCATGGTCCGCTGCTTCCAGAATCATGTCGCGGACCGTCAACTTGCTTCCGAAGAAGTCCACTTCGCGGTCGAGGTCGCTGTCCGGTATTTTGCCGACCTGGTCGTCGACGAAGGCAAACGATGCCTTCAACGCTTCAACGATCTTCGTTTTGTCCGTGGTCGAGGTCTGGAACGTCTTAAGGTCGATTCCTTCCGGCAATTTCACGCCGATCACCTTCATGGTAATATAATTACCCAGGGCGAGGTGCATGAACGCTTCGCTGACGGAACGCACACCTTCCATCGGTCTCCACGTATACTTTTCCTGAGGAATCGCCGCGGCGAGTGACGTGGCTTCCTTCTCAAGCCCGGCCTGAAGTTTGAGAAACGACCCTTGCACACCCAACGACATCTTCATGTGTTCCTGCGCGGGCAGCGTGTTGACGCACAGAATTGCGACC
>Ga0335079_10006390_pt1 | contig 13488 bp, 12 predicted proteins | sample Lox_Sample_33_FD_206719 | JGI IMG/M metagenome (GOLD analysis project Ga0335079, IMG submission 206719) | Soil microbial communities from Loxahatchee National Wildlife Refuge, Florida, United States - Lox_Sample_3.3 | ecosystem: Environmental > Terrestrial > Soil > Wetlands | place: USA... | reverse complement strand
CACCCTTGGATTGACGCCATCCCGCAGCTTCTCTAGAATTTCTCGCCGGGAATAGAAAGGGTTTCAACGGGTCGCCAACATGATCATCGACTCTCACCAGCACTTCGTTCGCCTTGCGCGTCACCCCGAAGTGGAGGGCTTTCGCACTGCGCAGCTCTCTGGAAAAAATCCCGACGGCCTCCCGAACATCTCCGATGCCGACGTCAAGAAGAGTCTCGAGCAAGTCGTCAGCCTGATGGACTCGCGTGCCATCGACGTCGCCTTCGCCTCTCCCCGCGCGAAGGCCATGGCCACCCATGAAGGCACTCCGGAACAAAACGCCATCTGGGCCGATCTCAATAACGGTCTCATCCTTCGCGCCTGCCGGTTGACCCCCGGCCGTTTTGCGCCCGTCGGCATGTTGGGCCAGCATCCCACGTGTCCCTCCGATCAGGTCGCGAAACAGATCGCGCGCTGGGCCAACGAAGGTTTCGTCGCGTTCAATTTCGATCCCGACGGCACCGGCGGCCGCTGGCAAAACCAGCCCTTCACCGGAAAGCACAATTATCCGGTGTTCGAAGCGGCGCAGGCCCTCGACGTTCCGCTCGTGCTGCACGGCAGCGAATCGATCAACAAGAACTTCCCGCACACGGCCGTTCAGTACCTGGTCGCCGATATCACGGGTTTCGTGCAACTCCTGATGGCGAAGGATCTGTTCAAGGATTTTCCGCGTCTGCGCTTTCTGATCCCGCACGGCGGCGGCGCGTTGCCATGCCAGATCGGGCGCTGGCGGGCGATCGCCAAATACAACAGCTGGGCCAGCCCGGATGAAATCCTCGGCAACGGCAATGTGTTCGTCGATACCTGCGTGTATAACGGCCTCAACATGCAGATGCTCTTCGACGCGGTCCCGCTCGATAACATCCTGTTCGGCTCCGAATGTGACGGTGCGTTCCCCGGTGTGGTGAATGACGAAACGCACGATCACTACGACAATACCCGGCGCTACGTGGACGATTCCAGGCTGAACGCCGCCGACAAGGCCCGGGTCTACGCATCCAACGCCCGCCGCGTCTATCCGCGCGCCAGCCGCTGGGTTCCGGCATAGGTCGGCCGGCTGGTCCAACCTGGGAGAATTGACGCCGCGCTTTCCCACACTCTAGAATCCTTTCCGCACATCACCGAGGAGCATTCATGAGCAAGCCCGTCGTAGTCCGCAAAGTAGAACTCCCGCCAGCCGACGCCGTCGCCGCGCTTCAAGAGTACGGAGTCTCCACCGTTCACGAAGCGCAAGGCCGCACCGGCCTGCTCGCGCCTTACATGCGCCCGATCTATGCCGGTGTGGCGATTGCCGGCAGCGCCGTGACCGTTTCCGTCGCGCCCGGCGACAATCTCATGATCCACGTGGCTGTCGAGGTCTGCACGCCGGGCAGCATCCTCGTTGTCGCGCCCACCTCGCCCTGCACGGACGGCTATTTCGGCGAACTTCTCGCTACGTCGCTCCGCGCTCACGGCGTCAAGGGCCTCGTCATCGATGCCGGCGTCCGTGACGTGAAGCCGCTCACCGACATGAAGTTTCCCGTCTGGAGTCGCGCGGTGAGTTCGCAAGGAACGGTGAAGGCCACGCTCGGCTCGGTGAACGTTCCGATCGTCTGCGCGGGTGCCGCGATCGATCCGGGCGACGTGATCGTCGCCGACGACGACGGCGTCGTTGTCGTCAAGCGCGCCGAGGCGGCGACTGTCGCCGCCGCTTCCAAGCAGCGCGTCGACAAGGAAGAAGGCACGCGCGCGCGCCTCGCGAAAGGCGAGCTTGGCGTCGACATGTACAATCTGCGCGCCAAACTCAAGGAACTCGGCCTCGAGTACAAGTAGCATTCGCCGAATGGCGTCATGCGTCATCGCGAGCGCAACGACGTTTCGTCATTCTGAGCGAAGCGTCCCGACGCATTTTGTCGCGGTGATAGCCGTGTCGGGACGCGCAGTCGAAGAATCTCTCTTCGGCGGGGATGGCGCTCGTTGAAACGGTTTGCGGGTCGCGGCTTCAGCCGCGAGATGGATATCGATCCGAAGGGTCGTACCCATGCGCAGGATCATCCGCAGCTCGTAGTCGAGTTCGCGATGATTGGCGGAGCCGCTCGTCAGGATGCCGACAAGCTATGGGTGACTTGACCGAAATTGAGATCCGCAATGCCGAGGCGGCCTGCCACGCGCTCTGCGTCGATTACTGCGAAATCGTCGACAGCCAGGAATACTCGCGCCTCCGCGATATCTTCACGCCGGACGTAATCTTCGCGCGTCCTACGGCGCCGCAGGATCCGCTCCGTGGCGTCGAAACCGTCGTCGCCAGCTTCGAAGCGCGCCTTCGCACTCGCGTCACGCAGCATTTCGTCACGAACATTCGCGTTCGCGTCGAGTCGGCGACCGCCGCCAGCGGCTCTTGCCGCATTCTTCTCTACATGGCCGAGGCGTCCGAGCCCGAGACCTCCGAAGGGCGGCAGGCGGCGCCGAAACAGTTGGTCGGCGTCTATCGCGACCGCTTCGTCCGCACCGAAGACGGCTGGCGATTCGCCGAGCGCTCCGGCAAGACCCTGTTTCACACATAGCGCCATCATGGCAACTGCGCCCATCCAGCGAATCGCGCTCGTCGGTTTCGGTGAAGCCGGCGGAATTCTCGGCCAGGACTTCGCCAAGCTCCGCGTCGCCGTCACCGCCTACGACATCCTTCTCGATTCGCCCGAATCTCGCGATGCCATGCTCGCGAAGGCGCGCAACTCTGGCGTCGAGGCGCGCGGAAGTCTCGCCGAAAGTCTGCGCGACGCGGAGCTCGTGATTTCCGCCGTCACCGCCACATCTGACCTGGATGTCGCGCGGGACGCCTCCTCGATCTTGCGCCCCGGCCAAATCTTCATGGATATCAACTCTGTCTCGCCCGGCACGAAGCGCGAGGCTGCCGTTCTCGTGGAACTCAGCGGCGCCCACTACGTCGAGGCCGCGGTCATGGCTGCGTTGCCTCCCCAGCGCCTTAAGGTTCCTATGCTTTTGGGCGGCAAGTATGCGGCAGAACTTGCCTCGCGCCTCGGTCTGCTCGGTATGAACGCAACGCCTGTCAGCGAGAAAATCGGCGTCGCGTCCGCCGTCAAGATGTGCCGCAGCGTGATGATCAAAGGAATGGAAGCGCTCGCGGTGGAATGCCTCTTCGCCGCTCGGAACTACGGCGCCGAAGAAGCCGTGCTTGAATCGCTTGAGGCCACGTATCCGAACATGGGCTGGCGTCAGAGCCTTCCGGATTACTTGATCAGCCGCGTCGCCGAACATGGCCGCCGGCGTGCCGCCGAGATGCGGGAAGTCGCCGAGACCCTGCGCGAAGTCGGTATCGATCCCAAAATGGCCGAGGCCACGGCGCAGAGGCAGGACTCTCTCGTCTCCGAGATGGCTGAGCAGCGCCTGAACTACAAAGAGATGAAGCCGTTCTCCTGGATCGCGCTCGCCGAAGCTCTCAGCAAGCCCACGTCGGGTAAGAAGCGCTAGCTCCGCCTCGAACTCAGCCGAAAAACCAGAAGCGCCTCTTTTTCCGCGCCGTCGCGCCCGCCATGTCCGCGTCGTCCGGCAGCTCCGGCACCCACGGTAGCGGCCGTCCCTCGAACGCCGCCAGCGGATTGTCGATCAGCACCGCGCGGGCCACGTCTTCGCCGCGCGTCTGCGCTACGTGATCGAACGCCCCTTTCAATTGCAGCGGCCGCGAAGTCGTGTTGTGCGCGTCGCTCGCCAGGAAATGAATCGCCCCTGCGTCGAGCCACACATCCGCCATCTCCTTGGCCGATTCCCCGAATCTTCCAAGCAGCGACTGAGCCGTCACTTGCGCGTAGCATCCCTGCCGCAGCCACTTGTAAAGGCGATCGGGTTGCGCGCGGATCAGCGGATTGCGCTCCGGGTGCGTGATGATCGGGCGCAGCCCCGCCAGTTGCAGCTCGTGCAGGGCCTGATCGAGCGTCGGCGGAATCGAGTAGTCGGCGAACTCCACCAGCAGATAGTTCTTCTGATTCAGAGTGAAGCGCGTCGCCTCGTGGCGGATCTCCTGCAAGTTCTCGAAGCTTAGGTGGAAATCGCATCCGGTCGCAAGCTTCAGACGCCCCTCGAATCGGGATTGGAGTTCATCGCGGCGCTGCCGTACCAAATCGGGAACGAACGCGTGGTTTGGGCTCGCGTGCGGCGTTCCGATCACGTGCGTAATGCCGTCCGCTATGGCCATCTCAGCCATCGCACAGGCGGTTTCTAAGGAATCGGCTCCATCATCAAGGCGCGGAAGTATGTGGCAGTGAATGTCGATCATCTGCGAGGCAGCATAGCGCACGCCCAAGCGGATGACAACGCGCCAGCGCCCGTCGATTCAAGAAAAGTTCTTGTCTCGCGCGATTGGCCAATGCCTTGCATGGTAGAGAGCGAAATTGTGCGAGCCAGTTTCAATTGCGGAATCGGCAGATTAGTTCGAAGAAGGTTCTTAGGAGATTGGCTTCGTGCACGACGGGCGGATTGAGGTGCTGGTATCTCGATGACGCAGTGCTCACGATACGGCAATCGCCTCGCTCCTCCGAAGGTCCGGTTCGGAGCATGGCGCATTGCTCTTGCAGCTCCCTCCCGTGGTCAGGCTGTGGAAGAGATCCTGGTTTTGGAAAAACTCAAAGAGGAGGCGTGTCAATGAAAGTGAACGGAATCCTTGCAGTGGCGTTGTGCCTGATGTTGGTGTTTGCGCCGGTAGCGCCGGTCAGCGCATCTCCGGCAGCCGGAAAAATGATCACCAAAGGCACAGCCGAAATCAACGGCGTCGCGGCGCCGGCCGTTACGTCCGTTTTCGTCGGAGACCGCATCGCGACTGAAAAAGAGACGACGACCTCGCTGAGCTTTTCTGGCGGAGATGCTGTCGTCATCCCTCAGCTTACAAAGGCGGCGCTCGGCGAGCGCGACGGCCACTTCGTCGTGAATCTCGAGGACGGCAGTGTGTCCGTGATGAACAAGAGCCACCGGAGCATCATCATTGAGGCGCATGGCGCCCGCATTCAGGCGGCATCGAACCTGCCTGCCTTTTATCAGGTTGCGTTTCACGACAACGCCTTGCGCGTGACCGCCCTCGGCGGAGTAGCGCGCGTTGAGGCGGGCAGCCGAAGCAGCGAAGTCCAGCCCGGCAGCACGCTCGAAGCCACGCTGGCTCCCAATCCTCCTCAACCGGTCGCAAGTGGCGGAAGCTCCGCAGCCAATTGGCTCCTCATCGGCAGCGCGGCCGCTGGCGGCACCGGTCTGGCGCTGGGCGCTGTGGCCATCGCAAAAGTCAATAACTGCGCCCTTTCACCCGCGACGAACACGATCAGCTGCTAACACGCTGATTCTCGAGCAGCACGTCGTAGTTCCCCTGAGGGGAGGTCGAAAGGCCTCCCCGCTCTGAAATGTCGAAGACGCCGTGCGGTTGCTTGGGGTGTGTTCCAGCGCGAACTCTGACGGCGGTCTACTGCCGCATGCGAGAAGAAGTCGCGGAAGAACAAACCCAGCGAAATGGACGCGTTGTGTGGGGATCTCTAGCATGAGCGGAACCGGAACAAAGCGAACAAAGGATGCGCGCTCCATTCAGCGCTACAGCGCGAAGTGGGAATTCGCGCTGCTGGCGGTGCTGCTGGCGGCATCGTCGCTTTCGGCTCAGAGCGCTCCGCCGCCGAGCCCGGTTCGCGACGCCGCGCAACCGTACGAGGGCAGCACGGACGACTTCAACGTTCGCCTCGGCAATCTCAACCGGTCTCTCTCCCAGCCGTCGCAGGCGCCCGCCACCGCCAGCGCAGACTATCGCATCGGCGCGAACGATCAGCTTGATGTCGCTGTTCTCGAAGCGCCTGAGCTCGGCCGGGCGCCGCGCGTCTCTGCCGGCGGCGAAATCTCTCTGCCTTTGCTCGGAACGATCCGGGCCGCCGGTCTCACGGCGCGGGAGCTCGAGATCGTGATCGAGGAGCTCCTGCGGCGGAACTACATCAAGGAGCCGCACGTCAGCGTCCAGGTCCGCGAAATCGAAAGTCATCCGGTCGCCGTTTTCGGCGCCGTGAAAAAGCCCGGCGTGTTTCAGATTCGCGGCCCAAGAACCGTCGTGGAGCTGCTTTCTCTCGCCGAGGGGTTGGATGAAGACGCGGGCGACACGGTGATCGTCGAGCGTCGCGCGGACCTCGGCCCCACGCGTCGCGCCGCCAATGACGATCCTTCCTCCCTCGCCCCCGACGCCGGATCGGCGGCCACTCCTGCCAGCGAGAATACGGAAAAACCCTCGGACGCGGCTGTGATCGACTTGAAAAAACTGTTGAGCACGGGCGACCCCAACTTGAACGTCCTGGTTTACCCGGGCGACGTAGTGAAAGTTCCCCGGGCGGACCTCGTCTACGTTATCGGCGAAGTGACGAAGCCAGGCGGTTTCGAACTCAAGAGCAACGAAAACGTCTCCGTCTTGCAGGCGATCGCTCTGGCGCAAGGACTGAAGCACACGTCCGCTTCCTCGCATTCGCGCATCATCCGCACCGATCCAATCACCGGAAAGCGCCAGGAGATTCCGATCGACCTGAACAAGATCGTTGCCGGCAAGATCTCCGATCCGATGCTGGAGCCGCGCGACATCGTTTTCGTCCCGAATAGCGCCGGCCGCGCCGCGTTCTACCGCGGAATCGAAGCCGCGATTTCGGTTGGCTCAGGAGTCGCCGTTTATCGGCAGTGACATGCAACCCGAAAAAAGCATGCAGATATTCGAGCCGGGTCCGCGGCTGATCGAGCGGCCGAACCCGGCGGCGCTGCCCGCGATCGACGTTGTTGGCCATGCCGAGTCGCCGGACTTGCGTTCCTATTGGTGCGTGCTGCGCAAGCGGCGGTGGATCGTGCTCGCCGTGTGGCTCGTCGTGTTCACGGCGGTTCTTCTCGCAACTCTCAAGGAAACCCCGCTCTATCGCGCGCGCACGCTGATTGAGATCGAAAAAGAGAATCCCAATATCGTCACCGCGGATGACCTGTTCGAAATCGACAACGTCAACAGCACCTTCCTCGAAACGCAGTACAAGGTCCTCGAAAGCGAAAGCCTCGCCCGGCGCGTGGTCCGCGATCTCGGCCTCGACGAGATCAAGGAATTCAACCCGCCTCGCCACTGGTGGTCGTTTCCGTCCTCGGCCGCGGCGCGCTTCCGATCCTTCGCTCCTGCGGGAACTCCGGAGCCGGACTCGGACGGCCTTTACAACGCGCTGAAAACGTTTGCGGATCGCCTCGACGTCGAACCCGTGAAGCAGAGCCGCCTCGTCGAAGTCACCTTCGATTCGCAGGATCCCGTTCTTTCGGCCCGCATCGTCAACAGCATCGCGTCGAACTACATCAACGAAAATCTCGAGCTGCGCTGGGATGCCGCGCAGAAAGCCTCGGAGTGGCTCTCGCAACAGCTCGTCGGCGTCAAAGCCAAGCTCGAAAAATCCGAAGACGAGATGCAGGCGTACGCGCGCGGCAACGGCCTGCTGTTTCTCGAAAGCGAAAAGGGGACCACCGAGAACATTGTCGATGCGCGTCTGCGCGAGCTGCAGACGGCGCTCACCGAGGCCCAGGCGAACCGCATTCAAAAGGAGTCTCTCTACCGCCTCGTCGAAACCGGCGACGAAGGCGCGCTTCCCACCGTTTTCGACAATCACGAAATGCAGGAACTGACCCTGCGCGTCTCCGATCTTCAGGCGCAGCGCGCACAGCTCGCTGCCACGTTTTCGCCCGGGTATCCGAAAGTGAAGCAGCTGCAGAGCGAGATCGACGAAGCGCAGCAGACGCTGGATCGCGAGCGCGCGCGGGGAGCCGCCCATATCGAAGACGACTACTTCGCGGCGGTGCGGCGCGAAGCGCTGCTCCAGGACGCTTTTTCCAGCGCCCAGCGCGACGCCAACTCCATCGCCGAGAGGTCGGTGCAGTACAACATCCTCAAGCGCGAGGTCGATACGAACCGGCAGCTGTACGAAGGCCTGCTCGATCGCCTCAAGCAGGCCGGCATTGCCAGTGGCCTCAAGGAAAGCAACATTCGCGTCGTGGACGCCGCGGTGCCGCCGAAAAAGCCGGCAGTGCCGCGCACCGCGCTCAATCTGTCGCTCGGCCTGCTCGTCGGGCTCGCTCTCGGCATTGGCGCCGCATTTCTCCAGGAGCACTTCGACAACTCGCTGAAGACCGCGGAAGACGTCGAGCGCGTGATGCAGCTTCCGGCTCTGGCGCTGATTCCATCGCTCGAATCGCTCAATGGACGGGGCCGCGGCCTCGCCGCCAACGGCAACTCCGTCGCCGCGCCGGCGGTGGCGGGTGCGATGTCTCGCGGGGCGGGCGGCCGGCCGCTCCCGGCGCACTGGTATCGGATCGACAATCTCGCTCCGCAATACTCCGCATTGATCGAGGCGTTTCGCGGTCTGCGCACCTCGGTCCTGCTCTCGGCCGCTGGGCAGCCGCCCCGCTCCCTGCTCGTTTCGAGCGCGCAGCCCGGCGAAGGCAAAACCACGGTCTCCACCAACCTCGCGATTTCGCTCGCCCAGCTGGGCCAGCGAGTGTTGCTGATCGATGGCGACCTGCGGCGGCCCAGCGTGCATCGCGCCTTTCAGATCCAGGGCAGCCTCGGCGTAGTTAGCTACCTCACGGGGCAGCAGGACTGGCGCGCCGCGGTCGAAAAAACGTCTCTTCCCGCGCTCGACGTGCTCGTCTCGGGACCCGTTCCGCCGAATCCCGCCGAACTGCTTTCGTCCGACCGAATGAGCAAATTGATTCAGGACGCGCTCGACGAATACAGATTCGTGGTCATCGATTCTCCGCCGCTTCTGAACGTATCCGATAGCCGCATTCTCGCCACGCAGGTCGAGGGCGTCGTGCTGGTCGTCAAAGGCGGCGATACGCCGCGCGAGCTCGCCCAGCGCGCGCGGGCGTACGTCTCGGACGTGGGAGCGCGTGTGATCGGAGCGGCGCTCAACAACATCGACCTGCACCGGGAAGAGTATTCCTACTACCAGAGCTATTCGTATCAGGCTCAGGACGCCGCGCCGGATGCCGGCGCCGCGGATTAGCTGAATTGTTCGGAGGATGCGAATGCAAATTTATCTCGACTCGGCGGACCGCCGCGAAATCGAAAAATGGACGCGAGAGGGAATTGTCGACGGCGCCACAACGAATCCCAGCATCCTGTTCAAGGACGGTGTATTCGATCTTGAACAGGGCGCGCGCGAGTTGGCGCGTCTCTTGGGCGACCGGCCCTTGAGCGTCGAGGTCACCTCGGACGACCCGGCGCGCATGTTGGCGCAGGGCCGCTCCCTCGCGCGCCTCGCGCCCAATATCGTCGTCAAGATTCCGGTCACGAACGCCCGGGGAGAGTCCTGCCTGGGCGTGGTTCATGCGCTCGGCAAGGAAGGCGTCGCCGTGAACACCACGGCGATCCTTTCGTTCAATCAGGCGATTCTCGCTGCAAAGGCCGGCGCCGCCTACGTCAGCATCTTCGCCGGCCGCATTGCCGACGAAGGCAACGACCCCGCCGTCGTGATTCGCAACGTCCGCGCGTGGCTCGATGCGTGGGGCTACACCGCCCGCATCATCGTCGGCAGCGTGCGCGCCGTGATTGACATCCAATCGGCGGCTCTCGCCGGCGCGCACATCATCACGATTCCGCCGCAGTTCCTGCCGAAGATGGTCGACCACAAATACACGCGCGAGACGGTCGCGCAATTCAATCGCGATGCCGAGCGGGCTCTCGAGCAGATGTCGCAGGCGCGCGCCGTTGGCGTCGCCGCAAGCCCGGGCAATCGCTAGAGGACGCGAATGAAGAGCCGGCCGGCCCACTCAACGAACGCGACCCCAGGCGCAGAAGTCGTGCCCATCAAGCCCCGGGCTGTGTCCAGCCGCAGGAAAGCTCTGATCACCGGCATAACGGGGCAGGACGGCTCGTATCTCGCGGAGCTGCTCCTGTCCAAAGGGTATGAAGTTCACGGCATCAAACGCCGCTCCAGCAGTTTCAATACGGCCCGCGTCGATCATCTGCTCACCGACTGGCACGAGCGCGACGCGCGCCTGTTTCTGCATTTCGCCGACCTCGCGGACTCAACCAGCCTGGTCAAGCTGCTCTACCGCGTCGCGCCCGACGAAATCTATCACTTGGGCGCGCAGAGCCACGTTCGCGTCAGCTTCGACATTCCCGAATACACGGGAGACATCACAGCGCTCGGCACGGCGCGCTTGCTCGACGCGATCCGCGAATCCGGCATTCCCTCGCGCTTTTACAACGCGGCCAGCAGCGAGCTTTTTGGACAGGCTGTGGAAAGGCCGCAGAACGAGAACACTCCGTTCCGCCCGCGCAGTCCTTACGGTTGCGCCAAGCTTTACGGCTACTGGATGACGGCCAATGCGCGCGACGGCTACGGCCTGTTCGCCGTGAACGGCATCCTCTTCAACCACGAATCGCCCCGCCGCGGCGAGATTTTCGTCAGCCGCAAAATCACGCGCGCTGTTGCGCGCATTCGCTGCGGCCTGTTGGACAAGCTCTACCTCGGCAATCTCGATGCGCAGCGCGACTGGGGGTACGCGCCCGAGTATGTCGAGGGCATGTGGCGAATGCTTCAGCAGGATGCGCCGGACGACTACGTCCTGGCGACCGGAGAGACGCACACCGTGCAGGAATTCGTCGAGCAGGCGTTTGCCTGCGCAGGCCTCGATTGGCGGCGCCACGTCGAAGTCGATCCGCAGTATTACCGCCCGACGGAAATCGATTGCCTCTTGGGTGATTTCTCGAAAGCCCGCCGGAAGCTCGGCTGGACGCCGCGCACGCGATTTCGCGAACTCGTTCGCATCATGGTCGAAGCGGACATCCAGCTTCTCGAAGACTCGCTGAGCGGGCAAGCGGAGCGGCGCATGTCCGCCCGCGCGGGTGAGTAGCTACTCGATACGCGGGAGAGAGAACGGCCTGTGACGGAACCGATGTCGAATTCGAAGCACTTCTCGGTTGCGGGAAAGAAGGCGATCGTCACCGGTGGAGCCGGCTTTCTCGGTCGAGTCGTCGTGCGCAAGCTGGCGGAGCGCGGCTGCACCGATGTCATCGTCCCGCGCCGCCGTTCGTGCGACCTGAGCTGCGCCGGCGATGTCGCGCGGCTGCTCGACTCCACCGAGTCGGATTTTGTCCTTCATCTCGCAGGCACGGTGGACGATCCCGCGGGCCGGACCGATATCGCCACGAGCTTTTCCAACAACGTGCTGATGGCCACGCATCTGATCGACGCGGCCGCCCGGCGTGGCGTCGCGAAGATGGTCACCGTCGGCAGCGCAAGCTCTTATTCGCCTTCCGCGCCGATGCCGTTGCGCGAGGGCGATCTGTTTAGTGGCTTGCCGGATACGTCGCGTCTCGCCTACGGCATCGCCAAGCGGCTCCCTGTGATCCACGCCTACGCCAGCCGCCTCCAGCACGGCTTTCTGTGCATCTCTCTGATCCCGACGAATTTCTATGGCCCGGAAGACAACTTCGATCCCGACACGAGCTACGTCATCCCATCCCTGATCCGGCGATTCGTGGAAGCGGCGGACGCGCGCGTCGCTGGCGTCACCCTCCGCGGCACCGGCGGCGCCACCCGCGACTTTCTCCACGTCGAGGATTGCGCGGAGGGAATCATCCTCGCGCTCGAGCGCTATCAGGGCATGCACCCGGTGAACCTCGGCAGCGGCACCGAGGTGAGAATCGCCGATCTTGCCGCCCAGATCGCGCGCCTGGCTGGCTTCAGCGGAAAGATTCTTTGGGATGCGCGCTATCCGGATGGGCCGCCGCGGCGCGTGCTCGATACGTCGCGCGCCAAGCGTGAGTTCGGCTTCCGCGTGCGCCGGAATTTGCAGGACGGACTGCGTGAAACGCTCGATTGGTACCGCGCGAATCAGCAGGACGCTCGCCACGACGAGGAAGCGCGCGCGGTCGCGTCGCGCGTGTGAGGGAACGAGGGAACCAGACCATGCTGCAAGAAACAGCTCGGCGAGCCGTAGCTGCCTCAGCGGCCTTGATCGCGCCGGAAGTGCAGGCGAGGACCACCTGCCGCTCCTGCGGCGGCAAGCGTCTTGAGGAAGCGCTGAGCCTCGGCAGCCACTACGTCTCCACGTTTCCCGACGTGCCGGACGCCGGGAGAATTCCCTGCGTTCCCCTCGATCTGCTGCTCTGCAGGGACTGCACGCTCCTCCAGTTGCGCCATACCGTCACGGGCGACTGGCTGTACCGCCGCTATTGGTACAAATCCGGCGTCAACCCGGCGATGCGCCGCGCCTTGGCCGATGTTGCCCGGAGCGCTGCGGCATTCGTCGGGCTTGCGAGTGGCGACAGCGTCCTCGATATCGGCTGCAACGATGGAACTCTGCTGCGCTCCTACGCCGCGCGCGGCATCCAGCGCGTGGGTTTCGAACCGGCGGAAAACCTGGCGGAAGATGCCGCTCGCGGCACCGATCAAATCATTCCCGAGTTCTTCAGCGCCCGCCCGCTCGCCGACCGCCAGTTCCGCGTCGTCACGTCGATCGCGATGTTCTACGACCTCGAAGATCCGAACGCCTTCGTCGCCGATGTCGCCAGGGTGCTCGCCTTCGATGGTGTGTGGGTTATCGAAATGCACTACCTCCCGCTGACGCTTGGCCGCAATGCGTTCGACGCGATCTGTCACGAACACCTCGAATACTACTCGCTGGCGTCGCTTCAGCCTCTTCTGGAGCGCCACGGGCTGATGGTCGCCGACGCGGAGGTGAATGACGTCAATGGCGGCAGCGTTCGCGCCTTCGTCGTGCATCGCGATCCGCGCTGGGCGTCGCTCGCGCTGCGCCGCGCGCGCGTTGAATCGATGCTCGCGCAGGAACGCACTCTGGCGCTCGAATCCCCCGACACGTACCGGAACTTCCGAAAGCGCGTCATGGCCATTGGTGCCCGCCTGCGCGAGTGGCTCGTGTGTGCGCGCAAACGGCGCGATGTCGTGGATGTCTACGGCGCTTCCACAAAGGGCAACACGCTCTTGCAAGTGTTTGGCATCGATAGCTCGCTCATCCGCGCGGCGGCGGAGCGGAATCCGGACAAGTGGGGCAAATACACGGTCGGCACCTGGATTCCGATCGTCTCGGAGGAAGAGGCGCGCCTCGATGCCAGCCATTTCCTCGTTCTTCCTTGGCACTTTCTGACGGAAATCTCCGAGCGTGAGCGCGACTTCGTCGTGCGCGGCGGCTCTCTGATCGCTCCGCTTCCGGAGCCCTGCGTCGTCAGCGCAAACGGAGTTCACCCGCTGCCATGAAGGTCGCCATCCTCCTCTCCGATATGACGGCGAGCGGCGGAGCTCCCCGGCAGGCCATGTCGCTCGCGCAGCACCTGGATGCGCTCGGCCACAGTGCGACGATCTACGCCGTCCGCTACTGCCCCGAAACCTGCTTTCCAAAGTTGGCTGCGTCGCTCGATATTCGCGCGGTGCAGCGAATCTCGCCGGCCGAGCTCGCTCGCCG
>Ga0335079_10006387_pt1 | contig 13488 bp, 9 predicted proteins | sample Lox_Sample_33_FD_206719 | JGI IMG/M metagenome (GOLD analysis project Ga0335079, IMG submission 206719) | Soil microbial communities from Loxahatchee National Wildlife Refuge, Florida, United States - Lox_Sample_3.3 | ecosystem: Environmental > Terrestrial > Soil > Wetlands | place: USA: Florida... | reverse complement strand
CGCTTGTGGGATTTTGCGTTTGCGCGAAAAGCCGCGGTCCTGGCCTTACAAGCGAAAGAACATCACTCAGAGATAAGACCAGCGCGGACCGGCTCAGGGATTTTAAGAACGACCGGCGTGAAGAAGACAAAAGAGGCAATACCTTCCCGGGATTGGTGCTTGCTACAATGCGCCGCTACTTTTATAGTGAACGGCTTCGCGATTCGCAAGTTCGCCAATAATCTGCCATGCGCTTGATATTTGAGCAGGAGCCAAGCAATCGAAAGAGAATCGGGTGGCCCACCCAACAGCCTGCCCTGAACTTGTCGAAGGGCGGTTTTCGTTGGGTAGGGTTATTCGTCATCTATTGCTTGCTCGTTTGTTCGTGGGCCGCCGCGCAGTCCCGTGATCTCGAAATCTCCCGCGCGGCGCGGCCGTGGGAATTTTTCTGCGCAACCGGGACCCGCGCCGGTTTGTTCGGCAACCAAAGCGGGAATTTTGAAGCTTGGGTTTATCCGCTGAAAATCTTTCGCAATTTCCACGTGCGGTTCTTGACCGACGGCCGCAGTATCCCCGCGGAAACACTGGTGCGAACAGTAGAAGTCCGGCCGCAGTCGAGCACGATCATTTACGCAGGCGACACGTTCTCAGTCAGAGAAACCTTCTTCGTTCCCGTGCACGAAGCGGGAGCGATCATAAAGTTTGAGGTTGAAACTTCTCATCCGCTGGAGATCGAAGCCGCGTTTACCCGTGACTTTCAACTCGAGTGGCCGGCTGGATTGGGCGCGACGTATCTCGATTGGGACCAGGCTCTTCACGCCTTCTATTTTGGCGAAGAACAGAAAAAATATTCGGCCTTCGTCGGCGCGCCAAACGCGGAGTTAGCTGAAGAGGAGTACCAGACCAACTATTCCTCCTCTGAAGAAAGCGCGATCCGCCTCGGCTCAACCGTCAAAGGAACAGAAACCAGGATCATCGCCATCGCGGCTTCCGTCAATGGCCAAGCAGCAGCCGAGAACACGTACAAGCATCTGCTCAGCGACTACGCCGCTTTGGAAAATGAATCCAGGCATTACTACGAAGATTATCTTTCACATACCGTCAGTCTCGATCTTCCCGACCAGCAACTGCAGCAAGCATTCGATTGGGCTCGCGTCAGCGTTATTCAAGGACTGGTTACAAATCCGTACCTCGGAACCGGGCTGGTTGCCGGCTATAGAACTTCGGGCACAACTCAACGGCCAGGTTTTGCCTGGTTCTTTGGGCGCGATTCTTTCTGGACATCATTCGCGCTCAACGCCGAGGGCGATTTCTCGACCACGCGCACCGCCCTCGAGTTAATCTCCAAATTCCAACGCACCGACGGCAAAATTCCTCACGAAATCGCGCAGGGTGCGAATTTTGTGAACTGGTTTACGGACTATCCATATCCGTACGCTTCGGCCGATGCAACCCCGCTCTACATTATTGCGGCAAATGATTATGTGAACGAAAGCGGCGATACCGGATTCGCTCGCGAAAAGTGGGACAGCCTGTGGAAGGCATATCAGTTTTTGCGTTCAACTTACGATGCGCAAGGACTCCCGCAGAATTTCGGGTTTGGCCACGGGTGGGTCGAAGGCGGGCCGTTATTGCCGGTGAAGAGCGAGCTCTACCAGAGCGGACTTGGCGCGCAGGCGCTTTCCGCGCTTTCAAATCTCGCGCATGTTGCTGGCAAGGACGACATCAGCAAGCAACTGGCTGACGATTTCACACGCCAAAAACAGTTAGTAAATCAGGCGTTCTGGTCGCAGCAGTCGGGAACATATGTTTTCGCGCTCGATCTCAATAATCAGCAGGTAATTGAGCCGAGCGTGCTGGCCACGGTTCCGATGTGGTTTGGCCTTCTGGACGATCAACACGCAGAGTCAATGCTCAATCAGCTCGCCGGCGGCGATCAGGAAACAGATTGGGGGATGCGAATCATTTCCGATCACTCTTCACGCTACGACGCCGGCGGATACCACTACGGTTCGGTGTGGCCGCTGTTCACGGGGTGGGCTTCGGTCGGCGAATATCGATATCATCGCGCACTTCCGGCGTACGAAAATCTGCGATCGAATGCCTTGCTCGCGCTCGATGGCTCTCCGGGACACGTGACCGAGGTTCTCTCCGGCGATTATTTTCAGCCGCTATCGACGAGTTCTCCGCACCAGATCTGGTCGTCTGCGATGGTTATTAGCCCGATTCTGCGTGGACTAATGGGGCTACAGACTAACGCCGCACAACATGAAGTGATTTTTGCTCCCCATGTTCCAGCAGATTGGGGTTCGTTTGGAATTCGAGGCGTTCGCGCAGGAGATGTAACGTTCAACTTCAGTTACCGCAGAACGACAGACGAAATCACTTTGGATATTGAGAGCAGCGGGGCGTCATCGCTGGAGTTCGCGCCCGCTCTGAGTTTGAGAGCGAAAGTTCTCGGCGCAGACTTGAATGGAAAGCGAGTTCAGTTTCAGAAATTGCCAAATGATTTCGATCAGCACGTTTCCGTGCGAGTGCCGCTCTCGGCGGGCAAGAGCACACTTCGCATTCGCTTGCGTGACAATTTTGGAATTGCCTTCGATAACGTCCTGCCGAATCTGGGCAGTCGGAGCCAGGGGCTGCGGATAATCTCCGAGGAATGGTCCAGATCACATGATGTGCTGACGCTGCAAGCCGAAGGACTGCCGGGTGCGCAGTACGAGCTCGCGCTGTGGAATCCGGGGCAAATCGCATCGGTAGATGGCGCGGAAGTCAGGGATGGGAAGCTTTCTTTGCGGATGCCGTCGAATGCGTCCTCAACGTACGCACAAAAAAAGATTGAGATACATTTCGCAGCACGCTAAAAGCAGTGAAACAGCAGATTCCTCGGACCTCAAGAGCCTGCCCTGAGCGAGGACGAAGGGTCCTCGGAATGACATCTTTACTTTGTTTTTCTTTCTACCGGATGTAATTCATTTCGGCGGCCGCGTCATCTCCATTGCCCAGATTGCCGCCGGGCGCATGTACATTGAAGCGCGATAGTGGCCGGTCTTGTCCCAGGCTTCCGGAGTGCGAAACCAATATCCCTCGGTTTCATAGTTCGTGTGATAAATACCCCACGCGGTCTTGTACCCTTCGTCCTTCAGGCCATCTGCAAGCATCAGTGCCGCCACGCCGAACGTCGTGCCCGTCCAGACTTCCTGTACTTGCTCGTTCGAAGTAACCAGCGTCCCATCCGGAGCAATCCCGTTCACCGCTCCCATTTCGCCGTTGGCGAATTTCATCACGTTCAGGTCGTAGATTTTGTTGAGCGCCTTCACCTGCATGTCATGCGGAACCAGATCACCTAACCCGGTCATAGTTGCGTACCATTGCCCCGCGAGTTGATCGGCCTGAATGTCATCGCGATACTCGCTCTCCGTGTCATAGCGGAAATATTCGCCGTTCCAAAGCTTGTCGATATAAGTCTTCTGACCTTTTTCAAACCAGTCGTGATATTTCGTCGCGGCTGCGTTGTCACCGAGCACGCGCGCAATCTCCTCCGCCGCGCGTAGCAACGCCAGCCACAATCCGCCACAGTAGGCGCTTTCGCCGTGTACGATCCACTCGTCGTAGGTTTGATCGGGGTAATTATCATCTTGCGGTAAGCCGTCGCCGGTTCGGTCGTATTGCCGCAGATGCTCTAACGCCTCCTGCACTGCAGGCCATGTGTAGCGCAGAAATTTCAGGTCGGTCTTTCCAGTAAAGACGTAGTCGCGATAGACCATCAGCACGAACTTGCTGTTCAGGTCCTTCCAGTCGTTGGTGTTTTGCCAGCTGAAAGAATTAGGTAGCTTGAACGGATCTTCCTCGGGAATCCCGAGATCGTGCGGGACCGCGCCTTTCGCCTTTCGCAAGCGGAATTGCAGTGAATGCGTTTGCTCCGATTTCCATATCCACAAATATTTCTGCGTCAGGTCTTCGGGTACGGTGTCGGCGAATGCTTTTAGCTCCAGCTTGTCGAGATCAGGCCAGAATTTCACCAGCGGCATGGAACCATAAAAGCGGACGTCAAGCGTGCCGTAGAACGGATAGTCGAAGCACTCCATGAAGGCAAAACTCTCGGACGATTGCGCGCTCGCCCCGACCGGCTTTCCCCAGAACGAACCGCCGTCGGTCAGAATGTAAAGTTCGTTGAAGAGTTCGCCACGATACCACTCGGGTTTGCTTTCATCTTTCACATACGGCGCTTGCCACGCGTCAATTTCGTTGCTCCACCGCGGTGCACTTTGCAGCGCATCTTTCGCGATGCGCCATGCGTTCGTCCCTGTCGTCCCGTAAAAATTCGTGTAGTGCCGATACCACTTGCGGCCGGCGCCGAACTCGACAATCGGCATATCCCAGGCGATCGTCATCGGCACAATGCGCTTTTCCCCGGGCTGCAATGTGAAACGCACGGCAATGGCCGCGGCCAGAGGTTCCCCGCTGCTCACCCAGGATTGATCGTCATTGGCGAGGCGACCGTCTTTTGAAAAGGAATCCCAAACATTGCGACCGTCATCTGGGACAAACGTCGTCTGGTACGTCACATCAACCCCGGCGGATTGCACTGATGCAATCGCCCACTGCCCGTCCCAATCGTTCTCGACTCCTTTCGGATGCACGCGGTCAAAGACGATTCCTTTCACGTGTCCGCCCACCGCGCTTTCATCGACGAAGCGATTGTGGTTGCCTGCGTTCAGCGCGCCTTTCATGTCGGGCTGAAAATCGCGGAACCAGCCCAGCATGTTCGTCCATGAAAGAAGAATGGAAACGGTGACTGGTTTGTCGGTTGGATTTTCAGCGTGCCAGCGATAGACGGCAACCGGATAACTACTCTCGCGATAGTTGTTGGGGAGAACGGGAGAGAATTGCTCCAACACGACGTGTGCGGGAAATTTATCCCAACGATAGTCGTACCAGGATTTCGGATAGAGCGCGTAATAATCGCCGGCGCCAACCGGATAATCCCATTTCCACGAACTCAGCTCACCGTTGTCCGGGTGAGTTGCAGTGAGCACCTGCGCGACACCTTCACCGTCCTGCGACTTCTGATACATGGCAAACTGATTTGCCCAAACCGTCTGATATTTGTGAACGCCGCCTTTGATGTGCCAGCGTGCGAAATCTCCGCGATAGGTGCGTGAAAAAGTTCCCGAGCCGAAGCCGCCGACGGGAGCGCCCTGCCAGTAGCCGTCATCGATCATGCCCGACGCAGCGAGTGCAGGCTTGCGTCCACCCGCATTTTCCAGCGGCTGCCCGATACCGCGGTGCCATGCAACTTTGGGAATTGCGTCTCCGGCAAAAAGAAATCCGGACAGGAAAAAAATGACGAGCACCGCCGAGCCAACCCGCGCGAAAAGCTTCACGATTACCCCCTGGTGTGCACACAACCGTTGCTGTATTGTAGAAAAACGATATTCTAATCGCAATTTGCGCCGACGCAAGTAATATTTCCAGACCACAAAAATTCGCCCAGTCTTTGAAAATACCTGTGAGGCGCCCGTTCTTGCTATTGCCCTCTGCGGTTCTTTATCGGCAGCACACTACAATCTTTGAATTTTGTCGTGATCCGAATTGTTCTTCTGCTTTTCTTTTACTGGAACCAGCCTCTGGGCGCAGTTTGTGTCCCACCGATTTTATTTACACCGTTTCTGCAGGCCGAGGGTTATTGGGAAAACGGCGCTCTCGCCGCTGAAGTTGAAGATTGTGCAGCATGAACCAGCCGAATGCGCCGTCGCGCCTGGTTCAGAAAAAAGCGCACGCGCGCCATGAAGCCGTGCAACCGGACCGTGCCGCTTCTCCCGCGGAGTTCTTTCGCGATCACCAGGCCGATGATTGAATCTCGAGGAATTTCGATGTCCGGCTCGATCCCCGCATCGCCGCGAGTCATGAACAAAGTGCCCCGTTGCTGAATGATTCTGTGCGCTTTAAACACATCGCGCGATTTCAGCAGTACGATGTCGCCGCGACGAAGTAGTTTGGCGCCAATAGGCTCCACGTGCAGAATCTCTCCATCACAAATCGCAGGCAACATGCTTCGCCCTTTCGCTTCAAAGCGAAAGCCATAGCCCTGCGAGATCAGCTGGCAAGTGAGTTGATCGAACAGCAGCGTTTGCGGGCGATCTTTACTCATGAAATGCGAGATTCATGGAATGTGAGATCACGGAACGCGAGCACTGCATCTACGGACGTGTGATCGGGAAGAAATTCAAATGCGTAACACGGCAATGTTTCGAGCGTGCGTTTCAAAAACTCGACCGTGCGCTCCAACCCCACGGCGCTATGGAACGGCGGGAAAGATCGTGCGAATACTTCTGCAATGGCACGAGGCCGGGAAAACGGCGAGAACCGATTTTCCGCCCCATGCTGCAGAATGTGAATGCGCTCGAGCTTTGCCCGGGTGGGCGATGCGAATGCTGCTTCCCCGTGCCATGGGCTTCCGTACATCCACAACTCCTCGTCGTGCAAACGCAAAATAATTCTGTCGTCGCTCAAAATTTCGGGACCGCGCAGCTGCTGCCACAATCGCGCGGTTGTACTTTTACCCGCGCCCGAGTGCCCAAGAAACAAATGCCCACCGGTCTTTGCGTCGATCAACCCGCATCCGTGTAGCTCAACTCCGTGGCCGCGATGCGCCAGATAATTCGTGACTAATAGCTCCGAAACCGGATACTCGATGACAGAAAAATCCTTGTGGCCCTGAAGCGCGTTGCGGCTCAAAATCAATTCCGCGCGGCTGAAGCTGCGGTTCACGCGCAATTGTTTGTAGGGCTGAGCGCCGATCACCGGACTCGTAAACTCGAACACAAGTTCGTGCCCAAGGCGTGACAGTCGCCAGGTCGCACCAGAGTCGAAATCGGTTTGCGCAACCGTCGGCGGAATCTCATCCACCCAGCGGATTTCGACTTCGATCTCACCATCAGTCTTTTCAGACGCAAATTGCTTCAGCTCAGCTCCGCCGTCGACGTCGCGGGCGGAAGCGGATTGAAGTCTTAGCGAAACTCCGCCAATGTTGTAGCTTCTTTCGAAGCGGTATCGATTGAAGCAGGCCTCCGTCGAGACAAGCGTTTCGCCTGCAGGGACGAGGTGCGCGGAAGCGGATGGCGCTTGGCAGTCCATTCTTAGTGGAGCGAGCATCCGCCACAGCTGGCGCTGGATGACGAATTGTTCAGAATGGGCAGCAGTTGATCGGCTGCCCAATCGGCCATAGTTATTTCGCGTGAAGTAATCCGGCGCGCCGATTCAATTAAGGCCTCGTGCCGGCTGCCACCAGCACAAAATTCGCACGCCCCGTGCTCAGGAATTTCGAGACCGAGAGCGGTTGCGCGCAGGTGCGCGACCTCGCACAGGAAATCGACGGGCGATTCCGGATTACCGTTCTCCAGCTCTCCATTCGCCGGACACATGCTGCACACGCTGTGAAGCCGGCAGCTGACGCATTTCGAAATCTGCTGACGTTTACGCTGGCGCACCTTCAATAAGAATTGTTCCCAGCCTTCGCGCACGCTTCCTTTGCGAATGTCGTATGTATCCTGATGCGAAAGTACGCAGATGCTCATGCGGCCATAAGGATCAAGCGCGAAAGCCCTCACTCCGCCACCACAAACGTAAACCGTATTCATCGGCGCTGGGCTGGAGGCGCGCTCCTGCAGCAAGCTTTTCTTATGCTCCGCCACGACCTTTGGCCACTGCAATTCGAGCGCGACTGCCTCTTCCGGTGAAAGCCGCACATTCAATGGCGCGGAGGAGCAGTCGATGCGCGGATTGATCATCGAATCGAATTTGAATTCGACTCCCAACTCGTGCTCGACGAAGGCCTTCATTCCGGCGATCTCATGCCAGTTCACCCGCGTAGCAACGGTTTTGAGTTTCAGCGGCAAACCGCGCTCGAGCAGCAAATGGATACCGCGGAGACAACGGTCATAGCTTCCCGGAAGCTGGGTCAGCTTTTCATAGGTTTCCCGGGTCTGGCCGTAGAGCGTGATCTCAATCCCAAACGGCGGAAATTCGCGCAGGAAATCGGCGACGCGTTCGTTGATCAGAGTTCCATTCGTGAAGAGCGTGATCAGAAAACCTTTTCGGTTCGCATACGAATAAATTTCCAGAAAATCTTTACGAGCAAAAATTTCGCCGCCGGTGAAGAGAAGCCAAATGACTCCCATCTCCGAGAGTTCATCCAGAATGGCGAAATATTCCTCTTTGCTGAGCTCCTGATTGCGAGCGGCAATATCCCCGACCGGAAGGTTGTTGTAGCAATGCTGGCAGGCGAGCGGGCAACGCCGCGTCAGTTCGAGCGTGGCTTCAAGAGGCACGCGTTCCTGCGAAAAATGTTTGTGCAAAGACAGACTGAACTCGCCATAGGTAGCGGAGTTCATACGTGGGCAGCAACTCCCACAGCTTTGACCAGGCCGGCCGATTCCATTTCAGCCAGAAAGGATTCAACGTCTGATTCGATTTGTTGGGGCTCGCCATCGAACGCCTCGGCAATACGTTGAACAATTTGAGTTGCGCTCGAAGGAGCCGCGATACCGTCCCAGATCGCGCTCGCAACCGGATTCAAACTGAAGATGGAAGCAAGATCGCCCACGCCTTTGCTGATCGGCACAATCAGAGTTTCACCCGCAATCTTGCGGGACACAACTGCGTCCGAGCGGACATAAAACGGCATTGTGCTTTCCCCCCCCAAATGCGTGCGAACTGTCTCAATCTGGGGGTTGAGACATTCAGACCGAAATTAACAGAGACGCTTGCGGCAAACGATAGCTACGTAGGTTCGGCGCCGCTCGGTGGGACATGGCTCTCCGCGGGAGAAGTCAATCGCACGCTGACAACCTAAGGAATTAATATCCGGGCGCGGTCTCTTTTTTGTTATCGCAGACTCCGTTGGTCGGCTGGGTTGGAAGCGTGGGCGGTGTCAAGAGCGGAGGGGCGCCGGAAAAGTCGAAGAACTCCATCATGTCGTCGGCATTGGCGTCGCGCAGCGTAAGCGGGGCAACGTTGAATCGGTCTTCGATCAGGCGAAGGATCGAGGTGTAATCCCGTGTCGTGTGGGAGACGAAACTCGGCCGCGCCCACGGCGAAAAAACAATCAGCGGAAGACGAAAGCCGGTTTCGTTGAACGCGCCCGGTTTGTCGCCCGAGCTCAGCATCGGCTGGATTGAATCCGGTTCGACTTCGCGTCCCGGGCGGACATGATCGTACAGTCCACCGCCTTCGTCATAAGTGAAAATCAGGGCCGAGTCCTTCCAGGACGCGCTGTTGATCAGCGCATTGATCACACCTATGGCAAACGCCGCCCCGGTCTGGATGTTGGCGTCAGGATGTTCATCGGTTGAGGAGAGCCGTTCGATAAAAATCACCGAGGGCAGCGTGCTGTCATTCTTCACGTCGTTGTACCAATTGCTGATCGGCACAACTTTTGAAGCGTCCTTCTTGTAAGTCGCGAATTGCTCAATGAATGCTGTCGATGCGCTGCTCTGGTAGTAATAGCGCCAGCTCACGCCAGCGGAATCGAGATGATCGAAGATCGTGGGCTGGGTAATGCTCTCGTAGGAAGTGTTCGGCGGAAAGGCATTGCCGAACGAGGTTGCCGTGAACAGATAAATGCGATTGGGAATGGTATTGGCCGGCTCCGGCGAGAACCAGCGATCGCTGGTCGCAAAACGGGCTGCGGCTTCGTAGTAATAAGGCAGGTCCGATTGATCGTAATAGCCCATCGCGCGAGTGCCGGTGGGATCGATCGATGACGGCACCGAAGTTGTAGTGAGCATAAATCCGTCCATCAATCCACCGTCCACATCCGCATGGGTTTCATTCCAGGCGGGGCTCAGGCTTTCGGTGCAGACCGTCTGGTAATGAAATGGGTGCACTGGCTGGCCTTTGGTGTTCAGCAAAGTGGTATTCAGGTTTAGCCCGTCGATATCATTGGCAAGCCCAAGCGACGCTTTGTACTGCCCCAACATTCCAAAATAACTATCGAAAGACCGGTTCTCCTGCACGAAGAAAATAATGTGCTTCAGGTTCGAAAGCCCCTGCGACGCCGCAGTCACGGTGATGTTGAATTTCTGTTTGAACAGCGCGCCGGTGCTATCCTGCGCCTGCACGGCAATGGAGTGCGTGCCCAGCGCGACGTTGCTCACGTATAAGTCGAGAATGGCGGAGTTTGAAATCCCGCCATCGCCTTTGCCGTCGATGAACAACGTCATAGATTTGGTCGGGTTCGAGTCGGTGGTTGCCGCGACCACGTGAAAAGGCTGGCTCACAATCGATCCGCTCGCCAGCGAGCAGATCGTGACCGTCTGGTTGGCAGTATTCAGCGCGCATGGCGGCTGCATGGCAACCGGAACATTGGTTTTGAAAGTCGCGCCGGTACTGTCCCATCCCTGGACCGTGAGCAGGTGATAGCCGACTGGCAAACTGACGAACGTGTTCACCGTCGACGAACTGACGTGATAGATCAGCTTGTTATCGAGATAAATTTGCATGGCGGTCACGGTGTGCGAGTCCGTGCTTCCGGCGACCACGTTGACCAAACTCTGCACCAGTCCATTCGGTGCAGGGGTGCAAACCGTAACCGATGGGTTGGTGCTGCTGAGTGGGCAAGGTGATGAGGCGAATGTCAAAGGGGCAAAGCAGAAGACGGCGGCGGGAATCAGCAGAAACCGAGGACGCATCGGGCAACTCCGGACAGAAGAGTACCCACGAAAAGAGGAGCGTTTACTGCGGCGAGTTGCCCTCTCTAAGGTGGCCTACAGTATCGCTACCAGCGCAGGCCAAATGTGACTGGCACGAAGGTCAGATTGGGACCGTAAGTTGTGAACATGGAGTTGTAACGGGCTTCGGCGAACGCCTTCAGTCTGCTACTGCCCAGGCGGAACTCGAAGCCGCCGCCGACATCGAACCCGGGTTTATACGTGCTGAAGGAAGCCACAACTTCATTGACTCCGATGACAGCCGGATAACAGTAACCGAAGAACGGATCGCAGAAGATCGTCTGCGCCGTCGCCGGCTGTGTAAGGGACAAATTACGGTGATACAGACCCGCCCCCGCGAGCACATACGGGTCAATTTCATGCCCCGGCATGAAACGGATTACCGGAACGAAGCTGATCGACCACACGTCAGCGTACCCGCCAGGCTGGCCGAAATTTGCCAGCGCAGCATTGCTCAGGCCCCAGTGGTCGAAGGAAAAGTCGAGATCCGTGAGGAGATGACGGTCGACATTGAAGCCGCCGCGAACATTCAGGTTCCATCCCATATTTAAGTTATTGCTGCTATCGGCGGTCGGCAATGTGAAGCCCGCACCTGCGCCTCCGCCGATGTTGAAGCGTCTTGACGACTCTTGCCCCAGGGCAGTGGTTACAAGGAAGCAAAGAAGAATTAGAAAGACTCGACGAAGTAGGGTCGTGACCTGCATGTTCTTACACCTCTGGCGATTTCGGTTTTGCTAAGCAGGCAATCAGCGGTGTAGTCTTCGATGCGGAGTTAGCGTCGCACGTTTACGAATTGGTACACAGGCCCAATCAGCTGAATATCCAGTCGCGCACTTGGTGCGTGGCTGAGATTATGTGCTGCTCGCGCTGGCTGGTGCTCACGTTATTTCTGAGTTCGTTCGCGGTTGCCGCCGATCAATCACCCGCTCAGGTTGTGCGCTGGTCGGCCAATGCAGCAAATTGCAACTTGCGCCAGGGAGACGACGGCCACACCTACTACGAAATAAAAGCTGCAAACGTCGAGATAACCCTCGCGGTCGATTCTCGGGAGCTTGAAAAACTTCCTCATCGCGCAATGCCGATGCTCTCCGTTTTACTCACCTTTCACTTGAGCGGGCCGGGTCAGTTTGCAATTCGACCGCACGCCATGTTCCTGCAATTCGTGAAGCACCGGAATGTCACAAAGACTTCGCTTGATCCGGACACGATGCTCGCCGACTTGCAGCAGAACGTCGACGATCTGACTTACGAAGTGGAGCATCACGAACTGAAGCATCATCCCGAGGAAAAACAGCAGAAGGAACAGGAATTACAGTCCAGATTGAAGGATTACACCGACATGATGGACTTCATCAGCACGCGTGCGCTTCGCACCGGCTTATTGAGCCCTTCCGCTCCCGCCGCAAACGGCTGGGTATTCTTCGGGATCAAGGACCGATGGATCGGGCCATTAAAAAAGCCTGAGCGATTCGTGCTGCGAATACCCGGCGGCGGCAACTCGATCTTCGAATTTCCTTTTAGCTTGCCGCCTGAGTCGGCAAAAGTTGAACTTCGGCGCCGTCCAGAATAGATCAGAAGCCTACGGACGCAGGCGTAACCCCATCCCGCTGATTACCAGAGTAATACAGTGCCGCCTGATTCCATACTGACTCGGTAATTAGGGAATCTTAAGATTCAGGTACGTGTGAGCACGCTTCACCAGTCACTGGGTCGTTATCTGATTGAGGCCGAAATAGGCCGCGGCGCGATGGGAGTGGTGTATCGCGCCTACGACCCGCAAATTGGCCGCACCGTCGCGATCAAAACAATTTCGTTGAGCGGGCCGGAATTTTCGGACGACGAATATCGCGCGCGATTCATGCGGGAAGCGCGTGCAGCGGGACGGCTTTCGCATCCAGGAATAGTGACAATTTTCGATGCCGGCGAAGATCCGGAGACCGGCGAACCTTATCTGGTGATGGAGTACATCTCCGGCCAGCCGCTCAGCAAAGTGCTTTCGCGCGAGCGCAAGCTGCCCCTCGCAACTGCGCTGCAATTCGCGCAAGAAATTGCCGAAGCACTCGATTACGCGCACAACCAGGGCGTAGTCCATCGCGACATAAAGCCGCACAACATTCTCATAACCGAGGATGGTCACGCGAAAATCGCGGATTTCGGTGTGGCGTGGCTGGCGCAGGAAATCGGCCAAACCGGAGAAATCGTCGGCAGCCCGGCTTATATGGCGCCGGAGCAGATGACAGGCAAGAAGGCGGATGCGCGCTCGGATTTGTTTTCGCTCGGCGTGGTGCTCTACACCATGATTACCGGCTTCCGGCCGTTCCAGGGAAACAGCGCGAAAACCGTGGTTTTCAAGGTAATGAATATTGACCCGGTCCCGGTTGCGAGCTTTCATAGCAATATTCCGCCAGAGCTGAATGCGATCGTTTCGCGCGCCATCGCCAAAAATCCCGATGAACGCTATCCAAGCGGGGCGGCGCTGGCACGGGCAATTCAGGCTTTGCGGCAGGGTGACGTTGCTCCGGGCAATGTAACCGGGCCTTTTGCAACGCCGATGCGCGGTCCCGAACAACCTGCAAATTACAAAACTTTTGGCTGGGTAAAGAAATATGACCGGCTGGCGCTCTCGATTGCGCTGATTGGAATAGCCGCGGGAGCGATTCTACTTACGTGGCGGGTGACCAGAGTCCATTACGTGACGCTGCCTGCAGAGCTGATGTCGAATTTGAAGGTACCTCCGCTTCGCAACTTGCCAGCGGCAACCGCCAAAATGCTCACC
>Ga0335079_10006383_pt1 | contig 13494 bp, 12 predicted proteins | sample Lox_Sample_33_FD_206719 | JGI IMG/M metagenome (GOLD analysis project Ga0335079, IMG submission 206719) | Soil microbial communities from Loxahatchee National Wildlife Refuge, Florida, United States - Lox_Sample_3.3 | ecosystem: Environmental > Terrestrial > Soil > Wetlands | place: USA... | reverse complement strand
CCGAACACCGCGCCGGAGGCGCCGATGATCACGGCGTCGCCGGCCAACGGCATGAGCGCCAGGCTCAGCGCCGCACCGCCCAGGGCCGAGATCGCGTACAGCCGGGCGAACCGCGTGCCCCCCAGCCGGTCCTCCACCAGCGGACCGAACATGAAGAGCGCCAGCATGTTGAAGAAGATGTGAAGGAAGTTGCCGTGCAGGAACGCGTACGTCAGCAGGGTCCACGGATGGCGCAGGGTCGCCGACGGCTCGAACCCGAAGACCTCCACGAGCCAGGGACTCGTGAAGATCGTGAGCTGGAGCAGATACACGATGCCGTTGGCGATGAGGAGTCGCCGCACCCAGCGGGTCAGAAAGAACGGCGAGCCGTCGTAGCGCATATCTGGAACGGTATCCCGCGGCCTACCGCTTTGTTCCGCGACGCGCCAGAGCCAGGCGGCACACCTTCTCGGTGAAGGCGGGGAAGCCCAGGCCGGCGACACGCGCGGCCTTGGGAATCAGGCTGTTGGCGGTCATGCCAGGCAGGGTGTTGGCCTCGAGGAAGTAGAGGTCGCCGCCCGCGCTCATGCGGAAATCAATTCGGCTGTAGCCGGCCAGCTTGAGGGCGCGGTGGGCGCGCCGAGCGGCGTCCTGGGTGCGCGCGGCCAGCGCCGGCTCGATCGGCGCGGGGCAGATCTCCTCCGCCATGCCGGGCTGGTACTTGCACTCGTAGTCGAACATCTCGTGCTGCGGCCGGATCTCGATGACCGGCAGCGCCTCGTCGCCGAGAATCCCTACGGTGAGCTCGGGGCCGCCGACGAACCGCTCGAGCATCACCTCGTCATCGAACCGCTCGGCGAGCTCCACGGCAGCCGGCAGATCGGCGGCGCGCTTGACGAGCGTCAGGCCGACCGACGAGCCCTGCTTGGACGGCTTGACGACGCAGGGGAACCCCACCTCGCGCTTGACGTCCTCGGCGGCGGCCGGCGCCATGAGCCACGCGGGTACGGCGAGGCCGTTGTCGCGCGCGATCCGCTTGGCGAGATCCTTGTCCATCGCGAGGGCGGACGCGAGGTGGCCGCTGCCGGTGTAGGGCACGCCGATGACGTCGAGCACGGCCTGCACGGTGCCGTCCTCGCCCTGGCCTCCATGCAACGCGACGAACACGACGTCGGCCTCGCGGACAGCGGGCACCTCGCCCAGGCCGGCCGCGAGCATGCCGCGCTCCAGCTCCTTCAGCCGCGCCAGCGGAGGCGGCTCGCGGCCGACCCCGCCGGGCAGGAGCGCGGCTTCGTGCTCGGGCGGCACGAAGCCCGATGCGAGGTCCACGACGTGGACGATGTGGTGCAGCGAGCGCAGGGCCGCCGCGATCTGGAGCCCCGAGGCCAGCGCCACGTCGCGCTCGGCCGAGGTGCCGCCGGTGAGGACCGCGACCTTCATCGGATCCCCGCCACCTGGCGCAGCACGTCGTAGCGTGTCACCAGGCCGATCAGCCGCCCGTCCTTGCGAATCAAAGCGGCCTGCGTCTCGTGCGACAGGAGCGTGTTCAGCCGCTCGAAGGGCAGCGCGGCGTCCACGACCGGGAAGGGCGGCTGCATCACCTCGCCCACCGACCGCTCGAGGAGCTTCGCGTCGCCCAGGGCACGCGCGATGACGGGTCCCTCGGTCACCGAGCCAACGCAGTCGTGGCCGGCGATGACCGGGACCTGGGAGATGCCATAGGTGCTCATCAGGTTCAGGGCCTGCCGCACGCTGGCCGAAGGCGCCACAGACACGAGCGGCGGAATCTGCGGATTGCGCTGGCCCATCAGGAACTCGACCGTGACGGGCTCGGAGTCCAGCATCTGGTTCTCGCGCATCCACGCGTCGTCGTAGAGCTTCGACAGGTAGCGCTCGCCCGTGTCGCACAGGATGGTCACGATCAGCGAGTCGGGGTCATCGAGCCGGCGCGCCAGGTCGAGCGCCACGTGGACATTGAGGCCGCTCGACCCTCCGACGAACAACCCCTCTTCCCGGGTCAGGCGGCGCGCCATCCGGAACGCGTCGCGGTCGCCGACCGCCACGAACTCGTCCACTACGTCGAAATGGAGCGAGGTCGGGATCTTGTCGCCGCCCACGCCCTCGACCTTGTAGGGGAATCCATCGCCCTTCTGGTGGGTCGCGGCGTATTCGCCGTAGATGGAGCCGACCGGGTCCGGGGCAATGACCCGCACCCGCGGGTTCTTCTCCTTCAGGTATCGCCCCACGCCTGACACCGTGCCGCCCGTCCCCGGCGAGCACACGAAGTGCGTCACGCGGCCGGCGGTCTGTTCCCAGATCTCGGGCCCGGTGGTGCGGTAGTGCGCTTCCGGGTTGACGGGATTGAAGTGCTGGTCCGCCAGGACGGCACCGGGCGTGGCGGCGACAATGGCCCTCGCCTTCTGGATGTAGTACTCCGGATGGTCCGGCGGCACCGCGGTAGGGACCACCACGACTTCGGCGCCGAACGCGCGGAGCAGGCGGATCTTCTCGGTGGACATCTTGTCCGGGATCGTGAAGATGCAGCGGTAGCCCTTGATGGCGGCCGCGATCGCGAGGCCGACGCCGGTATTGCCGCTGGTGCCCTCCACGATCACGCCGCCGGGCTTGAGGGCCCCACTCCGCTCCGCCGCCTCGATGATGGCGAGGCCGATGCGATCCTTGACCGACCCGCCCGGGTTGAACTGCTCCGCCTTGGCGAGCACCGGCGTCCGGATGCCGCGCCCGACGCGGTTCAGGCGGATCATCGGCGTTCGCCCGATGGCCTCCAGCACGTTGTCCAGGGGCGCCGGGACGCTCATGGCGTGGGTTGCCCCGAGGGCTCCGCGGCGTGGCGGAAGACCACCGGTTGGTAGAAGGCCATGCCCACCGCCTGGCCGTTGTGGTGGGCGGGAGCGAACAGCAGCAACGCGGCGCCGCGCATGGCGGCGGAGTCGAGGGCGGGCGTTCCGGAACCCGAGGCCACGCGGGTTGACTCGGGTTGGACGCGGCCGGCGGAATCCACGTACAGGCGCAAGCGCACTTCTCCCTCCACCCCCTGGTCGTACAGATCGGGCGGATACTGGAACGGCGAGCCGCTGTTGATGGCGACGGGCACGTCGTTCTCCGTCGAGGGCGCGGCTTGCGCCGGCTCCCGGCCGCGGCAGGCGGCGAGGAGCAGGGCGGATAGACTCATGACGCCGAACCATCCTCGCATCACGATCATCGTCCCTTTCGCGCACGTCGCTGCAGGTCCGCCAGGCGGGCCAGCGCGTCGCGAGGCGAGAGCCCGTCCACGTCCAGCCCGCGCAGCTCGCCGAGGACGGGGTCCTCGCGGGCCGGCGCGAACAACGCGAGCTGGTCGGCCGGGCTCGGCGCGCCGGCCACGCGGTGCCCGGCCTCGAGCGAGCGCAGCACCGCGCCCGCCCGCTCGAGCACCTCGACCGGCAGCCCGGCCAGCCGGCCCACATGGATGCCGTAGGAGCGGTCGGCGCCCCCCGGCCGCAGGCGGTGCAGGAAGATCACTTCGTCTCCGGATTCGTGCACCGCGACGTTGAAGTTGACGATGCGGGCGAACCGGTCGGCCAGCTGCGTCAGTTCGTGATAGTGCGTCGCGAAGATCGCCTTGCAGCCGATCCGCTCGTGCAGGTACTCCGCCACCGCCCACGCGATCGCCACGCCGTCGTACGTCGAAGTGCCGCGGCCGATCTCGTCGAGCAGCACGAGGCTCCGGCGCGACGCGTTGTGGAGAATGGACGCCGTCTCGCTCATCTCCACCAGGAACGTGCTCTGGCCGCGGGCCAGGTCGTCGCTGGCGCCGACGCGCGTGAACAGGCGATCCACCACGCCGACGCGGGCGCGGCGGGCCGGCACGAACGAGCCGACCTGCGCGAGCAGCACGAGCAAGGCGACCTGCCGCAGCACGGTGCTCTTGCCCGCCATGTTCGGGCCCGTGACGATCATGATCTGGTGCTCGGCGTCGAGCACGACGTCGTTGGGGATGAAGGCCTCGCGCGGCATCACCCGCTCGACCACCGGATGGCGGCCCGCCTCGATCTCGAGCCCGAAGCCGTCGGAGATATCGGGCCTCGCGTAGCCGTTGCGCGCCGCCGCCTCCGCCAGAGACGCCAGCGTGTCTGCGGTCGCCACCCGGGACGCCACGTCCTGGATGCGGTGGATCGCCGCGCCGACGGTGTCGCGCAGCTCGCCGAACAGCCGCTCCTCGAGCCGCGCGATTTCCTCTTCGGCCCCGAGGACCTTGGCCTCGTACGACTTGAGCTCGGGCGTCACGTAGCGCTCGGCGCCGGTGAGGGTCTGGCGGCGCTCGTAGTCGGATGGCACGGCGTCCTTGTTGGCCCGCGTGATCTCGATGTAGTAGCCGAAAACCTTGTTGTAGCCGACCTTCAGCGAGCCGATGCCCGTGCGTGCGCGCTCCCGTGACTGGAGCGAGGCGATGTAGGAGCGACCTCCGTCGCGCAGGGTGCGCAGCTCGTCGAGCTGCGGCGCGTGCGCGGGGCGCACCACGTCGCCGTCACCGAGCGCCGCAGGCGGGCGGTCCACTAGCGCGGCCGCGAGCGTCGCCGCGAGATCGGCCAGCACGTCGAACCCCGCGTCGAGGCCGTACAGGCTTCCCATCACGACGGCCACCCCGGGCAGGCGCTGCAGGGAGTCGCGCATCCCGCCGAGGTCTCGCGGCGTGGCGCGGTGCGCGGCCGCCTTGGCGCCCAGCCGCTCGAGATCGCGCACGCCGTCGAGGGCTTCGCGCAGCGCGGAGCGCCGCGGCTCGTCGGCGACCAGCGCCCCCACCGCGTCGTGGCGCGCCGCGATCGCCGCCGGACCAGTGAGCGGCGCCAGCAGCCATTGCCGCAGCAGCCGCGCGCCCATTGGTGTGCGGGTGTGATCGAGCACGGCGAGCAGCGTTGCGTCGTCGGCGCCGGGACGCAGCGACTCCACCAACTCGAGGTTGCGGCGGGTCATGGCGTCGAGATACAGGCGGCCCGAGGCCCGGCGAGGCACCGGGCGCCGCAGTTGTGGCAAGCCGCCGGGCTGCAGGTCGCCGAGGTAGCGGAGCAGTGCGCCGGCGGCGCCGATCGCCAGGGTGTCATCAGGGCCGACGCCCAGGCCGTCGAGTGAGGCCAGGTCGAAGCGGCGGGCGATGTCCTCGGCGGCGAGCACTGGGTCGAACTCCCACTTCTCGCGCCGCGTGACCAGGACGCTGGCGGGAGCGAGCGCAGCCGCTCCTTCGGCGACCACCACCTCGGAGGGGCTGTAGCGCTGCACCGCCGCCTCGAGCGCGGCGGGCTCCACGCTCTCGAGCACGAACTCGCCGGTCGAGAGGTCGGCCGCGGCGAGGCCGGCCCGCGGACCATCCATCGCGACGGCGACGAGGAAGGTATTGCGGCGCTCTTCGAGCAGGTCGTCGGCCATGACGGCGCCCGGCGTCACCACCTCGGTTACCTCGCGACGTACGATGCCTTTGGCGAGCTTCGGGTCTTCGACCTGGTCGCAGATGGCCACGCGGAAGCCGCGTTCGACGAGCCGCTTGACGTACACGCCGACGGCCTTGGCGGGCACGCCGGCGAGCGGCGTCTCGGCCGCGGCGCCGTTGTTGCGCGAGGTGAGCGTCAGACCGAGCGTGCGAGCCCCGACCTCCGCGTCATCTTCGAACATCTCGTAGAAGTCGCCCATCCGGAACAACAGAATGGCGTCGCGGTGCCGCGCCTTGATCTCGCGGTACTGCTGCATGAGGGGTGTCGAGACGTCGAGGCCGGGCAGCGTCACGAAGCAGGCACGACGAAGGGATGGCCGCCGAGCGCTTTCTTGAGCCGAGCCGCCGCCGCGGTGGCCGCCTGCTCGGTGGCGTATGGCCCGGCCCGCACGCGCAGGAGGCCGTCCGCGCCCTTGACGATGCGCGCATGCTCGCCGCTGTGCGTGACCCGCGCCTCCGCCGACTGCGCCGTGCGGCTGGTCCGCGTGGCGGTGACCTGCACCTCGAATTGAGCGGCCGGCCGCGGCGACTGCGCGCCAGCCGATTCCGCCGCCGGCTTCACCGCGCCACCAGCCGGGCCGGCCGCGGGGTGCGCCGAATCGCTGGAGGGTTTGGGCGCCGGGGCCGCCGAGTGCGCGGTGTCGGCCGGTGCGGCCGGGGGCAGGGCGCTGCAGCGACCGTGGTAGAACGCGACCTGGTTGAGGAACTCGACGTCGCCGGCGGATTCGGTGCGCGCGGAATCGAGCAGCGCGCAGGCGGTCGCGGGGTCACCGAGGTCGAAGGCCGCGCGCCCCGCCCACAGCGCCGCGCGGCCGCGGAGTGCGCTCGTGGGATAGTCGCCGCGCAGGCGCTCGGCCAGCTGCAGGGCGCCGGCGCCGTTTCCGGCGGCCAGGGCGAGCTGCGAGAGCTGGAGCAGCGCCTGGTCGGCCCAGCGCGACGTCGAGTACTCGATCGCCACGCGCCGGAGATCGCTTTCCGCGCTGTCACCGGATGAAGCGAGCCGCCCGCGCCAGTACAGCGCCTCGATGTAGGCTGGATCGCCGGGTCTCGCCTTCGCCAGCTCCGCGGCGACGATGCGGCGCGCCGAGTCTCCGCGACCCTCGGCGGCGAGCGCGACGGCGGCGCGCAGGGCCGGATTGTCCTGGGCGACCACGGCATGCACAGACGCACAGACGCACAGCAGCACGGAGAGCAGCCCGGCGAGCCGGACTCTCCGTGCCCCTGTGCCTCCGTGCTCCAACACCCCCAGGTTCACGCCGCCGTCCTTTCGGCTACTCCGAGTGAAAGCACGCATTCCACGACGATGCCTTCCTCGCCGGTCACCGCGGTGCTCTTGAGCCGCGTGTCAGCCTTGAGCAGCGCGGCGAGTGCGCGATCCAGCTCCTCGGCGGTCCAACGCCCCGCGTCGTCCACCCACCGGCCCGCCTCGTCGCCCCAGCTGCGCAGACCCGGCGGCCGCAGCGCCTGGATCGCCTTGAATACGCGATCGCGCGCCACGGGGCGCGACTCGCCGTCGTCGAGATGCGCTCGAGCGAGGGCGAGCCCCACCAGGGCGGTGCCGAGCGACGTCAGGAGCCGCACCCCGGAGCTGCCCGGCCCGGCGAGCAGCCGGGGCACCATGACCGCGGCCTCCGTGAAGCGTCGGCCGGTGACGGCATCCACGAAGTCGCCGGGGGTCTCGCCGTGCCGCACGCCCACCAGGTCCCCGACGTCCGCGGCCGTCACGGCCCTCCCCTGGACCGCCGCCCCCAGCTTCACCAGCTCGGCCGCCAGCTGCGGAAGATCGTCGCCCACCGCCTCCTGCAGCAGGCGGGCCGCCGCGTCGTCGAGGGTCAGGCTTCCCTCGCCGGCGCGATGGTGGATCCACTTGAGGACCCGCGCCGGCTCCAGGGTTTCGAAATCAACGACCGTCGCGCCGCGTTCCAGCCCGGCGTCCGGTTTCTCCCCAGCCGTCTGGACCAGCACCAGGACGGTCTCCGGCGAGGGTCGCGCGAGGTAGCCGGTGACCGCGGCGCGCAACGACTGCTGCTTGGGCCGCTTCTGCAGCAGGCACTCCACCTCGGTGACGACCACGCAGCGACGCGCCGCGAGCATCGGCGGGGTCTCGACCAGCGACCGGAACTGGTCGGCCGTCAGCTCGGGGGCGCGCCGCCGGTCCAGATTGAAGTCGCGGGTCGAGGCATCTACCGCGAGCTTGACGATGCGGCTTACCGCATCGTCCTTGAGCAGCTCTTCGTCGCCGAAAAGGTAGTAGACGGGCTGGATCTCGCCCTTGGTGAGGGCGCGCAGCAGTGCATCGAACGACCGGCCCGGCATCGGGCGCAACTTAGCCCGAAAGCGGGTGCCGCAAAAGGCTGGCGGGCGCTACGGGCCTCCCCACACCGCGGGGATATCGAGCCGCGCTCGATCTCCAACCACGGCGGGGCGGGCTTCCTCGACGATCAGGATGGAATTCAAAGGGTGAAAGGCTTCGAATCGGGGCTCTGCTGGGGTCGGACGGGGGAGCACATACGAGCGAACCTGATCGGTGACGGCGAGCGGGGCGGGATTCCGTCCGTTGGCCAACCACGCCGCCCGCTCGCGGTGGGCGGCGCGGGCTTCCAGCATGTCCCACCCGAGCAGGCCGACCGTCGTGGCGAGGAGCAGGGTGCCGACCGCGCCTGACCAGCGCGCCACGACCGGAAGGCGCACCGCGAACTCGTCCCGCAGGCGCCTGCGCAGTCGTACGCCGAACGCGCGTGATACGCCCACGCTCGGCAGCGCGCGCAGCGCGTCTACCCCGACACGAAGTGCGGCATCGAAGCGACGGCACGCGGCACAGACAGCCAGATGGGCCCCGGCCTCGGAGTGTTCCTGCGAGGTCAGCCGCCCATCAGCGAAATCAGAGTATTTCTCTCGAAACTCGCAGCAGTTCATGCAGGCCCTGACGAGGACCCTACTGGTACCGCCGCGGGCCCCGGCTGTTCCACCGCCCGGTTGGGCGGTCCGTCAGTCGAGGTGGGGGGCGATGATCGTGGCGAAGTTGTTCCGGGCGCGATTCAGCCGGCTCTTCACCGTGCCGAGGTTGCAGCCCGTGATCTCGGCTATTTCCTCGTACGTCTTCCCCTCGAGCTCGCGCAGCACGAACACGACCCGGTGGTGCTCGGGAAGCTGGGATACCGACTGCTCGACCAGCTCGCGCAGGTGGCGCTTGCGGAACATGTCGTCGGGCCGCGAACTCGAATCCTCGAACTGCAACGGCCGGTGATCGGCTTCCCAGTTGCGCTTGATCGTCTGGAAGAGCACCAGCGGGTTCCGGCTGCGGTTGCGCAGCTCGTTCTTCGCGAGGTTGGACGCGATGGTGTACGCCCAGGTCGAGAACTTCTTGGACTGATCGAACCGGTGGAGGTGACGATAGATCCGGATGAAGACTTCCTGGACCAGATCCTCGGCGCGCTCCCGGTCACCCACCGTCCGGTAGATGAAGTTCAGCAGCCGGACCTGGTAGCGTGAAACCAATTCGTCAAACGCCCGGTCGCGTCCATCAAGGAACGCCTGGACGACCTTGGCATCGTCGAGTTCCGCGAACGGCGCGCTGGGCGCGTGCCCGAGATTGCGAAGACCTTCCCTGACCGCCACGGTCACACCGCGCCTGCCTCGGAATGGGGAGTCTGTTTCTCCCCAAGAGCAGGAAGCGTACCCGACATTCCTGCCCGGCCGGCACGAGCGTCAAGAGCTTGTGAACAAGAAAGTTGTGCGGCTCGCGAGCGCGAGGCCAAGGACGACCACAATGGCCTGGCCGTCCTCTAATTACTACAGTTTCAGATGGAAACCTGCGAAAAAGAGAACAGCGACTGCGGTCTTTCCATCCACCAGCTCGCCATCCCGGATCATGCCGAGGACCTGGCTCGTCGGCATGGCCCTGGTCTCCATGAACTCGTCCGGCTCGCGTCGCTGGCTCTCCGGCCTGACCACGAGGTCGAAGGCCGCGAAGAGGTGGATGCGCTCGTCGGTGAACCCGGGCGTGGTGTAGATGGTGGTGAGGCGTTTCCAGCGTCGTGCGGTCGTGCCGGCTTCCTCGAGCAGCTCGCGGCGGGCGCACTCCTCAGGGGACTCTCCGGGCTCGAGCCGGCCGGCGGGAATCTCCCAGATGGGCCCGCCGGCCGCGTAGCGATACTGCCGAATGAGCAGGAGCTGGGGGTCGGCGGCATCCTCGGCCGAGAGCACCGGCAGCACGGCCGCTGCGCCGGGGTGCCGAATCATCTCCAGGTCCCCGTGCTGGCCGTCGGGATAGCTCACCGTGTCCACGTCGAGGTTGATGACGCGGCCGGTGTAGATACGCCGCGTCGCCAGCTGGTCCTTCATCCCTTCGCTCACTGGACGGCCTGGCCCCACATGTCCCGGTAGACGATGGGTCCCTCGTTCAAGGCCTGCAGCCCCGGTTCGATCTTGCTCCGATCGCCGACCACCACGATGGCGAAGTGGTCGGGGTCGAGGTACTGACGCGCGACGCGCCGCACGTCCGCTGCCGTCACCGCGGCGATGCGCGGGATGTATGTGCTGAAGTAGTCGAGCGGGAGGCCGTACAGCAGCAACTCGGAGAACCGGCGGGCGGCGCCCTCGGTGGTCTCGAATTCCCCAGGCAGGCCGAGGGCGATATACGCCTTGGCCTTGTCGAGCTCCGCCTGGGGAACCGAGTCGTCCCGGATGCGGCGCAGCTCGCGCATGAACTCGATCAGCGAGCTATCGGTCTTCGCCGTGACGACGGACGCCGCCGCGAGGAACGGGCCCGCCGCGTGCCGCATCGCGAACTGGGAGCTGGCGCCGTAGGTGTAGCCATGGGTCTCACGCAGGTTCTGGTTCAGGCGCGAGGTGAACGAGCCGCCGAGGATCGTGTTGAGGACCTCGAGGGGGAAGTAGTCGGGAGTGGTGCGGCTCACGCCCACCTGGCCGATGCGGAACACCGACTGCGCGGCGCCCGGCTTGTCCACCAGGTAAATGGTACGGGCGGAGGCGGCAGGCGCCTGAACGTCGGACACAACCGGCGCCTCGCCGCGGGCCCATCCACCGAAGCGCGCCGTCACCAGATCCACGGCCTCGCGCAGGGTGATGTCGCCGACCAGGAGCATCCGCGCCGCGTTGGGCCGGTAATTGGCCTGGTAGAACTGCACGACGCGGTCCCGGCTCAGCGCGGCGGTCGAGCTTTCGGTGCCGTACTGCGGGCGTCCGTACGGGTGGTCAGCGCCGAAGACGATGGCGGAGAAGGCGAGGTTCGCCATGGCGACGGGCTGGTCACGCTGCTGGAGAATCTGGGCCCGCCTGAGGTCCCGCTGGCGGGCGATCTCGGTGTCGGGAAAGGTCGGACGCAGCACGACGTCGGCCAACAGATCCAGGGCCGAGTCGAGCCGGCGCTTGGGGACATGCAACTGCGCGGTGGCGGCGTCGTAGCCGGCGCCGGTGTTGAGCGACGCTCCGAGGAACGCGGTCTCGTCGGCGATCTCCAGCGCGCCGCGACTGCCGGCGCCCTGCTGGAGCATGGTGGCCGTGAACGTCGCGAGGCCCGGCAGGTCGGCGGCGTCGCGCACGGTGCCGGCGTCGAGTTGGAGCGTGACGTCCACCACCGGGACCTTGTGCATCTCCACCACGGCGAGCTGGAGGCCGTTGGGCAGTGTGGCCGTCTGGACGACCGGCGGCCGGAGGGCGGGTGGTGGCGGGAGAATTGGCGGATGCGCGCGATCCACCTGTTGAGCGGCCAGCGGGACCGACGCGAACGCGGCACCGATGGCGGCCGCGAGCAGGCTCGAGCGGGGCGCGATCATCGGGAAGCTCCTTCGGTGGCCGCCAACTCGGTGTGGCCGGCAGGCACGACGCTCAGCACCACGCGGTGCGCGCGCAGCAGGTAGTCGCGCGCGAGGCGCTGCACGTCGGCGGCGCTCACGCCGCGGTAGCGGTCGAGATCGCGCTCGAAGTAGTCCGGCGTGCCCACGTAGTAGTCGTAGTAGTTGAGCCGGTCGGCCTTGCCGCCGAACGACCCGACGCGTTCCATGCGGCCGAGGAAGTCGGCCTCGATGCTGTTCTTGACCCGCTCGACCTCGCGCGGCGTGGGCCCCGACTCGGCGAGGGTGCGCACCTCCTCGTCAATCACCTGTGACAACTCGTTGAGGTCGTGGCCGGGGCGAGCCGTGGCGATGATCTCGAACCTGCCGTCAATCCGGCCTCCGTCCTGAAACGCCGCCACCTGGGTGGCGATCTGCAGCTCGTAGACCAGCCGCTTGTAGAGCCGCGACGCCTTGCCGTCGGCGAGGATGTCGCCGAGCATCTCGAGCCCTGCGTCGTCGGGCGCGAAGCCCTTCACCGTGTGCCAGGTATCGTAGACCCGCGGCAGCTGCACGCGATCCTCGAGCGTGGCGTACACGTCCGCCGCCAGGCTCACCGCCGGGGGCGGCGTGCGGGTCACGGCGGGGCCGCGGGCGAGTTCGCCGAAGTAGCGCTCGACCAGCGGGCGCACCTCGCGCAGCGTCACGTCGCCTGCGACGACCATGGTCGCGTTGTTGGGCGTGTAGTACGTGCGGTCGAACTGCTGCACGTCCTCGATGCTGGCGGCGTTGAGGTCCACCATCGAGCCGATCACCGGCCAGTGATACGGGTGGTCGGCCGGATAGAGGCGCCGGAGGATGTTCTCCTGGGCGAGGCCGTAGGGTTGGTTCTCGTAGCTCTGGCGGCGCTCGTTCTGCACCACCCCGCGCTGCAGGTCCACCTTCGGCGGCGTGATCTCGGGCAAGAGGAAACCCATCCGGTCCGAGTCGAGGTACAACATCAACTCGAGCGCGTTGGAGGGACCGTCCTCCCAGTAGTTGGTGCGGTCCTCGTTGGTGGAGGCGTTGTTGTCACCGCCGGCCGCCTCGAGCAGCTTGTCGAACTGCCCGGTCGGCACGTGCTGCGAGCCCATGAACATCAGGTGCTCGAACAGGTGGGCGAACCCCGTGCGACCCGGCCGCTCGTCGGCCGACCCGACGTGATACCACGTGTTCACGGACACGATCGGCACGGAGTGGTCCTCGTGCACGACGACCTTGAGGCCGTTGGCCAGCGTGAACGTCTGATACGGCACGTGCAGGGCCTGGGCAGCCAGCGCGACCGGTGCCGCCGCGGCCAGCGCCGCGAGGAACGGCACGAGCAGGGCCGGCCGCACGGGGTGCACGTGTGCGCCGGTGCGTCTGTGCGCTCGCTTCATGGTCACCTCGTTACGAGATACGCGATTGGAGCCTTGAAGGATTCGGCGAGCACGTAGCCGACCTCGAGCCGCCGGTTGGAAGCGATGGGGCTGTGCCGCGCGGGCGAACCCAGCGGCACGAGCCCGAGGCGGCGGGCGGTCAGACACAGCCGCAGCATGTGAAAGCCGTCGCTCACCAGGATCACCCGCTGCCCGCCATGGGCGCGCACCCAGTCGGCCGCGGCGCGGAGCGAGGGCTCCGTCGAGCGGCCCGTGGCGACGGCCACGACGGCCGCGGGATCCACCCGAACGCCGGTCAGGTAGCGCCGTCCCACCACGGCCTCGCTCACGGTGTCGCCGGCGCCCACGCCGCCCGTCACGAGGACATGGAGCGCGAGGCCGCGGCGAAACAACTCGGCCGCGTGGTCGAGGCGGGCGCGGAACACCGGCGACGGGTGGCCGTTGTACTGGGCCGCCCCGAGCACCACGATGGCATCCGCGGGCGCGGCGGCGTCGTGCCTGGCTACCAGCACGACCTCGGCCACCACGAGCAGCCAGGCCGCCACGACCAGCGTCACCGCCGCTGCGATGACACGGCGCATGGCAGGAACCTAGCGGAGCCCCGGAGCCGCAGCCACCAGATGGGACAGCGTGGGCAGCGGAAGGGTTGGCGGAGTCAGAGATCGAAGGATTGGCCGAGCGCCGGGACGTCCACCTGCTTGACGTCGAGTCCGCTCAGCAGCTCGGCCATCGCCTGCAGCTGCTCGGTCTCGCCGTGTACGGTGAAGGCGCGCTTGGGCGCCGGCCCCAGGCCGGTCACCCACTGGCGCAGCTCGTT
>Ga0335079_10006381_pt1 | contig 13494 bp, 10 predicted proteins | sample Lox_Sample_33_FD_206719 | JGI IMG/M metagenome (GOLD analysis project Ga0335079, IMG submission 206719) | Soil microbial communities from Loxahatchee National Wildlife Refuge, Florida, United States - Lox_Sample_3.3 | ecosystem: Environmental > Terrestrial > Soil > Wetlands | place: USA... | reverse complement strand
AAACGGGAACATCGTGGCGTCGGGTACCGGCAATTACTACAACCTGACCGAGCAATTTCGCGTGGACCACAGCATCAACAACAAGATGAGGCTGTCGCTCACTTATTCTACGGGTAACCAGCATCAACCACAGCATAACGTGAACATCAGCTATGCCCCGTACGATCAATACCAGACGTTGCAGTACACTATCCAGAACCACGCCGCGCTCTCCTTCACCTACACGATCAGCCCGACTCTGATCAGCGAGACGAAGGTCGGGATCTACCGGCGAACCGGCAACTACCAGCCGCTCGCCGGAAACGATTACACGTTCGAGCTGGCCAAGACGGTTCCCGGTTTGCCTTCCAACGTGTATCTGAACCCGGTCAACTTCGGGATGACCGAGGGCTCGAACGGCAGCTCCCAGCTCGGCGTCGGCACCTTGCGAGTCAACGTGAACAACACCCACCAGTTCAACCAGGATTTCACCAAGGTCTGGGGCACCCACGCGTTCAAGTTCGGGTACGAGTGGCTGTGGATGAACTACATTCAGCACGATATCTCCAACCCGCGGCTCACTCTGAATTTTGCCGACACGAACGGGCTGCAAAGCAACGGGTCGAGCGTTCCCAACACCGGTGGCATCACACTCGCTAATATCATGCTGGGATACATCTCGAGTTACAGCTATGCCCAGCAAGGCGCGTCCAACCTGCCGGTAGACTCCAATCACAGCTTCTACGTTCAGGATGACTGGCGCATCCTTCCCAACCTTACTTTGAACATAGGCGTCAGGTACAGCAACGAGACCCCTGCCCACAGTAAGTTTCCGGGACAGCTTAGTGTGGGGAGCCTTACTGTCCCGGACAACTACTACACGAGCGGCTCCATTCCGGGTGTCCTGACGTGTCCGCCGGGCGGCTGCGTCGGCGGCTGGATTCACCCCAAAGGCTTCCTTTGGAACCGCGACAACAATAACTTCCGGCCACGCATAGGCGTGGCCTGGAGCGTCACACCCGACACGGTAATCCGCGCGGGGTTCGCCATGATGACCCTGGATTGGAACCTTGGGTGGACCAACCAGAGCGAGATCGGCGGCAGCAGCTTCTATAACCAGTCCGTCTCGCAACCGGCCAACGTCTACACACCTCTTTTCAACATCAGCCAGGGCGTGCCAGCGTTCGTGTCAGTCCCGCAGTTGCCGGACGGATCGATTCCGACTTCAGCGTCTTCGCCATCCGCGCGTCCGACGATCACCGTGGTTCCCGCGAACTACCATAACCCGTACACGCTCAATTGGAACGTCAGCATCCAGCGCGCCGTGAAGAAGGACTACATGGTGGAGCTCTCCTATGTCGGGATGCACAACATCGGCTTCTCCGGCAATTACAACTGGAACTCGCGGCCTTGGGCAACGGGCATCGACGCCAACGGCAACGTCATCGACCTGTCGCAGCCGCAGAACTGGGCCTACCGCAACACGTGGGTGAATAACACGTCCGGTGCAAACGGCACCCAGGCTTATAAGGTCTATCCCAACCTGGGCGGCGTGAACTACCAGTGCAACTGCGTGCGCATGATCTACCACTCCGGCACCATCAAGCTGGAGAAACGGTATTCGCGCGGCCTGAGCTTTCTCACGTTCCTGACATGGCAGAAGGGCATCCAGAACGCACCGGGCAATCTCTATCAGAGCGACCAGTTGATGCGAGCGGTCACCAGCACCACGCAGAAGTACCGTTACGTCAGCTCCATGACCTACGAGCTCCCATTCGGCAAGGGCCGAAAGTGGATGAACCACGGCCGCTTGTGGGACATCCTGTTGGGCGGCTACAGCTTCGCCTGGAACTTCTCTGTCTGGGCGCCCACGCCCACCGGGATCGGCTACTCGGGCGGCACCTACCTCAACCCCGCCACCGGCGCAATCGGCGCCAGGCAAAACTATCCGAGCTACGAAGCGGACCCCGGCAGCGACCTGTACCTGGTCCAGATGCCGCAGCTTCGCAGCGGGTGGCAGGACATTGGAACCAACCGCTTCGTGCAAAACGCCCAGAACCCGCTGGTGACCAACTGCGGGACGACTCCCATCCTGCAGCCGAATGGAGCCACATGGGGCAACCAGTGCGAAGTCGTGGCTCCGTCGTTCACCCGCGGCAACATGCCCAGCAACTTCTTCATCGCACAGCGGATCATCGGAGCAAACACGTCGATCTATAAGGACTTCACGATCAAGGAGCGAGTCAAGGCCCAGCTCAGGATGGATTACTACAACCCGTTCAAGTGGTTCAACTGGAGCCAGCCGATGACCACCACCATGACGCAGACCAACCCGGCCGCGTTCATGACTCCGGGTCTGAACGACTTCGCGGATTCCACCGAAGGCGGACCGTCGCAGATCCATATTTCGTTCCGCGTCAAGTTCTGACGGAGCGTAGTCTGGCCGCGTGGGCGCGCTGGATGGTACGGTAGACGCCGATGAACCGAGCCTTTTTGCTCTGCCTGTTCCTCCTGCCGGCCCTGGCGGCGGCGCCGTAGACCATTCGCCCCGGCGAGATCTGGCCCGACGACCGGGGCCACCACATTCAAGCCCACGGCGGCGGCACCCTCAAGCTCGCTGGATACCTACTCCTGGTTCGGCGACGATCGCGGCCGCGAGAGCCGGATATGTCGACCAATCCAACCCAAGAATCTGCGATACTAACTTGAGCTTGTCTGCGTCAACGAGGTTCTCGGTGGATCTCGCACCGGGTGGGAGGAACGCGGTCTCATGATCCGAGTGGCTGGCGGGACGCACCAGGGGTACGTGCGCCCGAATAATGAAGACGCCTTCTATTTCGACGACACACGGGGTATCGCGATCCTGGCCGACGGTATGGGCGGGCAGAACTGCGGCGAAGTTAGCAGCGAGATCACGGTTCGCGCGGCCAGCACTTACCTTTTACAGCCGGCCAATGGCCTGAGTCTCGAGGAACGCGCACACGGAGCCATCCGCGTAGCTAATCGTGAAGTGCTGGGCGCCGCGCGTCTGCGGCCCGAGTGTGTCGGCATGGGCTCGACGATCGTGATGGCGCTGTGGCGGTTGCCGGAGGTCGTTATCGCCAACGTCGGCGACAGCCGCGCGTATCTCCTTCGCCGCGGACTACTCCGGCAACTCTCCTACGATCAGAATTTTGCCAATGAGATGCGAGAGCGGATGGGACTTAGCGACGAGCACCTGCAAATCATGCCCAAGCGTCACGTGCTCACCATGGCGGTGGGCGCGTTCGAACAGGTGCTGGCGCGCATCCACACGGAGCGGGTCGAGCCCGGCGACCGAATCCTGCTCTGCTCCGACGGGCTCTCGGGCCGGTGAGCGAGGCAGCCATGGCGGCAATCCTGGGAGAGGCCTCTGCCACGCAGGAGAAGTTAATAATCTGATTCGTGCCGCAAATGCCCGTGGCGGCTTCGACAACGTCACGGCCGTCCTTCTGGAATTCGAGGATGCATCAGGGAGTAACTAGTTTATGCGCTCCCCCATGCGCTACTTAGTAACCACCGTTCTGGCGATGCACCTCGCGTCGCCATCTTGCGCGCCCGCCGCCGAAGCGACCCTTGCTCCAGGGTCTCCCGTATCCCGTTGGTCGATCAAGACCAGCGTGCCTGCCGGCGCCAACCTGTCAAAAACCGGAATCCTGATTCCCCTGGACCAGTTTCTGGAGCTGAAGCCCGCGGCCGAGAACCGCAGCTCCGAGTTTCAGGACAAGCGCTATCCACGGGTTTATGGCGCACCCGCCGGCGAAGGCGATATCGTCTGCACGCAAGGGTACTTGCGGCTGGTAGCCCAGGAAGACGACGGTGATTTTCACATCCAGCTTACGACCCAGCCGGACAACTTCGACAACTGCCTGGTGGTGGAGGTTCCGATGGACGAGAAGACGTTCGTCGCTGATTCTCCCGAAGTTCTCTCTGCTGCCAAAACCGTACGCCAGTTCGTGGTCTCGAATCTCCTGGCCGGCGCCACCCCGAAACCGGGTTCCGTCCACGTGATCAAAGGGCAGGCGTACGTCGAGGTCACAGGGCAATTGTTCTTCGACTCGGAACACCAGGCTGCCATGTCCAAGGGCATCTTCCGCGGCAAATCCATTGGCGGCATACGATTGCCCTCGAAGACTTCCTGGGAAATCCATCCGATCACTGCGATGAGATTTGTGAAACCGAACTGACGTAGGCGAAGGCTTGGCCCGGGCCGCCCGGTGGTAGAGTGTTCCTACGGCGAGTCGTAGAGGCGCGCCACAAAACAGGAGCACACGAGACATGACGGTTCGAGGCCGGTGGATGGTTTTGTGCGGGTTGCTAGGTTCGGCAGTGGTTGCGCAACAGTATCCTGCGAGCCTGCTGGGCGGACTGCAATGGCGCGACGTGGGGCCGATGCGCGGCGGACGCACGTTCGCCGTGGCGGGACACGTGAATCAGCCCGACACTTTCTATTTCGGCTCGGTAGGCGGCGGCGTCTGGAAAACGGAGAACTCCGGGCGGACGTGGACTCCGATCTCCGACGAAGGTATTCCCATTGGGTCAATCGGCGCGATCGCGGTGGCGCCCTCGAATCCGAATGTCGTCTACGTGGGCACGGGCGAGCCGGATATCCGCAGCCAGATCTCGTATGGGATGGGGATGTTCAAGTCGACCGATGCGGGCAAGACCTGGAAGCATATCGGCCTGGAAGGAACACGCCAGATCGGGCGCGTGGTAGTGGACCCGGCCAATCCGAATCGCGTGTACGCCGCGGCTCTCGGCCACGTTTACGCGGCGAACCCGGAACGCGGCGTGTACCGCTCGACCGACGGCGGGACGACGTGGAAAAAGGTTCTGTTCAAAGCCAATGATCCGGAAAACGTGGGCGCCATCGATATTGCCATCGATCCGAAGAATCCGCGGGTCTTGTACGCGTCGCTCTGGGCGACACGCCGTCCGCCATGGTCGGTGTACGCTCCCAGCAACCTGCCGGGAGGCGGCCTGTACAAATCGACAGACGGTGGCGATACCTGGAAGCAATTGACGGGCGGGCTGCCTACCGATCAATTCGTGGGGAAGATTGGGATCGCGGTGGCGCCGAGCAATCCCAACCGGCTTTGGGCCGTGGTTGACGACGTCGGCAGCGGTGTGCCCCGCGGCATCGGCGGAGGTGGCGGGCGAGGTGCGGGATCTCCGGCGCCCAGTACCGGCGGTGGCGTCTATCTCTCGGACGACGCAGGCGCGACGTGGAAGCTGGTGAACAGCGAGAACCGGCTGTGGGGACGCGGCTGGTATTTCGAGGCAGTCACGGTAGACCCGGCCGATCCGAACCGCGCCTACGTGATCAACACCGCCACCTACCTCACCACGGACGGCGGCAAGACCTTCGTCCCGCTGAAGGGCGCGCCGGGCGGCGACGACTACCATCAACTCTGGATCAATCCCAAAGACCCCAACCGCATGGTGCTGAGCAGCGATCAGGGCACGGTGGTCAGCGTGGACCGCGGCAAGACCTGGAGTTCCTGGTATAACCAGCCGACGGCGCAGATCTATCACGTAGCGGCGGATAACCACTTCCCCTACTGGCTCTATGGCGCACAGCAGGATAGCGGCGGCGTGGGCGTGAGCACCTGGTCGCGGATGGGCCTGTTGACTTTCCGCAACTGGGAGCCGACGTGCCTCGCGGGCGAGAGCGCTACCGTGCTGGCGGATCCGAAAGACGGGAATATCCTCTATGGCAATGGCGCGGGGCGCTGCGACCAGGCATTGAATCTCTCCGTGCCCCTGGGAGGGCAACTCCCTGCGCTGGATCCGGACGATCCGAATCGCAAGACGTGGACGCTGCCGCAGGTGTTCTCTCAAGCGGACGAAGCGATGTACTACGCCAACCAGTTCGTGATGCGCTCCCGGGACCGCGGGCGCACGTGGGTGAGGATCAGCCCGGATCTGGCGCGCCTGAATCCGCCCGCGCCGCCAAACCTGGACCCGGTGACCGCGAAAGACATCGACCAACAGATGACGCATCACTTCGGCGTGGTCTACACGATCGGGCCTTCCCCGCTGGATGCGAAGACCGTGTGGGTGGGCACGGACGACGGACTGCTCGACGTGACCCGGGACGACGGCAAAACCTGGTCGGACGTGACTCCTCCTCCGATGACCCCGTGGAGCAAGGTGTCGCAGATCGAGGCGGGCCATTTCGACGTCGCAACGGCGTACGCGTCGGTGGACCGCCACCGCATCGCCGACAACAAGCCATACATTTACCGGACGCACGATGGCGGCAAGACGTGGCAGAACGTAGTAGCGGGGATTCCGGAAGGCGCGTACGTGAACTCTGTGAAAGAGGATCCGCAGGCCAAAGGACTGCTCTATGCTGCAACGGAACTGCGCGTGTATGTCTCTTTCAACGATGGAGCGGCGTGGCAGCCGCTGCAGAACAATATGCCGGTGACCTCGGTGCGGGACATCCTGGTGCACGGCGACGATCTGGCGATCGCCACGCACGGGCGCGGGTTCTGGGTGATGGACCAGGCTAGCGCGCTGCGGCAGATCGCGACGCAGGGCATGGAAATCGCGTCCACGAACGCCTACCTGTTCAAGCCGGGCGAGACGTACGCCATCCGCGCGGGCGGGATGAACGGTACACCGATGCCGCACGACGAGCCGCAGTTGCAGAATCCGCCGGCGGGCGTGGTGGTCTATTACTGGCTCAAGAACGCCGCGTCGAAGCCACTGAAGATCGAAGTCGTGGATGGTGGCGGCGCGGTGCGGGCGTGCGCCGCCAGCGACACCCCGGTTCGGCCGCCGGATACCGGGACGCTGAACGTGGAAGCAGTCTGGATGCAGCCCGCACAGCCGCCGGCCGCGGCCGCGGGGATGCATCGATTCGCTCTCGGTGGAGGAGGCGGCCGCGGGTTCGGCGGGTTCGGTCGCGGGGCGGCGGCACCGGTGATAGACGCCTGCAATCCTGCAGGCACCCAGCCGGCAGTGGCCGACGCGGGCCGCGGCGGGCGAGGGGGCCGGGGTGGAGGAGGCGGCGGCCGCGGCGGTGTGCCGGGGTTGCAGCCAGGGCAGTACACCGTCCGGTTAACGGTGGATGGACAGACACTCACCCAGACGGTGACGATCAAGCCCGACCCGCGCGGAGTGCCGAACGGAGCGACCGAAGGCGGCGACGGCGACGGGAAGTAGCAATGAGGCAATGTCGGTTTGGAGTGGCCCTGCTTGCGGCCGTCGCGCCCGCGTGCGGCGCCGATTTGTTTCGCGATGACTTCTCGCGGTTTCCACCGGGATGGCTGACATTCCCGGTGGGCACTCTGAACGGAGCCATTCAGGAATATCACTATCTTCCGCATCGCGGAGTGCCGCTGGGGCCGTGGGAGAACGCCATCGCGCACCTGGACGCGTGGGTGGCGGGCGACGAGCAAGGCAAGCCCTACCTCGAGCAACAGCTCGAATCGACGGCACGCCAGTTCAGCAACCCGGTCATGATGACCGGCGATCCGGAATGGGACGATTACTCGGTTGAGGTGCAGGTTCGGCCGCTCTCGCCCAACGGCATGGCGGGAGCGGTGTTCCGCTATCACACCAACCGGCATTACTATTTTTGCGGCCTGGGCGGCGGCAACAAGGTGCAGATCCTGGCGCGCCTGCCGATCGAGGAGAAGATGCGCTCACCGGAGATGAAGGAGCTGGCAACGGGCGACTTCCGGTACGACGCGACCCGTTACTACTCGCTTCGGGTCGAAGTGGCAGGCCCGCGGATCCGCGCGTACGTGGATGGAAAGCTGGTCGCGCAAGCGTCGGATACGGAACTGGCCAAGGGCAAGGCCGGGGTGAGCGCCACCGGACCGGCACGGTTCCAGGACTTCCACGTGTGGACATCGGATGGAGCGGCAAAAGGGATCGCGGAAAGGATTCGGGCGCGGGAAGAGATGCTGGCGAGGATGCGCGAGGAGAATCCCAAGCCCAGGCTGTGGAAGAGATTCGACACGCCGGTCTTCGGCGCGGGGCGTAACGTGCGCTTCGGCGATCTCGATGGCGACGGGGTGCCCGACATGTTGATTGCGCAAAACATCCCGCGAGTGCAAGGCGATGCCTTCGACCAGATCAGTTGCCTGACGGCCGTGACTCTCGACGGCAAGGTACTGTGGCAATCCGGCCGACCGAACGAGCGCAACGGGCTGCTGACCAACGACACTCCGTTTCAGATCCACGATATCGACGGCGACGGGAAAAACGAAGTCGTTGCGATTCGCGATTTCCAGTTGCAGATCCTGGACGGACGCACCGGAGAAGTCCGGCAGCGCGCCTGGATGCCGAAGATGCCGCCGGCGGACAATGTCCACCCCTATGAGATGGAAAATGGCGACTCGATCGCGTTCGTCAACTTCTCGGGGAACAAAGGGCGGCACGAGATCGTAGTGAAGGACCGGTACACGCACTTCTGGGTGTTCAACAACAAGCTGGAGCTGCTTTGGAAGGGCGATGGACAGACCGGGCACTACCCTTATCCGGCGGAGTTGGAGCCCGGCTACGACTCGCTGATGATCGGTTACTCTCTGTGGAACCGTCGGGGCGAGAGGTTGTGGAGTCATGACTCCGACTTACACGATCACGCCGACGGTGTCATGGTCGGGAATCTGTCCGGCGACCCCAAGGCCGCGCCGCGGGTGTACGCCAGCGGGAGCGACGAAGGATTCATCATGTTCGATATCGGCGGGAAGATCCTCAAGCAGGTGCGGGTGGGGCACAATCAGAGCCCGAGCGTGGCGAAGTATCGCCCGGACCTGTCGGGGCTACAGTACATTTCGGTGAACTTCTGGCGGAATCCTGGCATTGTGACCTTGTTTGACTGGGATGGGAACATCCTGGCGCAGGAGGAGCCGATTCACTCGGGCAGTCCGATGCTGCCTGTAAACTGGCGCGGCGACGGACAGGAATTCTGCCTGCTCTCCGGCAACACAAAAGATGGCGGCATGATCGACGGTCATCTGCGGCGGGTGGTGATGTTTCCCGATGACGGGCATCCGGACCTTGCGGCTGCCGTGCTGGATGTGACCGGCGATCAGCGGGATGAAGTCCTGCTGTGGGACGAGAAACGGGTTTGGATTTACACCCAGGACCGTCCGTTCGCCGGGAAACGGATTTATGCGCCATTGAGGAATCCGGATTATAACGATTCGAACTACCGGACGACGGTATCGCTGCCGGGTTGGCAGGAGGTCCGGGTGAAAAATTGAGATTGAAGCGGTCGTTTTGGGAGTCCCTGATTGCGGTGGTGGCCGGGAATGCCATCTATTTCAGCGTGATGAAGTACCTGCCGCCGCGGGCGCAGCATGTGCCCTATGCGATCGATTGGGGACTGGCGGTGGACTTTTGGGTGTGCCTGGTGTGTTTGGGCGTGGTACGGATGTTCCGGCCGAAGAACAGATAGCCGTCTGAAATCGGGTGGGCCGGTACTCTCTTAGGACAGCATGCGCAGGTTCACGAATGGAAGTACACACGGCTACGCCGGGTGCTTTATCGTGGACCAAGGGAATGTTGCTTACGAATGGAGACGCGAAGATGCGACGGCTGAACTTACGGACTCTTTCTTTCTCTCTGCTTCTGGTTGCGCTGCTTCTGTCCCTGGCGGTGACGCTTTGCGCCGCCGTCCGGATCGGCGGATCGGCTTTCTCGGCGAACGGCCAACTCGCGCGGGATCACCAATACACCGGCGGCTGCCCGGTGGAACTGAAATTCGACTGGGGTGTGGTCGGATCCCAGCCTTCGACCATCGTGTACAGGACCACGCGTAGCGATGGCGCCCAGTCCAGCACACGCTCGGTCCAACACCCGGGCGGCAATCGCTCCATGCCCATCATCGAGCACTGGCGTCTGGGTGCGCCCAACCCGCAGTTCCGCAATTTCCACGGCTGGATGGAGCTTGTCGTGGAATCCCCGAATCCGGCGTCGATGAGAATCCCGTTTACGATTCACTGCCAGTAGGCGCGGGTTACTTGCCGGCGCGCTGCTTGCGCGTGAGGATTTCGCGGACTGCGTAAATGCGGCGATCCTGGCTCTCGAAGTAGGTTCGCATCATCATCTCGCCGATCAGGCCGGTGGAGAACATCATGATGCCGCCGAGCAGCAGGAGCGCGCCGGCGACCATCAATGGGCCGTGCTCCATGACGATCTCGTAGCCGAGGATCTTCAACACCGCGAGGTAGGCCATGATTGTGCCGCCGAGGCCGCAGCCGATGAGGCCGAGCAGGCCGAAGAAGTGCATGGGGCGGGTGAAGTACTTCAGCAGAAACTTGATGGTTAGGATGTCGAACATCACGCGGAAGGTGCGGCCGATGCCGTAATGCGAATCACCGGCGGCTCGCGGGACGTTGCGAATGGGAACCTCGATGACGCGCGCACCGTAAAAGCTGGCCAGCGCGGGGATGAAGCGGTGGAGTTCGCCGTAGAGATTGACGTCCTTGAGCACTTCGGCGCGGTAGGCCTTGAAGGTGGTGCCGAAATCGTGCAACTCGATGCCGCTGGCTTTGGCCATCAGCCAGTTGGCGATGCGCGACGGGAGCTTGCGCATGATGGCGTTGTCGACGCGGCGCTTGCGCCATCCGCTAGCGATATCGTAGCCCTGGTCGATCTTTTCGAGGAGAGCGGGAATGTCTTCGGGGGCGTGTTGAAGGTCGCCGTCCATGGCGATGATCACGTCGCCCTTGGCTTCGTGGAACCCCGCGGAGAGGGCAGCGGTCTGGCCGAAATTGCGGCGGAGGCGGATGATCTTGAGGTGGCCATCGGTCTCCACCAGGTTGGCGAGCAACTCGAAGGTGCGGTCTGTGGAGGCGTCATCGATGAACAGGATCTCGTAGGGGCGCTGGAGGGGCTCGAGGACGCTGGTGAGGCGGTCGTAGAGGGGAAGGATGGACGGCTCTTCGTTGTGGATCGGGATCACGATCGAGAGCATCGCCATGGGAAACTATTAGTTTAACGTATGGAGCGGGTTCCGTTTCAGGCGACCGCTGCCGGCGCGGCATACGCGGGCCTGGCAGCGCTTCCGGTGGCGGTGCTGCTGGATAACGTGCGCAGCATGTACAACGTGGGCGCGTTTTTTCGCACCGCGGATGCGTCCGGCATCGAGAGGCTGTATTTGAGCGGGATCACCGGTACGCCGCCCAAGCGCGCCATCACGAAAACCGCGCTTGGGGCGGAAGAGACGGTACCGTGGGAGCACTCCTGGGATGGCCTGGCTGTGGCACGCAGGCTGCGGGAGCGCGGGTATGAGCTGGCGGCGGTCGAAACCTCGGCGCACGCGGTGGATCTCTTCGACTGGCGGCCGGGCTTTCCGGTTTGCCTGGTTTTCGGTCACGAGGTGGACGGGATCTGCCCGGGGCTGGCGGCACTGTGCGATAGGCACGTACGAATTCCGATGCTGGGCGTGAAACATTCGCTGAATGTGGCCACGGCAGGTGGAATTGTGATCTACGAGCTATTGCGGAAATACCGCGCCTTGAGCATAGGATAGAGCGTGTCCTCTTTGCTTCCGCGATTGCGCATGAACCTGGATTTCATGCCGTCTCCTTCTCCCGAGCATCCCGGGCTATTTATACGCGATCCCTATCATTTTTCGGACGCCATGCTGGTCATTCCGCCGCCGCTGGTCCAGTGCCTCAGGTTCTTCGACGGCGAACACACCGACCTGGATCTGCGGGAGGCGCTGGTGCGCATCACCGGCGATCTGGACGTAAGCAAGCTGCAGCAGCACCTGCTGGAGACGTTGAGCGCCGCGGGTTTTTTGGAAGACGAGCTGTTCGCGCGCATGGAGCAGGAGCGCAGGCAGGCTTTCGCCGAGGCGCCGGTGCGTGAGCCCGCACATGCGGGGTCGGCTTATCCGGAAGATGCCGGCGCCATGAAAGAACAGATAAACCAGTGGATGGCTGGCGCTGAAGGAAAAGCGGCCGCAGACGGCAATCTGCTCGGCATCGCGGCACCGCACGTGAGCCCGTCGGGGGGGTGGCAGTCCTACCGCGATGCATACCGGATGATCGGCGAGGAGCACCGGAACAAGACGTTTGTCATCCTGGCTACCTCACACTACGGCGAGGCGGAGACGTTCGGACTGACGCGCAAAACGTTTCGCACACCGCTGGGCGCCACCAGAACGGAGACGCCGCTGGTGGACTGGCTGGAGGCGCACGGCGGCTCCGGCGTGAGGATGGAGGACTATTGCCACTCGTTTGAGCACACGGTAGAGCTGCAGCTCATTTTTCTGCAGCATGTGCTTGGGCCGGATATCCGGATTCTGCCGGTGCTGGTGGGCTCGTTCGCGCGCAGCATCTACCTGGGAGGCAGTCCGGAAGACGACGATAAAGTCAAAGCGTTCCTGAACGCGCTGGGAGAATTGCGCGAGAGGGAGGGCGACCGGCTGTTCTTCATTCTGGGCGTGGACATGGCCCACATGGGCGCACGCTACCAGGACGAGTTCAGCGCGATCGCGGGAGAGGGCGCGATGCAGGAGGTGGAGTCGCGCGACGCGGCCCGGATCGCGCGGATCGAGGCGCTGGACGCCGCCGGCTTCTGGGATCTGGTGCGGGACCGCCAGGACGATTTGAAGTGGTGCGGGTCGTCGCCATTCTACACGTTTCTGAAGACTGGGCCGAAATCAAAGGGTGAACTACTGCGCTACGAGCAGTGGAATATCGATGAACGCAGCGTGGTGAGCTTCGCCGGTATGGCGTTCACCAAGGCGGAGTGAGCATCGGCTCAACCGACCGTCGCCAGAGGCTCGCCCGCGGCAACCGTGGCGCCTTCGCGTGCGGCGATGCTGAGCACCTTTCCGGCGCGCGCGGCTTTCAGCTCGTTTTGCATCTTCATGGCTTCGACGACCAGGATGCCCTGGCCGGCCTCGACCGCATCGCCGGGCGAGGCGAGCAGGCGCACGACTTTGCCGGGCATGGGACTGGTGAGTGTTTGCACGCCTTCCGCGGCGCGGCCCGCGGCAGCGCGGGTCCAACGGCGCGGGTCCTTTACCTGGATCTCGAACCGGAAGCCATCCAGGCTGACGATCAGGCCGGCTGGAGTCTCTTCGACGAATGCATCGTAGCTGCGGCCATCTAGCAGAACCGAGTAGACACCAGGATTCGCGATCTCGACGTGGGCCTCGCGCGTCGGCGTGCCGTCGAGCTGGAAACGGGCAGCGGGAGCGGGGGCAAGCAGCTCGATCGACATATCCCGGCCGTTGACCTGGAGCGTGAGTTTCATTGCAGCAGGTCTTCCCTTCCCTGTTGGAGCCACCTGCCGGGGCGCGCGGATGGCGGCGCGGCCGCCGTTGTCCGGCTCGCGGAGTGGAGCGCGGCGACGAGGGAGGCGACAGCGGCCGCATCCTTTCGGGGCTCGGGCGGGGCGGTCCTCCGGAAGAATTCTTCGATGAAGCCGGTATGCAGCCCGCCCGCACGGAATTCGGGGTCTTCCAGGATCTGGCGAAAGAAGGCGATGTTGGTGCGGATGCCCGCGACGTCGTATTCG
>Ga0335079_10006380_pt1 | contig 13494 bp, 10 predicted proteins | sample Lox_Sample_33_FD_206719 | JGI IMG/M metagenome (GOLD analysis project Ga0335079, IMG submission 206719) | Soil microbial communities from Loxahatchee National Wildlife Refuge, Florida, United States - Lox_Sample_3.3 | ecosystem: Environmental > Terrestrial > Soil > Wetlands | place: USA... | reverse complement strand
CGTTTCAGCCACTCGGAAGAGCTGCGCCCGCCCGGCTGTTTTCATAAAAGCAAACTCCGCCCCAAGGCTTGTCCGGTTTTCTTCCCGCCGGATCCGGCAGACGCGAGAACAACCACATACCCAACGTCAGGCGTTTCAGTTTCGCCGCAGTGTGCAGGAGCGAGTGCGTTTCAATCACCTTCCAGCCTGAGGCGGCGAAGAAAGCCGGGCCTTCGCGCGGCGCGAAATTGAGCGGAGAACCGGCCTCGCTCAGCGGGCCGCCAATGGACTTCTGCAGCATCTTGAGGAGCGCGGGCGAGGACAGGTCGCTCGTCCAGTGCGTGAAGCTGGCCTGTGCTGACAGATCGCTAGCCAGCCCGGCCGCGCTGTCGCGATCAAGATAGATCAACAGACCCTCGCTGATGATCAACGCACGGTGCGCCTCTGTTCCCAGCCGCTGAAAAACGCGGCGCCGCGCCTCAACGTCGCGCAAATCGAGCGGCACACGCTGTAACGCGCACGCCGGGCGCTCCCCGGAAAGAATCTCCGTTTTGTAGTCGAGCATGTCGGGGAGGTCAATCTCGATCCAGCGCAGCCAGCCGGGAAGTTGCATGCGGTAGGGCCGGGCGTCCAAGCCGGCCGCCAGATTGACGACCATGTCTGTGCCCTGCTGCACGCGTGTGGCGACAATTTGATCGACCAGCCAGGTGCGTGCAACGTAAGACCACGCATGCCGTTGCGCGAACCGCATGTTCTTGGCGATTTGCACTCCCCGGTCGCCAGCCAGCTTTTCCGCAAAGGGATCGCGAAACAGTGGGTGTGGACGTTCACTCTCCTGGGCACGGTAGACCGCAACCCAGAGCGCAGTATCCGAGATATTGCGAATAGGATTTGTGGATGCCATGGTGCAGCATCATAGTTCATCGGCGGACGACGAGGCTTGAGCCTGGTGCCACGGCAAGGTCCCGCAGGCATTGCCGGGGAAGGGCGAATCGCGCAACTGCGAGTGGCGGCTTTCCTATTGCTGTTGCTGTGTTGGCGCCGGCGGACGCGGCGACTGCTGTTGCGGCGAAGCCTGCGGCGGCTTGGGCGGCTTCGCGCCGGCCTGCGCTTTGGGCGGCGCGAGGATCAGGTGCAGCGTGTTGCCCTCCTGCCGCGGGCGGAACTCGACTACGCCTTTGTCGCCGATGTCCTGAATGAGCCGGTCAAGGATCTCGCGTCCCAGCCCCTGGCGCGTCATTTCGCGGCCGCGGAAGAAGATGGTCGCCTTTACCTTATCGCCTTCGCCGAGGAAGCGCAGCACGTGGTTCTTCTTGGTCTCGTAGTCGTGATCGTCCACGTTGATGCGGAACTTCACTTCCTTGACCGTGATCTGGTGCTGGTGCTTCTTGGCTTCGCGCTCGCGCTTTTCCTGCTGGTAAAGGTATTTGCCGTAATCCATGATGCGGCAAACCGGCGGCTGCGCGGTGGGAGAAACTTCTACCAGGTCGAGGTTTTTTTCGCGGGCTTTTTTCAGCGCTTCGAACGGCGGCATGATGCCGAGCTGGGTGCCTTCGTCGTCGATGACGCGAATTTCACGGGCACGAATGCGCTCATTCATGCGGACAAAACGTTTATCGATACAGTCCTCCGCTGTAACTGCAGAAGTGAAGTATAGCATGGGTAACCGCGACCTCGAGATCACTACCGCCCGGCGAGGGCATCGGTTTCCCTCTTGATTTTGTCACTCCGGAGCGGAGCGAGTTCGTTTTTAATTTTGTCATCCCGAGCGGAGCGTCCGCGTGCTTTTCCGACTCGCTTTTGTTGCGAGTCGGGCGGACGCGCAGTCGAGGGACCTGCTTTTCGCGTGCAGGGGATCAAGGCTTCGGGCAAACAGCAGGTCCCTCCACTCGCCGCTGCCGCGGCTGGGTCGGGATGACAAAGAAGATAGGGAGCGCGACGGCGCAGCTAAAGCTGCGCTCTTTCGAATCCGAGCAGCGCGTCAGCTCGCGCCGCGGCGACTGCAACGCGCATTTGCTCGTTTGCGCTGTGCTTCCCGCGTAGATGCAGCTTCAGGTAATTGTCGGTCAACGCTTCGGTGTACTCGCCATCAAAGTGCGTCAGCGTGATCGCTTCCACTTCGCGGCCGATTAACGATTCCATGAACGCCCGCTTCTTCCCGGCGGCCAGCTCGCGTAGGATGCGATTGCGCTCGCGCGCTACTTGCGCCGGCACTTGATCAGGCATCGTGGCTGACGGCGTGCCCGGTCGCGAGGAATACGTGAAGACGTGCAGATAGGTGAACGGCAGGCGCTCGATCAGTGCGCGCGTCTGCTCGAAGTCTTCGTCGCTCTCGCCGGGGAAGCCGGCCATCACGTCGGCGCCGATGGCCGCGTCCGGCATGGCGCGGCGGATGCGCTCGATGCGGTCGGCGTAATGCCATGGGCGATATTTGCGATGCATTTTGCGCAGAATCTTGTCGCTGCCCGATTGCAGTGGCACGTGGGCATGCTTGCAGATTCGAGTTGACGATGCCACCAGCTCGATCAGCTCGTTCGTCCAGTCCATCGGCTCGACCGAACTGAGGCGCAGTTTCTCGATCGCCGTACGCTCGAGAATCGCACGCAGCATGTCGGCAAAACGCATCTGTGGCCGCAGCTCGCGTCCCCAGCGCCCGAGGTTGATGCCGGAGAGCACGATCTCGCGGTAGCCCGTCGCGACCAGCGCGTCAACTTCCCGAATCACCTCGTCCAGCTTGAGCGAGCGGCTGCGCCCGCGCACGTACGGGATGATGCAGAACGAGCAGCGATTATTGCAGCCGTCCTGCACCTTCAGATTGGGTCGCGTCTTCTCGAACGAATCGCCGTCGAAGACCGGCGCGGCGGTGAGTTCGGTATGCGCGAAGATGTCACCGACGATGACATTTGAGTCCAAACGTGCGCCAATTTCCGCCAGCGGAACAAAATCTTTCGCGGAACTTTCTGGCTTCGGATGGCGGTCCCACGCGTCCCAAAGGATGGGATGAGTGGGGCACCCGGGTTTCTCTGCGAACGACCCAACGTAGTCGGCCAGAACATGCTTGTGAGAGTTGCCGATTACCAGGCTCACACCCTGCATTGCAGACAACTCTTCCGGTGCGCGCTGCGCGTAGCAACCGGTTACTAGTATCTGCGCCGAGGGATTTTCGCGGTGAATGCGGCGAATGGCGGCGCGCGCGTCCTGATCGGCCGAGGCTGTCACCGTGCAGGTATTGAGGACGACGATCTCGGCTGCACTTGCGCCGTCGGCCCGCAGCAATCCGCGCTCGAGCAGTTGTCGCTCAATGGCCGCGCCGTCGGCTTGGGTTGCGCGGCATCCGAAATTTTGCACATGGTAGGTGGCCACAATAACGATTATATCGATCACTAATCCGCTATTTTGCGCGCATGGTCGGGACGGGTTAGAATCACACTAACGCAGCAGTCGTTAACGGCAAGCAAGCAGCGTCTGTGCGGTTGGGTGCCGAAATTCAAATGCCTCATTGCCGTGCCCTGGAGTTCCCATGAAACGTCGCATTCTGTTGGTTGATGATGAACTGGCAATTCTTCTCACGCTCCGCGCGATTTTGGAGATGAACGGCTTTGAAGTCGACACCGCCGCCTCGTCGAAGGAAGCGCAGCACAAGCTGAAGAACGGCGTGTATGAGATGGTCATTACCGACATGCGAATGGAAACCGAGACCTCCGGCTACGATGTTATCCGTACCGCTCGCCAGCAGCCCTACGATCCTGCCACCGCTCTGTTGACCGCCTATCCGTCGCTGGGCAACGAGTGGAAGAGCAACGGCGTGCATTCTCTGCTGGTCAAGCCCGTTAACACCGACGAACTGCTGCGCCAGTTGGAGGCACTGCTCATCACGCATCAGGACCATAAAATGCTAGCCCAGAATGGGGAAAAGAAAGCCGCCATTGCGGGTGCCGGCAAGAGCGACCGTCACGCCGCAGCCAAACGGGCGCACTAAAAGCAGTTTCGAGTTTCCAGTTTTCGGATCCGATTCGTGCCAGATATGGGAACCGGACTGCTCCTGGCTGATCACCGCGCTGCCAGCACTCGAAGCTCGAAACACTGCCAATTCCGTTTCAGCTATTTAAGTGCGATTTGCTTTGGCTGATCACACGCGCGGTCATCACTTGAAACTCGAAACTTGAAACTCGAAACTGCTTACTGCAGTTGCGGCAGGCGCAGCGTCCACAACTGCGCCGGATCGAGATACGCTCCCTCCCAGCGCGCGGCGACATGCAGATGCGGTCCCGTCACGCGGCCGGTAGCCCCGGAGAGCCCGATCTCCTGACCTTTCTCCACCTGCTGCCCCGCGCTCACCTCAAGCTGCGAAAGATGCATATAGATGGTCGTGAAGCCCAAGCCATGGTCGATGATCACGCAGTTGCCCTCATAGAACAGTTCGTGCGCCAGCACCACTTGTCCCGAATTCGCCGCCATCACCGGTGTGCCTGGGGCCGCGTGATAATCGAGCCCGCGATGAATGCTGGCCAGCTTGCCATTGAAGGTGCGGCGCGTGCCAAATTCTTCTGAGACCGCAGTCTCGACCGGAGGGCGAAAGTTTCCCGACCACTCGGCCGCGGGCGCCTGGTGCGAAAAAGCGGCATGCTTAAGCTGCTGGTCGGCCTCGATGCGCTGGCGGTCTTCGGGGCCGGGCTCAACGAAACGTGATGGTACCTGCAGGGTTTCTGTTGGAAACTTCGCGCGCGCGACCACAACCGTCCGCTGCTCGCGAAGCACTGCGCCATTGGCAAGCGTGGCTTGCAGCTCGAGCCTGTAACTGCCCGGACTGGCCTCGACGTCCACACCGGCGAGCGCGTACCACACCCGGGGATTGGCAGAAGGGGCGAAGGTCACCTCGTGCGTTTGCCAGGTTCCGCTCAAGGATGCGGGAGCGACTGACATCTCTACGCGGAACAGGCAAGGTGAGCCCGTCGTAATCCTCGCGGGCTTCCAGGAGATGTCGCGAAAAGCGGCGTTTGTACTCGCGGCACGGGCGGTGGCAATCAACAGAAAGACCGCCAGGAGCACCTTGCACTTAGAAAGCATCTGCGATTGGAGTTTCCGGAAGTTCTGGTGCTCTGAGGGCTGAAGACACAACTCCCAGCTCGTCCAAATTACAGCGACGGCGCTGCAGAAAATCTGGAATTCTGCAATCAGGCAGTAGCGGCGCTGGTTCGTCGCTGCTGGAAGCACTCCCGGCAGAAGACAGGCCGGCCTTGCGTTGGTTTGAAGGGGACGGTTGTCTCCTTCCCGCAGCCGGAGCAATTGGTTCTGGTTTCCACCCGGGGATAGTTTCCCGGAGTGGTGGTGCCCAGGGTGGAGGCGCGTTTCGCCTTGCACGGTTTGCAACGTTTCGGCTCGTTCTTGAACTGCTTGTCATGGAAGAACAACTGTTCTCCCGCGGTAAACACAAACTCGGCGCCGCAGTCGATGCACTTCAGAATCCTGTCTTGATATTCCATGGAGACTTACTCCCTTTAGCCCCTGACTGCCGAGCAAACGGTCGGGGTCAATTTGCGGCCGACGAAGAACGCGTTCCCGAACGACAATCGCAAATTCCGCTGCTCAGGTACATCTCCCTGGGTTCGGCCCCCATGCCTAAAGGCATGGCACTACTCATAAAACTGCGCTCCGACGGGATGAAACCGTTGTTCCCGATGCAAAAGCAAGGGCCGCCATCATGACAGCGGCCCGCCTGTAGGTTAGTCCTGCTCGTTACGAGCCTTTCTTCGGCTACGCTTGCGCGCCATCGCTTCCTTCACTCGGTTTTTCTCGTCCGGCTTGAGGTAGAAGCAGTGAACCTTGACTTGTTTGTTTAGGTCCCTCTTGCTGGATCTTGCGCTTAAACGCAGGGCGTTATCTAACGCTCTTACCTTCGTGAATGCGAAGTTCCACTAAACGGCGAACACCCCCACACCCGCCCAAAAAGGAGGTTAGAGTAGTTATCCCTATGTTGTTGCCGGAAGTCAAGCGAAGACTTTATGTCAGCTACCAGACTTGAGGGCGCTTACTATGGGACTTTAGTGCCAACAGGCTGATCAGAAGCTCATTCTCAATGCGAACTGCAACTGCCTTGGCGCATACGCATTGGTCGGCGTGAGGAAATTGGAATTGATCAGAAATTCGCCGGGATAGACTTTCCCAAACGCGGTGGTGGTATACGCGACAAATTGTCCCGCCGAATTATAGAAGCCGTCGTTGCTGATCTGCACGCGCGCATTTGTTCGGTTGAAGAGGTTGAACGATTCTGCCAGGAGATTCCAGGTAACGTGTTCGCCGCATTTGATGGTCCGCGCGATACGCAGGTCGGCGCTGAAGTAATCGGGACCAATGAAGGCATTACGTATGTAGCCTGGCAGCCGATCGTTATAAATGTTGGCATCGCCGTTCGGATCGCCGGCAATGGTCGCATTGACCGGCCGTCCCGAGCCTGCGGTTACGATGCTCGACAACTTCCAGTGGTTCGCCAGCGCGTTCAGGGTCCCGTTCTGCAACTTGAACTTGGGATCGGCCACCCAGGCCGCGACGAATCGATTCCTCTGGTCGGTCGTGCTCGGTCCCCATTCCGCCGCCGTGTCATAGGAGTTCTGAACATTGCCCGGGCGCCCGACCACCAGCGCGTCCGGGCCGTCATCCGTTGCCTTGGACAACGTATAGCCGGCCATAAAGTACATACCATGGCTCATCGTGCGTTTCACCGCAACGGTCATGCCGTTGTAGATGCTGCTGGCTTCGCTCTCAAACGAATTGATCGTTCCTAGCTGCGGGATAGGCCGCTGCACCGGGTTGATGCACGGTGGATAGGGGCAGGTCAGGGTTGGGGTGGTTTGCCAGGTCGCAAACGAAGCGACATCGTAGGTGCCCAGGTAGACAGAGCCGGTGTCGTTGTACACGGGGTATTCGGTGATGGCCGGCGCGGGAAGGTTGACGTCGAGCGAGCGGATCTCGTCAATACCGTGCACATATTCGTAACTGACGCTGGCAACGATGTTGTGCCCGAACTCGCGCTGCACGCCAACATTCGCCTGCTCGCTGTGCGGCGTCTTGAAATTGGGTGCGAACGCCGAAACCGTTGTGCTCAGATAAGGGGCCAATGCCGCCGGTGGTGTACACACCTGCGGTCCCTGCGGACAGTTCACCAGCGCAGCGGGATAGGTTGGAAACAGGGCCGCCTGCGCTGGCTGCATCATGTTCAGAAACAGTTGCGACGACTGGCCATTGTCGGTAGCCACTTGCGAGATGTACATCGACGGAATCGGCATGTAGAACAAGCCGGCGCCGCCGCGGACCACGAAGGCATGATCGCCGTGAGAGCCATAAGCGAATCCCAAGCGCGGTGAAAAATTCGTGAGGTTGGTCGGAACCTTGCCCGACGGGGCATACAGAGGATCGCTGACCAGCGCTCCGGGCTCGAAGGTTTGCAGGTCATAGCGCACGCCCAGATTCAGCGTGAAGTTTTCCGTCATGCGAAACGTGTTCTGCGCAAACGCTGCATAGAAGCGCGAGTCCGGGTGCGACACCGGATTGCCGAAGTCCTGCATGTAATAACGGGGAACATCGTGCGCGTAGGCGCGCAGCGGCGACAATGGGTCACCATATTCCTCGGGAGCATAAGTAAAAGGATTGACCTTCACATCGTCGAAATAGTATTCGCCACCGAATAAGTACGGATAAAAGTTGTAAGTCCAGGCTTGGATAAAGTCGCCGCCGAACTTCCAATGCATGCGGCCATGTTCGTAGCTCACGGTTTCCGCTACGTTGAGTTTCTTTTCGTTGGTGTCGCGGGGCAGCGTGCTCGATCCGCCAAATCCATCCATGAGATCGTAAATCTTGGTCCACGGCTGATCGGAGTTGCTGGCCAGTTGCTCCTGGTCGCGGGAGAACTGCAGCCGCAGGTTGGTGGCGAGATTGGCGCTCCAGGAGCTGATCAGTGAACCAACGAGGCTTTCGGTGTGAACATCCTGGCTGCCGTTGGCGGTGGCGGCATATCCGGTCAGCGGACTGGACGGGTCGAAGAACACGTTGTTGGTGCCGGTCAGCATCGAGGTGCTGAGCCGCACGAAGGCCAGTTGCTTGGAAGAAAGATGGAAATCGACCTTTGCAAAGCCCGCGTCACCCTGCATGGTGGTGGGATAGGTCCCACCCATGTTGTTGAGCTTTTGCGCCGCCGCCATCACAAGTTGCTGATCGGTGTAGTCGTAGTCGGTTGGCTGTGGAACAACTGTGGGCGTGCCGCTGCCGAACTGGACAATGGAGGGGACCGTCAGCAGATGCTGATCAAAGCCGGCGTAAAGAAAGATGCGGTCTTTGCGGAGCGGCCCCCCAATCGTGCCGCCAAATTGTTGTTGTCGATCGTCGGGCTTGCTGTTGGTAAATGGCTGTTGCGCGTCGAACTTGCTGTCGCGCAGATAATAAAACGCGGTGCCATGCCATTGATTTGTGCCTGACTTGGTGACCACGTTGAAAACCGCGCCGCCCGATCGTCCCAGCTCGGCGCTGTAGGAGTTCTTTGAGACCCGAAACTCCTGGATGACCTCGTTACTGAACTGGTAGGGCGCGCTGTAACGGCCGCGCGCCTGGGCGTAGAAAGAATTGTTGTCGTCGGCGCCGTCCACCAGGAAACTGTTCTGAAAGCCGCGCACTCCCCCCACCGCCAGATCGCCGTTCGAATCGGAGGTGAGTCCGCGCGGGTCCTGCACCACATCCGGCGACAGCAGCGCGAGGTCGGTGAAGCGGCGCCCATTGAGCGGCAGGCCTTCGATCGCCGTCTGCGTCACCACATGCGAAACTTCGCCGGTCTGCGTTTCAATCGCTGTAGGACTTGCCGTAACCGTCACTGTCTGCGCCACTGCCGCGGGCGCGAGACGCAGCTGCACCGAGGAAATTCCGCCCACCAGCAGCTCGACTCCGCGGCTGGTTTTGGTTGCCATCCCGGGCGCTGACGCCGTGACGTCGTAACGGCCCGGCGGCAGCATGCCGAACGCGAAGTTCCCAAGAGCGTCGGTCGTCCCCTGCCACCGAAGCCCTCGCGAGGCATCGGTTACAACCACTGCCGCGGACGCGATGCGCGCGCCGCTTACATCCTCGATTGTTCCTTGCAACGAAGTCGAGCCGTCTTGCGCCAGGGTGTGCTGCGGAAGGATGAGAGCGACAGCCAGGACGGCGCAAATCCGGAGGGATGGGTAGCAAGCCCGGACGCGCACCATGCCGGGAACGGTTCGGATCGGGAACCTGCTGTTGACGAGGCGCATATTTTGATATTGAAAACGCCCATCGGGCTGTGGTCTGTGATGAAGGACTACACGAAAGACCAATTCCAAACAGGGAACGACCCGTACTTTAGTAACCAGGCATCTCCTTGACAAACGCTTGGGCTTTGGCGGGTGGGATCGTGCCGCCGCTAACGCGGCTCGGACTGATTTGCGCGTTGTGCGGGGGCTTCCGCCCCCGCCTAACTTCATCCCGCCGCTTTGCGGCTGGCATCATCGTGATCGAACTACCGTTCACAACCGACAACTAAGAACCGGCAACTGGCAACTGCTTCAATCCAGCCTGACCAAGAACACGCCGCCCTCTTTGACGTGCGTCTTGCTGGCGACCTCTTCGGCTTTGCGTTTGTCGTCGCCTTCGGGGCGGATGCGCACCCACTGCCCGGTCGGGCCGGTGAACTGGATCACGTCGGCATTCTCATAGCGGTCTTGCAGCTTCTCTTTGAGCTTGCGGGCGTCGGCCTCACTGTGGAAGGCGCCGATTTGGACGCACCAGCGTCCGCCTTGCGCAATCGAAGCCGGCGCGGAGAGCACTTCGAGCTTGACTTCGGCGGTGCCTGGCCGCCAGACGTCCACGGCCTTCGCCGCCGCGAGCGAAAGATCGACGATGCGGTCCTCCACAAACGGCCCCCGGTCGGTGATGCGCACCACCGCGGCGCGCCCGGTGCTCAGGTTGGTCACCCGCACCACCGAGTTCAGGGGCAGGGTGCGGTGCGCCGCGGTCATCGCGTTCTGGTTGTAGATCTTGCCATCGGCGCTGCGGCGATGGTGGTACGGCGGTCCGTACCAGCTCGCCATGCCGCTCTCAACGTAAATCGGCTTCTTGCTGGGCGAGATTGCCGGTTCGGATGGGGTGCTGGGACTCTCCGGCGTCGGCACAGGTTCCTCCGTCGCGACTGTGGGAGGAGGAGGAATCGGCTGGCTGCGCACGGTCTTGCGTCCGCCGCATCCCGACAACAGCAATGTAGTAGCGAAGACACAGAATAGCGCGAGCGGAAGTTTCGAGTTTCGAGTTTCGAGTTTCGAGTTGGGGATGCGGAGCTTTGGACGTGAAACCTGAAACTCGAAACTCGAAACCGCTCCTAGCGCTTGTTCTGCTTGGTCGAGTCCATGTGGTCGGCGGCCTCGGCCAGCTTCTCGCTGGCAATGCGCAGCGCGGTGGTCGAGTGCTGGCGAATCGCCGGCACCAACTCGTCGTTGATGTAGTTGATCAGCGACTGCGCCTCTTCTTCGATGCGTGCCGAGGCGTCGCCCAGCATGTCGTCGAGCCGCTCCCCGGCCGTCTGGAAAGGACGGCGGGCGTTCCTGTTCTGTTCGTTCACCGCAAGCCACCTTGTGAGTAGCGGAAAATCGTCAGGCAGAAAGATTATGTGGCAATGGCGCACCACGGTCAATTGGCGAATTGGGTGCCGGAAGGGCCACCCGCGCAGCGCCGTGGCCCTAAATGGCGTAGAGCGTCGGCACGGCCAACGCTCGCGTTTCGAGTACAATCGTTCGCCATGCGGCGTAGCCAGAAAAAGGATTACGCAGTCCCACAGTTTTTCCGCGCTTTGGCCGCCAACGCCCTTCGACTCTCTGTAGTTATAGCTCTTTCGGCGTTTGCTGCCCCGCTGCTTTGGGCGGCGGCGTCGCAGGATGTGCGCGGCGTCGTCAAAGACCGCAGCGGTGCCGTGGTGGCGCGGGCGCAGGTGACGCTCCGTGTCGCAGGGCAAAACTTCGGCGCCATCACCCAGCCGGATGGCACGTTCGTCTTCAGCGATATCACAGCGGACGCGGCCACGATACAAGTCACTGCGCCCGGCTTCGCAACCACGACCGCGAACTGGCGCACGGGCGAAGCGCCGGTGACCATCACCCTCGTGCCGGCCTCGGTGCAGCAGAGCCTTGACGTGACCGCGACGCGAACCTCCATTCTTCCCACCGGGGTCGATGACGTCGAATCGCAGCCCGATGCCGCCGTCGTCAGCGACACGCAACTGGAGCAATGGGGACCGCAGACCATCGACGACAAACTGCGGCTGGTCCCGGGATTCTCGCTGCTGCGACGCTCGGGCAGCCAGACGGCGAATCCGACGTCGCAGGGCGTGTCGCTGCGCGGATTGGGCGCGAGTGGCGCCAGCCGCGCGCTGGTGCTGGTTGACGGCATTCCGATCAACGATCCCTTCGGCGGCTGGATCTACTGGGCGCGCGTACCGCAGGTTTCGCTCGACGAAGTGCAGATCGTGCCCGGCGGCGTCTCCGCGCTGTACGGCAATGACGCGCTGGGCGGAGTCATCAATTTGGAGACGCGCAGCGCCATCCAAACCGCGGGCGACGTCCAGGTGTCCTATGGCAACGAGAATTCGCCTTTCGGCTCGGGGTGGGGAGCCCTGCGTTTCGGACAGTGGTCCCTCTCGGCCGCCGGCGAGGGCTTTCGCACCGATGGCTACATCGACGTGCCCAAGGACGTGCGTGGGACGGTGGACACGCCGGTCAACGTGCAATACGGCAGCGGGAATTTGCAGCTCGAACGGCTGTTCGGCGATCGCGGCCGCGTATTTCTGGACGGCGAGATCTATGGTGAAGACCGGCAGAACGGCACGCCGCTGCAAATCAACGACACCACCATTCGCCAACTCGCATTTGGCACCGACTACAACAACCCATCGGCCGGCCTGTTCACCTTGCGCCTGTACGGCGGAACGCAGAACTACCATCAGACATTTTCGTCCGTCCCATTGAACCGCGACAGCGAGTCGCTCACCGACGTGCAGAATGTGCCTGTACAGCAGATGGGGCTGATCGGGCAATGGTCGAAGCAGATCGTTTCGCGCTTTACGATGTTGGCCGGTCTGGACGGCACCTACGTTCAGGGCGTGAGCCTGGAAACCACTTTTTCCAGCGGCAAGCCGACTGCCGATCTGCGCAACGGTGGCACACAGGAGTACCTGGGCGCGTTCCTGGAAGGCATCGTGCAGATCACGCCGCGCTGGTCGGTGACGCTGGCGGGCAGGGAAGACCTGTGGAGCAATTACGATGGCAGCTCGATTCGCATTCCGGTGCACGGCACGGAGACGATGACCGACTATCCCGCGCGCGGGCAGAACGCCTTCGATCCGCGTGTGACCACTTCCTATCGGGTGAGCGATCACGTGGTGCTGTATGCGTCGGGATACCGCTCGTTTCGCGCGCCGACCCTGAATGAGCTTTATCGCTCGTTTCGCGTGGGAAACGTGGTGACGGGCGCGAACGCCTTCCTGCGCGCCGAGCGCTTCAGCGGCGGCGAGGGCGGCGCACGCGCCACAATGCTGAACAATCGCGTGTCTATTCGTGGCAGCGTCTTCGGCGGCATTGTCAACAACCCGGTGGAGAACGTGACACTCAGCTCCACGCCAACACTCATCACCCGCATGCGTCAGAACCTGGGCGAGACGCAGTCGATCGGGTTTCAGCTCGGCACGGACATTCGCTTCACCAATCGCATCAGCCTCGGCGCCGGATATCAATTCACGGATTCGATTGTCGCGAGCTATCCCGGCAATCCGGCGCTGGTCGGCAACCTGATTCCGCTGGTGCCGCGAAGCATCTTCACTTTTCAGGGAACGTGGTTGGCGCCACAGCGTATCACCGTCGCGATTCAAGGTGTCGCCCAGAGCAACGAATTCGACGACGACCAGAACATGTTTCCGCTCGGCGGGTTCTTTGTGCTGAGCGCAACCGTTTCGCGGCCGCTTGCCAAGGGCTTCGATGTGTTCTTCCAGGGTGAAAACCTGACCAACGATGAGTACTTCATCGCGAAGACGCCGACGCCGGAGGTCGGCCAGCCAATCCTGGTGCGCGGTGGCTTCCGCTGGCATAGCAGAAGATGATTCATATTCAGCCCTCGTATTCGACGAGCCGAGGAGGACAGATGTCAGCTCATAGCCGGGGTTGTTCTCGAACGGTGCATTACATTGGGCAAGCGTTCAGCATTTTTGTGCTAACGGCATTCCTCTGCGCAATCGCACCTGCTTCGCCAGCTCAATCGCAACCAGCGCCGGTCAAGCTGTGTGTTGCTATGCCGATCAACACCTCCAACTACCCCGTCAATACACGGTTGCAGCAAAGCCGTTTGCTACGCGACTTCAACGGCGCCAAGAAAGACAAGAAGGGCAAACTGGCAACTATCGAAGCTGTCGCGTTGCAGGCACGGGGCCGGAATGATGCCGAACCGGAAGCTCGCGACAAAGGCTGCGCGTACCTTCTT
>Ga0335079_10006379_pt1 | contig 13496 bp, 8 predicted proteins | sample Lox_Sample_33_FD_206719 | JGI IMG/M metagenome (GOLD analysis project Ga0335079, IMG submission 206719) | Soil microbial communities from Loxahatchee National Wildlife Refuge, Florida, United States - Lox_Sample_3.3 | ecosystem: Environmental > Terrestrial > Soil > Wetlands | place: USA: Florida... | reverse complement strand
ACACAAGAAGCCATCACTGTCGAGGCGACAGAGGTCGCTATCCAATCGGAGACCGGAGAGGTCAGCGATGTCCTCACCGGCAGCCAAGTCACCCAGCTCGCCGTGAACGGCCGGTCCGTTTATGGGCTAACCGCTCTGGTTCCAGGGGCGTCCAGCAACATGCCGGACCTCAACACGCCCACTGCGGTGGGCGGCAACGCCGTTGTCAGTTACAACGGTAATCGCAACGAACACAACATTTACCTGATCGATGGCGGCGAAGACCTGGACCGCGGAGGCGCGGGCACAATCAGCGTCATGCCCTCCATCGATTCCATATCCGAGTTCCGCACGCTCACGTCGAACTATAGCCCCGACTTCGGTCTGTCTTCCGCCGCCACATTCACCATGGTGTTCAAGTCCGGCAGCAGGGACTTCCATGCTACGGCATGGGAATTCGTGCGCAACGAGGATCTGGACGCCAACACGTTCTTCAACAACGCCGCGGGCGTCCCGCGAAACCTGGACCGCTACAACGTTTACGGCTTCAACGGCGGCGGCCCGGTGTTCATTCCGAAGGTCTACAACAAGGACAAGAACAAGACCTTCTTCTTCTACAACATGGAGTGGCGCAAGCTGGTTGCCTCTGGCGGGCTACATACGACCGTTCCGCTGACCAGCGAATACGGCGGTAACTTCGGTTCGACTACCATCTACACCCCGTACGTCTGCGCGGTCTCTCAAGCGATCCAGAACCAGTTCACCGGTGCCGGCCTGCCGATGAGCGGATGCACCAACGGGCAGCCGGACCCGACCAAGCGGGCTGCCTTCCCCAATAACACCATTCCCACGAGTCTGCTGGACCCGAATGCCCAAGCTCTTCTGAAAGCCGGCATTTTCCCGGCACCCAACCTAGGCAGCGCGTTCGTCGGCGGAGGCGTGGCTCCCACCAATGTTCGCGAAGAAATCGTCCGGATCGACCACCACTTTACGGACAAGTTGTGGCTCTTCGGGCACTGGGTGAGCGACTCGATCAACCAGACCTACGCGACCACTATGTGGAGTGGCGACAATGTTCCATCGGCGGGCAACACCTTCGGAAACCCGTCGTACAGCGGCGTCATTCACTCCATCTATACGATCAGCCCCACGCTGCTCAACGAGCTAGCGTTCAACTACAACGGTAACCGCATCAACATCCTGCCGGATTCGACGGCAGAGACGGTGCTCAGCCGCAGCACGGACAACGTGAACATACCTTTGCTGTTCCCGAACACCACCAACCTCGACGACCGGATCCCCGCCATCTCGTTGGGGCAGCTCGGAACGAACTATACCCTCAACTGGGTTCCCTGGACTAACAAGGCGGACGATTACCAGATTCGCGACGACTTCAGTTGGACCAAGGGCGCGCACCAGTTCAAGTTCGGTTTTAGCTGGGCCATCTATAAGAAGATCCAGACCTACTTCGCCGACACCCAGGGCGGCTTCACCTTTAACGGTACTTACACCGGCAACGATTTTGCCGACTACCTGCTGGGACTGCCCAGTTCCTACACCGAGGACGGCTATCAGGGCGTGGGCCACTGGGATAACCAGTCCTGGGCCGCTTATGCGCAGGACAACTGGAAAGTCAGCCGCAAGTTGACCTTGAACCTGGGCCTCCGCTGGGACGGTATCCCGCACACCTACGAAGAGTCGAACAATCAGTCGGGATTCTATCCCAACCTGTACAATCCGGCGAACGCCGCGCTGCTGTGCGGCAACACCATCTGCCCGAACAGCCCCGGTCTCGGCACCAGCCCGATCGCCGCTCTGGCCGGAACGCCGATGTACCTGAACGGCATCGGAGTTGCCGGAGCGAATGGCATTCCGCCCGGTCTGATCCAGAATCATTGGGCGAACTTCGGTCCGCGCCTCGGTTTCGCTTACGACCTGACCGGCTCCGGCAGGACTGTGATCCGCGGCGGCTTCGGGATTATGTACGAGCGCATCCAGGGCAACGAGCAGTATTACAGCGCCACCAACGTTCCGTTCGGTGCCACGGTGAACCTCAACAACGTCCAGTTCTCCAACCCGGGCGTCAGCATTTTGAGCGGACAGACGGCGGCCGTGCCGATACCCATCACGAGCATTACGGCTAACGCCGCCAACAACTACAACAACCCGTCCAGCACGCAATACAACATCGGTGTAGAGCGCCAGTTGGCTGGGCACTCCGTGCTGTCGGTTGCGTACGTCGGCACCCAGACCCGGCACCAGAGCGAGTATACCGATATCAACGTTCCGAATCCCAGCCTGCTGCCACAGATCATCCAAGGGACCCTTACCTACAACACTGTGCTTCCGTATCTGGGTTTTGGCGGTATCCGTATGGCCAACAACGACGAGAACGGGCACTACAATAGCTTGCAAGTCTCCTTCCGCTCGCAGATCCGGAACTCCCTGACATTAGAGGCAGCCTACACCCTTTCGAAGTCGATAGATCCGGTCAACGAGAGCGGCAACGCTCAAGACCTGCAAACCATTTCGAATCCGTACAGCCGCGCTTACGACTACGGACCGAGCCCGCTCGATCGCAGGAACATCGGGATCGTCGATTTCGTCTACGACCTGCCCTTCCTCCGCGGCGGCAGCGGGACTCGGCTGCTGCGGTCAACGCTAGGCGGGTGGGAACTGTCAGGCATCGTGACCATGGAGACGGGCCTGCCCCTGTATATTACCCAGGGCGGAACCCAGGGATCGAACGGCCTGGCCAATGCGACCAACCGGCCGAACGTCAGTGGGAGCGTCTCTTATCCGGACACCTTATCTGCATGGTTCAACACGTCGGTCTTCTCGGCGCCCGCAATTGGCTCCTTTGGCAACTTCCCGAGGAATTCCGTGTACGGCCCCGGCCGCGACAACTGGAACCTGGCGCTCTTTAAGAGCTTCACGTTCAGCGAGTCCCGCGGCAGCCACTTCGAACTCAGGGTGGAAACCTTCAACACTTTCAACCACACCCAGTGGAGCACCATCGGTACCACTTTTGCCAACACCGCCCAGTTTGGCACGGTGACCAACACATACGCCCCGCGTAACATTCAGCTTGGCGCGAAGCTGGTCTTCTAACCCGTCCTTGCCCCGCCCGGACGTTCAAGGTCCGGGCGGGCTTAGTCGTCTTTTCGATGCCTGCTCCCGCATAACCGATATTGCCGCTCGGTGAGGGGCATCGTTGAAAGGCGCGGGCGGCCAAGCGGCAACACCGTATTTCTAGGGCTCATTCACTTTGACCACGCGGTCCGCTGACACGTTGCTGAGTTCCTGAACAATCCCCGAAGGCCAGCGAATCTCGACCAGCTCCGCCGACTTGTTCGGGCCCAATCCGAAGTGGGTGGGGCCAGCGCTGGAAGATGCATACCCTGCCGCGAAAGAAACCTGGTTGTACTGTGCCGCCCCGCCAGCCACGAGTTTGATCCTGGCGCCGATCCCATCGCGGTTGCTCTTTGTGCCCTGCAACTGGAACGCAATCCAGTGGTTGCCGCCGGGGCTGTCGTTGATCCAAAGCTCGGCCGGCGCGCTGAGCGCCGTTGCCACGACGTCCAACCGCCCGTCCCCATTCAGATCCCCAACCGCCGAACCTCTATGCCGCGCGGGTGGCTGCGCCGTCAAGCCCGCCTCGGCGGTGAGCGCCGCGAACTTCGCCCCGCCCAGGTTGCGGAACACGGTGTTCGGCTGCTCCACCTGCACCCGGAACGCATATCCCAGCGACTGGACGTGCCCGCGCGTGACGAAAATGTCTTTCCAGCCGTCGTTGTCGAAATCGGCGACGGTGGGAGAGTATCCCGCCATCGCTGCACTGAGCCCGGTCATGCCGCTCGTCTGGGTAATGTCGGCGAACCCGCGCTTGCCAATGTTGCGAAACAGCGGGAATGTCTCGTTATCGAGCGCTACGAACACAATGTCGGGATAGCCGTCGTTGTCGATGTCTTTGAAGTCCACGCCCATCCCGGAAATGAACTGGCCGCTTTGGGCCAGCGCTACGCCGGTCTCGAAGGCGACCTCCTCGAACTTCCCGCCGCCCTTGTTATGGAATAGGGAGTTGTACAGCTTATCGTTGGTAACGAAGATGTCCATCCAGCCGTCCAGGTCGTAATCCGCGACTCCGACGCCCATGCCTTTGCCAGGGTTGGCGCGGATTCCGGACTCCGCCGAAACATCCCGGAAACTGCCGTCACCGTTGTTGAGGAACAACTGGTTTGGGGTCGGCTTGTACAACTTGGGGTGGCAGTAATCGAGCCGCCCGGGAGCGGCTTCGCAGGACGGTTCATGGTTCACGTCCCAGGCCAGATAGTTGACCACAAAAAGGTCGAGAAGGCCGTCATTATTCACATCCACCCAGGCCGCGCCGACCGACCACAAGGGGCCGTACTGGCTGTCCGGCTGGTCGAGCCCGGCCTGGTGCGTGACGTCCGTGAATGTGCCGTTGCCGTTGTTATGATACAGCCGGTTGCCGTGAACGCCGGCCAGGAATATGTCCTCGTAGCCGTCGTTGTCGTAGTCGCCGATGGCCACGCCGTTGTCGAAGCCGGAGCCCGCTAGGCCCGCCTGTTCGGTGACGTCTTTGAAGTTGCCCTTCCCGTCGCCCTGGAAGAGCCGGTTGCAGTACTTGGCCGAGGTCTTCTTGAGGGTTCGAATGTCGGCGCCATTGGCAAAGAAGATATCCAGGTTGCCGTCGTTATTGTAGTCGAAGAGGGCCACGCCGCCAGCCATGGTCTCGGGCGCGTGACGCTGGGGCGTCTCCGAGCTGTCGAGCTTGAAATCGATGGGCCGGTAGGCGAAATGGATCGGCGCCGCCGCGTCGCGTCCCGCGGCAACCCCCCAGAATGCGGCCGCGAGCGCTGCCGCCGCCAGGAGAATTGCTTTCATAGCTTCGGCTCGCCGTTATGTCCCGGCATCGTAATAAGCGGGGGCTGCTGCTCCTGGTTTCCGAGCTCTTTCACCTTCGCGAATTCGGCTTCCGCATCCTTTTCGCGGCCCAGAGAACTCCACAGCCTGCCCAGATGGTAGTGGGCGTCGGGCCGCGACGGATCGAGCCGGATCGCCTCGCGAAAGTGGCTCTCGGCGCCGGGGGCATCGCCGCTCACCGCCAGCACGATGCCGAGATCCAGGTGCGCGAGCCGCAGACGCGGGTCCAGCTTCAAAGCCTGCCGCAGATGGTCCGCGGCTGGCTTCTGGTCCCCGGCGTGCATCTCGGTGTCGCCCAGGAATGCGAGCGCTTGCGAGTCCTGCGGCTGCTTGACCAACTCCGCCTGGAACTCGCGCCGTGCGTCTTCGTAGCGCTTCTGCTTCCAGTACATGTACCCCAGGCCGAAATGAACCTCGGGCTCGCTGGGCGATGCCCTTACCGCAGCTTCGAACTCCGCAGTGGCTTGCTCCTCCTGATGGGCTGCGTCGAGCACCTCGCCCAATAGCATGTGGACGGGGCCTGAGTCCGGGTTCTTGGCGAGCAGCAGCCGAAATTCCTCGGTCGCGGCCTGAACCTGCTTGGACCATAGGTAGCTCTGCGCCAACTTGTATCGCAGCTCCAGGTTGTCGGGCTGCTGGTCGGAAGCGAGCTTCAAGTGGACCGCTGCGGCGTCGAATCGGCGGCTTCCGAAATAGCTCATCCCGAGCAGCGCCTGGGCCTGAAAGCTGGATGGGTCGGCTTTCGTCGCGCGCTCGAAGGCGGCAGCGGCCTCGGGAAACCGGTTCAACTTGAAATAGGCCAAGCCCAGGTTCAGATCGATGCCGGGGAGATGCGGATCCAGGGCGATGGCCGCACGGTAGTGGGTGACGGCGAGCTCGTACTTGCCCTCGCGGGCCAGGGCCAGAGCCTTCTCGGCTTCGGCCGCGGCCTTGGGATCGGTCGCTGCCCACACGCAAACGGCCGCCAGCAGGACCAGAACGGACCTCATGATTCCGTCCCATGTTACCGCGAGCACGGAAGTTCGCACCTTCGCGAACCGGATCATATCGGGGCGCAATTAAGCCGGGGCGAACGTTTTACGGCGCTCGGCCAATTCGTCCTGGATCTGGATGTTCAACCTTCTGCCGATTGGATAGCTGATCAGGCACGCAATCACCACCACGAAAAGAATCGCCGGTAAAACGCTGATTGCCAAGCGAATGCCCTGGAGCGCCCGGACTGTTTGCACGGCATTGGCCTGATAACCGAATCCGGACAGCACCCATCCGGCGGCCGCTCCACCGAGGCTCAAACCGCTCTTCAGGGCGAACAAAACAGTGGCATAGATGATGCCCGTGGCGCGGCGGCCAGTCTTCCATTCGGAATAGTCCACGACGTCGGCGAACATGGCCCAGAGGAGAGGAATGGTCGGCGCGTACGTAAGCGCGCGAATGTACTCCAGCAGGAAGATGGTTTCGATCGATTCGGCCGGGACAAACGCGAAGAGCGCCATGAACAGGGTGGTGAGCGAAAAACCGGCGAGAGCCACCGCCCTCTTCCCGAAGCGCGCGCAAAGAGCCGCTGAGCATACCACGCCCAGCACCGTGACGAGCTGGCTGGACATGTTTAAAAGACTGAATCCCACCGAGGCGACATTAGTCCGCTTCGGATCAACAATCAGGCCAAAGGTGTTCAGCACCGAGTGCCATGGGCCGCTCGGGACCGCGCCATTCGCGGCAACCGTCAAACCCAAGCTGTCTAGCAGACCAAAGAGCCTGCCGGGGCTGACGTAGTACTGGAAATAGTAAAACATCGTTCCGCCGCGCATCGCCACGACCGTGAAGTGCGCGAGCGTGAGAATGAACATAGCCTTCCACGGCCCATTGCGCAGCAGCGAACCGAGGTCCTGCCGCGGAGAGGATTCTTGTTTGGGATCGGGCTGAATCCGCTCTCTCGTGCTTAGGAACGTGATCAGGAACAAGACCACGCAAACCGCGGCCCAGAGCCCCATGGTCATCTGCCAGCCTTTGGCGTTGTTCCCCCGTCCGAACTTGGCCACCAAAGGCAGCGTGAAACCGCCCACAATCAACTGCGCGATTATGGCGGCGACGAAACGGTACGAGGAAAGGGTGGTGCGCTCATTGACGTCGCCGGTCATCACGCCCGTCATTGCGGAGTAGGGCGTGTTGTTCGCCGAGTATAGCGTCATGAGTAGAACGTTGGTACAACAGGCCCAAAGAAGATTGCCGGCAGCGCCCAGGCCGGGGTTGGTGTAGGCCAGAACCATGGCGATACCCCACGGCAGCGCCGTCCAGAGAACCCACGGGCGAAACTTGCCCCATCGGGTATTGGTGCGGTCGGCCAGGACGCCGACCATGGGGTCGAAAAACGCATCCCACAGCCGCCCGATCAACAGGAGGCTACCGGCATAAGCAGCCGCAATGCCCATCGTGTCGGTGTAGAAATTGAGTTGGAACAAAATCATCGTCTGGAAGACGAAGTTCGCTGCGCCGTCGCCGAGACTGTAGCCTGCCTTCTCGGTGAACGAGAGTTTCCGCGCTTCTTGTGGCATGTAGGTTCCCGTCAGCGCACGGTCAGAATCACGGTTTCAAGATCGGTGTCGCGCGATGAGTTTCCGACCATGATTTCGAATTCGCCAGGCTCGACGACGCGCTTCATGCGGACATCATAAAACGCCAGCAGCTCTGGTGTGATTTCAAACTCCACGGTTGTCGTTTCACCCGGGTCGAGGAAGACTCTCCGGAATCCTTTCAGCTCCTTGACAGGGCGAGTCACGGAACTGAAGCGGTCGCGGATATACATCTGCACCACTTCGCTGCCGGGGCGCGGGCCTGTGTTGGTAACGTCCGCCATGACTCGCGTTGTGCCATCACTGTGGATGGATTTCTTCCCCAGCCGGACGCCACGGATCTCGAAGGAAGTGTAGCTCAGGCCGTATCCGAACGCGTACAGCGGGGAAATATCGTCGAACAAGTACCCGCGGCGAGCCATCGGTTTGTAGTTATAAAACGCCGGCAAGTGGCCCGCAGAGCGAGGAACCGTGATCGGCAGTTTGCCGCCCGGATTGAAATCGCCGAACAGCACGTCCGCAACCGCCCGGCCAGTCTCCTGGCCTAGATACCAACACTCGAAGATCACCGGCACAGTCCGGTCGAGCGCCTGGATCGCCAGGGGCCGGCCGTTGAACAGGAGTGCCACAACCGGCTTGCCGGTTGCGGTTATCGCATCCGCGAGATCTTCCTGCTGCCCGATCAGGTTCAAGCTGGCCCGGTCGCCGAGATGGGAGAAGGACCACGCTTCCCGCGAGGTCTGCTCGTTCCCCCCCAGCGCGAGCACAACGACGTCCACCTGCCTGGCGACCTTGACCGCCTCCGCGATCTGACGCCGGTCCTCTTCGGGATCGCTCGGGTTTACGCGATCCTCATTCCAGGAGCCTCCTACCGTAATCTTGCACCCTTCGCTGTACAGCACCTCCACCTGCTTGCCGACCTTTTCCCGGATGCCTTCCAACACAGTGACGTTGTATCTGGGCACGCTGCTGTAGCCGCCCAGCAACACCCGGTGAGCATTGGGGCCGATGACCGCGATGGATTTGAGGCTGCGCGGGTCGAGAGGCGCCCGGCCGTGATCGTTCTTCAACAGCGTGATTGTCTCGCGCGCGGCCCGCAGTGCCAGCTCGCGATGCGACTCGCAGCCGACAATCCTGGCCGCCCGGTCCGGGTCCACGTAGGGATCGTCGAACAACCCCATGCGGAATTTCCAAAAGAGCGTGGGCGCGACGAGTTCGTCCAATTGCGATTCCTTCAGCACCTTCTTGCGCACCAGCTCGCAGAGGTGCGGGTAGCAATCCGGCTCTGGCAGTTCAATATTGACGCCGGCGGCTACGGCCAGGGCGCAGGCCTCCTTTTTGTCTTTGGCGACCGCGTGCCCGCGCACCTCAGGGCGGTGGTTTAATTCCGCAATGGCGTAGTAATCGGATACCGCGAAGCCCTCGAAGCCCCACTCTCCGCGCAGCACGTCGCGCAGCAACCACTGGCTGGCGTGTGAAGGCACACCGTCGATCTCTTGATATGACGGCATCACGCTGATTGCACCGGCGTCCTTTATAGCCGACGCGAAAGGATAGAGAAAGACCTCGCGCAGGACACGCTCGGAAACATTGACGGGAGCGCAATTGGTTCCGGACTCCGGCTGGCCGTGCGCCGCAAAGTGCTTCAGCGTGGCCATCACACGGGTTTTGTCGTGAAAACCCCGGTCGCCCTGAAGACCGCGCACGGCGGCGATTCCCATGCGGGAAACCAGGTACGGATCTTCGCCATACGTCTCTTCGACGCGGCCCCAGCGCGGTTCGCGCGCCACATCCACAACCGGAGTCAGCGCCTGGTGGGTGCCGCGGACGCGCGCCTCCAGTGCCGTCATCGTGAACAGGGATTCCACCAGCTCGGGATCGAACGTGGCCCCCAAACCGATCGGTTGGGAGAAGCTGGTAGCATCAATGGCGGCGTGCCCGTGAAGGCACTCCTCGTGAAAGATCACCGGGATTCCGAGGCGGGAGTTCTCGATAAAGAATCTCTGAATGGCGTTGGTTAGCTCCGCCATGCCCCGCGCGTCCTTGCCTTTCCCCGCATCGCTCGGACGCCCCACTTGCCCGATGCCGTGTCCGTGCCGGAAGGCCTCCTTCGCCTTCCGGAGGTCAAAATTGCCCTCGGCATCCACCAGGGTCTCGGCTTTCCTCCGCCAGACGCACATCATCTGCGCGGCTTTCTCTTCCAACGTCATGCGGGACAAAAGGTCTTTGACCCGCTTAGCGGCGGGCAGCGACGGATCTCGATAAGGGGGCTTTCGGGCCGTGCCTTTTGCACGCTTGACGACAACGTCAGCTCTCTTCATGAGTTCCTTCAAAGCCTACAAGGGGGCGCGGAACAGGAAAAGGCTGTTACGGCACGGTACAATTATTTCCGTTTAACATCAGTATGTTACGAACCGGGCCAAGACCTCCGGAATTAAGTATGGTACCTGGCGGGTGAAGATTGGGCAGCGGGTTCACAAGAATACGCTCAGACCCATCTACACGCTGGGGCTGGGGCTGATGTCGTTCTTTCTTTTTCTGATCCTGGTGGTGACCGGCATCCTACTGATGTTCTACTACGTACCCGCTACAACGCAGGCTTACGACCGGATGCTGGACCTGCGCGGGCCGGTGGCATTCGGCATCTTTCTCCGAAACATGCACCGGTGGTCGGGCCACGGAATGGTGGCGTTCTTGTGCTGCGTCCACCGAGGGAACATGCAGGCTTTGGATTGACGCCGAAGTCGTTGGGCTCTTGGCGCCCCTGGTTGCTACGGCCACTTTTTCGGAGCACCTTAATGTGTAAATTATTGGAAAAGTTGGTCGGGGCGAGTGGATTCGAACCACCGACCTCCTGGTCCCGAACCAGGCGCTCTAGCCAGGCTGAGCCACGCCCCGAACAACTTCAGTGTAATCCGCGGCACCGGCTCTAGCAACTGCCGTTAACCTCTCAATTCTATCTTTCGAGATAGGCGCGGCTATCCTTTTGGATAGCCGCACCGGCCCTGTGGACACCGCATAGCATGCGTGTGTGGAGAGTTACGGCTACGATCTCGAATGGCTGTTGGATTGCACTTTCGACTGCGTGTGCGCCACTTCTGTAACAGACCGTGATGGCGAGCTGCTGCGTCGTGTCGTTGAAATCTCTACGCTGTGTGAGGAGATGGAGCGCGCGGTCCGATCGCTGATCGATTATCACGCGGAACGAAGTGAGAACGTGGACTCCCTCCGGGTTCTTGAAGCCACGGTCGCCGGCTTAAAACGGCAACTGCTGCAGCACTATCTGGAATGCTGCATTGGGGAAGCCGCTCTGGAGGCCTAGATCCAAGGCTGATTTACAGGCTCCGGAGGTGAAAGCCGCCGTCAACATCGAGCACCTGGCCCGCTGAGTAATCCAGCAGGCCATCGGCTATGGCGCGAACCGCGCGAGCCACGTCCTCGGGTTCTCCCATACGCCCCTGCGGCACCAGGCCGGATGAAATCCGCTCCTCGTATCTCTTCTCCACCGCAGAAATCATCTCCGTGCGGATCACCCCCGGCCGGATTTCAAAAACACGAATGCCTTCCCTTGCGAGGCGCTCGGCCCACACCGCCGCCGACATGCTGAGCCCGGCTTTGGCGATGCAGTATTCCGCGCGGTTGGACGAAACCGCGTAAGCCGAAACCGAGGTGATGAAGACGATGCGCCCGGTTCGAGGCTCTGCCTCCAACATCCAGCGGGCGGCCGCGCTGGTCAGAAAATGGGGGCCTTTCAAGTTGGTCGCCACGAGTTCGTCGAAACTCTCCTCGGTGGCTTCCAGAACGTCGCGGCGCGCTCGCGGCGCCATACCGGCGTTATTGACTAGTAGGTCCAGCCGTGGGAGTTTCGTTCGCGCGAATTCCACGAGCTCCCTCCGGGCGCCCGGTGACGAGACATCGCATTGGAAAATCTCAGCGCCGGTTTCCGCCTGGAGGCTTTCGGCAGCATCGCGGCGGGCTTTGTAGGTCGCGATCACCTGGTGGGTCCGCGCGAGTTCCCGTGCGATGGCGCGACCGATGCCCCGGCTCGCGCCGGTTACGATCGCGCCGGGAAGGCTCATTTAATTGCCGGCCAGAGCGTCGTCGATGGCTTGCGAGATCTCTTCCACCGAGAAGGTTTCCACAAATGCTTTTCCGTTCACGAACACCGTTGGTGTCTTGGCCACACCTCGCGCCACGCCGTCTTGAAAATCCCTTTCGACCAGCGTCGCCAGGCGCCGATCATCAAGCGCGGCCAAGGCCAGTTTGGGATCCGCTCCATTCTCCCGAGCGAATTGCGAGAGGCGTTCGTTGAAATTGTCCACCGTCGTCTGCTGAATCGCAGCCAGGATGTGTCTGCGGTACGCCAGTCCCAGCGCGGGTTTGATACCGGCGAAGTAACGCGCCATGATGGCGGCCTTCCGGGCCCAGGCGTGCTTGGCCAGCGGAAAATCCCGGTGTACGAACGCCACTCCGGCTGCATAGCGCGGCAGGAGCTTCTCATCCATCATTTGACGGAAAGCCGCGCAATCGGGACACTGCAGATCTTCGTAGATCAGAACGCGCACTCTGCTCTCCGCGAGTCCCTCAACCAGAGATTGCTGCGCGGAGAGGCCCACAGCAGCCGCTGCGAACGCCGCGAGCAGCGATCCGCTCATATCTGGACAGGATACTCCAATGTGAACGTGAGCCGCGTTTCGGAGGGAATGTGGACGCGCTGGCCCTTGGTGGCCACCTCGGCTGCCGTGCCGACACCCGCGCCGCTCACGGCTCCTACCGCTGCACCCTTACCCCCGCCCGCGAGGGCGCCGATGATCGTGCCAAGCACCGCCGTCCCGCCAATCACTTTCTCGCTCCGCCCCGTCCGCGAACTGCTGGCGCGCGTGACCGCCTGCGTGTTCACATCGATGACTCGGCCGTTTACCGTGACGGAAACCAGGTCGAGGGTCAATTCTGTTTTGCCGCTGATCTTGCCGGATTGCTTGTCTTCCACCAGCTTGACGACTACGTCGGCGCCGCGCGGAATCACCTGCTGGCTGCCAACCACCACCGGCTCATCGATACTAGCGCGAAAGGTCTCGCCCATGCGGTTGACCTGCGAATCCACCGGATCGATCATCCGCACCGTAAACACCGTTCCCTGGGGAAGCTCGATTCCCGATTGCGGGGCCACGGCATTGCTGGAGGCATCCGGCTGGAAAACGTTGCTACGCTCGGACGGTGCAGCAGGAGCCGGTTCTGCCGGCGGGGCGCTCGGAGCCGCCGCGGCAGCCGGACCGAACTGGATGGTCGACACGCGATCAATTTCGAAGGTCTGAATATTGTCACCCACCTCCATGCGAATCTGGCGGGCGTTGCCTCCGAGGAATGTCCCGTTAATGACGCGCCCGTCTTTGAGCGTGAGCGTGTCCGCGAAGCCGGCGCTCAGCACGCCGAACGCTAACAGGATTCCGCTCATCAAGCGTTGATAATGCATACGATTTTCCTCACACCCATTAGGATTATTCCAGGATTGGTTGCGTTTCAGGAGAAAGCGAAATCTTTCGGACAATCGGCCTACGCCGCGTTGCCTCTGTTCATACCGCGCAACACCACCTCGACAATGCCTTTACCGCGCTCGAACGCGGCCTGGTAGGAGTGGCGCCGTTCCGCGCTCGACAACCCGTAGCCCAAGCGGTGAAAGCGGTCGAGCCCCAGGCCCACCACGTAGGTCCCGGCGAACGCGATGGCCCCTTTCGGAATGAGCCCGCCGCCGAAGGGGATTTTGCCTACCAGTTCCCGCGCCAGCGCGCGCCATCCGAAAGCGCCCGTCACCAGCGTTGCGATCTCGCCCTTTTGCAGCGAATAACCCACCGGCTTGTCGCTGGCGGCTGCGATCAGAAACGTCATGCGGATCTGGTTCATGGTGATAAACGCCGTGTCGCTGGCGAACTCGCCGAGCGACCACGGAAGCTCCAGGATGCTCGGAATGATGTCGGGCAGCGCCGTCACGACGGCGAACAG
>Ga0335079_10006378_pt1 | contig 13498 bp, 11 predicted proteins | sample Lox_Sample_33_FD_206719 | JGI IMG/M metagenome (GOLD analysis project Ga0335079, IMG submission 206719) | Soil microbial communities from Loxahatchee National Wildlife Refuge, Florida, United States - Lox_Sample_3.3 | ecosystem: Environmental > Terrestrial > Soil > Wetlands | place: USA... | reverse complement strand
ATTCAAGCAGGTGTAGGGACGGACGCATTCGTCCGTCCACCGACCTTGAGCGAAGCGAAGGGGAGGTGTGAACGTAGCCCGGATCACCACTAACGTTTTCACCGCAACGGTCCACTAAGCGCGCAACTGGTACGGAATCGTCGCCACCGTGATTCTCTGGTTGCCGTTAAAGAGCAGCAGCGCTCGGATCGCCTCCGGGCGGTTGTTGTGCAGCAAGTAATGGTACCAGTGGCTCTCAATGAGTTCAGGGATGAGCATGGTGATAATGCGTTCGGGGTGAGCCGCCTGTTGTTGAACCGCGTAGTCGACGATCGGCTTCACGATGAAGCGGTACGGGGAATCGAGCACCACCAGCTTTGGTGCCGGAAGCCCGGCGGCCTGGGCAGGTTTCTCGACGAGTTCCGGCCAGCAACAACGCAACTGGTCCGTCTTCTCACCGCACGCGACATGGAGGACGTGGACCTCCTTCGACAGAGTCCAGGCATAGCGCAGTGCTCGCTCGGCAACCAAACTCCAGCGGTCCACGGGCATCAGCACAACCGGATCGGTTAGACCCGCGGTGCGAATCGGAGTTGCAGCCTGAATTTCCTCCGCCACGATTGAGTAGTGCCGCCGTACGGAATGCATCATCAGAATGAGCGACGGAATCAATAACACCGTGATCCATGCGCCCTCGGTAAACTTGGCGACCAGAACCACAACCGTCGTAATGCCGGTCGCGAGCGCGCCAATTCCGTTCACGAACATGTTGTAACCAGGGCCGCCCGCTTTGCGCCAGTGCACCACCATCCCAGCCTGGGATAACGTGAACGCGAGAAACGCTCCCACCGCGTAAAGAGGGATCAACCGATCCGTTACGCCTCCGAAGATGATGAGCAGCACGCCGGTGAGTATCGCCAGTGCGTAAACGCCTTGTGCAAACACCAGCCTCCTTCCGCGCAGCACGAAAGCATGTGGCAGGAATCCGTTCTGCGCGATGGCCCGTGCCAGCCGCGGGAAGTCGGCGAAGGCAGTATTCGCGGAGAGGGACAACACCAGCAGAATCGAGGCAATACTGATCCAGTAGAACGCTCCGCGCCCGGTCACCGCGGCCAACAGTTGCGACAGAACGCTTTGATATCCAGCCGCCCCGGGATCGGTTGCCGCGATGCCATAGGCCGGAACCAGGTAGGCAATCCCCAAAAGCATTACCATGAGGATCGCGATGATGATGGTCAGAGTCATGCGTGCGTACTTGTCGGTGGGATCGCGAAATGCCATGACGCCATTGCTCACGGCCTCCACTCCCGTCATTGCGGTGCAACCGCTGGAGAATGTTCGCAGCAAGAGCCATGCGCCGACGGTTCCGGTGATCCCGGTCAGTCTGGGGGGTGCGACCACGGCGACCGGATGTCCTCCAGCCATGAGCGTCTTGAAGACTCCGAGCGCAATCAGGCCCAGCAGGCAGGCGATGAAGACGTATGTCGGCAGAAGAAATATGCCGCCGGACTCACGTACTCCGCGCAGGTTGACGATCGTGATCACGATCAGAATCGCCAGGCAGAGAGTGAGCGTTTTGCTTTGCAGGGAGGGGACCGCCGAAACCAGCGCGCCCACGCCTGCAGAAATGCCGACCGCCGCCGTCAACACGTAGTCGATCATCAGCGCGGCCGCCGCGAGCAATCCCGCGCCTTCGCCCAGATTCTCGCTGGCGACGGTGTAGGACCCTCCACCGTGCGGATATGCGGTGATTGTCTGTCGGTACGAGAAGTAGACAATTCCGAGCAGCACTACAATGCCGACCGTGATTGGCCAGACGTAAGCTGAGCCAGCCAGGCCGAGCGGAATCAGCAGAGTCAAGGCCGCTTCCGGCCCGTACGCGGCCGAACTGAGCGCATCCAGGCCGAAGATCGGAATCCCTTTCAGCGGCCCAATCCGCTCTGCCTTTTCTTCCTCAGTGGCCAATGGACGGCCGAACAGCGTATCGACGATGTTCACGTGGACTCCTCCGAAACGGCGGATCCCTGGTCTCAGACTCCAAAATGTCGTTCAGGATAATTGCCTGCCGCACGAGATCTTGTAAAGACCGAATGAAAGTCGAACGCAAAGTTACGCGGGAAGCCCAAGCGACAACGCCCGCGAGCTTGCTTCCCCGCTATCTGCGCCCATATACTCGGGTGGTTTGCCCGCTTATGGCCGTAAACTGGTTGAAGACGGCACGCGCCCACCCGCAATCATTCCGGAGAATACTTGTATGACGACGATGACGACCGCCCCGCACGTGGACAAAGAAACGAATCCGTGGGAGTCGCAGCGCGCCCGCTTCGACCTCGCAGCGCAAAAACTCAATCTCGATGAGGGCCTCTGGCGGGTGCTGCGCTATCCCAACCGCGAGATTACGGTGCATATCCCCGTGCAGATGGATGATGGCCATCTCGAGGTGTTCACCGGATTCCGCGTGCAGCACTCGATTGCGCGCGGCCCGGCGAAGGGCGGCATCCGCTACGCGCCCGACGTCACGCTGGATGAAGTTCGGGCGCTCGCCAGCTGGATGACATGGAAGTGCGCCGTCGTCAACATTCCGTTTGGCGGCGCCAAGGGCGGCGTGATCTGCGATCCACACAAGATGTCGATGGGTGAGGTTGAGCGCATGACGCGGCGCTATACCGCGGAGCTGATCGAATTCATCGGCCCGGAAAAGGATGTTCCCGCCCCTGACGTCAATACGAATGAACAGGTGATGGCATGGATGATGGACACATATTCCATGCACATGCGCCAAACCGTGACGGCGGTCGTGACCGGTAAGCCGATCAATATCGGCGGATCGCGCGGTCGGCGCGAAGCCACCGGACGCGGCGTGATGCTCGTATGCGACGAGGCCTGCAAGAAGCTTGGGATCGATACGCAACGCGCCCGAGTGATCGTGCAGGGTTTCGGCAATGTGGGCTCTAACGCGGCCCAACTCATGCACGAAGCCGGATACAAGATTGTCGGCATCGCTGAGGTCGGCGGAGGCCTGTACAACAAGAACGGAATCGACCTGAAAGCACTCGTCGAGTTCCGCCAGAAAAACGGCACTGTCCACGGATTCCCCGGGGCCGACCGCGCCGACGCCGCCGAGTTGCTGACGACCGAGTGCGAGATCCTCATTCCGGCGGCTACGGAAAACGTGATCACCAGCCGTAACGTGGATCGCGTGAAGTGCCGCATTCTCGCTGAAGGCGCGAACGGGCCGACAACATCCGCGGCCGACGACGTACTCACCGACAAAAAGGTGTTCGTGATTCCCGACATTCTCGCCAATGCGGGCGGCGTCACAACTTCGTACTTCGAATGGGTGCAAGACCGTCAGGGCTATTTCTGGAAAGAATCTGTGGTCAACGAGCAGCTCGAGACCATCATGAAGTCGTCGTTCGAAGATGTCGTCCGCTACGCCGAAACTCACCGCGTCAACAATCGCATCGCGGCTTACATGCTGGCGATTGACCGCGTGGCGTACACTATCCGCCAACGTGGAATCTACGCGTAGGAGGTTGTGAATGAGAACCGTTGAAAGAAGATTACTCACCCAAATCGCAGTTCTGATCTTCGCGCTTTCTTTGATCGGAAGCACGAGTGCCGCCCAGAATGCAGAACCGGGCAGCATGCCTGAAATCGCCGCCGCATCGCCGCAGGCCAAGCCGGCCTCGCCGGCTCCCGCAGCCGCGGCCAAGATCGCTGACAAGCTCGACATCAACACCGCGACGAAAGATCAGCTCAAAGCGTTGCCCGGAATCGGCGACGCCTATTCGCAGAAGATCATCGACGGGCGTCCCTATCGCGCCAAGAACGAGCTCGTACAAAAGAAGATTGTTCCTCAAGCCACCTACGACAAAATCAAGGATCTGATCATCGCGAAGCAGGCCAAGACCGACAAGATGGCCCCCACATCGAAGTAGTTCCTGAAAGACTTCCAACCACAGAGGCTGGCGGTTTAATCGTGGCGCCTCTGTGGTTTTGTCTTGTTTGACAGCTCGCATTGCGTTCCCCTGCCACGTGGAGCATAATCAGACCTGACCGGTCGGCCTCCGGCGCCTCCTTCAGTGAACCTGCCCAACTCCATCACGCTGAGCCGCATCCTCAGTATCCCTCTGCTGATCTGGATCATTTCCAGTTCGCGCTTCAGCAGCGTGAATGGCGAAAAAGAGCTGCTGGCTTCGGGCTTATTCATTATTGCCGCCATCACCGATGGAATTGACGGCTATCTCGCACGTCGCCGCGATCAGATCACGACCATGGGGATCTTGCTGGATCCGCTGGCTGACAAGCTTTTGATCGCCGCGGCATTCGTGGCCCTGGTGCAACTCAATCCCAGCCTGGTACCGGCATGGGTGGCGATCGTTGTGATTGGCCGCGAGTTTCTGGTGAGTGGATTGCGTTCGATTGCGGCATCGGAAGGATTCACCATTGAAGCCAGCGAACTCGGCAAGCTGAAAATGGTTGTGCAGATCGTCGCCGTGGTCGCGGTGATTCTCGACCACCGCTGGAAAGAGTGGCCGGTTTACAGCCATTACATTTTCCCCGTTCATTGGATCGCCTATCTCGCGATCTGGTTCATGGTGAGCGTGAGTCTGGTGTCGGCGATCGATTATTTTGTCGCCTTCTGGTCGAAGATTGACCGGAGCGTGGTGAAGAGCCGTCGGCGTGCGTTCATCCTCAGCCGGCGGAGAAAGCCTGTGCCCGCAGGTCCGCAGGCCGACCGCGATGTCGCTGCCTCAACCTAGTCCCGCTGCCGTCTCCGAGGCCGAGTTCTCGCCTGAAGAGAGATCTCTTCTGCTTCAACTCGCGCACGAATCCATCTTGTCTGCGCTTGAGGATCGCGAGTTTTCGCTGGATCCTCCCACGCCGCATCTCGCTGAACCGCGAGGCGCCTTCACGTCGCTGTATCTCCATGGACATCTGCGCGGATGTGTCGGATATGTTCTTCCGGTGAGCTCCGTCTATCGCACGGTGGCGGACACGGCGCGCGCGGCGGCGTTTGAAGACGCGCGATTCAATCCTGTAAGGCTGGAGGAATGCCGGCTTCTGCAGATTGAACTCAGCATCGTTTCGCCTCCCCGGCCGATCGCCGCCGATGCGGTGGAAATCGGCCGCCATGGCTTGTTGATCGGCATGGCGGGATATCGTGGGCTACTGCTGCCGCAGGTCCCGACCGAACATCATTGGGGTCGCGTCACGTTCCTGGAGCAAACCTGCCGTAAGGCGGGACTTCCCTCCGACGCATGGCTCAGGGGCGCGACCATCGAGGCATTTACTGCCGAAGTGTTCGGCGAGAAACAGTGAGGTCACGGAATTCGGTTCGCGATCCTCTCTGTGATCCTCGGTGCCCTCTGTGGTAAGGCTCATGGTCAACTTGCGTCCCCGCTCGGCATTCTCTATCCTGTTCTCGGCCTGGTGAGAGGCCGTCGGTCCGCGTAGAGGGCGCAGCCCACTCCCTTGCAGTTTGCATTTCAAACCTGACTTCCTGCCCGATTCCGCGGACAGCGGGCGATACGGAAGGAAGGTCCATGAGCGGCAAAGAAAATCGCCCCGTCCGCGCCGGTAAGCTCCCCACCCACGCCAACCTCGAACATCTGAAGAAGGAAGCCAAGCAGAGCCTGAAGTCAGTACGCCTGCAACAGCCGGACGCACGGCTGTCTGAGGCGCAGTTGCTCGTCGCCCGCGGTTATGGCTTTCCGAGTTGGCGAAAGTTAAAGGCTTACATCGACGCTCTCAACGACGTCAGCCAGCAGCTCATCGGCGCTGTGCGCGCTGGCGATCTCAAGACGACTTCCGCAATCCTCGACCAACATCCCGAGCTTGTGAATGCGAATACCGCTATCGACCAGCAAGTCCTCATGCCCGTCGACTACACGGGGGCTCCGTCGAAGGCCCGGGACGCTCTCACTCTTCCATTGCTCCACCTGGCGATCGTCGAGAACAAGATTGATGTTCTGCGTCTCCTGATTGAACGCGGTGCAGATGTCAACGCGCGCAATACCGACGGACGCCTGCCCTTGCACGACTGCTTTGAGCTCAATCACGATGACTTCGCGAAGGCCCTCTTCGCCGCTGGCGCCGAGCCAGATGCCTGCGCCGCGGCGGCCTACGGCATGCACGACCGTCTTCGCGAGATTCTTGAACGCACGCCGGCGGAGGTGAATGATCTGCAAACTGGCAACTCCCCGCTTGGGTGGGCGGCTTATGGCCATCAGCCGGTGTCGGCCGAGATCCTGCTCGATCATGGGGCGCTCGCCGATCGTCCCCCGTACGACGCGCGCGCGTGGGAGCCGGCGGCCATGGTCGCGTCCAAAGATGTGGCGCGTGTGTTGCTGGAGCACGGCGCCAATCCTGACTGGCGAGATGGGCAAGGCAATACGCCGATTCATTGCTCCATTCGCAGCCGGATCGTGCTTGACCCCAGTGGATTCGTAGCGGTGCTGCTTGAGTTCGGCGCTGACGTGACGCTGCGAAATCGAGAAGGGCGAACGGCCCTGGAAGAGGCCGTCCTGCAGTCCGGGAGGAATGCAGAAGCCTATTTCCCGATTCGCTCGATCGCCCCGAAGAAGATGCAACCAACGATCGAACTTCTGAGCAAACGAATCGGAGGTTGAAATTGACTACACAGCTTGTATACCCAAAAAAATTAGCCGGAGACGGTTGCCCGTCCCCGGTTGAATAGTGAAGCGGAGACGCTAGTTGAGGGTGTCGAGTTCCACCCCGTCACCCGCATGCATGTCTTCAATGGAGAAGACGACCATGCCCGTCGCAGTCGTGTTGGTCACGCTGATGATGACGATTTCGCCCACCGCACGGCGCGGAAGATCACGCACATGAATCACCGGTCCGTTGCCCTTCTCGAAGATCGCCGGGTCGAACGAGGCTTGCTTTTTCTGAGTATCTTCCGAAAGCGCGGCACGGAATGACAGCGAATCGACCGGATCGTTCAGATCCGCTGAGTAGGAGCGCACGGCACGGAAGAAGTCGCCAATCTTAACACCCTGGCTGGCTCCGACGTTCATATAGACTTTCTGCCCGGTACCGAGCTGCGAATCGAAATCCTTGGCCATCACGATGCGGCCTGAAACCTTGCTGCTGGCGGGCAGGAAGCGGTCGAAGCGGATCGGCCCGTGGAAGGCGATAGTCTGCTTTTCCGCGAAAGGAATCGTGGTGTCGCCGGAGTTCACTCCGTCGCAGGAATATTCTACCTGGCCGATCGCCGCCTTATTGCGCACGTCGATCACTTTGACCCGGCCGACTTCTTCATAAGGCTGCCCGGTCTGCTTGAGAAGTTTCGCCTGGCCGGGGAACATTTCGTACTCGTTTACGTCTCTCAGCGCGCGGAGGATTTCATACTCCGCACCTGAGGTGTAGCCGGTTCCGTGGAGATAAATGATGTCACCGCGCTGAAACTTCGTGGTGGTCGGCGACTGGAGCCCGCCCGCTACGTAGTTGGCGTCCGGCAGGATCTGCTTGCTGATAAATCCAGCGCAATACAAATCGGCGTACGTGGGCGTCGGAATTCGCTCGATCGGAAAGCTCGACGAGGTGGGTGCGGTTCCCTGCGGAGCCTCCACTGGTGGAACCTGGTCGGTCGCGGTCTGGGCCCAAGCGGCCGTTGCGAGCAACAACACAAACAGTCCTGTTTTCTTCATGTTACCTCCGGAGAAATACCGCCGAGGCGTCTTCTCCCACAGTTAAATGCCAGAAAAGAAAGGCTTCAGCCGGAAGGTAACAAGCAGGTAAGGGAGGGTCAAGGTTACGAGGGTGTTGGGCACCCTGGGGCAGAAGTTTTTCGAGGAATTGTTTAATCCCTTGTTGCATAAATAATTAGGTGCCTGTAATAATTCGCCGTTCTATCTGTAGCTTTGCGGATTGGGGTCCTGAACCACCCGAAACGATGAATTCCGCTCCTCCTCTTGCGTCACGGTTGTTCCCATTACGGCTGCCGCGGGTCTGCGTGGCCGTCATCGGCTCGGACGCTAACGCCATGGCCGAAAAGGCAGAGGCGTTGGTTCGCGATAACTCATTGCTGGAGTTCAGGTTAGACTACTTTTCCAAGCCAGGCCTGGCGATTCCCCGCCTGAAGCGGTTCATAGAGTCGAACCACGGAACAATCGTCATCGCAACGTGCCGCCGCGCGGCCAGCGGAGGCAAGTTCCGAGGCTCGATCCCGTCCCAACTGGACGCCCTCAGCAAGGCTGCGGCGGCGGGCTGCCAACTGGTCGATGTTGAACTCCAGACTGCAGCCAAGTGCAAGCCTGAGCAGCTGCAGAAGCTTCGGTCGCGCGCAGGATTGATCCTTTCGTTCCACGATTTCCGTGCCACCAAGAAGCTCGACGAGGCGCTCGAGAAGATGCTGGCCTATCCGGCTGACTACTACAAGGTGGTCAGCACAGCGACCACGTTGGCCGATAACGTAACGATGATCAAGTTCCTTGCCCGCGAAGGCGATCGCCACTCGATGATCGCCATGTGCATGGGGGAGCAGGGCGTAATCAGCCGTGTGCTGGGGGTGCGGGCAGGCAGCGTGTTTACATTTGCTTCGGCCGGAGCGGGACAGGAAACCGCTCCCGGCCAGATTTCCGCGCAGGAACTGCGGAATGTGTATCGCATCGAGCAGGTTGACGTGGCGACCCGCGTCTATGGGGTTGTGGGCGATCCGATCGCGCATTCTCTGTCTCCCGCGATCATGAATGCAGCGTTCCGCCGCGAGAACGTGAACGCCGTTTATCTCGCACTACACGCCAAAACGCTGAAGGACCTGCTGACTTGTGTCCGGGAGATTCCAATCCACGGCCTTAGCGTTACGATGCCGTACAAAGAGGCCATTCTTACGCATCTCGACAACACCGACTCGCACACAACGAAGATCGGAGCCTGCAACACCGTCGTTCGTGCGCAGGATGGCAAGCTCTACGGCTTCAACACCGACACCGCCGGCATTGTCCGCCCGCTAGAACGCAGGCTGAATACCCTGGAGGGCGCCCGCATTCTCGTGATTGGGGCAGGTGGCGCGGCCCGTGCCGCGGTCTTCGGCCTGAAGGAGCGGGGTTCGGAGGTTTACATTCTGAACCGGAGCCTGGCTGCGGCCAAGAAGCTCGCCCATCAGGCTCGGGCGCGAACGATCAGGCGCCCCGATCTGAAAAAATTGGCCTTCGACGTGATCATCAATGCCACGCCGGTTGGCATGGGGAACTCGAAGGAATCGCCGCTTCAGGACAAAGAGATCAATGCCCGCTATGTCTTTGATATGGTGTACGATCCGGCGGAAACGAAGCTGCTGAAGCTGGCCAAAGAACGGGGGGCCCAGATTATTCCCGGAATTGAGATGTTCGTACATCAGGCCGCCCGGCAGTTCGAAATCTGGACCGGCAAGCCCGCGCCCTGGGACGAGATGCTGCGGGTTGTGCTTTTGACGCTACAGGAGCGCGAAAAAGAGCGCGGCGCCCGCAGCAGTGGAAAATGAAGACTTCCGATGCCTTTCGTAAAGAAAAAGTTGCATTTTAGTGAATATCCAAAGTAATATGGGCTTAGGAAGCGCATCAGTAAAGCGTTTCCATAGATGGGTAGTAGCCCAGTACCGCCCGGTTCCATACTTCCAAACACGCAGTTCAGCTTTGGCAAAAAACTCGACGTGGGGGCATCGTCCGCCTCCATCCCGGTCCGGAGAGTTCAATATGGCGTGGTACGCGTACTGTCTGACTGAGCATCAAACCCTCCCGAATGGAACTCGCACTCGCCGTCCCTTCCTGTTAGAAGGCGTCCAAGGAGTCAACGGAGCTGCAGTTCTCAGCTATCCCAGTGGGGAATTCGCCGTGATCGTCAGCGAATATGACCACACAGCCGCGGAGCTCGACCAGAAAGCTGCCATAGAACATGCCCGCGTAGTCAGTACCTGTTTCCGGAATTCCACAGTCCTTCCCTTCAAATTCGGCACTATTTTCGACAGCGATGACGCGCTTCGCCAAGCCGTCCGGGTCAACCGGCGTGCGTTTGGGCTGAGCGTTGCCAGGCTGCGGGGCAAGTCGGAAATGCACATCAAGCTGGTCGTGCGCGACGGCTCTCTGCGGGAAGCCATGATCGACGTAGAGCTGCCCGACACGGTTGGCGGCGACTATCTCTCGAAGCTACGAGTCAAGGCGTCGCGCGAACGCGAGCGGCAGACCAAGGCCCGGGCTCTTTCCGTCCAGGTCCACAAGCTGTTCAATCCGCTCGAGGAAGAAGTCAGCTGCAAAAAAGTCGCTCCTGAGGGCATGCTGATCGACATTGCCCATCTGATCGACACGAAGAGCGTGGAAAAGTACCAGAACCGGTACAGCACGGCGGCCAAGCAGCTAAAGAACTGCGAAGTCTCGGTCAGCGGCCCGTGGCCGCCGTACCACTTCCTCCCGGGCAAACTCCGGACAGTTGCGGGGAACAGCTAGAACGCTCCAGGGAATCCAGCAAGTTTGAAGCGCCGGGAACTATCGCCCGGCGCTAGTTTTTTGGCGGTGAGACTTCCACACCAACGCCGTTAAATCGCTTCCAGCGATGCAAAATCCCTCAGGCCTACCTTTTTAGTACAACCATGCAATGAATATGCATTGTTCTGCACTTCAGGATTCACCAATTTCTCTCCGCCGCGGCTCGTCCGACGCCAACTGCCTCTCTAAGTCATTCACCCCAATCTATTTATGACGAGGGTGATGGCGCTCACACGGTTCTGACGTTTTGGCGCGGCAAATGCTTCTTCCAGCTGTAACAAAGAGGCCGCAAACTCAAGCTGTATGACCTTCACTCTCTACGAAAAGCGTCACTTCCATCACGGCCGTTCCGGCTGGCGGGACGGCATCTTGCAACGCCTTTCCTGACATTCCCACCATTCGTCGCCTCTTGAAAAACGTGGCCCCGTAAGGGGCCATTTTTTTTGCGCACGGAACTCCAGTGTCTTAAATGGAGTGAGAGATCTTCACTCAGCAACTGGTAGGGGCGTCTGGATTAGTCGGTAGGGACCAATACTTTCAGATCCATCTTTTTCTGCTCACCTTCGTTGAGGTGGATGGTTTGGCCCATCCAATCGGGTGGCCGCACGAACTCTGTATCTTTGAGGTCGTTTTCATCTATGTCAGTGTCAACCGCTAACACCTCGTATTCACCCGGAGTCAGCCCCTGCATGCGAAAGTGGCCTTTCGCGTCGGTTGTGACACGTTGGTAGAGATCAAAACGCAGTCGACGCTTGCTGTTGGGGAGGCAGAACACCCCAACATCAGGCACCGGGTTCGATTGGGCATCGACAACCGTGCCTTCCACCGCCGCGCTGTTGGTGCCCAGCACGACCTCCAGCGCGACGTTCCCGCCTGCAACGGAGAAACCCGAGTCCGTGACGTCCTTGCCACCCAGAAGCACGCTCTTCAGAAAATAACCTGCCGGAACTGTACCCGCGCGGCTCAAGTAAACGTGATACGAACCGGCCAGCACCGGCGTTTCAAACGAGCCATCACGCTTAACCACGGATTGTGTGTCCCCCGACATAAGTACGAGTCCGCCGCGTCGTCCCGAGTCGTCGGTGAGCCCCAAAATCATGTCTGACCAGTCTTGTTTTCTCCCATCGTCCATGCGAAGGCGGCCGCGGATTCTACCTCCGGCGAGAGGCGTGATTCGTATGTCACTCACATCGCCATCGGCAACATGCGCGCTCTGATCGACGCGCATACCGTACGGACTGTCGGGATCGAGTAGTGCTTCCAGGCCCCGAGCCCGGCTGGGGGACAGCCGCGCCGTGTAAGAACCGGGAGGCACTCCTTTGATATCGAATGCGCCATGCTCGTCGATGATCCCGCTGAAGAAGCTCAAGTCTTCCTCGCTGTCTTCGGGCTGCAGCATGAGCAAAGCAGGTTCCTTTGCCGTCCAGACGGGCAATGCGGTAACTTGGCCGCGAACGTGAAAAGTGTGGACTAGCGTCGGTGTCAGCGTGACCGGCAATTCGTCACCGCTGCGAAGGTCGAGTGGAACCGCCAACTTCTCGTCAGTTCTTCCAGGATAGTAGGTGGTGACGTATGTCTCCCGGCCTTCTGCCGAATTCCTAAGTCGTATCCGCACGGCCACCAGATAACGGCCTGGCTCCAGGTGGGCCAGTCGACATTGTCCGAGATCATCGGTGGTGCACTGGCCGGCGTTATCCAGTAGGCGCCGGCGATTGACACCGTGAGGCACCATTCCGTAGGGAATAGCTATCACGTCCATGCCGCTCAGGGGGTCACCATCTTCGTCACGAACCTTACCGACGACGGTTGCGGCAGGTTTCATGTGGAACAGCAGATCCTTGACCTCCTGCCCCGGTTCCAGCACGAGTTGCATTCTAGAGCCGTGGTGACGCTTCTCGGCGTCCACAAATCCAGCGGCCCCGAAGTAAATGCGATAGTTGCCCGGCTTTACGTCTTCGAACTTGAAGCGGCCTTCCGCGTCCGTAACCGCGCGATATTCCGTTTCCTGTCGCCAGTCATCGCTGGTGCTCACCAACCCGATCTCCACTTTCCGAATGGGCAATCCACCGGATTGCTGAATGATCTGTCCTTGCACGGAACAATTAGCCGGGTGCGCGAGGGCCGGTTGTTGCGCTCTAGAGGCAGGTCCGGATACCAGGCAAGCGAGAAGCACAAACCAGAGTTTCATGGTGCGCCTCAAGCGAAAAGGGGAAGACGAAATATTCTACGCCTCGTTGGCCGCGAGTGAGCCAATAGCGTTTTCCGGTATGATGGCCGCCATGAACTCCGCTACCAAGCTGCGCCCAGGGTTCCGCCGCGCCGTGCGCGACATTCTCCTGTACAGCCTGGCGGGCGGGGCGCTGATCACTGTCCTCAAGATGACGGAATACCGATTCCTCGTCGTCGAACATTCGGTGGAGATCTATGCCGGCCTGATCGCGGCGCTATTTGCCGGCCTTGGCATCTGGCTTGGCCTGAGTCTCAGTCGCAGGCGGACACGGATTACTGTTCCGGTGGAGCAGCCCTCCGGCCCATTCACTCTGAACCGGCAACGTCTGACCGAACTTGCCATCACGCCCCGTGAACTGGAGATCCTCAACCTGATCGCCGCCGGGCTCAGCAACCGCGAGATTGCCGGACGTCTGTTCGTCAGCGAGAACACGGTCAAGACGCATTCCAGCCGCCTGTTCGACAAACTCGGGGCGAAACGCCGAACACAGGCGGTACAGCTCGGCAAAGAGGCTCGGCTGATTCCCTGAAATATCATCCGACCCGCGTTTCCCGCTTCACTCGAAAGTGGGTTTCTTGGGTTCCCAACGCAAAATCACCCGAAAGTGTGACGACATCGCGGGTGTCTCCCGCTACATTTCGAGCCACCTGAGACCAAATCGAGGAGGCTCATGAAGCGTGTAACCGGCATTGGCGGCATCTTTTTCCAATCAAGTAACCCCCAACAGCTCTACGACTGGTACGAGAAGCATCTGGGTATCCAGCGGGACTCGCACGGCCAGGGAGCGTCGTTTCACTGGCGC
>Ga0335079_10006377_pt1 | contig 13498 bp, 8 predicted proteins | sample Lox_Sample_33_FD_206719 | JGI IMG/M metagenome (GOLD analysis project Ga0335079, IMG submission 206719) | Soil microbial communities from Loxahatchee National Wildlife Refuge, Florida, United States - Lox_Sample_3.3 | ecosystem: Environmental > Terrestrial > Soil > Wetlands | place: USA: Florida... | reverse complement strand
CGTGACCTGGGAGACGATCTGGGCGAGCTCGGCCGCGAGCTGCAGTGCGCGCAGCTCGCCGGCGGTCGACAGCCCGTAGCCGGATTTGCACTCGAACGTGGTCGTCCCGGAGCGGAGCATTTCGCCGGCGAGCTCCTGGGCCTGCGCCAGCACGGTTTCGTCGGGGGTCTCCCGCAGGGCGTTCGCGGACGATCTGATGCCCCCGCCGGCGCGCGCGATCTCCTCGTAGGGAACGCCCGTGACCTTCTGCTCGTACTCCTCGGCGCGCCAGCCCGCGAACGGCAGGTGGGTGTGGCAGTCGACGAACCCCGGGAGGAGCGCGCAGCCGCTCGCGTCGACGTGGATGTTGGCGTCCTTCGTGGGTTCGAGCGTCGCGATCCGGCCGTGCTCGATGGTGATGCCACCTGGTTCGAGGGAGAGCTCGCCGGCGCGGTCGGTTCGCAGGTAGCGCAGTCCCGGCTCGGGGGGCGTCAGTACCTGGGCGGCGTTGTCGAACGAGGTCGTCACCAGCGGTGCGCTGCATTTCGCAGCAAAGTCCGCCCCATGGCCGCTTCCCGGGCCACATAAGCATTGGGTGCATGCTTATGTGGGCGAGGGGGGAGCGAGGCGGGGCGGTTTGCTGCGTTGTACATGGTGGCGGGGCCGGCGCCGGCGCGCTACTCCGACTCGAGCATCGGGATTCGCAGCCCGTGATCCCGAGCCGCCGACACCGCGAGGTCGTAGCCGGCGTCGACGTGGCGGACGATGCCCATGCCGGGATCGGCCTTGAGCACGCGTTCGATCCGCTGCCCGGCGAGCTCGGTGCCGTCGGCGACGCACACTTGGCCGGCGTGGATCGACTTTCCCATGCCGACGCCGCCGCCGTGATGGATCGAGACCCAGCTGGCCCCGCACGCGGTGTTGATCAGCGCGTTGAGCAGCGGCCAGTCGGCGACCGCGTCGGACCCGTCGGCCATCGACTCGGTCTCGCGCTGGGGCGAGGCGACCGAGCCGGCGTCGAGGTGGTCGCGCCCGATCACGATCGGGGCCTTGACCTCCCCGGAGGCGACCATCTCGTTGAAGCGCAGGCCGGCGAGGTGGCGCTCGCCGTAGCCGAGCCAGCAGATCCGCGCCGGCAGGCCCTGGAAGTGCACGCGCTCCGACGCGAGCTTGATCCAGCGCGCGATGTGCTCCTGGTCGCCGAACAGGTCGAGGATCGCCCGATCGGTGGCGTGGATGTCGGCCGGATCGCCCGACAGGGCGACCCAGCGGAACGGGCCCTTGCCCTCGCAGAACAGCGGCCGCACGTACGCCGGGACGAACCCGGGATACGAGAACGCGTCGGCGTCGCCGTGCTCGAAGGCGAGCCCCCGGAGTGCGTTGCCGTAGTCGAACGCCTCGGCGCCGGCGGCGGCCAGTTCCCGGATCGCGGCCACGTGCGCGACCGCGCTCTCGCCGACTCGTCTGAGATATTCGTCAGAGTTGGTCTGGCGCAGCGCCTCGGCCTGTTCGAGCGTGACGCCCGCCGGGATGTACCCGTTCAGCGGGTCGTGGGCCGATGTCTGGTCGGTGACCACGTCGACGTGGACCCCGCGTCGGACGAGCTCGGGCACGACCTCGGCGGCGTTGCCGGCGAGGCCGATCGATAGCGCGCGCTGTTCGCGCCGGGCGGCGTCGAGCCGGGCGAGCGCGTCATCCAGATCGGCGGCGCGCTCGTCGAGATAACCGGTCTGGATGCGCCGCTCGATCCGCTGCAGATCCACCTCGACGCACAGAGCCGTCCCGCCGAGCATCGTGATCGACAAGGGTTGTGCGCCGCCCATGCCGCCCAACCCGGCCGTGACCACCAGCCGCCCGGTGAGCGTGCCGTCGAAGCGCTTGCGCGCCGCCGCCGCGAACGTCTCATAGGTCCCCTGGAGGATCCCCTGCGAGCCGATGTAGATCCACGACCCGGCGGTCATCTGGCCGTACATCATCAGCCCGGCCGCGTCGAGCTTGCGGAACTCGTCCCAGTTGGCCCAGTCCGGGACCAGGTTCGAGTTGGCCAACAGGACCCGGGGCGCCTGCTCAAACGTCCGGAACACTGCCACCGGCTTGCCGGACTGCACGAGCAGCGTCTCGTCGTCGTCGAGGCGCTGCAGCTCGCGCACGATCGCGTGGTAGCTCGGCCAGTTGCGCGCGGCCTTGCCGATGCCCCCGTACACGACGAGCTCCGAGGGCTTCTCGGCGACGTCGGGGTGCAGGTTGTTCTCGAGCATGCGCAGCGCGGCCTCCTGCTGCCAGCCCTTGCAACGGAGGGTTGAGGTGCTCATGCCGCGGCCGCTCCCGGCGCTCCGAGGCTTCGCGACAGCTCGACCGCGTGACCCGCCACCACACGACCGAACGCGTCGATGCGGTGGCGCGGCACGCGGTAGCTCGGCGCGAGCACGCTGAGCGCGCCGGCGATTCCGCCGTCGGCCCGGTAGACCGGCGCGGCGATCGAGGTCACGTCGGGTTCGACGGCACCCACCCGCGCAACATATCCACTTCCGTCGAGCGCCCCGCGCAAAGCGTCCCCGACCGCGGTGCCGCGTCGCGGGACGGTCCGGCCCGCCCAGCCCGCGGTCTGTACGACCTTGCGGCTCACGACCTGGCGCAAATACACGATCTGATCCTCATCGGCGGCGATCGCCAGGTTCGCGGTCTCGCCGGTCTCCCGGGCGAGCGCCTCGAGATGGGGGCCGGCGAGCTCGTACAGCGGATCCTCTCGCAGGGTCGCCGCCGCCAGCTGACGCAGACGGGTTCCGGCGTGGTAGCGCCCGTGTTCGTCGCGGCGGACCAGCTCGCGCTGCACGAGCGTGCCGAGCAGACGCGACGCGGTGCTCGGCGACAGCTCGGCCGCGCGCGCGAGCTGGCTGAGCGTGCCGCCGCCTTCGGCGACCTCCGCCAGGAGCGTGAGCGCCCGTTCGACGGTGCGAGTTCCCGATTCCGGCATCGGCGGCACTTTACCGTAGAATGAAAGCTCGTGTCACTAGACGGCAATCGGTGGCTCGTGGGTGCGACGCGCCGCCCCCACCGAGGCGACCACCACCAGCGCTATTCCCAGCAACGTCCGGGCGCCGAGGCCCTGACCCAGCACGATGAATCCGGCGAGCGCGGCCATCGCGGGTTCGATGCTCATGAGCACGCCGAACACCGACGGGCGGATGCGCCGGAGCGCCTCGACCTCGAACGAGTACGGGATCGCCGAGGACAGCAGGCCGATCGCGGCCCCGAGCGCGAGCGAGCGCGGCTCGAGCAGATGCGAGCCGCCCTGGGCGATTCCGAACGGGAGGATCACGACCGACGCGACGCACATCGCGAGGGCGAGCCCGCTCCCGCCCGCGAACGCGCGTCCGACCCGCGCGTTGACGATGATGTACGTGCCCCAGAGCGCGCCGGCGAGCAACGCGAAGAACACGCCGAGCGCGTTCAGATCGTGGGTGTCGCCCTGGGTCAGCGCGATGATCCCGGCCGCGGCGATCGCCACCCACAGCAGATCGATCGGCCGCCGCGACCCCGCGACGGCGACGGTCAGCGGCCCGACGAACTCGAGCGTGACCGCGACCCCGAGCGGAATCCGGTGCAGCGCGCTGTAGAAGCTCAGGTTCATGCACCCGAGCACGAGACCGAAGACACACGCCAGCGCCAGCTGGTAGCGCGTGTACCCATGCAGCCGGGGCCGCCACAGCGCCAGCAGAATGATCGTCCCGAACACCAGCCGCAGAGAGACGGCGCCCGCGGGTCCAATCTGCGCGAACAGCTTGGCGGCGATCGCCGAGCCGAACTGCACCGACGCGATCGCGGAGAGCACCAGGACGCCCGACGGCGCCCGGCCCAGCAGCCCGGTGCGGGGCGCCGTCGCCAGTGTCTCGCCCGCAGCCACGGCGTCCGATGCTAACCGCGCCGGCGATCGTCATCGATGGCGCGGGCCTCACGCCCGCCGCCGTCGACGCCGTCGCCCGGCGGGGGCGGGCCGTCGAGCTCGCCCCCGAGGCACGCGAGCGCAACGCCGCCGCGCGCCGGGCGATCGCGGCGCTGCTGGAACGCGGCGAGCCCCTGTACGGCGCCACCACCGGCGTCGGCGCACTCCGCGACCGGGCGGTCGGCGACGCCGACCGGGAGCGCTTCCAGTGGAACCTGTTGCGCAGCCACGCCGTGAGCGCCGGCCGGCCGCTCGCGCCCGAGCTCGTCCGCGCCGGCATGGTCGTCCGCGCCAACCAGCTCGGGGCCGGGGGCGCCGGCACCGCGCCGGCGCTGCTCGACGGCCTGATCGCGGCGCTCAACGACGGGGTCACGCCGCTCACGCGGGAGCTCGGCGCGCTCGGCACCGGCGACCTTCCCGGCCTGTCCGAGATCGCGCTGGCGCTGCTCGGCGAGGGAAAGGTGTGGCGCGACGGCGAGCTCGTCGACGCGCCCGCGCCGGCGGAGCCGATCGAGCTCGGGCTGCGCGACGCGCTCGGGTTCGTGAGCTCGAACGCGATCACCGCCGGCCACGCCGCCCTGCTCGGCGTCGACGCGCGGGCGCTCCACGAGCGCTGGCTCGAGGTCGCGGCGCTGTCGTTCGAGGCGCTCGACGCCGATCCGGTGGTGCTCGACGCGCGCGTCCAGGCGGGGCGTGGCGCGCGCGGCCAGGCCGCGGTCGCGGAGCGGATGCGCGAGCTCCTCAGCGGCGCCCCGTTCGATCCCCACGCGCCCGACCGGCTCGTCCAGGACCCGTATCCGTTCCGCGTCCTGCCGCAGGTGGACGGGGTCGCCAACGATGCGCTGCGGACGCTCGAGGAGGTGCTCGCCCGCGAGCTCAACGCGCGTCCCGAGAACGCCCTGATCGACGACGGCCGCGCCTTTCCGACTGGCAACTTCCACGCCGCCGAGCTCGGGGCCGCGCTCGACGGGCTGCGCGCGGCGTTCACGCACTCGGCGTCGCTGATCGCGGGCCGGGTGAGCGCGATCCTCGACCCGAGGATGAGCGGCCTGACGCCGTTCCTCGCCGCCGACCCCGGGCCGGATTCGGGCCACATGATGCTCGAGTACACCGCCCACGCGGCCGCCGCCGAAGCGCGCTCATTGGCGTCGCCGATGGCGGCGCAGAGCGTGTGGGCGTCGCTCGGAGTCGAGTCGCACGCGAGCCTCGCCGCGACCGCGGCCGCCCGGACGGCCGAGCTCGTTCACGCGATGAGCGTGCTGGTCGCGACCGAGATGGTCGTCGCCGTCCGCGCGCTCCGCATCGCAGGCCGGATACCCAGGGGCGCAGGGGTGCGCGCGCTGTTCGAAGCCGCCGCTGAGTCGCTGCCGGAAGGCCTCGAGGACCGCGCGTTCGGCCGCGACGTCGAGGCCGCCATCGGTGTTCTAAGAATTTTCGACGGCGTGAAAGCCAGGGGCTGAACTCATCGTTCTGTCCGTGTGGCTGCGATCCCCGGCGCTGCCGTTCCCTGCTTCGCGTTCAGGCGAGCGTCACGTACCCGTGCCCTGATCGGAGGAGCGCTCGCGGCACTCGCCCTGCTCTCGGCGGGGCTTGCCTGGCTGTTCGTCCTCAGCCCGGGCCCGGTTTCGGCCCACGCGGCAACGGCCGGTCCGCGGCAACAGGTCGAGGTGATCATCCAGCTGAGGCGTGGCGTGGACGTCGCTCGGGGGCGCGCGCTCGTGCGCTCGCTGGGCGGTCAGCCCGGGATGGATCTTCCGATCATCAACGGCCTGTCGGCACGCCTCGCGGCGGGCGCTGAGCGGCGCCTCGCCGCGAGTCCGCTGGTCCGCGTGGTGTCGCTCAACGCGCCGATCCGCGAGACCACGCTGACCGGCGCGACCCCGTGGACGCTGGCCACCTCGTTCGATCGCTCGACCGGCGCGTCGAAGCTCTGGAGCCGCAGCACCGGCGCGGGCGTGGGCGTTGCCGTGATCGACACCGGCATCGACGGCGACTTGCCGGACTTCCAGACCTCGCAGGGAAGCTCGACCTCGCGGGTGATCGCCTCGGCGGTGATCGACCCGAACGCGACGACGGCCGACGACGGCTACGGTCACGGAACCGCGGTCGCCGGGCTGGTCGCGGGCAACGGGTGGTACCGCGATTCCGGTGATCCGCTGTACGGCCAGTACGCCGGCACCGCCCCCGACGCCAACCTGATCTCGATCAAGGTCTCGGACGACTCCGGCGGCGCGACGACGCTCGACGCGATCTACGGGCTCCAGTTCGCCGTCGACCACAAGTCCGACTACAACATCCGCGTCGTCAACCTGTCGTTCCGGTCGATGTCGGCACAGTCCTACACGACCGATCCACTCGACGCCGCCGTCGAACAAGCCTGGCTTCATGGGATCACGGTCGTGGCCGCGGCCGGGAATCTGGGGTCTGCGCCGGACGCGGTCTCATACGCGCCCGCCAACGACCCGTATGTGATCACCGTCGGCGCGACCGACAACCAGGGAACGGCATCCACCTGGGACGACGTCGAGGCGAGCTGGTCCAGCCGTGGTGAGACCCAGGACGGGATCTCCAAGCCCGATGTGCTCGCCCCCGGGGCGCACATCGTCACGACGCTGGCGCCGGGAAGCTCATTCGCGGCCGCCTGTCCTACGTGCGTGATCGGCGGCGCCTACTTCCAGCTCAGCGGCACGTCGCTGGCCGCGCCAATCGTCGCCGGCATCGCCGCCGACCTCCTGGCCGCGCATCCCAGGTGGACGCCCGCGATGGTCAAGGGCGCGATCGTCAACACCGCGACCTCCGTTCCCGGCGGGGAGAGCGAGGTCAACGCAATGGGGGCGTACTGGGCGGGCGGCCCCGAGCTAGCATCCGACCAGGGCCTGACGCCGAACGACCTGATCGATCCCGGCACGAACTCGATCGACTACGACGCGGCGAGCTGGAGCGCGGCGAGCTGGAGCACGGCGGCCGATCCACTGGCGGCGAGCTGGAGCGCGGCGAGCTGGAGCTGTCTGGACTGCTCGTCGGGTGACGGAGGCGACATCAACCCGACGGTCGCGAGTTGGAGCGACGTCGGCTGGGCGAGCAGCTGGGGGTAGGCGTGAGCGTTACCGAGGGCATCGCCAACGCAGGTCGAGACTCTCGTCGGCGCTCGTTGCTGGCGCGCGTCGGGCGGTCTCGCCCGTACCGGATGTCCTCCGGGCAGGCCCCGATATGGGCCCTGAGCGGTGCCACGATCGCGACCGCCGCGGTCCTGTTCAGAGCCGGTGCGGGGGATGTGCCGCCGGTCATCTCGTCGGTCGACGTGCCGTTCTGGGCGCTGCTGATCGCGTTCGCCGCCGCCGAGCGATTCGTGGTCCATGTCCACTTCCGCCGCAGCGCGCACTCGATGTCGCTGGCCGAGATCCCGTTCGTGTTCGCGCTCCTGTTCGCCGGTGGACAGCCGGCGATCCTGGCCGGTGCGATTGGCAGGATTCTGGTGCTCGCCCTGCACCGGAAGCTGCCGCTGATCCGGCTCGCGTTCAACTTCGGCGTGTTCCTGCTCGGCAACTGCATCGCCGTCCTGGCTTTCCACGCCGTCGCCGGCGCGTCGACCGAGATCACTCCGAGCGTCTGGGCGGCCGCGATCCTCGCCACGGTCGCCAACTCGCTGACGGCGGTCCTGCTCATCAGCGCCGCCGTGTCCGTGTCCGAGGGTCAGCTCGGCGTCCATCAGGTGGCGCGCTCGCTTCGAACAGACCTAACCGTCGTCGTGGCGAACACGAGCGTCGGCCTGTGCGTGGCGACGGTCGTGCACGAGGATTGGAAGACCGCAATCCTGATCGCGATCCCGGTCGTCGGAATGTTCATCAGCTTCCGGGCCTACGTCGCCGAGCGCCAGCGGCACGAGCGGGTGGAATTCCTGTACCAGGCCGCGCGGGCGCTGTCCCGCTCGTCCGAGATCGGACCCGCGCTCCAGGGGTTGCTGGTCGAAGCACTTGAAGCCTTTCGGGCGGAGGTAGCCGAGATCGTGTTCTTCTCGCCGGACGGCGCCGACGCGCTGCGCACGACGGTTCGCGCGAATGGCACCGCCGCGGTGCTCGCCGCCGTCGAACCGGAAATCGCGGCGCATTTCCGCTCGCTGATCGAAGGCCACGAGGCCGGAGCCTGCGCCGTCGCCGACATACGGGACGAGCTTCTCAGCGAGTACCTGCGTGCGCGGGAGCTGGGCGACGGGATGCTCGCGGTCCTGAAGGGCGAGCGCAGCCTGATCGGGGCGATCGGGATCGGCAACCCATCCGGGGTCGTCGACCGTTTTTGCGCCGACGACGTCAAACTGCTCGAGACGCTCGCGAACAACACCAGCGTGGCGCTCGAGAACGACCGGCTCGGGCAGACCGTGTGGCGCCTGAAGGAGCTACAACGCGAGCTCCAGCATCAGGCGTCGCACGACCAGCTCACCGACCTGGCGAATCGATCGCTGTTCGTCCAGCGGGTCGCAGAAGCGCTCGCGAGCGGCCGCGGGGCGGTGTCGGTGATCTTCATCGACATCGACGACTTCAAGACCGTGAACGACAGCCTCGGTCACGCCGCCGGGGACGACCTGTTGGTGGTGGTGGCGCGCCGGCTGCGCGAGTGCGTCCGGCCGTGCGACACGGTAGCGCGGCTCGGTGGCGACGAGTTCGCGATCATGCTCGGCCGGCTCGACTCCGAGCATGAGGCGATCGAGGTGGCCGAGCGGCTCGATCGTCACCTCGCGGAGCGATTCTCGATCAGCGGCCAGAGCGTCTCCGTCCACGCGAGCGCCGGCATCGCCACCGGTGACGGGACGCAGGTGAGCGCCGAGGAGCTGATCCGCAACGCCGACCTGGCGATGTATCGCGCAAAGTACGAGAGCAAGCACCGCTACGAGCTGTTCGAGTCCGGCATGGAGCTGCCCGTGCAGCGGCGCCACCGCTTGAAGGGGCGGCTCCGGGACGCGGTCAGAGACGACTCGTTCGTCGTCCACTACCAGCCGATCGTGGAGCTGGCAACGGGGCGAGTCGCCGCCTGCGAGGCGCTTGTGCGGTGGCCGGACGGCCCGCGCGGCTGCGTCTCGCCCTCGTCGTTCATCCCGCTCGCCGAGGAGATCGGAGAGGTGGTGCCGATCGGGCGCTCCGTGCTGCGGCGGGCGTGCCGCGATGCACGCACGTGGCGCGCCGGCGGTGACGCCGAGGTGGCCATACACGTGAACGTCTCGCCGGTCGAGTTGCACGAGCCCAAGTTCGTAGCCGGGGTCGCAGCCGCCCTCGGCCACAGCGGGCTCGAACCCGAGCGGCTCGTGCTCGAGATCACCGAGGGCGTCATGCTCCGCGACCCCGAGGGCAGCATTGCGATCTTGCACGAGCTGCGTGCGCTCGGCGTGCAGCTGGCACTCGACGACTTCGGCACCGGTTACTCGTCGCTCTGCCACCTCCGCTCGCTTCCGATCGATTGGCTGAAGATCGGGATGCCGTTCGTCGACAACCTCGAGCACGGCGGCTCGGACAGGGCGTTCATGCGAATGGTCCTCGACCTCGCGGCGAACCTGGAGCTCGGCGTCGTGGCCGAGGGGATCGAGTCAGTCGGCCAGCTCGCGTCGCTTCGCGAGCTCGGCTGCGAGCGCGGTCAGGGCTACTATCTCGGCTCGCCGACGACGCGGGGTCCGGACGAGGTTGCGCCGCAGTGCATGGCTACGAACTAGCAGCCTTCGCCTTCCTCCTGTTCTGCGGCCACCTGCAGCCGTTGCCGTGGCGAACCCGTGGGCGCGTCCGCTGGCGATCTCGGGCGCCCATCGCCGTCGATCGTCCACCGGATAGCTCGCACGATCCGTCCTGCGCGGTAGCGATGAGCCTCAACGCCATCGAGCTCGCGCTGATCGCCGAACACAGCCTCGAGATGGCGCGCGCCAACGAGGCCGTGGCGAATGACGCCGCGACGGGACTCGAGACACGTCGAAGAGCGTCGGAGGTGGCGGCCGCGTGGCGGCGACGGGCGGAGTCATTCAAACTACAGGCACAGCGCCGGTGCGCGCATCCGATCGTTCCCGGTGAGCAGCCGCTTTCCCATGTTCGGGCGTATGCCGGCCCCGAGCGCCGGCAGCGGATGCGCCGTACGCAGACCCGCCGGACCGACCCGGCGTGGGCGGCGGCCGGCGAGGATCGCGATCGACGGGCCGGACCCGAGCGTCGCCGGCACGACCGACGGCGTCCTGAGCTCGCGCCGCGGTAGTCTCAGGCGCAGCCGCCGGAGCGCTCGCACTGGGCGCCGGGTGGCGTGTTGACGAGCTTCGAAAGGACAGACATGGGCGTGCAGGAACAGCAGCAGCTGTGGGGCGGGGAGACCACCAAGGCCGTGGCCAACTTCCCGGTCTCGGGTGAGCGGGTCCCGGTGCCCGTGGTGCGGTGGCTCGGACGGGTCAAGGCGGCATCCGCGCGCGTCAACGCCGAGCTCGCGCTGCTCGACGATGACAAGGCCGCTCGGATCGCGGCCGCCGGCGACCGCATCGCCGAGGGCGAGTTCGACGACCAGTTCCCGATCGACGTGTTCCAGACCGGCAGCGGGACCTCGACGAACATGAACGCGAACGAGGTGATCGCCACGCTCGCAAATGAGAGCGACCCCGCCCACCCCGTGCACGCCAACGACGACGTCAACATGGGCCAGTCCTCCAACGACGTGTTCCCGTCGGCGGTCCACCTCGCCGCGCTCGACACGACCACGCACGAGCTGCTGCCCGCGCTGGCGGAGCTCGAGGCGTCGCTGCAGCGCAAGGCCGGGGAGTTCGAGGATCACGTCAAATCCGGGCGCACGCACCTGATGGACGCGGTGCCGGTCACGCTCGGCCAGGAGTTCTCCGGCTACGCCGCGCAGGTGCGCCTCGGCGCCGCGCGGATCTCGAACGCGCTGCCGCAGGTCGCCCAGATCCCGCTTGGCGGGACCGCCACCGGGACCGGGCTGAACACGCACAAGGAGTTCGCCGCCCGCGTGCGCGCCCGCCTCACCGACGCCACCGGCCTCGAGATCCGCCCCCCAGAGGACCCGTTCGAGGCGCAGGGCAACCGCGATGCGCTGGTCGAGCTCTCAGGCGCGCTCAAGGTGCTCGCGGTCTCGCTGACGAAGATCGCCAACGACCTCGCGTGGCTCGGCTCGGGTCCCCGGGCCGGAATCGGCGAGGTGTTCCTGCCCGAGCTCCAGAAGGGCTCATCGATCATGCCCGGCAAGGTCAACCCGGTGATCCCCGAGGTGGTGCTCCAGGTCTCGGCGCAGGTGATCGGCAACGACGCCGCGATCACGATCGCCGGCACGCAGGGCAGTTTCGAGCTCAACGTCCGGGTGCCGCTGATCGCGCGCAACCTGCTCGACTCGATCAAGCTGCTGTCGAGCACGTGCCGGATCTTCGCCGAGAAATGCATCGGCGGAATCCAGGCCAACGAGGAGGGACTGCGGCGGTCGGCCGAGATGACCCTGTCCGCCGCCACCGCGCTGAACCCGTACATCGGCTACGACAAGGGCGCGGAGATCGTCAAGGAAGCGTCCCGGTCCGGCCGGCCCCTGCGCGAGGTCGCGCTCGAGCTCGGGGTCGACGAGGCGACCTACGATCAGGCGATGGACCTGCGCAAGATGGCGCAGGGGAACCTGTAGCGGTGACTGGCCCTTAGAGCGGCAGGGTTCGCGGCAGGCCGAAGCGCGCGAGCAGCGCGGCGCCCCCGAACCGGGTGATCTGGGCGATCCGGTCGCCCTCGAGCGTCAGCACGAGCACGCCGACGGCGCGGCCGACCGGCGCGTGCACGTCGCCGACGTAGTACCCGAATGCGGGCTGTCCGTTCGCGCGTGTGGCCACGAGCCGGTCGATGCGGTCGCCGCGCGCACCGAACGCCTGCGCGAGGAAGTCGGCGATGGCGGCGCGGCCCTGGTACTCGAACGGTTCGGGGGGCATCGCGATCCAGGCGTCATCGGTCAGCAGCGCGACCACCTGCTCGACCCTGCCTTCCTGGAACGCGTCCGCGAACCGGCTCACGAGCTCGCGCTCGGACGCCGAGGCCGGTAGCGGCGCGCGATCGCGGCTGGGCGGCGCGCTCGCCTCGAGCGTGGACCGGGCGCGCTGCAGCGCGCTGTTGACCGACGGTTCGGTCGTTTCGAGCATCGCGGCGACCTCGGTGGCGCGGTAGCCCAGCACGTCTCTGAGCACCAGCACGGCGCGCTGGCGCGGCGGCAGGCGCTGGAGCGCGGTCACGAACGCGAGCGCGACGGCTTCGCTGGCCTCGTAGCGCGCGTCCGGGCCGGGCGCGGCGTCGGGCACCCCCTCGAGCAGCGCGTCCGGATAGGGCTCGAGCCACGGCGCCTCGCCGTAGCGGGTCGGCTCGGGCGGTCGGAACGACAGCGGTCGCCGCTCGAGCGGGCGACGCGAGCCGTCCCGGAGCGCGCTCAGACACCGGTTGGTCGCGATCGTGTAGAGCCAGGCGCGCAGCGACGAGCGCTCCTCGAACCCGTCAAGCCCGCGCCACGCCGCCAACATCGTCTCCTGAAGCGCGTCCTCGGCGTCCTGGACCGAACCGAGGATGCGGTAGCAGTGGACCTGCAGCTCCCGCCGGTGGGACTCGGTGAGCTCGCGGAAAGCCTGCTCGTCGCCGGCGCGGGCTCGGGTCAGCGCGCTCGTGGTCATCGCCGGATGGTGTCACGGGGCATCAACGGTCCTGACACCGCCGCGGCCCGAAATTCATCGATCAAATTGCGCGCAGGGCTGGGTCTGAACTCACGAGTTCGAAACCGACCGTGAGGAGGACGTAATGCGAACAGGGCCACGCTGGGTGTTGATAGTCGCGTCGGTGGCCTCGCTGATGGTGGCGCTCGACGCGCTCGTGGTGACGACCGCGCTGCCGACGATCCGGGTGGACCTCGGCGCCTCGATCGAGCAGCTCGAGTGGACCGTGAACGCGTACACGCTGAGCTTCGCGGTGCTGCTGATGCCGGGCGCCGCGCTCGGGGACCGGTTCGGGCGCCGGCGGATGTTCGCGGCCGGCCTCGGGTTGTTCTCGCTCGCCTCGGCGGCCTGCGCGCTCGCGCCGAACGTCGGATCGCTGATCGCCGCTCGCGCCGTCCAGGGCGCCGGCGCGTCGCTCGTGATGCCGCTCGGGATGACGCTGTTGAGCGCGGCGTACCCGGCCGACCGCCGGGCGCGCGCGCTCGGGATCTTCAGCGGCATCACGGGGCTCGCCGTCCTCGCCGGGCCGGTTCTCGGCGGCGCGATCACGCAGGGGATCGCCTGGCAGTGGATCTTCTGGATCAACGTGCCGATCGGGCTGTTGACGATCCCGGTCGTGCTCGGACGGGTCGGCGAGAGCCACGGCCCTCGCACCGCCGCGGATTTTCCGGGCCTGGCGCTGGTCACCGGCGCCGCGCTCGGGCTCGTGTGGGGCCTCGTGCGCGGCAACACCGCGGGCTGGGGGAGCCTCGAGGTCGTGTCGTCGATTGCCGCGGGGGTCGTGCTGGGTGGCGCGTTCGTGGCGTGGGAGCGCCGCGCCGCGGAGCCGATGCTGCCGATGGGGCTGTTCGCCTCGCGGCCGTTCTCGTCGGGCAATG
>Ga0335079_10006375_pt1 | contig 13499 bp, 8 predicted proteins | sample Lox_Sample_33_FD_206719 | JGI IMG/M metagenome (GOLD analysis project Ga0335079, IMG submission 206719) | Soil microbial communities from Loxahatchee National Wildlife Refuge, Florida, United States - Lox_Sample_3.3 | ecosystem: Environmental > Terrestrial > Soil > Wetlands | place: USA: Florida... | reverse complement strand
TCCGGCGCAAGATGTAAGTCCCTCGATCCGACATTGTCACAGAAGCAGCGCTATGGTGAGAGCGCAAAGCAATATCGGAAACGCTGTCGCTGCTGAGACTGAGAGTTCTCAAAAGGTCAATGAGGTTGGCGCAATTTGGCGCACTGCGCGCACTCCTCTTTTGAGGTACCTTCCGACATCGGGGAAAGATCTCGAACAGCATAGCTCAAACGCGGTGTTCCACCGCAGAATAGTGGACGCCCGACCGCTATCCTATGCTTCGTTCATTGGATGGAATACGCCGCATGAGGGAATCGGGTTCCAGTGTGGGTGACAAACGGCCCCAGTCAATTCGTTGCCCGTACTGTGTCGAGGGCAGGGAATTCAGGCTGATGCTCTCCCGCGACTCAGACGAGTGTTACTTGTGCGCCAATTGCGGTCACCTCGCCATACCCAAACGCCCTGATTTCAAATGCCCGTGCACTAAGTGCTTCGCCTTAAGCCCGCGAAGTCGAGTAAGGCCTTGCTAGCCGTCCGCGCTTCGTTCTATTCTCGGTAGTATCCCACCAGGAGTAGATCATGAGGTACCCTGATTTTCCCCCACAGCGTAGTGATCGCTGGAAAACCCTCTATGAAGGAGCGATTTCAGATTCTGAACATTCCATCAGCCTCAATCGCATCGCCGATGCACGCAACGCCATACTCGATCGCGCAGAAGAGATCCTGACGCACCCTTACACGGACGAACGTCGCGCGTTGAGTCACGCTCTGCGAACCCTGCGATTGCTGGAGGAAACTGTGATTCGCGAACACAAAGCCGCTTGACCCGCCGACACCTAGGAGAGTGGCAGTTTTCCCCGTGCTCTTCGTTGATGCGGGACCCTGAACGTGCTCCACTCGTGTTTCCGGATGTGCCAGAGGAAGACCGCGTTCAGAATGCCCTCATACCCGTTTGCGAATGCCGGAATGCCCGTCGGACGTGCTCTGTTCTTGTTCCGTGACTTTGCCATGAGAGCAGTACTCCTGCTGGATGACTGCGGGTCTTTATAAAACTTTGAAGAAGACGAGATGGCAAGAGTTGTTCGAGAGAACGCTATAACCACCCTCCAGCAATCGAACGTGTGTAAACGAGTACACATTCGTTGCGCTCGTGGCCAATGCCAGAACGCGCGCCTCAAGGCTAAAGTTCGCACGCATACATGCTGCGAGCCGGTCAGCACGCTCTAGACTCACTTCGAACGTAGCTTCTACATCCGGCGTACACATAAAACTGCAGAGTTTCTCCACAGATCCCTGTATTGGTCCGGCAAGCACTACCGAATGACAATCCTTGTGTACGTACCGGAGTGGCGAACTGGCCGCGTCCATTCTGGAGCTAGGAATCGACTAAGTTCATCTGGAGATAGACCATGCGAAAACTTCTCCTCGTATTTTCAGTTCTGCTCCTCGGCCTCACCTGGTCTGTAGCGCAGAACGCGGCAGGATCTCAAAATTCCGACGCCTCAGCCCAATCGAATTCGGCTTCGGGCTCCACCAGTAACGGGGGGCAAACCCCTGGGCAAACCCCCCGCGCGGCCGGCGGTCAGATGACCGTCGAAGGCTGCCTCAGTGGCTCCAACGGTAACTTCACGCTGACTGACAAAAATGGAACGTCCTATCAGCTGACTGGCGACACCGCGAAATTGAGCGCGCACGTCGGCCATGAAGTCAAAGTCACCGGCAGCTCCGCTTCGGCTGGTGAGGGAGCTTCCGGTTCGGCAGAGACATCCGCCGCAGGCAGCGCAGGCGAGACACTGCATGTAACTTCACTGAAGCATATCTCGAAGACCTGCAAATCGGGCAACTCGGGGATGTCTCACTAGATTGGTTATAGACGAGAAAGCCCAGCGAATGCTGGGCTTTCCCCTCGCCGCCAATTCCTTTTCACCGAGGCGAGACCGATGCAAGTTTGACTCGTTGAGAGTCGTAGGCCCCGTCGTGTCCACCAAAAAAATGCCAGGTTATACCCGCGTTCGCCCCCTTCCGAATCTCCCACCTTGAGCCGTCGGGTGAATTTCCGGTACCCCTAACGGAAGATCAGTATGGATTGCGCAGTTACTAGAGTCAAATAATCGATGGACAATTCTGCGTGAAAACGGAAGTTTCCATGCGATCTGAGAAGAAGGACCAACCAGAGCAGGTACCTGCCGGGCAACCCGTTCTTCCAGCGGTGATCGTCGAGCAAGCCACCGAAGAAGTCGAGACTCTCCACGCATCTATCAAAGTCGGAACCGTCGCGCAAATTGTGGTCGCTCTCATCGCGATCATCGGACTCCTCTACTTGCTGAAGCTCGTCTGGGTCACAATCCTTGTATCGGTTCTTCTAGCGTCCGTGCTTGAGCCGGCGGTCGCCGTCCTCGTTCGTTGGCATTGCCCGCGTTGGGCTAGCGCCATGGGCATAACCACCATGGCCGTAATCCTCTCCCTCGGCCTGTTTTATTTTTCTTACAACCGTGCCGTCGATTTTCTCAGCAACTTGCCCCGCTATTCCGCTGAACTACGGAGGAGCGTAGGGGGTGTTCGCGCCCGCGCCGACAAAATTCTCAATCAGGCCAGCTCCGTCGTAGAGCCTCCCAAACAGCAGCAGAAACCCATCCCGGTTCGTATCGAGCAGGCGCAGGGCATAACTCAAATTCTTTCCGAAACCAGCAGCACCGTCTTTGACGTACTGATGGCCGTTAGCTTTGTTCCGTTCCTTGTGTATTTCATGCTGGCGTCCAAGGAGCATGTCTACGCAAGCACGGTGCGTCTCTTTCCCAGGGAGCATCGTCTCGAAGCCCACCGCACTGTCGGAACCATCTCTACCATGATTCGCAGCTACGTTCTCGCTAATGTCATCATTGGCCTCGTCGGCTCAGTTGTCTGCGGAATCGTGTTCTGGTACCTCGGTATCCCGTATTTCTATTTCATGAGTCTCATCAGTGGATTCGTCACGCTGGTTCCATATTTGGGCGTTTTCCTCGCACTGCTCCCTCCGCTCGCTGGCGGAATCGGAACCCTGCACCTGGGCGGAATCATCACGGTAATCGTGACCGTCATCGCTATCCATCTTGTTACGATGAATCTCCTGTACCCTCGTGTGATCGGACCGCGTCTCCAACTCAATGCGCTCGCCGTGAGTTTGTCGCTGCTATTTTGGGCATGGATCTGGGGAGCCCTCGGTTTGCTGCTGGCGATTCCCATCCTGGGAGTGGTGAAGATCCTTTGCGATCATGTCGAGCCATTGCAACCGCTTGGTTCCTGGCTGGGAACTTGATGCTGCGAGGCTCCTGGAGGAAGAGGCTGGCGAGTCTAAAGCAACTTTGCGGCTCCACACCTTATCGTCACCTGACGCCTCCTTGACTTGGCAGGATGCGGCGCCCCGCTACCATCTTCAAGTCACAGGACGAACGGGCGTAGTCGAGCCCAGCCAAGGAAACAATAGTGACTAAAACCGAACCGATCGTGTGGTCTGGCCGCCGTCCGCCCGGCGTGAACTCCGCAACCTTCTCCGAGCATGCGACCGCCGTCGATCCCCTGTTTTGATCAGGTGGCCGACGCGAATTGCACCGTGTCTTATCAGGGGACAGAGCGTCAGGTTCGGCACTGATAATGTGACAAATCGAGCGGTTCAAAAACTGACAAGCCGATTTGGATGTCCGCCCCCTTCATCACTCGTACGCGACAGAGCCAACCAAATCAATTTCAAGCATGTGCAGCCCTGCAACACCCAGACTGTTTTTACTTTTGACGGATTTGGTACTCGGGAATCTTGTGATGTGGAGAAGAGACTTGATTCAGTTTGGGTGCAAGTTGCATTGAGCCATACGGCACTGTTCTCGCAACAGTTCGTTTTGAGGTCGGGAGCCCGTTGGACTGGTTTGGATGAAATCAAGTTTGAGCTAACCAATCCTCTCCGGGAGTGTCTGTATATTGTATATTTTGAGGCAGTTGGCGACGGGAGGCTGCGAGCTTCATCGCCCGACAGCCAGATGCAAAGCGATCTGAAAACAACGTAGGGGCCGGGAATGGACAACAAGATATCGAGACGAGACATGTTGAAAAACGTCGGGGTGGCGGGCGCAGCCGGAGCCTTGCTGACGGGGCCCGGCTCGGCGCTGCTCGCGGCACGTGCCCAGAGTTCCACGCAGGAGCCGCAGCCAGATCTGCAACTCGCCCAATCCTCGGTGGAACTGCTCAAACAGCATGAGGACTACACCACCGTAGTGGAAGCAGGAGAGATGGTGGTGCACTTCGACCGGCGTTACGGCTCAATCTCAAGCATTACGCGAAAGAACGATCCCCTACAGACTAACTACATAGGGAACGAGATCAATACTCCGGGAGTGGATCCCTCCGATTCACGGTGGACTGGCGATGTCGTGTCGACGGTCTGGGAACTCACCGGCGACGATTGGGGGCAGCGCGCCCGCCTGGGTCAAAACGACGTGTTTCGCATGTCGGGCAAATGGAGAAGGGAGTTGACGGGCAAGTCAGGTGACACGCGGCGCGTCCGCTTTGGCGACAACGCCGTGAACGTCAGCTATGAGGGCATGTCCTCAAATGAGCAGGGAATCCGCAGCTACTCTCTGATCATGAACTACACGGCGGGACCAGGCAGTTCGCTGCTCTGGGATATTGAGATCGAAAACACTACCGGCAAGACCCTGGAGATCGGCGACCTGGGATTGCCGCTCATGGTGAACGACGACTATGAGGAACTCTACATTCAGCACGGCTCCGAGACCAAGTTGAGCACCGTAAACAACGTTGATTTTGGTAAAACTCCCCTGCGCCAGAAGCTGATCCACGAGCAGAAGATTCTGGCCCATTCCTTCATCGCAGGCCACAGTTCCTACGTCTTGCTGCAACGGCCGCTGGGCGATGCACCTTTTCTCCTGGTTCACCCCACCATGGACACGAGTTTCGAGTGCATTTACAAAGAACCAGACTCGCCATTTGCAGCCCACGTCCTGGGAGGACAAGGCCCGGACATTCTTGCCATTCATTCCTGGGCGACGAAAAATCTGCGTCGATGGACGTCGAAGCCATGGATCAATGGCCACACTTCCCTGATTCTGCAGCCCGGTGAAAAAAGGAACTTCCAGGTTCGCTTTGTGCTCATACCCGGCTACGAAGCGATTCGTGACGAGTTATACGCAGCAGGGAATCTTGGAATCCGCGTTCTGCCGTCGATGGTGGTTCAGGAGGATACCGACGTCCTGGTGGAGGTGAAGACCAAGCCAGAGATCGACCGCATCGACCTGCTGTCGGACAATATCAAGATCAAAGAGAAGACGAGGAATGGCGACAAGGTCCTGCTCACACTATCTTTCAAGGGGAGAGGCCAGAAGAGCCTTAAGCTGAACTACAGCAACAACCGCTGGACGAACCTTCACTTTTACTGCATTGAGGATATCCAAGGACTGCTCAATGCTCGCGGCAGTTTCGTTGTGGATCGCCAGTTCTACGACAATCCGCAGGATCCCTACCATCGGCATCACGGTTTCGTTCCTTTCGATTACCGCATCGGGAGCATTTTTCTGGATTCTGATGAGGTCTGGGAGGTCGGTGGCAGCGACGAATCGGGTTTCTCTGAGCCCCTCTTTTTGGCGGAGAAGAATGTTTACCTGCCATCCAAAAAAGAGGTTGACGCGCTTGAGACCTACGTCGCTGATTGTCTGTTCAAGTACATCCAGAATCCGGAGACTTATGAGGTCCGCGCTTCGCTGTATTGGAAAGACCGCTATCCCTCGAACGGATGGGGTGCCTGGACAAAGGAACGCTCCGAGGCCACATTCCGCTCGTACAACTATGTTCACCCGGCCAACATTTATCACGCGCTCTACCGCATCGGTAAAAACTACGGACTGCTGACACGCAAGACTCCCCATGAGTATTTGCGCATGTCGTACCGCACCTGCATGAAGTGGTTCGCAACCGGGCCCTGGCGCCATGTGGGCCTGATGGAGGGCTCGAATGCCATCCATATTCTTTATGACATTCAGAAAGAGGGCTGGAAGGAAGAATACGACAATCTGCGACGCCAGATGTCGGAATGCAATGACGAATTCCTGCGCGATCCTTACCCTTACAGTTCAGAACTTGTGATCGACCAGACCGCGCATGAGCAGGTTTATTTTTTTACCCGCTTCTTCGGAAATCAGGCAAAAAATGAGAAGACGATCCAGGTGATCAAGGCGCTGCGCGGCGGCAATCAGCCGGTATGGTTCCGCTACGGCAACGACAAACGCAGAGATGTGTGCTGCTGGTACAACGCGTCCTTGAATGGCCTTGCTCTGCTGAAGGCTTACGAAGATCACGAAGATCAGGACGCGCTGATCAAGGGATACGCTGGCGTCATGAGCGTGATGGCGAATGTTCTTCTCGACGGAATGGGCTATAACTTCTTCATCTGCACGCCGGGCGTCTACGATCACGAACCGCCGAGAACATTCGAAAGCGGCTCAGGGCTATGGGGATTCTTGAAGTCCTCCAAGTCGTATGTCGTGAGGGACCCTTCATTCGGCGAAGTCGGCTTTGGCTGCAAAGTCGAAGCCACGGACCGCGACCTGACAGTTCTTCCAAAAGATGGCCTGCAAAAGCGGCTGCGCTTCGTCGAAGTCGGAATTGATGTGGAGGTTATGCCGGGGCAAATCAAGAGAGCGAGACTTACCCGCGGAAAGCCAAAGCTCTCACTCGAAGTCTCGGATCCCTCCGGCCTGGCAAAGAAGGCCAATGTCTCGCTCGACGGATTGCCCGCTGGGAACTACAAGCTCTCGCATGGAAAAACCTCGCGCCGGGTCGTGGTGAACGGGACTTTCAGTATCGACCTACCGATGGGGGACGCACGCCAGATTGAAATCGAACAAGTGTGAACGACAGATTTCCGTATGCGGTTGATCAAAAGCTAAACGTTGCCTTCGCTGCAGCTAGGGTGGACTCGTTGTCATCGAGGCACGGTGTCCCGTGATTGTCTCCCAATAATCACTCCACTGACGGCGAATGCCATTGGCCCTCTCGATTAGTTCAGCGCTGGGGCCTTTCCCATGCTCGACCATGAGGACGATGCCAGTGTTGAATTTCCGCTGCGAGTGATCCACGTCGGGCGAACGCGGCCCTTCCACTGCAACTACGTCCTTGATGGTCACCTTTGTTCGATTAGCTCTAAAAATCGGGTGCCCGTTTGTGTCTTTACCGGCAGGCACGAGGTTTCTGAGAATGAAAAAATCTGGCACCTCGGCAGCGCTTATCAAACCCATCAGGTACAGATCAAGATAGGAGTAGCCCGTCGCTGGCACGTAATAATCATCGTCGAGCTGCGTGAAAGTGCCATCAAGATTATCCTGCCAGACGCCCCCTCCCATGGCGGACGCTTCGGTGGGCCGCTGATAAGGAAACGCAGCCGGAGCCTGCAATCCTCGCGCCCAGTGAACGGGACCAAGGGGAATGGTTTCGCCCATCACTTTCGCGGAAACGAATGCTGACCAGCGATGGCCCATCTCATGCCCGATCTGCGACATGGCGTAGTTGTAAGGAAGGAGTTGATGGTCCGGAGAGCGCTCGTCGAGTTGATGGGAGTAAAAATTGATGTCGTGATCGCTCCCGATGGGCGCGTTTTGGGGCGGGCGCTCCTGCATTTGATTCGAGTTGACGTACACAGGCTGAACGTACTCCCACTGGAACCTGCCCTTGGTGCAGTAATTCTCCAGATCGTGCTGCGGAGCGCCAATACCGGTGACGTTGCCACCCACCGGTCCATCGCTTGGAGTGCCAGCCTCCTGATTGTCGATTCGGAAATCGGAGTAGTACGCCAGAAAATCGAACTTGTCGCCGAGTGCTTGTAGGACCGTGCACGAAAGATCCTGGGGCTTAGGGAGAGCCAAATAATGGAATGCTTCGTAGACCACGCCGAAAGGACCATCCTTGCGCGTTAGCGAAGAAAGGCGGACTTCGGGCCGGCGAATTCCCGACAACCGGACGACATGCGGTAACAAGTGCGCGCCGGGATCGGTCTTACGAGGCGCATCGGCCTCGGCGTAGACCGCAATCTCCCCGACTCCCCGCAGTGCCGGCGGCAATATTCCCTGAATGGTGATGGTGTTGCCGCTGACTTTGACCTTTCGCGAGACCCCAGGTCCGAATGCGATGTACCTCGAGGGCCGATGGCGCCACGCAACTCCTCGCACTGTCCAGTCAAAGGTTGGATGGGCAGCTTCGGCGGTTGTGGGAAGTGGCTGATGTGCATCCACGACAAAGCGGTATGAGATTCCGTCTAAAGCGGGATCGCCGGCGGAAAGGACGGGCCCACGCATTTCGAACGTGACTTTCAACACGATGCCGTCTTCGACAGACAGCTTGAGATTTCTGATATCCAGATGCGCGGGAGCGTCTGCTTGGGGCTCGTTGATGATGGCCGCCAGCGGCTTTTCTTCGCCAGATAATTCAGGGTAAATGCCAACGATGGCATCCTTCGCCGCAAGCTCCTTGTAAGACATTTCAATCCCGCCATCGCGGTGCAAGACCGCTTGAAAGCGATTCACCGTTTTGAACCAGGTGAAGTCCTGAATATTTCCAAAGGGTTCCGTCAGATCCCAGGTGATGACTACTCGATCCGCCAGTTCTTTCACATAGCGAGGGCCGGATGTCCGCGGCTTGAAGAACACGCAGATCGCGGGGGCGCTATCGATGAGGGCGCCGGCTGCCTCTGCCAATGGATCGAAGCGACCGATGGATACTCCACCTTCGGGAGGCCCGGCCGCGGGTCCGCTATCATCCTTCTCTCGCTGGCCAAAGCTGATCGATCCGGTTTTGCCCACACCAAATGTCTCCCAGCGCTTACCGGAGAACGGAAACTTAAATTGATGGAGCGTAACTTCAGTGGTGGTTAGTTCGGGGCCGAACTCCGCTTCCCATTGCAGTGGCCCGCTCTCAACACGGTAGCGCTCAACCTCAGGGATGAAATGCAGGGTGTGGTTGGCGAGGTCGAAGAGGTTCACCTTCCCGAGAGCGCCATCGTCTAGTTCAAAGACAATCAGGTCGCCGTTGATCGACACCTTGCCAATCGAACGGCCCGGTTCGACCTCGTCGTCCTGAGCATACGACTCGGCGCTGACGATGAGCAGTGCGCACGCAAGCAGAATTCTCCAATGCGAAAAGCCAACCCTGCTTCTCACGTCGCCCCCAATTCCGCCACTCCTCACTGCCACAGCACAACCGGCAATTTGTCGAGGTCGAAGTACATCCGATAGTAGTAATCGCCAATGACCGAATAGAACGGCCGGAACTTGGCCATTACGTTGCTTCCATCAGGCGGAGCGAAGCGAAAAACAGCAGGGCCTTCTTCGTTGTCCCCAACCAGATATTTATTCAGGTCGTCGTCGTTTTCCGGCAACTTGAACATGGGTTCGTGGATCATGCCATCCTGCACGAATACGACCGGTCCACGAACTACAGCAGCGCGATGGGGATGTTGTATGTCCACGGCCTGCCAGCGCATCCGCAGCGGAATGGTGATCTCTACCTTATCGCCAGAGTTCCATGCACGGTCCACCGTGGCCCATGTGCCCGGCTGGCAAGCGATTGGATACGGCGCGCCATTCACTTTCACCGATGCACCCTGCGCCCACTCAGGAATCCGCATTTTCAACGTGAACTTCTTCCCGCCATCCATCTGCAGGGTCAGGGTGCTGGTCTCAGCTTCCGGATAGCGTGTGTCCTGCATGAGCTTCACAGTTGCGTCGCCGCGCTTCCAAGTAACCTCCGAAGGAACATACAGATTAACGTACAGGCTGGAATCATCCTTGTAGTAGATGAGATTGTGAAAATCGACGACATCCTGAATATAGGTTCCCGAGCAGCAGGTGTAAGGATTGCGGCTGAAGATTTTGACGCCGCCTCCAACGCGATAGTCGGCATAATAAAAGTGTCGGCCCTTACCGTTAATCTGCAACGCTGATCCGATCCCGTTATAAAGCAGCCGCTCGGCCCAGTCTCCATACCGGGCCTTTCCCGTGAATTGCATCAGGTAGCGCGACATCTTGAATCCGGCCCACGATCCGCAGGGAGTTTCAAAGCTGTTGAGCTGATAGTCGAGCGCCCTGCCCAGGCTTCCCGGGGGCATGATTCTTTCCACGGGTCCATAGCCTCCGGTGGCGTAGCACTGCGTGTTCTGCAGAAAGCCGTAGGCATTCTCTACCACGCGCAAGTGCGCGGGGTCGCCCGTGACCGCGTATCGCATGGACGCGCTGCTGAACGAGTTCACATGGCTGTAGGCATGGACGCCGCTGGCATCAGTCGGCGAAGAAGTGTTGGCGAATTTATTCCAGTAAGAGTGGTACAGCCAGACCTCAGCGAATTCTTTGAACTGCTTGTTGCCGGTGAGTTGATAAGCGCGATAAAGGTTCTCCGGCTGTGTATACCACTCAAGCGGCTTCCCCGAGTGCATCTCCCAAGGCTTCGGTGCAGCAGATTGCCGAGTACGGTCGAACGTCTGGGCGGCATAGGCGGTCACTCTTTCGAGCAGAGGTATGGCACTACTGTCGCCTGCGTAGTGGTGCATATCGACCAGGCCGCAAACCAGTTTCTCGTAGGGATAGACGTTCATTCTGCAATTGCCGTCAGGGCCGACCGTCTTCGAAAACTCAGCCAGAAGATATGCGGCCTTGTCGCGCATTGCCTGGTCGCCAGTTGCGCGATACATGCGCGACATTCCACTTAACCACTGGCCGAAGACCGTGGAGCTGTCTTCGTCGCACCATCCTCCGAGCGGCTTGCCCGGCGCAGGCAAACCTGCTTTGGCACGAAATCCTTGCAGAATGTCATCATTCGACACGTTGAAGTAGAACTCGCGCGCGTGCAGATACTGATCGGTCCAGCGACTGTCATGCAGGCGGACGCCCGCATAGTCAAACGCGCTGATCTTCATCACGCGCGGATCGATGTCGGAAGCTGAGGTAGTGGCTCGTGTGGCAATGCTGGCAAACACGCCCGCAGCTGCTAGTCCCTTAAGAAAATCACGGCGCTCCATTTGTACCTCCCGGCTTTCCACGCTCGCCTGATGAATCCTGTCTGCACAGCGGGAAATTGTATATTGTATTCTGTCGCGCTGGGCAGATTAATTGTGCCTGAACATCTCGCATGGACAGCAAGATCCTCGGCCGTTACTTCACGAAAGGTGCTTTCTGTCTCTGCTTGTGCACAACAGACGGATCGGAATCAAAGCAAGGAAAGGCTAATCGAGGAGGAACTTGTGAACAGTGCTCCGAAAGCCGTGAAGATGTCTAAAACACGCCACAGACGCAATGGACAAGGAAGACTACCGAGAGGTGGCTTTCCAAGCCTCGACACGCACTCCCGCTCCGGGACGCTTGGGAGTCTCCCTTGTGGCCTCCTGCTATTTTGGGCATAGATCTGGGGGCTCTCGTTTTGCTGCTGGGCGATTCCCATTCTGGGAGTGGTAAAGATCCTTAAACGATCATGTCGAGCCGTTACAACCGATTGTTTCTTGGCTCGGGCCTGATGCCCCGAGGGTTCTGCGAGGAAGAGGCAGCAAGTATTAAAAGCAACTTTACGGCTGTACATTTCATCTGCACCTTGACGTTTCTTTGACTTGGCGAGACGCGGCGCGCCGCTATCGTCTTCAAGTCACAGGACGAGCGGGGCGTAGCGCAAGCCCAGCCAAGGAAACAATGGTCATTCAAACAGAACCGATCGTGTGGCCTGGCCGGCCATATCCGCTTGGGGCCACTTGGGACGGCGAAGGCGTCAACTTCGCACTCTTCTCCGAACACGCGACCGCTGTCGATCTTTGCCTGTTCGATCGGGCGGGCCGGCGCGAGTTGCATCGCGTCCGTATCGACGAACAGACCGATCAGGTCTGGCACTGTTACTTACCCGAAGCTCGCCCCGGACTGATCTACGGCTACCGCGTTCATGGTCCGTACGAGCCCAACAAAGGACACCGTTTCAACCCCCATAAGCTCTTGCTCGACGCCTACGCGAAACAAATCGTCGGCGATCTGAAGTGGAGCGACTCGCACTTCGGCTACCGCATCGGCAGCAAGACTGCCGATCTCTCCCTGGACCGTCGCGACAGTGCTGCTGGCATGATCAAGGCGATGGTTGTCGATTCCGCATTTACCTGGGGTATCGACCGTCGCCCGCGCACTCCCTGGCACAAGAGCATCATCTACGAAATGCACGTCCGCGGGTTTACCATTCAACACCCAAGAGTTCCCGCATCCTTGCGCGGTACCTATGCAGGCCTGGCTACGGCACCGGTCATCGACCATCTTCTCAAGCTGGGCGTCACCGCCGTCGAACTCATGCCCGTCCACTACTTCGTCGATGACCGCCAACTCATCGAACGCGGCCTGCGAAATTATTGGGGATACAACACCATTGGTTTCTTTGCGCCAATGTCGCGCTATCTGTCGACGAATTCCATCAACGAATTCAAGACCATGGTCAAGACCATGCACTCGGCTGGCATCGAGGTGATACTTGATGTCGTCTACAACCACACCGCCGAGGGCAATCAGCTTGGTCCAACGCTTTCGTTCCGCGGCATCGATAATTCCGTCTACTACCGCATAGCCCCCGACGACCCCCGGTACTACATCGACTACACCGGCACCGGCAACACCCTGAACATGCGCCATCCGCGCGTGCTTCAACTCATCATGGACAGCCTCCGCTACTGGGTCCTCGACATGCATGTCGACGGCTTCCGCTTCGATCTCGCCGCAACTCTGGCGCGGGAGCTGCACGAGGTTGATCGTCTGGGCGCATTCCTCGACATCATCCATCAGGATCCCGTGCTCTCGCAGGTCAAACTGATCGCCGAACCGTGGGATCTCGGAGAAGGCGGATATCAGGTTGGAAAATTCCCCGTAGGCTGGGCCGAGTGGAACGACCGCTATCGCGACGCCGTCCGGGCCTACTGGAAGGGTGATGGTGGCCAAATCGGCGAACTCGCCTACCGCATCACCGGCTCCAGCGATCTCTACGCGCGCAGCGGGCGCCGCCCCTATGCCAGCATCAATTTCGTCACCGCTCACGATGGATTCACCCTTCAAGACCTGGTGAGCTACAACCAGAAGCACAACGAAGCCAACGGCGAAGACAACCGCGATGGAAGCGACAACAACCGAAGCTGGAATTGCGGCGTCGAAGGTCCCACCGACGATCCTGAGGTCAACGCGCTTCGTGCCCGGCAGAAGCGCAATCTCCTCGCAACACAGTTTCTATCTCAGGGCGTCCCCATGCTCCTGCACGGCGACGAACTCGGCCGCACTCAAGTGGGCAACAACAACGCCTATTGCCAGGACAACGAACTCAGTTGGGTGAACTGGGACCAACTCCAGAACGAAGAAGAACTGCTCGCGTTCACTCGAAGGTTGATCTCGATTCGCCGGACCCACCCCGTCTTCCGCCGGCGTAATTTCTTTCAGGGACGTGCCATCAAAGGTGCCGGTATCAAAGACATCCTCTGGCTTCAT
>Ga0335079_10006373_pt1 | contig 13503 bp, 11 predicted proteins | sample Lox_Sample_33_FD_206719 | JGI IMG/M metagenome (GOLD analysis project Ga0335079, IMG submission 206719) | Soil microbial communities from Loxahatchee National Wildlife Refuge, Florida, United States - Lox_Sample_3.3 | ecosystem: Environmental > Terrestrial > Soil > Wetlands | place: USA... | reverse complement strand
ATGAACCGTGCTCTCGCCTTCGGTCTCCACAATGATGGCCTCGGACGGCACGCCGTGGCTCATCAGATAGGCGCGTCCAACGGCCGCTTCGGTGAAGACAGGATCGCCGCCGGCGCCACCGGTCGTCAGGATGCGCGGCGCCAATTGGCGCTCGTAAAGCGCCAGAGCGTGATCCAGCCGCGCGCGCAGCACCGGAGAGGGACGGCCGCGGTACTCGGCCGCGCCCAGCACCAGGATCACGTCCGCGGGTTGCGCTTCGTCCTGAGCTGCCTGCCGCCGGATTCGCACCGAAAGGTATGCGAGATAGATGACGAGCGCCGAAACGACGACCGCGATCGCGATCCATACCGTCCGTTTCATGTGCGGTAACTTTAATTGTAAGATGGCGAAGCCGGAAACGATTACGAGCGCGGCCAATCCGCTGCTCAAGGATGTGCGGCGCGCCATCGTGCGCGGAGGCCTCACACTCGAGGGATGGTGCGTAGCCGAAACCTTCCATCTGCTCGAAGAAGCGCTGCGCAGCGACTGTGAAGTGAAGACGGTACTCGCCGCGGAATCGGTTCGTTCCGCCGCCGTAGGCCACGTGCGCGGATTGGGACGAATCCGGATTGTGGTAGTGCCCGATTCGGTGCTGAACGCGTTGTCGGGCACCGAAACCAGCCAGGGTGTGATTGCCCTGGTGAAGCCGCCCGAGTGGAAGCTCGAACAACTGTTCCGCGGCTGCCCTCTGGTGGCAGTGCTCGACGGGCTGCAAGATCCCGGCAACTGCGGCGCCATCGTGCGCGCAGCCGAGGCGTTCGGAGCGACCGGCGTGCTGTTCATCAAAGGTACGGCGAACCCGTATAACCCCAAAACTCTGCGGGCTTCAGCCGGCTCTCTGTTCCGCGTGCCGTTTCTTCACGGCGTGGACCCGGCGCTGGCGCGTGCGGCGTTGCAACAGAATCGCGTTGAGATATATGCGGGCGTTCCGGCGCGCTCGGGAGTCCGTTCACTGGCCGACGTCGATCTGGGCGGCCGTTGCGGATTGATCATCGGAAACGAGGCCCGTGGCGTCGGCGGCGAGCTGCGCGCAGCCGCTTTGGATGTGGCCATTCCCACAGTTGGTGTCGAATCGTTGAACGCCGCGGTCGCGGCGGGAATCATGCTGTACGAAGCGCGGCGGCAGAGGGCGCTGGTGTGAGGGGCCTTACGGCTGGGTGTTGGCCGGCAAGTACACCACGAAATTGCAGTTCGGATTGGTGTATTGGGAACAGGACAGAATTCCCCGGCGGGCGATTCGTTCGGGGCCGTCATCCGGAAACGAAACCTTGTAAGTCAATTTGGATAGCACGTCTCCCGCGCCTTTGAGCTTTTCATCGCCTTTGACGAACCGGGTTTCCACAATGCCCTTCGGAGTGAACAGCAGAAAGAACTCGGCATTGGCCGCATGCTGCAGTAGGCCCGGTACGGGTGTCGACCGTATTTGTGAGAGTTCATCCGCGGCCGGCACCGTGGGCGGGGTATTCGGGCGCCCTCGCCGCAGGGTTGGCCTGTCATCCACAGTCCCGCCGAGCTTTTCCAGCCGCGCCTGTGTGTCCGGCTGGTTCCGGTTGGCCGCGAGTGACAGGCGATAGAAGTGAATGGCTTCCGATTTCTTACCCTGTCGCTCGTAAAGCTGTCCTAAATGGTCCGCCGCCACGGGATGTTGCAGCAGCACCCATGCAGCTTGCAGAAATCGTTCTGCTTTTGCCAAGTCCCCGGTCCGGAAGTATGCCCAACCCAGCGTATCCCAAGTCGCCCCGAGAGGAATGATCCGGCGGAGAGTTTCGCTCGTGACTTTCGAAAGGGTCAATTGTTTCGATTCTTCTTCCAACTCGGTCACGGCCTTCCCGGCTAAGTCTTGCGCGGCCGCCGGATCGACATTGGTATCGACAAGCACCCACGCCACGCTGTTTTTCGTTTCTGAGTCTAGCTTCTGTTCCCGCAACTTAGCCAGAACACTCTCACTTTCAGCTATTTTGCCGCTTCGCAAGAGCGTTTCTAGAAGCCCCGTCTCCAGCTTCACATCATCCGGGTTGCTCTTGAGTGCCGCTTGGAGAGGCTCGATGGCTTCCGCGTACCTCTTCTCTCGCGTGAGGACAGCGGACAGCCCCAGCACGGCGTCGACGTTTTCCAGTGCGTTTTCCACCCACTGACGACGCGTTCGGATTTCGTCCTCTTTGCGGCCGGCCTGCTGCTCGGCTGCCGCCAACATCGGATAGATGGCTATCTCGCCCGGGTGCAATTCGACTTCTTTTTCGAGCGCTTCGATGGCTTTGTCGACTTGGTTCTCGACTCCGTACAGAAATCCATAGGCCGCCCACAAACCGGTCTGTTCCGCGTTCAGCCGCTCGGCTTGCGCGAGTGCGTCGCGGGCGGCATTAAAATCTCTGCTCTGGATGGAAAGCACCGCTTTTCGCACTAGATCGCCGGCTTCGGCATTGTCGCGCGTCACCTTGGTGCCGCCGCCGGAGCGGGCTAACTGAATGAAGTTGTTTTCGTCCGTGATCACGGCCTTAGCAAACTTCTGGTATTCCTCCCACTCGCCCACCGCCACCTTCGCCTTCTTGCGGACGAAGGTCCGTTCCGCCACGAGCACGCCCTTGTCGACGGAATAGGATGCCCTGTAGTCGGCAAATGCCGCGTGCTGTTCGGCGTTGCCGGGGATCGCGACCGAGTAGCCCTCGGGTATCTCGATTGAGGCACGATAGGTGAGCGTTCCGGGAGCGCCCAAATCAATGGACTCGGCCGGCTGTTCCTCAGTATCTTCAAAGCTCACCGGCAGTAACGGGGGCGTAAACCGGCGATTCTCCCAATCGGAATAGTTCTTGCGTTCGTAGTCATACGAATAATGGAAAGGCTTCTCCGTATCCGTCGGATTATCCACAGCCACGCGGCTAACCGTTCCTGCAAAGCCCATCGCACCAGCCATGTTCTGTGCCAATTGGGTCCACTGCGCGGGAGCCGTCGCATGGTAGACCCCTTTCAGAATGACTTCCGTGTCGCCGCGGGCGGTGATGTCGAAATGTCCGGTCAACGTTCCCTCGCCGCTCAATTTCGCCTTCACGTCCCAAGACTCGTCGGCGGGGAATGGCAGGCCTTCGGGGGTTGTCATGACGCTGGGAGTTCCGTTATTCGGAATCACCAGTGCTTTCTTATCCCGCAGAACAGACTGCAACATTCCGAAGGGGGCGACCTCGGGTGTGGTGTCCAACCAGGTAGCGGAGGGGTTCCCGGGCACATAAGCAATCACATGGTTGAATTGCGCCGGCGAGGGAACATCCGGATCCAGCTCGCTGCCCGCGCCAATCAGAACGGGCCACGCTTCGATGCCAGCCGCCGCCAGCAAGGCCTGCAACAATGTGTCTTTGTCCTTGCAGTCTCCGTACTGATTCGATAGCACCTCGTCCGCCGAGTGAGGCTGATAGCGGCCTTCGCCAAAGGAAACCGAAATATAGCGGAACTTCGTACTGACAAATCGATAAATCGCCCGAAGCTTGTCACTCGTAGTGCTAAGGTTGCGAGTCAGTTCCGCCGCTTTGGATTGGACGGCGGGAGTTACGGCCGCTTTTGGCCTTTGCAAACCACCGTACCAGCGACCTACTTCTTCCCAACTCCGGAAGGTGCTGAGCTGAACATCGGGGTGCGCCGGCTCTGTGGATTTTTTCTTTTTTTCGTCTGGCTTAGGACGCTCTCGCTGCGAACTCTTCCAGGTATAGATTTTCTGCCCGTCCTTTTGGCTGATATTAGGGTCTAGGCTCGGACTGCTGGTCTTGACGTACTTGCCGGCAGGCACGGTTACGCGCAGCGTTTCATCAAGGACAATGCTCTCTTTGACGAAGTCGTGCGCATACCAGAATTGGCCTGGGATGTCCGCGGACGTGCGAGTGGTTCGAACACGCCATTCGAGGACATCGCCGACTCCCAACCCCTTCACAGGCACCTGTTTTTCCCGCGAATCGCTGTAGGTTGGAGCCTGGCGCGTCACTTCCGTCGGTCCATCCTGTACATCCGATTCGGGAGTGGTGACGACACTCCCATCGGGTTTCTTCACTTGAAGCTGAATAATCTCCAATCGTTCGAAGGCATTGCGGTATCCAAACGACAGTACCCCGAACGCCTGGATGCCTGCATCCGATTGAATGCGAATTCGCGCGGACCGTTCTTCCTGTCCCGTCCCATCCGATGCGAAGACTACGTCATTGGTAAGCTGCTCGATTACGAAGCCTTCCGAAGAAAAATCTTCGGTTTTGGTTTGGTCACTATTGCTTCCAGCGCGGGGCGGCGCACTCTGCTGAAAGCCACTGCTCTGTCGAGAGAGGCTGAAACCGAAGACCAGTATGAGAAGAACGATACCGCGAAGAGCTTTCAACATGGGACTCAGGAAGAACCTGTGAGTAATTATACTGTTCGGCTGCTGCGGGATTGTTGGACAGTCGTTAACTAGTTCCCTTCGCCCTTAGATAACAATAGCCAGGCGTGCGGTATTCTGGCGGTACGTGAGCCTGTTCGACACTACGGCGCCCCACGAAGACGGCAAGCGCCCACTTGCGGAGCGCATGCGGCCGGAACGGCTGGAGGATTTCGTCGGCCAGGAGCACATCCTCGGTCCGGGCAAGCCTCTGCGGCGGCAGATCGAGCGCGACGAACTGACCTCCATCATTCTCTGGGGACCGCCGGGGGTGGGCAAGACGACGCTGGCCCGGCTCATCGCACGCATCACCAAGTGCGAGTTCATCCCCTTCAGCGCCGTGCTCAGCGGCATCAAGGAGATCAAAGCGGTGATGGTCGATGCAGAGCGGTTGCGCCGGATGGGCCGCCGCACCATCTTGTTCATCGACGAAATCCATCGCTTCAACAAAGCACAGCAGGATGCCTTTCTGCCGTACGTAGAGCGCGGCGACATCATCTTAATCGGCGCCACCACGGAGAACCCGTCATTCGAAGTGATCTCGGCGCTGCTCTCGCGGTCCAGAGTGTATGCGCTGCGCGGTCTGACCGTGCCGGAGATCGTCACGTTGCTACGGCGCGCGCTGCCGGCAGTGGGATTGGAAGCGCCCGACGAGTTGTTGGAACAGATTGCCATCTATGCCAACGGAGATGCGCGCCAGGCGTACAACACCTTGGAGGCGGCGGGGGCGGCTTCGGCTTCCGGAGTGCTGTCAGAGCAGGCGGTGCAGGACGCCATGCAGCGCAAGGTGCTGCTGTACGACAAGGGCGGCGAAGAGCACTACAACCTGATCTCCGCGCTGCACAAGTCCGTGCGATCGAGCGACGTGGATGCTTCGTTGTACTGGCTGACCCGTATGCTGGAGGCAGGTGAGGACCGTTTGTATATCGCGCGCCGCTTGATTCGTATGGCGATTGAAGACATCAGCCTGGCCGATCCTCGGGCTTTGGAGCAGGCTGTTGCCGCGATGCAGGCGGTGCATTTTCTCGGCATCCCGGAGGGCGACCTGGCGCTGGCCCAGGCGGCGATCTACCTGTGCGTTGCGCCGAAATCGGATGCAGCGTATCGGGCTATGGGCGCCATCCACGAGGATGTGGAGAAGACGATTGCCGAGCCCGTACCCATGCATTTGCGGAACGCGCCGACGCGCGACATGAAGGCGTGGGGTTATGGCGAGGGTTACCAGCACGCGCACAAGTTCGAGAACGCCATTCCGGATATGGAGTGTCTGCCGCCTTCGCTCGCCGGGCGGCAATACTACTTCCCCACCGACCGCGGGCTGGAGAAGCGGATCGCGGAACGGTTGGAAGAGATCCGGAAGCTGAAGACGAAAAGCTAATTGCCAACCTGTGGGACAGGCGATCGTTTTATGTCGTCTGTCGGGCTCGCAGACCGCTTAAAGGCGACGGTCTGCGCCACTTATCGCTCTCGAATAGATCATCTTCGGAACAATTTTGCTAACAAAATCTTATCCATGGCGTATATGAAGGTATCGACCGGTAGAACATCTATGGGAGTATACTGAACCACATGCCCAAGCGCGAATCTCCCCTGCAGACCGAAATGCTCCAGGGAACATTGGATATGTTGATCTTGCAGACACTGGTTCTTGGTCCGGCGCACGGCCACACCATCGCCCATGCCATCGAACGAGGCTCGGAGGACGTCCTGCAGATTGAACACGGGTCTCTGTACCCTGCTCTGCATCGCTTGGAGGATCGCGGCTGGATCGCCTCCTTCTGGGGCACGTCGGAGAACAATCGTAAGGCCAGGTACTACCGGTTGACGCCAGCGGGACGGAAGCAGTTGACGGCACAGACCACGCGGTGGGAACAGATGGTCCGGGCCATCGGCCGCATACTGAAGCCGGCCGCGGAGTAGCGCGATGGGATGGGGACGTTTTTTTCGACGGGCGCACTGGGATCGGGAACGGCTCCAAGAGATCGAGTCGTACGTTCAGATCGAAACCGACGAAAACGTTGCCCGCGGAATGCCCGTTGCGGAGGCGCAAGCGGCGGCTCGGCGGAAGCTTGGGAATAGAACCCTGGTGCGCGAGGAGATTTACCAGATGAATACCATCACCCTGCTCGATGAATTGGCCCGCGGCGCCCGCCAGGCGCTGCGGACTTTGCGCCACCATCCTACCTTCACGATCGTCGCGCTCCTGACGCTGGCCATCGGAATCGGCGCGAACACAGCGGTGTTCAGCGTGGTGGATAACGTGCTTCTGAAACCGCTGCGCTATCCCAAGGCGGAGGAGTTGGTGGCGTTGCGGCAGGTAGCCCCCGGCGCCGCGGGATTGGCGAGTTTCGTTGACGGGCTCCGCTTGTCTCCGTCGATGTATTTCACCTATGCGGAGCAAAATCGGTCGTTCCAATCCCTGGGCGTTTGGTTTCCGGCTGCGGCAAATGTCACCGGGCTGGCCGAGCCGGAAGAGGTGCGGACCGTCCTGATCAGTGACGGGGTGCTTCAGACGCTCGGTGTTCCACCGGCGGCCGGGCGCTGGCTGATGGCAGCCGATCAGGTCCCGCAAGGCCGGGAAGGCGACGGATTCCTGGGGACCTCCAGCACCGTGATGCTCAGTTACGGATATTGGCGGCGGCGGTTCGGCGGAAATCGATTGGCGATCGGGCGCTATATCAACGTGCAGTCACACCCGCGCCAAATCGTCGGCGTGATGCCCCGCGGATTCAAATTGGTCAATACGGATTTCGACCTGCTCGTGCCGCTCGCCTTCGATCGCGGCAGAGTGATCCTCGCCGGTTTCGGCTTTCACGGGATAGCGCGCTTGAAACCGGGAGTCACGATTCCGAAAGCGAATGCCGACATCGCGCGCATGCTCCCGATCTGGATGAACTCTTGGACCAACGGACCCGGCTCAAACGGCAAGATTTATGAGACCTGGCGAATCACCGCCGTGATTCGTCCGCTCAAACAAGAGGTGGTCGGCAATGTCAGCGACGTCCTTTGGGTGGTGATGGGGACCATCGGGCTGGTGATGCTGATCGCCTGCGCGAACGTGACGAATCTGTTGCTGGTGCGGGCCGAGGTGCGGCAACAGGAGTTGGCTCTCAGAGCCGCGCTCGGCGCGGGGAGGGGACGCATCATGGGGAGCCTCCTTGTCGAAAGTGTGATGATGGGCGTGATCGGAGGCGTGCTGGGAGTTGGCGTGGCTTACGGGGCTCTGCGCCTGCTACTAGCAATTGGCCCCGCCAATCTGCCGCGCTTAACCGAAATCTCCATCGATCCTATAACGCTGGTGTTCGCTCTGATGGTTTCGCTGCTCTCAGGATTCCTTCTTGGCTTGATCCCAGCACTAAAATACGCGGGGTCGCGGATTATTTTCGCGCTCCGTAGCGCTGGGCGTACGGCGAGCGTGAGCCGCGAACACCATCGCGCCCGCAATGTGCTGGTGGTAGCTCAGGTGGCCATGGCCCTGGTGCTGTTGGTCAGTGCCGGGCTGATGATCCGTACGTTCCAGGCATTGCGAACCGTCAGCCCGGGATTCACGCATGCGGAGAGTCTCCAGACCATGCGAATCGCCATTCCAGATTTGCTGATCACGGAGCCCGAGCGAGTCACCCGCATCCAGAACGCGATCGTCGAAAAATTGGCGGCCATTCCAGGTGTGACTGCCGTTTCGTTCGCGAGCGAGATGCCGATGGAAGGTGCAGAACCCGACTGGGACGGGATCTATGCGAAGGATAGAACTTATCCGGACCGTGAAATCCCGCCGTTGCGATTTTTCAAGAGCGTTTCTCCCGGTTTCTTCCACACGGCCGGCACACGCTTGATCGCGGGGCGCGAGCTCACCTGGACCGATGTCTATGGCTTACGACCGAGTGCGATGGTTTCGGAGAATCTTGCGCGCGAACTGTGGGGCTCTCCATCCGCCGCGATTGGCAAGCAGATCAGCCAATTTGGCCCGCCGTGGAGCGAAGTGATCGCCGTCATCGAGGACGTTCATGAAACTGGAGTCCAGGAAAAACCTCCCGCTATCGTTTATTGGCCAACGATGAGGAAGTCCCCCTTTGGAGCCCGTTCGCTGGGCGTTGAACGCGCCGTGACCTTCGCGATCCGCAGCGATCGCGCGGGCACCGAGAGCTTCCTCAACCAAGTGCGGCAAGCCGTCTGGTCGGTGAATGCCAGCCTTCCCGTCGCTGCCGTGCGAACCATGCAAGAGATCTATGATCAATCCCTGGCGGGAACGTCCTTCACGCTGGTGATGCTGGGAATCGCGGGCGGGATGGCGCTACTGCTCGGGATCATCGGCATCTACGGCGTGATCGCTTACGCCGTTTCGCAGCGGCGCCGTGAAATCGGAATTCGTGTCGCCCTGGGAGCACAGCAGGGCGAGCTGAAGCGCATGTTCGTGCAGTATGCGCTGGGACTGGCGGGAATTGGCGTGGCGATCGGGCTTATGGGAGCGGTCGGGTTGACACAGCTCATGAAGTCGCTGCTGTACGGAATTACTCCGCTCGACCCGCTTACCTACATCGCAGTACCGATGGTTTTGTTGGCCGCGGCCGGGCTTGCCAGTTACCTGCCCGCGCGCCGCGCGGCGGTTGTGGACCCCGCGGAAACCCTCCGCGCCGAGTAAGGCCGCGAGTTTTCGCTTGGTACATTCGATGTATGACACCCACTTCCGACGTTCGCTATCCAGTCGGCCGCTTCAGCTTCGGTGATCCCTGTCGATCGGAAGACCGTCCGTTGTTTCTCGCACAACTGGCCGAGGCGCCCGCGAAGCTGCGGGCTGCCGTAGCCGGGCTGTCCGATAGCCAGCTCGATACGCCATACCGGCCAAGCGGCTGGACCGTGCGCCAGGTGGTTCATCACCTCGCCGACGCGCAGGTCAATTGGTACATTCGCCCGAAGCTGGCTGTGACGGAAGATTTACCTATCACCAAAACCTACGCGGAACAGCTCTGGGCAGAGCTTGCCGATGCCCGCACCTGTCCGGTCGAGCCTTCGCTTCAGATGTTCGAAGGCGTCACGGTCCGCTGGTGCCGATTCTTCGATTCGCTTACGCCCGAGCAATGGTTGCGGACATTTAACAATGCGGAGTGGGGCCCGCTGACTGTGGAAGACACGCTGCGAGGCATGGCCTGGCACACGCGCCACCACACCGCTCACATCACCGAGCTGCGCAAGCGGATGGGCTGGTGAACGGAATCAGGAGCCGCGGGCCGTTTATCTCGACGTACAGTCCGTTGGATTCCACTTCGCCGCGTCAGCCTGCTTCTTGAAATGCGTGCTGGTGACGAAGGGCTGCTGCAGGTATTGAGGATCGTCGACGATGGTGGTAACGATCAGCCACGAATCGCCGTTGTCTTCATTGGTGCGGGTGTAATACTCGGTGAGCACCGTGTTGCCGCTGTACGGCACGCCGTTCTTACGCAGGTAGCCCGGCCTGAGGTGGGTGGTCACTACTTTCAGCGAACCGGCTTTGGGCGCGGGTGCGCCACGGCCTCTACCCCCGGCCATCTGCCACTCGGCTGCGGAATAGCCTTGCCATCCCTGTTCTCCCGCCGGAGCCGGGGCGCCACCGAAGTGGAACAGACGCGTCTGCTTGCCCGCGTCGGTTTCGATCTTGAGAGTGTTATCGTCCTGCCAGGTGATGTGCAATCGGCCCGGCACTCGCATCAAACCGGCCGCGCCGTAGGATTTGCACTGCAGCCCGGCGGCTTCGTCTTTGGCCGGGTCCCAGGTATCGGCCATCTTTCGGCCTTCCGGATTGAGGGGCACGCTGGCGTAGTCGCCCTTCCGGGGAGTGATCATGCGGAAGCGCCAGTCTTCCGTCACGATCGAGACCCAGTAGCCGGTGAGGTCCTCCGGAGCAGCCTCCTTGGCTGCAGCGGGAGGCGCAGGGCCGCGGCCAGGTTGGGCGGAAATAGGCGCAGCCACGGCGAGCGCAATTGCCGCCGTGGCCACGGCTAGAAATCGGTTGTACATGGGTCTCCCTTCGGCGCGCGACGGCGCCTCAAACGGAGTATTCTATTCGAACGAGCCGCCCCACTTCCACCCATCGGATGGGCGTGTGATGTTCACCATGCGCAGCCGGTGGTCGGCAGGGTTGCGGCCGGGATTCCCGACCACGATCACATCATCGCCCGGCTTCAGCGTTTCGCGCGTCACGCCCTGGCGGCCCAACTGGCCACCGGCGCCCCACTCGACGGCCCAGGTCTGCATTTCTCCCTTATCGTCTGGGGCTTCCACGTGCACGAACGAGTGCGGGTTGCGATACAGGAACTGCACCAGTTTCCCGTGGATGGTGATCTTCTGGTCTTCGAAGTACGTGGCTGCGAAGGAGTGATGGGCGAACGCCCGTACGCCGAGGATGGATACCGCGGCGGCCAGTAGCACGAACAACTTGGTCTTCATAGTGATCTCTCCTGAGAGTATACCCGACTGTCTGGACGGAGGCGCATCGCCACTGCAGTAGCCGGCATCGCTGTGCGGCTGGCAGGCTGGGCTCGACGGAGGCTCGCCATAGTGTGGAGCATATCGGCAGACCCAAACCCACCGATATGCGGTCAAACAGAAACGGTCGTTTTAGTTTAACAAAGGTGTCAACCCGCGATCACCAGCCCTTTCGGGGCATTAGTCAGACCCGTTCCGGGGCGCCAAGGCGGCCCATGGCGACGCCCCGCTCGGTGTATGTTTGTAGCTTGGAAACGAACATTTGGTACTGTCCGGATACCGGTGAGACGCTGGAAGTCGCACATAGAAGACCCTTCCTCCCCTACTCGTATTCCGCGGATGGCCATCGCCTGATTCGGCTGGGCGAGCCGACTTTGTCCAGCGACATGGCTTTCTTGTTTGGAGCCTTCGTGGGCATCTTCGCCACCGCGGCTTTGTTGTACGCGGCCGGCTACCTCCTGATTCACGGCAAGAACCTGTTCCTTTTTGCGGTTGGATCTTTGTTGTTTGTGATCGGCCTCCTGGGGCCCCTCTATTACGGATTGGCGGAGATCCTTCTCGGCAGGAAATGCACTAAGCGGAATCAGGAGAGAGTGCCGGGGGCATTGCCGCCCCTGCCGTATCGGCTGGGGTGGGTAATGGCGGCTGAGGGCACGGGAATTCTCACCGGGGCACTGGTGGTGATCGCCGTAGTGGTGTTTCTGCTCTCCTCAGGAACGGCGTCGTATCTGTACTGAAGCCCGAGGCCCCCCAAAAAGAGAATGGTTCCAAGTGACCTGATTTCCAGCTTCGCTCTCCGCCGGCATGCACGGCACTGAGCTCTGTGTTCTGGAGCGCTGTGCGCTTTTGCCTCTCTGCTCCACTCGTGGCGTTTTCTTTCCCCGCCACCAGCTTCAATGCTTCCTGGCGCGCCGCTTGCTCTCTCCAAAACAGGACCGGTCGCTCGTAACGGCCTTTCGCTCCCCTACAACGGTTCCGGCTTTCACCGGCTCCATTCCAGGATCGATGTTCCTGGCCTGCTCCTTCGCGTCCCGCACAACCGCTTGCAAGCTCGTTCGGCTTCCTGCTCCACTACCGGCTGCGGTTCGCCCCGCTGCCGGCCGTCTCCTCGCTTCTGCCCGTGGCCTGCTTGCTGCTGCGCCCGATCAACCTCTTCTCACGGCCTCCACTCCCCTTCGGGAATTTTACCTCCCTCGGGATCAAAGCGTTCTGCCGGAACCGATGCCGATCAGTCCACCTTCCGAATACGCCCGATTTCTCTTCGCTCCCCGCTCCCGTCTTTCTATTGCTAGTCGGTGAGAGCGGATCAATGCTCCAAGTTCGCTACCTTTCCGGAGGCTTGCTGTTCCTCAAACCTCTTGGAACCTTCCCCACTATGCTCCCGCCTGTGAGTTTCGTCAACGGAATTGTTATCGAACAGTCACCTTTTCCTCAATTTTCTAACGCAGTTGAATCAGTGAGTTAGGCCTGTTCTACGTGAAATAACTGTGTATAAAACGGGTGGTGGGGCTATTGTTTGATCTGCACTGGCCCGGACGATAAAACCAGCTCCGCGTGGTTAGCCGACTGAACCGCTGTGGGCGCCATGCGAGCCAGGACGAGCACGCATCCGACCTGCTCGCCGACGGTGGTCAGGACCTCCATCTCGCTTCCGGTGTGGGGATGTGGAACGCGATGCTGCACGTTGATCACGCCAACCACCCGATTGCGCGCGATTACCGGAGCCGAAAGGAAAGCCTCGAACGTATCTTCCGGCAGTTCGCCGAAACTCTTGAACCGTGGATCGTTGTACGCTTCGCGCGAGATGGCCAGAAGTTTCCGTTCCCGGGCGACCCAACCCGTGAGACCTTCGTTCAAGCGCAGCCGCACTTTGCCGATGGTGGAGGGGTGCGGCGTATTGGAGGCGCACAGCACCAGCTCTTCGTTATCCAGCAGGTAGACGAAGCAGGAGTCGCATTGCGTGAACTCCACGACCAGCGCCACGACGCCCTGCAGGACCTCCTGCAAGCTCATCTCCCGCACCATGAACCGGCTGATCTTTTGGAAGAGGCGGAGCTGTTGCTCGGTACGCTGCAAGCGCCACTCGAGCTCCTTGGGTTTAGGCACGACTTTATTATAGCCGTGGGTCCACAGCTTTCTTACAATGGGAATTCCTGATGCTCACGCGCGGCCTGTTCGTAACCTTCGAAGGCCTGGACGGTTCCGGCAAGACCACGCAAATGCGCCGCTTGGCGGAGCGCCTGCGCGCGCGCGGCAAAACCGTTTTCGAGACCGTCGAGCCGGGTGGGACGGAAATCGGGCGGAAGATCCGCCAGATTCTGCTCGACGCGGTAAATCAGGAACTCAGCCCTACCGCAGAGTTGCTCTTATACTTTGCGTCGCGGGCGCAGAACGTGGATGAAACGATCCTGCCGGCGCTCGATCGTGGCGAGATTGTGCTGGCCGATCGCTTTACGGATTCGACGCTGGCATACCAGGGTTGCGGCCGAGGCTTGGGAGCCGACGTGGTGCTGGCTCTCGACCGGATCGCTTGCCGCGGGCTGAAGCCCGATCTGACGCTGCTGATCGACATCGATGTCAAAACCAGCCTGGCGCGGGCACATTCGCGGAATGCG